>Ga0268265_10001123_pt1 | contig 23685 bp, 22 predicted proteins | sample KBSSwiS52_FD_190355 | JGI IMG/M metagenome (GOLD analysis project Ga0268265, IMG submission 190355) | Switchgrass rhizosphere microbial communities from Kellogg Biological Station, Michigan, USA - KBS Switchgrass S5-2 (SPAdes) (version 2) | ecosystem: Host-associated > Plants > Roots >... | reverse complement strand
TACGCCGCGCCCGAGGTCGAGCGCGCCTTTGCGCGCGCCCACGTGCTGTGCCAGCGGCTCGGCCCCGCGCCCCAGCTCCTGTCGATCCTCTACGGCCTCGTGGGCTTCTACTTCGTCCGCGCCGAGCTGCCGCGGGCCCTGGCGCTCGCCCGCGAGCTCGAGGAGAGCGTGAAAGCCGAGGAGCCGCCGGGCCGGATCGACGCGCTCCTCCCGCACATCACCCTCGGCTTCGTCCAGCTCTACCGCGGCGATCTGGAGGACTCCCGCCGCCATCTCGAGCGCCTGCTCGCGCTGATGCCCGCCGGGCCGGGGATCACCTTCCCCACCGGGGAGGAGCTGCACGTCACCCGGCTCTGGCTCGGGCTGGTCCTCTGGCACCTGGGATACCCGGACCAGGCCCTGGCTCTCTCCGAAAGCTCCCTCCAGGCGGCGCGGGAGAGCCGCCACAGGGTCAGCCTCGGGTTCGCCCTCTGCTTCACGGCCTGGCTCCGCCAGCTCCGTGGCGAGCCGGAGGCGGTGCGCGAGCTGGCGCGCGAGCTGATCGACCTTTCCCGGGAGCAGGGGCTGTTCTGGGGAGGGCTCGGCACCTTCCATCTCGGCTGGACCTGCGCGGAGCTTGGCGAGGAGGGTCACGACGAGGGGATCCAGAGCATGCGCCAGGGGCTCGACTCCTACCTGGCCCTGGGCAGCCGCGTCACCCAGACCTACTACCTGATGATGCTGGCGCGGACCATGCGGCGCGGCGAGGCCGGGCGGTGGAGCCTGCTCGACCAGGCCCTCGAAGCCTCCGCGGCCACCGGAGAGCACCTCTGGGAGAGCGAGATCCACCGGCTCTACGGCGAGACCGCGGATGACCAGGCCGAGGCCGAGGGCCATCTCCTCCGCGCCCTGGAGGTGGCCCGTGCCCGCGGCGCCAGGTCCCTGGAGCTGCGTGCCGCGACCAGCCTCGCCCGCCTGCGGCTGCGGCAGGGCCGGTGCGAGGAGGGGCACGACCTCCTGGCCGGGGTCTACGGCTGGTTCACCGAAGGCTTCGGCACCGCCGACCTGCGCGAGGCGCGGACGCTGCTGGAGGAGCTGAGGCCGGCATGAGATTTGGCTGCGGGCTGCAGGCGGTGGACCCGCGGCGTAGAGACGGCCCAGTCCGCTGGCAAGATCCTGCCGGGTGTACAGGGTCGGGCCGTCTCATGGCCCCAGTCACCACAGCCGCTGGCAGCGCGCCGTGAAACTACCGCTTCCCATGGGGACGGGTCTTGCCGTGGGGAGACGCCCCGGCCGTGTTCACCCGGCAGGATCGTGCCATCCGGAGGGCCTCAGTCGTTCGGCTCGGCCAGCCGCTCGGCGAGCAGCCGGGCGACCAGCGCCTCTTCCCCGCGCAGCTCCTGGCGGAGGGACGCCTGGGTCTCCTCGGTGAATTCCGGTACGGCGCGGGGCGGCGTATCCTCCAGGGAGCGCAGAGCGCAATACTCGGCATAGCGCCAGAAGACATCCATCGAATCGACACCCATGCACACGGCGGCGTCGATCGCCCGGGGCAGCAGACGCTCGAGCAGATGGGGGCGATGGCGGCCGATGGCGCACGCGGCGCCGAGATACGCCTGGAAGGCATAGTCTGCGTTGTAGCTGCCGCGGTAGGAGAAGAACGCCGCGACGACGGCTTCGTCGTCATCCCCGGAGCCGGGGTCGGCCATCCTCGCGAGCCGTGTGATCGACATCATCCGCCTTCAGAATACCATCGGCCCGCGGAGCCGCGGGGTCGTAGAATGGCGCCCCGAGAGGAGACCCGACAATGGCGATCGAGAACGTTTCCGACACCGCGCGCTGGGTGGCCGTCTACCGCGCCATGGAGACCGCGCGGCCCGACGCGATCTTCCGCGATCCGTTCGCCGACCGCCTGGCGGGCCCGCGCGGGCACGAGATCCTGGACGGGCTGCCGAAGGAGCGCGCCCTGGCATGGCCGATGATCGTGCGCACGGCGGTGTTCGACGAGATCATCCTCGACGCCGTCCGGAACAAGAAGACCGATCTCGTGGTCAATCTCGCGGCCGGTCTCGACGCGCGCCCCTGGCGGCTGCCGCTGCCGCCGTCCCTCCACTGGGTGGACGTCGACCTGCCCGGGATTCTCAACTACAAGACCGGGATGTTGCAGGACGAGAAGCCCGTCTGCCGCTACGAAGCGGTGACGGCCGACCTGACGGACGCGGCCGTGCGCCGGGAGCTCTTCTCCCGGCTCGGCGCCGGCTCGTCGCGCGCCCTCGTGATCAGCGAAGGCCTGCTCGTCTATCTCACGCCCGAGCAGGTGGCGGAACTCGCCGCCGATCTGCACGCGCAGCCGGGCTTCCAGGAATGGCTGATCGATCTGGCGAGCCCGCAACTGCTCAAGCGGATGACCAGGACCTGGGGCAAGAGCCTGCCGGAGAGCGCGCCCTTCCGCTTCGCGCCGGCCGAAAGCACGGAGTTCTTCCTGCCCTACGGCTGGCGCGAGGCGCTGTTCCTCTCGCTTTGGGAAGAGTCGCTGCGGCTCAACCGGACGATGAAGGGAGCGCGGTTCTGGAACCTGATCGGGAAGCTCTATCCCAAGCGAATGCGGGAGCGCTTCCGCCGGTTTTCCGGGCTAATCCTGCTCGAGAGGACGTGAGGGATCGATCACGAGCATGGCCGCGAGGATGGCGACCACGGATGCGAGGTGAATCCCCGCGCTCGCTTTCGCGCCGATGGGGATGGTCGCGAGAACGGCGGCGGCCGCCACGATCCGGCTCCTGGGTGAGCCGATCCCCATGGCGCGCTGGAAGTCCGCGTATCCGAGGAGGAACAGGGCGACGCCGCCGCCCAGGGCGGATGCCGATCTCCACTCGACCGGCTCGCCGGGATGGGCGATGGCGGAGTGAATCCCGGCCGCCGTGACGACGATTCCGAGAAGCAGGGGGATGTGCGCGAAGAAGTAGGCCCGGGTGGAGAGCAGGCTCCGGGCTCCAATCTCGGTGCCGGCCAGCGCATGCTCGGCCGCCCTGGCGTCGGAGAAGTAGGTCCAGAACAGCTCGCCCGGCAGCACCAGCGCCAGGATGATCGCACCGATCGTAGCGGCGGTGAGATGCTCGGCGTCGACTCCCATCCCGATGGCGACCACGGACTCGCCGAGCGCCACGAGCACCAGCAGCCCATGCCGCTCGACGAAATGCTCCGCGGCGACGTGAAACGCCGCCGCGCCCCCCACCCATGAATAGCGCGGGATCAGGTAGGGAATCACGGCCATGAGCACGAACGCCGCGATCCAGAGCGCGTACACGGCGGGTCCTTCGACGAAGCCCGCGGCCAGGATGAGCAGCGCCGCCCCGACGTTGAACGGCGCCAGCCGCAGAACGCCCGCGACAGCGTCGGACTGCGTGAACAGAAGAAGGTGGACGCAGATCACCACGAGATAGCCCAGGCCGAAGACGACGCCCGTCCCGTCAAATGCGCGCGGCATGCCCACGGCGGCGACGAGGAACCCCGCCATGCCCGCGAAGAGCAGCAGCTTCTGCGACACCCGCCGGGGAGGCACATGGTTGGTCAGCCAGGCATAGCCGCCGTACATCCACCAGAGCACGCCGAACAGCAGGAGGATGCGGCCGACTCCCGCCAGCGAGAGGTCCTTCTCCAGCAGGCTCGTGAGCTGAGTGAGGGTGAAGACGAAGACCATGTCGAAGAACAGCTCGACCGGGGTCACGGGTCCGGCCGGGGCGGGCGCGGCCTGCCAGCGCATAGGTGTCATTCCCACTCGCTCGACTTCGTATAGAGCGACTCGTGTTTCGAGCGGCCTTTGCGGACGACGTCGAGCCGGCCGTCCCGGGCCCAGCGGCGGAGCGTGGTCTGGGCGCTCCGCGGATCGATGCCCTGGCGCAGCTTCGAGCCCCAGCGCTCGAGGATCTCGTCGACGAGAGAGGTGGCGCCGAACACCTCGTCCTGGGCCTTGGTCTCGATCACTCGCTCCAGCAGGTCGGCGAGCCAGTGCCAGCCGCCGCTCTTGATCTCCCTGGGCGCCAGCGCCGGGCGCGGCAGCGGTGCGACGTCCTGCAGGAGCTCGCCCGCCGCGTCCGCGGCCGTCTGGAGCGCCTCGAACCGCTCCACGGCCTTCCGGTGCTCGGCTTCGTGCAGCGCGCGCTTCTCGGTGTGCAGCGCCGCCTGCTTCGCATGCTCCTCCTGCTGCTCCTTGTGGAACGCGATCTTCTTCTGCAGGTGCGCGAGCATCTCGTTGACCGGCAGATTCGAGCTGGTCATCCCAAGCCTCCTCCACGTCGCGGATCGCGGGTTCTACGTCGCAAGTCAGGAATCTGGGCGACAGAATAACAGGAGGAACGGATCCCTGTCCATTTGGGCGACACAGAGCTTCTTATGTCCGACGTAAAGAGCCTCTGTGTCGCCGGAAACTTCCTTGGGCGACGCAGAGAATCTCTGTGTCGCCCATGAGATCTGTCTTGCGGCGTCAAGGACCTCTGCGTTGCCCAAGAGCTCGATGGGCGGCGCAGAAACTTTCTGTGCCGCCCATGATGGCTTGCTGCTCTTCCGGAGGAGCTCTGTGCCGCCCAGAGGTTCTCTCATGTCGCCCAAAAGGATCTTGGGCGACACAGAGACGGGTCGGGAGAACCCAGCGCAGGTGTGAATCGCAGCGATGCCCTGGGGAAGGTCTAACCTTGGGGCGGCCGCCAGCCGATCAGCTCGTAGGCACGCTGGAACCGTCGCGGTACGGGATCGTGGAGCGGGGTGGATGTCTCCACGCCGAGACGTGCAGCCAGCCGTGCAAGATGCCTGCGCCGGCCCCAGGCCAGGACCTGGGCCTGCCGGCGCGCGAGCAGGTACAGGCTGGCCGGGTCCCCGTCACTGCCGTCGGGCAATGCGCCGAGCATCGAAAGAGCCATGGGGACCACCCGCCGCAAGTGCTCCAGATCGCCGTCAGCGATGGCAGCCCTGTGGACAGCGAGCATGACGGCATGGAAGAAGACCGGTCCGAACGCGAGCTGCTGTGCCCAATACGCCTCCGTTCGCGAAGATCCCGAGCGCAGCTCCTCGAACATCCGATCGAGCACCGCCTGCCAGCCACCGAGCCCCGCCGTCTCTTCCTTCACAGGTAGTCCTCCTTGATGAACCGGAGGTTGTCCTGGACCACGGGATCGGCCTTGAACCGAGCCGGCAGCCGCTCGAAGGAGTCCTCGATATCGGCTTTGGTCAACCGGAAGCGGTCGATGAGAAAGACGATGTCGGAGAGATCGTCGGGGTCGAGCCGCTTCAGCTTGCCGATGACGAGGTCGGCAGCCGGGGGCGTCTTCACGGTGAGCCGGTGACCTCGGAAGATCGTGTTGTAGCCCCGCTCGGGATCCGGGCGGGGGAGGATCAGAGTCTCCTCGGGCACCACCTCGATGTAGTCTTGTTCTGCGGAATCCTTGTTCGTCGGGTTGAAGCCGAGCTCTGCCACGGCACACGCCCGGCGCAGATCCGCCTCGACAAATTGGGAGGCGGGGAGGACATCGATATCGAGAGTCACGCGCTGCTCCAAGCCGTGAGCAAGCACGGCGGCCCCCCCTCGAATGAGTAGCTCCGTTGGATGCTCGAGAGCCTGATCGAGCCGTTCAAAAATCTGCCTCAGCGTGGTTGAATCCATAGGTCCCTTCCCGGCGCTCTATCTTAGTGTCGGCGGGCACGGTCGGCAAGCGCTGACGCTACCTGCCGATCGGACACATCGAAGAGGCGGGCTGCGAGCCAGCCCTTTGTGGGGAGCAGCTATAGTCAGTTCTTCTTGTCCGCTTTTTCTCTTCAGCGCGGGGCCACGGTGCGCCGCGAAGTCGAAGTTCGCAGCACAAAAAGCGTGGCGCTCTTCTGGGTCGGCTCCCCTGCCCAAGCCGCATCATTTCTCCCTCCGCAGTCGTGCAGTGCACCCTAGCGCGGCTTTGCTCGATGGCGCCCACTTATCCTATAATTGGCCCATGGGATTTAGGCCTGTATCGAACTGCAAGCCATGACCAGGCTCGTGGGCCCTATTCAGGGCACTTGGTGGCTGCCGGGAACGCGCAAGAGGTTCCGCCATGGTGTCCTGCAACAGCTACCAACAGGCGATTTGGAACTGACCCTTCGAACGGCTTGGCATCGCGATGTGATGGACGCCGTCGATCGGGCGGAACGCCTCACTCTCTTGGGTAAGGACGATGCCGGCCGCCCCATTTCGCTCTCAGCTGGATTTTTGAAAGAGCACAACCTGTTCACGCCTGAGAGTTCACCTGCAACCTTTCACTTCGGCCGTGTATTTCTCGGCGCTCATTTTTCGGACGAGGATGGCGCAGCTCTAACCGAACTGAGTGCTCGAATACCCGCGCTTGATCATTGGTTGGGAATCAGTGGCTTAACGATCGACGTCGCGGAATCCAGGCGCGATCTTTCAATCCACTTCTCGCAGCCCGATGATCTCGAGTTCGAACTCGGGCCCGGCCTGAAGTTGGTCTTCGGCTTCGACTGGCAAGGCCCTTCTCTCCGGCGGCCTCAGCTTGAGGCGTACCTTATGCAGGAGGTTCGGATCATTGTGCGAGCCATACCTGCACGGAATTTTCGCGATCTTGAGACTATATTCAATCGCCTTCTGGACCTCCTCTCCTTGCTCGTGGGGGAACCGCTGGGGTACGAATCATTTTGGGGTGAGGCAACGTGCGCAGGCAGGAGATCTCCCGCGGAAGACGGGCCAGCGAGAGTCGAAATTATTTTTGCCCCTATCGCCCCCGAGCTGGTAGGCAAGATTGTCGAAGGCCACCGCATGCTTCTCCGCTTCAGGGATGTCGAAAAGAATCGTCAAAATCTATTCCAGCTCTGGTTGGAAAAATACAAGTTGTACCATTCAGCATTCGAGTCATACTTTGCTGTGCAGCGTAGAGACCCTGCGTATCAGGAACAGCGCTTTCTAAGTATAGTTCAATCGCTTGAGACTCTCCATCGCCTAAGAAATCAGACTCAGCCGTCGGAAAATCACCAAAGAATGATTGAGCGGATCAAAGAAAATCTCAATCCAAAAGACAGGAAGTGGCTAGATGGCAAACTGCGCCACAGCCATGAGCCTAACCTTTCCACGAGGCTGGAAAGCCTGCTCAAGCCTTTCGGGGATTTATTTGGCGACTCAGAGGCAAGACGTCAGTTTGCTGAAAACACAGCAAATACAAGGAATTACCTCACACACTACGACCCGGCACAAAGAAAGAAAGCAGTTGAGTCCTCCGGCCTTACTCCATACATCTTCCGATTGAAAGTACTTTTCATCCTTCACTGCCTACTCGAGATCGATCTTACACCCAGCGAGGCTCGGCAGCACATTGAGAAGAACCACCGGCTGCGTCAGATGGTCATATTTGGGAAGATCTGACATCAAGCTGTTGGCTTCTAAGCCCGATTTACTTGGCGTTCTATAACCCCGCCTGCCGGATCGCGCACACCGACGAAGCCCGCGCCACCACCCGCCCCTCGCCGTCCTCGAGCTCGCATTCGAGATGGGCGGTGGTTCGGCCGCGGCGGACCACGCGGGCATGGGCTCCGAGGCGGCCTTCCACGACCGGTTCGAAGTAGCTCATGTGGAGCTGGAGCGTGGAGAAGGACTCGCCTTCGGCGGTGACGGTGGCGAGGGCGGCTCCCATGGCCACGTCGGCGAGGTCGCAGAAGATGCCGCCGTGGACGGTGCCCATGGCGTTGTGAAGGTTTTTTCCGGCGGTCAGCTCGATCCGCGCTTCGCCTTCTCCGAGGGAAATCGGTCGAACACCCAGGAACTCGGTGATCGGCGCCAGCTCGAGGTCTCCCGCGAGCCACTTGTGGACATAGTCCGAGAGCTTCATGCCTTGCGCCCGACCACCCTGCGCCCGAAGCGGCGCAGCCATTCGTGATCGTTGCGCTGCGGCTGCGCGCCGCTCCAGCGGGCGATGATCCATTCGAGACCGCGGAAGAGACCGAGGCGGCCCAGCGTCCGATCGGCCCAGCCGTTGATGATGCAGTAGTTGATGTCGTGGTTCCCTTGGTGATGCTGGCTGTGATGCCGGGTCGAAAGGACGAGGCCGGTCCTCTGCAACAGGCGGATCCAGAGCGGCTGGCGGGCGCGGTGGCCGACCTTGTGGAACACCAGCATGGTGACCAGGAGGACGTCGAAAACCGCCGCCGCCAGCACCGCGCAGGCCGCCACCGGCCCGCCGGAAAGAATGGCCCCGAGGACGATCGGTGCGATCAGGATCATCGCGATCCAGGAGAGCGTGCCCGCGTCGTGGAAGAAGCTGATGTGAAAGATCCGGTTCGGGTAGACGTGGTGCTCGCGGACCTGCAGCACCATGCGGCGGAGAAACGTGATCTCTTCGTCGAACCAGGTGTCGAACGCCCAGTGCAGCAGGCCGGAGACGAGGTCCGCGGTGTAGATGCCGGCGAAAACGGCGAGGAGAATCCACGGCCAGCCCGGCGGGTCGTTTGCAAACAGCCAGACGAGACCGGTCAGCACGACAGCGCCGTTCGCCGCGGCGCCGGCGAGATGGAAACGCATCTCGCTCGGCGTGTAGGGCGCCACCTCGAAAGCGTCTTCGGTCATGCCCAGGACTCCATGCCCGCCTTGGGCGCGCTGCCCGTCGATGGCAACTGGAGGATCATGTGATGCGCGGAGAGCGAGCCGTTCTCGAACGAGTTGGCCGCGGACCAGAGATAGAGCACGAAACGGCGGTAGAGGTGCTTGCCCCAGCGCGCGATCACCTCGTCGCGCTTCAGTTCCAGATTTTCCGCCCACTTCTTGCAGCTCAGGAAGTAGTTGTGCCGGTCGTTCTTGATCACCACCACCTCGAACGGCGTGCGCGCCACCTCGGTGAGGTAATCCTCCAGGCAGAGCGGCGAGGTGTTGCCCTGGAACACCCACTTCGAGATGAACGAGGGCATGCCGTGCTTGCGGCCCGAGTAGGCGTCGAGGTAGACCCGGCGGCCGGGCTTCAAGATGCGCTCGTATTGCGCCAGGGTGCGGCGATAGTCCGGCAGGTGCTCGGTGACGCCGAGGTTGACGATGGCGTCGAACGGCTGGGCGGGCCGATATTCGAGGAAGTGCTCCTTGACCACCTCGCAGTGCTCGAAGCCGCGGCTCCGGATCAGCTCCTTCATGGTCTTCTCGGACTCGTCGGAGATCGTGATCGAGGTCACGTGCACGCCCTGCTCGCCGGCGAATTGCAGGAACGATCCCCAGCCGCCGCCGATGTCGAGCACCCGCTGGCCGGGCTGGATGCCGCAGGCGTCGAAGGCGTAGCGGAACTTGCGCACCATCCCGTCTTCCAGCGACTCGTCGTCGGCCTCGAAGAAGCCGTGCGAGTAGGCGCGGAGCTCGCTGTCCAGCCAGAGCAGGAAGAACTCGCGGTCGACGTCGTAGTGGCTCTTGATCCACTTCTTGTCGCTCTTGGCCTGACCGAAGAGGAGCGGAGCGACATAGGTCGCGTACAGGTACTTGAACGGGTGCGGATCGCCGAGCACGGGGCGGAGCTTGAGGGCGGTCAGCAGGTCGCCTTCGATGTCGAGGTCGCCGTCCATGTAGGCCTCGGCCACGGCCAGCTCGTCGAAGGCCGACATGGCGGCGAGGCCCTTGTCGGTGACGATCTGGACGGTGAAGGCGGGCTCGCCGGCGCCGCCGATCGCGTAGGCCGAGCGGTCCGGCAGGCGCAGCTCGAAAGGCCTCGCCCGGTCGTCCCGGGCGCGGAGCGCCGCGTGGCGTTCCCGCAGGCCCCGCACCAGAGGGGGGAGTTGATCGTCGGTCGGTACGGTTGCGGCTTGGGAGAGATCGCTCATGGGTCCGCCCCCTTTCAGGTCGAGAGGCCTCATTTTAGCCTGATTGCGACCGGCCGTGTGGCATCATTGGCGCCCAGGAGGTCTGGAATGGTCCGATTCCTGCGGTACGCCGCGTTCCGCTCGCTCTACGTGCTCCTGGCGCTCGCCGCGATCTGGGGCTCGCTCCTCTGGGGTCCCTGGCTGTCGCTGCCGCTCGCGATCGCCATGCTGCACCTGGTGACCTGGGTCGAGCGCTGGACCGGGCCGAGCCCTCCCGACCTGGTGACCGCTCCCGCCTGGTTCGGACGCTGGCTCGCCCATCCCGAGGACGCGCACGGCCTGCTGTTCTGCCTCCTGCACTTCGCGGCCATCGGCTCCGCGTTCTGGCTCTGGCTCCATCCGGAGGTCACCGGCTTCGATACGCCCGGAGAGAAGCTCGGCTTCGCGCTCGGGGCCGGGATGTGGCTCGGCTGGTCGGGCGGCATCAACATGGGGATCAACTTCCACAGCCATGCCCACAAGCCGATCTTCCGCAACGACACGCTGAACCGCTGGTTCGGCCGGCTCTGGACGGTCCCGGGCGGGATCCCTTCCTACTGGTGGCGCTATAAACACCTGGCCGTGCACCACTCGCACCTGGGGGAGGACCGCGACTGGGTGCAGCCGCAGCGGCGGGCCGACGGCCGCTACGAGAGCATGTGGACCTACGTGCTGCTGTACTGGCCGTGGCGCTGGGGCTATCACTTCGCGCGCGAGGTCCGCGACGCCTCGGTCTCGGTGCGGCGGCGCTTTCTGGTGGAGCTGGCGATCTTCGCGGTGCCGTTCTCGATCCCGTTCTTCGTCGATCCGTGGATGGCGCTCGGGCTGTGGCTGTTCCCGGCCTGGGTGGGCGGATCGGTCATCATGGGGATGGGGATGTACGCGCAGCACGCCGGCGGCACGGACGAGCACCGGTACAGCCACACTACGACCTTCCTCTCGCACTTCTTCAACCTGACGATGTTCAACGCGGGTTTTCACATCGAGCATCACGAGCAGCCGGCGGTGCACTGGAGCGAGCTGCCGCGGCTGCACGAATCCATGAAACCCGACCTGATCGCGGGCGGCGCCCATGTGGTGCCGTACGGGATCTACCGCGCCTCGTCGCTGCTCAACTCGTTCTTCCGGCCGCGCCAGGGTTGGCAGCGGTTCCTGGAACAGCACCCGGAGTATCGGATGGAGGATCCTTCATGAAGCGAGCCCTGCTGTGGATCGTCGTCGTCGGAGCCCTGACCGCCGCCGCCCCTCTGCAGACGTCGGGCCGCGGCTGGCTCCAATGGGGCCGGGACGCCCGGCATCACGGAATGGCTCCGGTGGCCGGCCAGCGCCTCGACCGGGTGCTCGCCGAGCTCGTCTACGATCCTTTCGTGGAGCAGGAGCGGGCTGAGCAGTTCGGCGTGCTCACGCCGCACTACCAGGTGCCGCTCGCCGACGGCGACGACGTGTTCATGGAGTGGAAGACCGGCACCTACGTCTCCTGCGATCCGCCCGGATGGATGACCGACGAGCCGTGCGGCGTGAACACCTGGAATACCCAGGTCTGGAACGAGCGGCGGCTCCACTGGCAGGGCGGGAAGCTCGTCCAGAAGTGGAATTTCGCGAGCGACTGGAAGCCCGCGCCGGTGCCGGCGCTCAACTTCCTCGGCCCGTCGGAGCCGGTCTTCCATGCCATCGTGAGCAAGGGCCACGTCTACGTGCCGGGCGCCGGCGGCACGCTCTTCAAGCTCGACCGCGGCAGCGGCAAGGTCATCGCCCGCATCAATCCTTTCGAGACCCTGGACCGGTACACCTACACGGCCGGCGCGCCGGTGGCCGGTCCGGATGGCAACCTTTATTACCAGGCCTTCCGCCTGGCGCGGACGAACCCCTGGGAGAACGACGTCCGGGGCGCCTGGCTGATCCAGGTGAGGCCCGACGGCTCGACCGCCAAGGTGAGCTTCGCGGACCTGGCGATCGGCGCGCCGGCACCGACTGCCCGCTGCAAGCTTCAGTTTTCGGACGCCGAGCTCCCCTGGCCTCCCAGCCCCACGGCGGCTCCGCCGACCGTTCCGTGCGGGTCGCAACGCCCCGGGGTCAACGGAACTCCGGGCATCGGTCTCGATGGCACCATCTATGTGCCGAGCCGTGCCCACCGGGCGGACCGCTACTCGTGCCTGCTGGCGGTGAACTCGGACCTGACGCCCAAATGGGCGGTGTCGCTGCGCGGCCTTTTGGAAGACGGCTGCGGCACCGCGACCCTGCCGCCCACCGGCTCGCCGGGCGGCTGCAAGACGGGCGCGCCGGTCGGCGTGGACCCTGCCACGAACGAGCTGCCCGCGGGCCGGGTGGTCGATCCCGGGACGAACGCGCCGGTCGTGGCGCCGGACGGCAGCATCCTCTTCGCCACCTACACCGAGTACGACTCGTTCCGCGGCGAGATGTTCAAGTTCAGCCCGCGCGGGCGGTTCCTCGGCAGCTACGATTTCGGGCTGGACGTCACGCCGAACATCTACACCCACGACGGCACGTATTCGATCGTCCTCAAGGAGAACCATTACGGGTTCGGGACCTACTGCACCGATCCCACGTTCTGCCCGGCGACCGGCAACGGCCCGTTCTACGTCACCCAGCTCTCCGCAGATCTCGTGCCCGAGTGGAAGTTCGCCAATGCCTCGACCGAGAGCTGCCTGCGCAATCCCGATGGAACGCTCACCTGCGTCGAGGATCATCCCGATGGCTTCGAGTGGTGCATCAATGCGGCCGCGGTGGATCGAAACGGCGTGGTCTACGCCAACAGCGAGGATGGCAACCTTTATGCGATCGCGCAGGGCGGGGTGGAGAAGCAGCGCATCTTCCTGGAGCTGTCGCTCGGCGCCGCCTACACGCCGCTCTCGATCGGTCCGGACGGGAAGATCTACACGCAGAACGCCGGCCGGCTTTTCGTGATCGGGAACTGATCCGCGGGGGATCTACTCCCCCGCGAACCGCCGCACGAAGATCGCCCGGGGTCTCGGGAGGTTGGCTTCGTTATCGGCCACCCAGGTGACGATCCAGGAGCTTCCTCCCCAGGCCGCGCTGCCCTGGACGGGCCGGGTGAACGCGCCGCTCGCCTCGCTCGCCAACCTCGTCTGCGGCCCCAGGGGCGCGCCGTCGGGACCGAGCACCTGGACCTCGAGGTCGGCAGGGCCCCGGGTCGAGTCGTCGGCCCAGAGCACCAGGAGGTTGCCGGCGTCGTCGAACGCCAGGGCCTCGACGTATTGCGTGACCGCGCCCGCGATCTCGGGACCCCGCGGCCTGCCGGCCGCGTCGAAGAGGCGCACGTAGGGAGTGGAGACGTTGTCGGTGCCGGAGAAGGCGTCGAAGAACCGCCAGGCCACGGCGAAGCCCCCGGCGGGCGAGGCCGCCACCTTGGGATAGTGGAGCGCGTCCTGCGCGCCCTCGGGAACCGAGTCGACGTCGAAGTCCGGACCCACGGGCTTGCCGGCGGCCGAGAAGCGGCGGGCCCGCAGCACCATGCCATAGTCGTTCCCGACCCTCGCGACGCCGGTCCAGACGGCCAGGAAGCCGCCGTCGGCGAGGGCGGTGAGGAGCGGCCGTTCAACGGAAAAGATCGGCCGGGTGTTCAGGCGCACCACCGAGCCCGTCACCTGGCCGGTGGTGGGGGAGAGGCGCTGGATCGAAAGGCCGGAGGCCAAGCCGTTCGTCTGCGTCGGCCAGCCGCCCAGGAACCCATGGCCCCGGACCTGCCAGACCCACCAGACCCCCTTGCCCAGCCGCACCGGCTTGCCCGGGGCCGGCTTGCCATCCAGGTCCAGATGCCGGCGATAGCTGGGTACCCGGTACGTGCCCTCCAACTGCCAGAGCACCTCGAATCCGCCCTGCGTCGCGGTCACGCTCTTGACCCGCGGATAGGGACCCCACGCTCCGAGCGACACCTGCGTGGCGTCCGTGGGCGCGCCGTCCGCGGCGAAGTGGCGGGCCGCGACGAACGGCGGGCTCACGTCCAGGTAGCCCCAGGCGATCTCGAAGTCGCCGCCGGGCTGGACGGCGAGTGCGGGCTCGTTCGGCTGCTTGCCCTCGGCGGTGTCGACCCGCGTCTCCGCGCCGAGAGGGACAGGCTGGGCCGCGGCCCAGCCGGAATGGAAAAGGAAGAGGCACGCCGAGGCAGAGAGAAGTCCGAGGGAGAGGCAATTCCTGTTCATGGCGGCGATCCTCCTGGTGCGTCGATCCGTCCGGACAAGAAGATCTTACACCCCGGACATCGGCCGGCTTTCGTGATTGGGAACGGATCAGGTTTCTTCGCCGCCCTGGAGCGAGAGCCGCCCGGAGGGGTCTTCGGCGAGTGACAGCTCGCCGCCTTTGCCTTCGGCCAGCGAGAGCTGGCCCGCTCCCGCTCCGGCCAGCGACAGCTGGCCGGGCGAGGCGCCTTCGAGGCGGGCCTGGATCTCGGCGATCGCCTGGCGCGCGGCGCGGCGCAGCTCGCCGGGGAAGAGGCCGCCGGCCGCCTCCTCGAGCGGCAGCACGGCCGCGACCGTGCCCACGCGGCCCAGCGCCTCGGCCGCGGCCACCTGGAGGGCCTTCTGCTCGCGCTGGAGGGCCTGGATCAGCGGCGGCTCGGCAGCCGGGCTGCCGGTGTCGCCAAGAGCCTGGGCCGCGGTGAGGGCGAGCTGGCTGTCGTCGTCCTCCAACATCTTCGCCAGGATCTCGACGGCGACGGCGCCGTGGAGGGCGAGCGCCTTCAGGCAGGCGTGGGCCGTCTGCCAGCGGTACCGGCTCAAGGCCCGGTCGAGGAGGTCCTTCGTGCGCTCGAACGGCAGCTCGCGGCCCAGGGCCGCCACGGCCTGCGCGCTCGAGGCGTCGTCCTGCAGGTCCTCGGCGACCCCCAGGAGGACGCCGTGGCCCTCGGCGCCCAGCTCCCGGGCCGCCTGCAGCCGGATCGCGGGGCTCAGGTCCGAACAGGCGGTGCGCAGCGCCTCGGCGGTCGCCGGGGCCTCGGGCAGCTCGCGGATCAGCACGAGCAGGTTCTGCAGCCGCACGCCGGGCTCGCGGTCGTGGCCGGCGTTCTCGGCGAGGCGCTGCGCGAGGTTCAGGGGGCGGGCGAACCGCCGGTTGAGCTCGAGGAGGAGGGGGAGGACCTCTACGACCTTCCTGTCGGCCATCTGCGCCCGGAGCTGGCCGGAGGAGAGCTCCACCCGGCTCTCGGCCTGCACGCGCTGCAGAAGCCCGCGCGTCTCGGCATCGAACGCGGCGAGCACCGGCCACAGCGGCCCGTCGATGACGAAGGTGCTGTCGAAGGACGGGTCCCCGATCTCGATCTGCCGCGGCCACGTGACGATCACTTCCGGACGGAGGCTCACATTGTTGAACCCCCGCCACGGCTCTGGTGCCTTGATCGTGATCCGGGTGAGACGGCCCTTGTTGCCGCAGGTCTCGATCCGCACCCCGACCTCTCCCGCGGATGCCTCGAGAGTCGGGCGCAGGAACGTCGATTGGCGCGCGATCTTCAGTCCGCAGGAGACCGCGGCAGCCTGCCAGCGCCGCACGCGGCCGCGGGAGTGCAACAGGCCGAACCCGATGCCCGCGCCGCCCATCAGCAGGAAGATCAGGGGTTCCATCACCGCGGACGCTCCTCCGGCGGAAGCGAGAGCTGCCCGGCCGGGTCCTCGGCGAGCGAGAGCTGCCCCGCCTCGGCCTCGGCCAGCGAGAGCTGGCCCTCTTCCGCTCCCGTCAGCGACAGTTGGCCGGGCGAGGCGCCCTGGGCTCGGGACTGGATCTCGGCGATCGCCTGTCGCGTGGCGCGGCGGAGCTCGCGGTCGAGCCGGGAGCGCTCGGCCGCTTCCTTGAGCGCCGGCACGGCCGCCGCCGAGCCAACGCGGCCCAGCGCGATCGCCGCCGCCATCCGGACGTTTTCATCGTCGCGCTGGAGCGCCTCGAGTAGCGGGGGTTCGGCGTCCGGGCTGCCGATCGCTCCCAGGGCCGCGGCCGCGGCAGGCGCCAGCTCGCCGTGCTCCCGTTCCAGTACCTTCGCCAGCAGGGCCACGCCGGCGGCGGCTCCGCGGCGGCCGATCGCCTCCATGCAGACGCGGGCCAACCGGAGACGGCGCCACCTCAGGGCGAGGCCGAGGATGGCGTTCAGGCGGTCGAACGGTAGCTCCCGGTCGAGGGCCGTGAGGGCCTCCGCGCTCACGGCGTCATCCGCCATCCTTTCCGCGAGCTCCAGCAGGACGCCGTGACCGCCGGCGCCCAGCTGCTTGGCGGCCCGCAGCCGGATCTCGGGAACCGGGTCCAAGCACGCCTTGCGCAGCGCCTCGTCGGTCACCGGGCTCCAGGAGAGCTCGCGGATCAGGAGGAGCAGGTTCTGGAGACGCACGCCGGGCTCGGGGTCCTGGGTGGCGTTTTCGGCCAGCCGCTGCAGGACGTCCGGAGCGAAACGTTTCTGGACCGCGAGGAGGAGGGACAGGACATCGGCGACCTTCTCGGCGCTGGGGACGACCGCCCGCAGCTCGCCGGAGGCGATGAGGATCCCGCCCTTCTCCTTCAAGTCGACCAGCAGCCGGCGCGTCTCCGCGTCGAGCAGCGCGAGCACCAGCCGCGGCGGTCCCTGGATGTGGAACGCGTCGTCGAAATTCCGGTCCCCGATCTCGATCTCCTTCCCGAGCTCGAGCGACGACTCGGGATGGATCGCCACGCCGTGGAATTCCGGCGGCGCCGGAGCCGCGACCGTGATCTGGGTGACCGCTCCCTTGTTTCCGAGCTGCTCCATCCGCACGGACACCAGTCCCGACCGCGCCCGGAGCCGCGGGCTCCAGCCGCCGGAAGCCTCCACGATCTGCAAGCCGCACGCTTGCACGGCATCCTTCCAGGCCCGCAGAGGATTGCGCTTTCCCATGAAGCTGAACGCGAGCATCGTAGCGCCCACCAGGAGGAAGACGGCTACTTCGGCCATGACGAATGCTCCTCCGGCGGCAGCGAGAGCTGCCCGGCCGGGTCGAGGGCCAGCGAAAGTCGGCCTGCTTCCGCCGCGGCCAGCGACAGTTGACCGGGCGCGGCGCCTTCCAGGCGGGACTGGATCTCGGCGATCGCCTGGCGCGCGGCGCGGGGGAGATCCGAATCGAGCCGGGAGCGCTCGGCCGCTTCCTGGAGCGGCAGCACGGCCGCCGCCGAGCCGATGCGGCCCAGCGCCTCCGCCGCGGCCACCTGGAGATCCTCCGCATCGCGCTGGAGAGCCTGGAGGAGCGGCGGTTCGGCGGCCGGGCTGCCGGTCGCTCCCAGGGCCCGGATCGCGGCGACGGCCACCTCGCCCTCTTTTCTTCGTTCCAAGACCTCCGCCAGGACCTCGACGGCGGCGGCTCCGCTGCGGCCGATCGACTCCAGGCAGGCGCGGGCCGTCCGGAGACGGCGCTGGATCAAGGCGCGGTCGAGGATGGCTGTCGCGCGCTCGAACGGCAGCTCCCGATCCAGGGCCGACACGGCTTCCGCGCTCACGGCGTCGTCGTCCAGGTCCACGAGCTCCAGGAGGACGGCGCGGCCCTCGGCGCCCACCTCCCTGGCTGCCTGCAGCCGGACCCTGGGACTCGGGTCCGAGCAGGCGTCGCGGAGCGCCCAGGCGGTCAACGGATGTCTGGGGAGCTCGCGGATCAGGACGAGCAGGTTGTGCAGCCGCACTCCGGGCTCGGCGTCCTGCCTGGCGTTCTCGACGAGGCGCCGCGGGACGTCCAGCGGTCGAGCGAAGCGCCGGCCGATCTCGACGAGAGAGGGCAGGACGACAGCGGCCTTTTCGTCGGCCAGATCCACCCGGAGCTCGCCGGAGGAGAGCTGCAGCCGGCACTCGGCGTTGGCGCGATGCAGCAGGCGGCGCGTCTCGATGTCGAGCAGGGCGAACACCAGCGGCACCGGTCCGTCGAGGATGAACGCGAAGTCGAAGAACTCATCCCCGCTCGCGAGCCCCCGCACCGTCTCGCCCAGAGCCGCGGAATGGATCGACACGTCGCCGAAACCCGGCGGCCCGGGAGCCGCGACCACGATCCGGGTGGGATGGTGCTTGTTTCCGGAGACCCCGATCCGCACCTCCACCCGTCCCGCCCGTGCCCTGACGTTGCGGGCGAGCCAGGAGGCCTTCACGTCCTCCAGGCCGCACAGCTCCGCGGCAGCCCGCCGAACCCGCAGACCCTCGAAACCCAGCAGGTAGCGGGCCACGAGGCTCAAGCCCATCAACAGGCCTCCGACGAAGATTTCCATTCCGGCCCTCAGACCAGCCGCACGACCGGCTCCTCGCGCATCAGCTCGCGCTGGGTGAGAAGGTCGCGGACGGTGGCGATCAGCCAGCGCTCGGCGCTCACGCCGAACGAGATCTCGAGACGGGGTCGGCGGTCGCGCGGGGAGTGCGGCGGATCGAGATAGCCGAGCGTGGGGCTCGATTCGTTCAAGGGCACCACGACCTGGGCGTCGCCGGCGGTGCCGCCCACCTTGTGCATGTCGCCGGCCGCGTCCCAGACGAAGCGCCGCTCGTCGCCGTCGGCGCGCGAGACCTCGCAGATGAGGAGCTTGAAGACGCTCTCCGGCTCGCCGAGCGCGCAGGTGGGGACGAGCTGCCGCTTCCACAGCTCGGGGCTGGTGGGGAAGCGCGTGCCCCGGGGCACGATGACCGTGTTCTGGGCCTCGCCGGTCTTCGGATCGTGGGTGACGAACGCGTAGTCGTGCACGATGAAGTCCAGGGCGTTCATGCGGTCGCCGGCAAAGCAGGCGGCGCCGTAGACCACCGCCTCGAACGGCTGCCAGGCGCGCACCCGGCGGCGCTCGAAGCGCTCCTCGAACCACGAGAAGAAGCCGGGCAGGAGCGTCGAGCCGCCCACCAGCAGCACGTCCTCGACGTCGGCCATGGACAGGCGGGCCTGCTCCAGGACCTCGTCCACCGAGGCGCTCAGGCTGCGGTAGAACCCGTGCTCGTCCAGGATCTCCCGCAGGCGGTTGCGGGTGAGCCTGGGCGTGGCAACCGCGCTGCCTGGCTGCGACAGGTGCCAGGAGCTCACGCGCGGCGGGTCCATCAGGAACGCCGCCTCTTCCGCGAAGAAGACAGCTTCCTTGACCCGGCAGGCCTCGGCGAGCATCAGCCGGCGCCACAGGCGGGTGACCTCGTCGTCGTCGCGGGCCAGGTCGTGGCCCATCTGGAGGCAGAGGTCGTGCAGCACCCAGCCGTCGACCGCGTTGCCGCCCAGGGGCCGCCCGCGCTTGGCGAGCACGGTCGCCTGGCCGCTGATGGCTCCCTTGGGCGAGAGACGGACGAGGACGACGTGCATCGTGCCTCCGCCGACGTCCACGACGAGCACCGTGCGCTCATGGCTGAGGCTGATACCGTAGCCGAGCGCCGCCGCCACCGGCTCGTCCACGAAGCGCACCCGGCGCACGCCGAGCTGGCGCAGCGCCTGCTGCACCTCCGCGCGATAGGTTTCGAACGCCGTCACCGGCGAGGTGACCACGAGGTCGCGCACCCGGTGCCCCGTCGCCTGCTTGATCTCGCGCAGCAGCTCGCGCAGGAACGCGTGGGCGGCGTCGCGGGCGGTGAGGCTCTCGCGCCCGATCCGCGCCAGGGGGCGCAGCGCCTCGCTGCTCAGGCCGGGCTTGAAGGCGGGCACGAACGACGGATGGACCACGCCCTCGTTGCGGTCGAGCGCCGGCCGGCCGATCAGCGCCCGCTGGCCGAGGAAGAAACGCCGCGCGAGCGGCGGCCAGCTTCCGAGACGGTCGATCGTGGAGAGCTTTTCGAGGAAGTGGACGGCCGACGGCACCAGGCGCGGCGCTTCGAGCGGGTCCTCGTTCTCCCCGGACGTGGGCTTGCGGCAGATGGCGGGCAGCTCGACGAGGCGCGGCGCGCCCAGGGAATCGTCCCAGCGCGCCACTCCCGAGTTCGTCGTCCCCAGGTCGAGCGCCCAGCCGATCATCGGCTAGCGCAGCTCCGCGGGAATCCGGTCGCGGAGCTGGCTGTGAAGCTCGGGCAATCGGGACCAGTGCAGCCCCGGCTTCACGTGATGAGCCGTGTGGTAGCCCGAGTTGAAGGTCACCAGGTTGTAGAGACGGCTCTCGATGTTCCGCGAGGCATGGAGATGATCGTCCATCGCGAGGCCCGCGTGCTGCTCGAAGCCCAGCCGCGCGACGTTGAAGATGGCGAGCAGCATCGGCCCGACGAAGACGATCAACGCCTTGGCCGGATCGAGATAGATCAGGATCCCGAGCGGCACCAGGCCGACGAGCGTCATGAGCTTCAGGCGGCGGTAGACCCGCGGGTAGCGCCGGCCGAGCGCAAGCGTCCAGGTCACGTGCCCGGCGAAGTTCTTCACCAGGCACTCGGCGAGGCTGCGGTCCTGCCAGCGCAGGGTATCCCGCTCGGGCTCGAGGTAGTGCGGATGGTGGCCCAGGTTGTGGTGCAGGGTGATGAGATAGGGCGGCGTCCCGGTCTGGAGGAACAGGATCGTTTCGTAGACCCGGTTCAGCCAGCGCACGGTGAAGATGTTGAGGTGGTGCTGGTAGTGGTTGCAGGCGATCGCCACCGCCTGGACCGGCTGGAACAGGACGACGCAGAGCGCCGTCACCCACAGGCTCTCGACGCCGAAGAACAGGCCGAGCTGCACGGCCAGAACCGTCAGGGTGTATGCCAGCGGCCAGCGGTCTTCCGGGTAGCGCAGGAGCACGGGGGGATTCTACCAAAAGGGGGACCGGCGTCCCGGTCCCCCCTGGGTGAATCCTAGTAGCGGTAGCGGTCCGTCTTGAACGGCCCTTCCTTGGGCACGCCGATGTAGCTGGCCTGGTCGTCGCGGAGCTCGGTCAGCTTCGCGTTCAGGTTGGTGAGCTGGAGGCGCGCCACCTTCTCGTCGAGGTGCTTGGGCAGGGTGTAGACGCCGATCTCGTACTCGCCCTTCTTCGTCCACAGCTCGATCTGGGCGAGCACCTGGTTGGCGAACGACGAGCTCATCACGAAGCTCGGGTGGCCGGTGCCGCAGCCCAGGTTCACGAGGCGGCCCTTGGCGAGCAGGATGATGCGCTTGTCGTCGGGGAAGATCACGTGGTCCACCTGCGGCTTGATCTCCTCCCACGGGTACTGCTCCAGGCTCGCGACGTCGATCTCGCTGTCGAAGTGGCCGATGTTGCAGACGATCGCGTTGTGCTTCATCCGCGCCATGTGCCCGTGGGTGATCACGTGATAGTTGCCGGTCGCGGTGACGAAGATGTCCGCCTTGTCGCAGGCATCGTCCATGGTGACCACGCGGTAGCCTTCCATGGCCGCCTGGAGAGCGCAGATGGGATCGATCTCGGTGATCCACACCTGGGCGGAGAGGGCGCGCAGGGCCTGGGCGCTGCCCTTGCCCACGTCGCCATAGCCGCAGACCACGGCGATCTTGCCCGCCACCATCACGTCCGTGGCGCGCTTGATGGCGTCCACCAGGGACTCGCGGCAACCGTAAAGGTTGTCGAACTTGCTCTTGGTGACGCTGTCGTTGACGTTGATGGCCGGGAAGCGGAGATCGCCCTTCTTCGCCATCTCGTAGAGGCGGTGCACACCCGTGGTGGTCTCCTCGGTGACGCCCTCGATGGCGGCGAGCTGCTTCTTGTACCAGCCGGGCTGGGCGGCGTTGCGCTTCCTGATCGCGGCGAAGAGCACGCGCTCCTCCTCGCTGGTCGGGTTGCTCAGCACGGACGGATCGTCCTCGGCCTTGGCGCCCAGGTGGACGAGCAGGGTCGCATCGCCGCCGTCATCGAGGATCATGTTCGCCGTGCCCTCGGGGAAGTCGAAGATGCTGTGGGTGAAATCCCAGTAGTCGGCGAGGCTCTCGCCCTTGAAGGCGAAGACGGAGGTGCCGGCGGCGGCAATGGCCGCGGCGGCATGGTCCTGGGTGGAGAAGATGTTGCAGCTCGCCCAGCGCACGTCGGCGCCGAGGGCCTGCAGGGTCTCGATCAGCACGGCGGTCTGGATGGTCATGTGGAGCGAGCCCGCGATGCGCGCGCCCTTCAGGGGCTGGCTCGCCTCGAGCTCCTTGCGGATGGCCATCAGGGCGGGCATCTCGCCCTCGGCGATCCGGAGCTCCTTGCGGCCCCAATCGGCGAGCGCGATGTCGGCGACGCGGTAGTCGGTCGTCTTGCTGGCGGTGGCAGCCGGAGTGGCGACGGTCATGGTTGACCTCCTCGAATACCGGGCGCTGGAGGGAGACTCTGCTCACCTCCTGGGTTCCCGGAAAGGGTTGAGGTGAGCGCCGTTGGGTGGGCCGGTCGTGCCGGTGTCCGAGCCTGGGAGGAGGGACCTCCTGCAACGCTCCTCGGACGGACCCCGATTCTACCCGATTCCGTCCGCCGGGGGAAGGGGGGGCAGGGGATCTTCCTCCGGGTCTCGCTTCAGATAGGAGTAGCCCAGGAACAGGATAGGGCCCGCGGGCAGCTCGACGAGCGAGGCAATCAGGATCGCCGAGAACCACCGTTCCTCGAACGGAAGGTACTCCCGCGAGCCGTTGTCGTCCCAGTAGGGATCCAGGCAGACCGCAATGAAGGCGAGCACGAAGATGGCGACGTGCAGCAGGAACAGGATCGTGGTCGCCCTGCGCAGGTGGCGCTTGTTCCGCCCGAGGATCGCGACGAGCAGGAGGACGGCGGCTACGGCCAGGCCGATGGGATAGAGAAGGAAGATGAACACCGGGGGCCCTCCCTCATCTCCGGACCGGGACGTGAGTGCCGCCTCGATTCTACAGCGAGTCCGGGCTCAGTCTCTGTTCTCTTGCCTCAGGGTGCGCTCATGGTTGTGGTTCCCAACCATTGTCCCGAGCTCTCTTCAGCAGCTCCTCGTAACGTGATTGGACTTTACGAAGAACCAAATCTCGATCCTTCGACCAATCAATCTCGCGGTCCCACCATTCGTTCAGCTCGCGCGGACTGCAAAGGGCCGCAATCTTGCGGATAAGAGCGTCAGCCTCTCGGCCATAGACTTCTAGCTCGTGCTCAACGATATCTGTGAGCGGGTGGTCGCCCTTCTTGCCATTCATGTCAGGGACTCCAATGCCGCCGAATGCTTATGGTGTTCACCGGCGGCGCCAGCCGACCGGTGCAACACCGGGGTTGTGCGCCCCATGCCGAAAACCACGTGTCGTCACTCATTCTGGTCCGATACGCCGTTCATCTCTGGTCGGTAGACGGGTCGCAGATGCCAAGGAAGTCTCTTGGGCCAGGGGTCGAGGTTCTTGCCTACAAAGTCGATACGTGTGGCTACCGCGCGATTTCTATAGAGCACAGCAAACTTCATGCTCCAGTCTGTGATGTGCTGTCTGTGCTGACCTAAAAATTCCATAAACGTCTGACCAGTCGAACTTGCTCCCTGCACGATAAGTACTTTAAGTGTGCTGCCGCGGACTTCTCGAAGCAATTGGAGAGTTTCGGCACCTGCAGGAAACGTTACGTCTCTTCCTACTGGGGTCTTTCGATAGAGGATGTCGACCACCGCAATGGGCAACGAGCCGAGATTGCCCGCGAACCAGCCACCCCAGATCGCCCCGCTTCTGCCGAGGCCGAGAATAAGATCTGGTTTCCAGTCGCCTCCTTCGATCTGCACAAGCACCTTTTCTGCCATGAGCAATGCGTTGCTCCAGTCAGGTGCGAGCACCTCGGCGTTCACAGGTTGAGCTTGCTGTGCAGTCTTCTTCTTCGTCCACAAGTGCTGGGCACCAACGAGAGTCCCTGCGATCGTGGCAACTCCTGCTATGGTTGCTGCTAGAATCTGAGGATCCATGTCGCACTACCTTTAGGTCGCACAACGCTTAGAGGTCTATCCGACATCCTCCTGGCAAGCCCGTCCGGAGTCCACCGCGTTTCGCGGAGGATGTTGGATAGACCCAGGTTGAACGAAACCGCGGGGGA
>Ga0268265_10001121_pt1 | contig 23712 bp, 21 predicted proteins | sample KBSSwiS52_FD_190355 | JGI IMG/M metagenome (GOLD analysis project Ga0268265, IMG submission 190355) | Switchgrass rhizosphere microbial communities from Kellogg Biological Station, Michigan, USA - KBS Switchgrass S5-2 (SPAdes) (version 2) | ecosystem: Host-associated > Plants > Roots >... | reverse complement strand
ACCGCATCCCCGTACCACGTCGTGTCCTGCGACTTGATCGGATCGTGTGGGCGCCCGTCGATCGGAATAATGCGGAAGATGTTCCCCTGCTGATACATGAAGATCAGCTCCGTTGCCGTCTGCACGACCTTCGCCGGCGGCCCCATCCGCGGCACGCCCGCCGGCTTGCAGTGGAACGTGGGATCCTCCTTGATCCCCTCGCGATCGAGGTACTGCACGCGCTCCCAGAACTCCGGCTTGTACATTGGGATCGGATCCATGCGCTGCTCGACGCCGGAGTCGCGCTCGAAGTTCACCGCCTGCGCGCAGTTGCCCAGGTCTTTCTGCTGCTCCGAGCAGGGGCGCTGCTTGAAGAGCACGGTCAGGTTGCCCTTCTCGTCCGGCTTGTCGCCGCCGCCACCGCCGCCACCGCCACCCCACATGCCCGATAGATCGGGATGACCGTCGGCTGTTCGAGGCGTTGAAACGCTCTGCTGTTGCGCAGCACCGCCCGCGCGCGCCCCTTGCGGCGCGGCGTGAATGGACACCATTGAGATGAGGGCGGCACCCGCGAACGCCGCACCAAGTCGCGCGACGACGTGCGTCATGTTGTCCCCCGCTGAATTCGTTCCCGGAGAGTGTAAATCAGGGCGGGTGAGGCAAGTAGGGCGGGTGAGGCTGGCAGGTTTGGGATACTCCCCACCCGCTCTACAGACCTGCTCCCACGCCTGCCCCGACAAACGGCAGAAACCGCCCTGCGACAAGAACCCCGAGCCACGAAATCAGCGACACACCGGCGATGATCTTGAGCGGCATCGGCGTGTCCTCTCCCGCGGGAATCGCGGCCGCGCGCCGTCCGTACGCGGTTTCGAAGATCAACGCGTTGGCGCCGGCCACGATGAGAAATGCGACCTTCACCCACCACGTCGGGTTCCCGAAATACTGTGCGGGCTCGGAGATGACGAAGATCATCCCCGTCAGCAAGTTCAGCGTGAAGCCGACGAGGGCCCACGGCATGAAGTCCTTGACGACGCTGATCGGCACGCGCTTCATGAAACCGAGCAGCCGCAGATCGAACATGCCCGCCACGCCGAGCAGCAGTGCGAGTCCCGCGAAGTGGATCGTCTCGCACGTCGGCCACAGCCAGGCCACCTGATGCTGAAAGCCGAGAGAGAGTGGAGTCTTATGAAGCCAACTGGCAAAAGTTAAGAACATGACGGTGCTCCGCCGTTATTTGATGTATGCCATCAATCGTCCCGCCGTAATCGCGGCGAGCCATAAAAACAGAGACGCTTTCGCGAGGCTGCGTGCCGATGGCGTGGCGACGTCGGAGGCGACGCCGCCACCGAACACCGCGCGGCGCAGTCGCGTGGTGACAACGAGCGCCAGCGCGATCGCCAGCAGCTTGACCCAGAAAATCCACTTCAGGCCCTTGTCATCGGCTTCGGAAATGAACAGCGCGATACCGGTCGACGCGTTGATGAAAAAGCCGACCCACATGATTCGAAATGCGCCGCGTAACGCTTCCACCGGCAGCCGCGCCCCGTAGCCGAGCAGCCGCATGTCCAGGACCCAGGCAGGGCCGACGATCATCGCGAGGCCGACGGTATGCAACATGAGGATCGTCGGATACGCGAAGATCGTCGGCGCGGACGAGACCCACACACCGAAATCGCTTTCCTGCAATCTCAACAGGAAATCTTCCATTTCCATCCTTTACGTATGAAGTTGTCGGGAAGTGCGAATCAGATCGTATCCCTAAACAGAAAAGGCGGGTCCGAAAGGACCCGCCCTGCACCGCAATACTCGATTTCAATCGCCGAACTTATCCGCGCTCGTGCGTCACCATGTGCTGCGAATCGCGCTCCTCGCACGGCAGATCCTCGGTGAGCGTCGCCTTCGGATCAGGATTCAGCCGCAGCGTGCGCGTGCGAACGTGATACGGCTCGGTCAGCACGTCGGGATCCTCGACAGTCGCTTCCCATCGCAGGGTGTTACCCGTGCGCGTCAGCTTCTCGGTGACGTGCATGTTGTTGCTGTGGAACCAGCCGGGCCACTCGATCCAGCTCTCGTCGTTGAAGCCGACGATGTCGATGACCATGGTGTCGCCTTCCCATTTGCCGACCGCGTCGCCATACCAGGTGGTGTCCTGCGATTTGATCGGGTCATGCGGACGGCCGTCAATCGGAATGACGCGGAACTGATTGCCCTGGCCGTACAGGAAGATCAATTCCGTTGGCGTTTGCACGATCTTCGTTGGCGCTCCCATCCGCGGAACGCCCGCCGGTTTGCAGTGGAACTCGGGATCCTCCTGCGTGCCGTTGCGGTCGAGGTACTGCACGCGTTCCCAGAACTCCGGCTTGTACATCGGAATTTCGGGACCCATCCGCTGGGTCACGCCGGAATCGCGTTCGAAATTGACGCCAGGCGCGCACTGGCCGGAATCGACCTGCGCCTGTGAGCACGGCCGTCCGCGCTGGAGAACGGTGAGATTTCCCTTCTCGTCGGGCTTTGCGGCGCCGCCACCACCGCCGCCACCGCCCCACATGCCGGAGAGGTCGGGATGGCCGTTCGCGGTTCGCGGCGTGGGCACATTCTGCGTCGGAGCCTGCGCGGCGCCCTGCGCTGCTAGAGACACGACGGTCATCGCCGCCGCAACTGCGGCGGCGATGCCAAAACGATTGAATTGAGTCATTGAATTAGAGGTCGTTCGGATTGTTCGGATCTTCGTGATACATCGTCACGGTCCGACCATCCTGGAACGTGAACGTCACAACGCGACCGGTGTTCGACCCGTCACGCGCGGGCGCGTAGCTGACCTTCAGGGTCTGGCCGACGCTGAAGATGCGCGTCATGCCGTTCGCCCGAAGCGCCTGCGGACCGGCGCCGGTGATTTCCCACTTGTCGACCGTGCCGTCCGCCTTCTTGACGTCGAAGAACCAGCGGACGTGCGGGTTGATCATCGCGAACTTGGTGAGGGTCCCGGTGAACTCACCACGCTTGGCGGTATCGAACTCCGCCTGCAGCGCGTGGTGCGCCACGGCCGGCTTTGCCGCCAGGCTCAGCGCGACAATCGCCAGAACACCGAATAGCCTTTTCATAATCGCACCTCTCCGAGAAGACGTTCTCGTAGTCCCGAAATACTGAAACATACCGCCAAATTCAAGTCAATGAATGCGTTAGTTGCTCTGCGCTCCTGCCGCTCCACCCCTCACGTTGGCCGGAATCGGCATGATCACATACGGGTTGTAGGTATTGGTGTGCGTCACGGTCAGGTCCAGGACCGTCATGCCGTTCTGGGTCTGGACGATGTGCTTAGGCAGGTAGATGTCTGCCTTCGCGTCGTCGTTCCAGTCGCCGTATTGTTCATACGTGACCGCCAGAACCGTGGTTCCGTAACGCCCTTCAGCCTTCACCGGCGTCATGTACTTGTTCAGCGTCGCCGTGATGGTCCCGCCAGAGGCCGGGAACGTCAGCGTCGTAACGCCGCCCGTCGTGGACACCTTGGCGGCATCGCCGGCGGCCTTCGCGGCTTTTGCCATGCCGATGGGCGTCAGCATCATTTGAATCTGGCGTTCCTGCAGAGTAGCCGGCATCGGCGTCGCCTTCCCGCCGGGCGTCTCCTCGTTCCACGCGTACTTATCGGATACAACCTCGATCGCGCGCTGTCCGTCATGGGTGTAGTCGAACCGCATGCCGTTCATCGTGAAGTTCAGGCTGACCTTCCATTTCGTCAGGGTGACAGGTTTGCCACCGATGACCTTCGTGCCGTTCTCGCCCCACATCTCGATTCGGTTGACCGAGTCGTTGCGCTGCATGCCACGGAGCATGCCCAGGTTGTCCATCATCGTCTCGATGGCCTTTGCGTTGGCTGGCTGCGCCGCCGCCGGGCCACCCTGTCGCTGCCCGCCGCGCCCTGCCTGCGGCGCCTGTGCGTATGTCGTCAGCGCCGTAAGCGTCAGACACGCTACGACCGCTGATGCCTTGCTGATCATCCACGCCTCCTGCCTCGACCAAATCCCGAGGCGACCAGTTGTGTAGGGCTAAACCGATGAACTATCGCCGAAATCAGGCCGGTCCCGCAAGCCCGACCCACGTCCGCCATGCCAGCCGGAACGCGTAGACGGATATGCAGGTTACGACGAGCCGCTGCCGTTTGTTTCGCGGCTGTATACTTCCGAATCCTTTGGGAGGCTTGATTCATGCCCGCTCGACCCGCCGTCCGACCGCAGCCGCTGTATGCCCGTCTCTGGTTTCAAGTCATCGTAGGCATCGTCGTCGGCGTGGTTCTGGGGCAACTGAACCCGGGCCTCGGCGCCTCCATGAGGCCGCTCGGCGACGCCTTCGTGAAGCTGATTCGCATGATGATCGCGCCGATCATCTTCGGCACCGTTGTCGTCGGCATCGCGAAGATGGGCGATATGAAGGAGGTAGGCCGCATCGGTCTGCGGGCGCTGATTTACTTTGAGGCCGTCTCGACGCTCGCGCTGATCATCGGTCTCGTCTTCGTCAACGTGATGCAGCCCGGCGCGGGCATGCATGCCAGCGCGGCACAGCTCGATCCGAAGACCGTTGCCACCTACACCACGAGCGCCTCGCATCTGACGACCGTCGACTTCCTGATGAACATCATCCCGACGACGATCGTCAACGCGTTCGCGACAGGCGACATCCTGCAGGTGCTGTTCTTCTCCGTCCTGTTCGGTGTCGCGGTGCTCCACCTCGGGGCGATTGGCAAGCAGCTCGTGGCGCTCATCGATCAGTTCACGCACGCACTGTTCGGTATGGTGGGCATCATCATGTACGTGTCGCCGATTGGCGCCTTCGGCGCGATGGCGTACACCATCGGTCAGTTCGGCATCCACACGCTGCTGTCGCTTGGCGAGCTGATGCTCGTGATGGTGCTCGCGTGCCTGTTCTTCATCTTCGTCGTCCTTGCGACGATCGCGTGGTGGTCGGGCGTCAGCCTGTTCAAGTACCTCGCGTATATCAAGGAGGAAATCCTGATCGTCCTCGGCACGTCGTCGTCGGAGACGGTCCTGCCACGGATGATGGCGAAGCTCGAACACGCCGGATGCGCAAAGCCCGTGGTCGGTCTCGTCATTCCGACCGGCTATTCGTTCAACCTGGACGGCACGTCGATTTACATGTCGATGGCGGCGATCTTCATCGCGCAGGCAACCGACACGCCGCTGACGCTGACGCAACAGCTCGGCATTCTGGCGGTGCTGCTGCTGACGTCGAAAGGCGCGGCGGGTGTGACGGGGAGCGGATTCATCACCCTGGCCGCGACGCTCTCGTCGATTCCGGCGCTGCCCGTCGCCGGTCTCGCACTGCTGATCGGCATCGATCGCTTCATGTCGGGCGCGCGCTCGCTGACGAACCTGATTGGCAATGGTCTGGCGACGATCGTGGTCGCCAAGTGGGACGGACAACTTGATGCCAAACGCCTGAAGCGCGTCTTCGAAGGCGAGACAGTTGCCGAGGCGGAAGAACCCGAGGAAATGCTCCTGGTGGACCACGCTCGATACGGAGCGTAGCGATCGTAGGGGCCACCTTAAGGTCGGCCCTACTTCTTGAGGAGGCACGTCATGCGGCGAATCCTGGTTGCAGTCGTCGGCCTCGTCACTCTGGCGCAGCTCGTCGGTCACGGGCAGGCGACGCGTCTCCATCCGCATCGGATTGCGGTGTTCGGGTCCTCTGTCGCCAACGGCCGCGGCGATGAATTCGCGCGTGACGGCTACACGGGCCTGCTGCGCGCGATGATGGCGCGCAAAGGTTGGGAGGTGCTGAACCAGTCGCGTGGCGGCGACAACACGAGAACGCTGATGACGCGCTTCGCGCCCGAGGGAGCGCCTGACCCAAAGACGCGTTACCTGCTGACCGTCAATCCCAGCTATGTGGTGGTCGGCCTGTCGTTCGGCAACGAGAACCTCTACGAGTCGAAGACGAAGGCTGAGAAGGACGCCGTTTACGACGGTTATCTGAAGGGCATCCGCGCAGTTGTCGATCGCGCGCGGCAGAACGGTGTCATCCCGGTCGTGATGCTTTGCTACACACGCGATCTGTACACGCCTGAGGATTACGAGTACGTTCGGCGTGCGAATGTCGAGCAGGCGCAGTGGGACGTACCGACGGTGAACGTGCTCGGCGCGATCGACGATGGAAAGGGACACTGGGCGCTCGGGTGGGACGACAAGCACCCGCAGGCGTCCGGGCATGCCGAGTTCGCCTACTCGTTCGTGCCGTCCCTGTTCGAGGCGCTCGAGAAGGGCAAGCCGAACCCGGTCAAAGCGGCCGGCAGCGGCTTCGCGCGCATCGCATCCGGCAGCGCGCCGCTGACGTTTGCGCCCGAAGAGACGATGCATTCGTTCGCGCTCAGCTTCATGGTCCGCACGCAGGGCGACGGCACGCTCGCGACGATCAGCGGCTCCACGCTCACAACGAGTTCCGAAATCCGGCTAAGCGAAGGGATGCCGTTCACCGCGACGACCCTCGTCGCCGACAGGACGTTCGCGGCGGCGCTTGTCGTGCAGAACGGCAGGTTCGGCTACAGGCGCGTCACCAGTGGCGTCCTTTCAGACATTCGCGCCGACGCGCAGTGGCACCATGTGGTGCTGAGCCACTTCACGGCTCGCGGCGAGACGATGCTGTTCATCGACGGCAAGCTCGCGGGCCGGGTTGCCGAACGCCTCGAGCCGAAAAACTTCGTCGTCGGCAATCGTGGCGATTACAAGGATCTGTTGCTGTATCGCTCGGCGTTGAACGCGGATGAAGTCGCGGCGATCCACGCGGGAAAGTTACTGAATGGCAGCCTCGAGATCTACTCGCCGCTGACGGATGTCGAATTCAAGGGCGGCGGAACAGTTGAGAACCGCGCACAGAGTCTGACCGCGTTCAAGGTCGGGAGCGACCGGATGGTCCACGCCGACGACGCAACAAGTACTCGGTGAGGTTCCATAGGGGCCGACGTTTTGGTCGGCCCCGCATTTTCTTGGAACGGTCCCACCCTACTCGCGTTGACAGACCGCACCCCGGGCACGAGCGCGGCGGGAACGTGTTTCGGAATGTGGACATCCGCAAGTGCGGGTGTCGTTTACAGACCATTCCATGACACCGGGGGCAATGTAGCCGAAACGTGAATTGCGGGATTGCCAAGACGAGCACCCACCAGACGATCGGCCAGAGATTACTGCGGAAGATTCTCGATAGCTGATAGACGATCGCCGTCCCGACGATTCCAATTGCGATGAATACGTAAAGCCTGTCGAAGACGCTGCTCTCCGACCACGCTCTGATGATCGAAGCGGATCTCCGCGTCCTCCGCCTCCGACTCAAAACACGCGATCGCCAATCTTCTTCAGAAGCGCCTTCGCCATTCGGATGTTCGCGTAATCGATCATCTTCCCGTCCTTACCGATCGCGCCGCGGCCGCTTTTGGCCGCTTCGTCGTACGCCTCGACCACCGACTTGGCGTGCGCGACCTCCTCGGCTGACGGACTGAAGATGCGATTGACGATCGGAATCTGACTCGGATGGATGCACTGCTTGCCGTCGAAGCCCATGACGCGCGCGATGCGCGAGGCCTTTTCGAGCCCCTCGGTGTCCCGGTAACCAGCATACGGTCCGTCAACCGCACGCAGACCCCGCGCGCGTGCAGCCGCAACGACCGAGTGCATGACCGCGTGCCACCGATGCCCTGGATAGATATGGTCGTTCTCATCGAACTCACCGATGTTCGCGACCGGCATCTGCATCGTCGCCGAGTAGTCCCCGGGGCCGAAGATGAGCGCCTGCAGGCGCGGAGAGGCTTCGGAGATCTCTCGCAGGTACATGAAACCCTTTGCGCTTTCGATCTGCACCTCGAGGCCAATCTGCCGCTCGAACCCTTTCGCGAGCTCAATCTGCGTCAGGAGCATGCACACGAACTTGACATCCTGCGGGAGGTTCGCCTTCGGCATCATCACGACGTCGATCCGGTCGCCCGCCGCTTCGACGACTTCAATCAGATCGCGATAGGCAAACGGGGTATCGAGGCCGTTCATGCGGAACGCCTTGAGCTTTCGCCCGAAATCGAGCTCGCGAAAGGCGCGGACCACATTCGCGCGGCTCGCGGCCTTCTCGTCTACCGCGACGGCATCCTCGAGATCGATGCAGACGGCATCGGCCTCCGCGGCGGCAGCCTTTTCGATCATGTTCGGCCGCGACGCCGGCACGTAGAGCATCGATCGCTCGAGACGATCGGTCGGACTCGGACTCGTTTCGTTCATCAGAATGACCTCGGCATTCCCAGTACGTGCTCGCCAATATAGGAAAGAATCAGGTTCGTCGAGATCGGCGCGATCTGATAGAGACGCGTCTCGCGGAACTTCCGTTCGACGTCGTATTCGGCGGCGAATCCAAACCCGCCGAACGTCTGCAGGCACGCGTTCGCGGCCTCCCACGACGCGTCGGCCGCGAGCAATTTTGCAAGGTTGGCTTCGGCTCCGGCGGGCTTGCCGGCATCGAACAGGCGCGCCGCGTCGAAGCGCATGAGATCTGCGGCACGAACGTTGGCGTACGCGCGCGCGATCGGAAACTGCACGCCCTGGTTCCGGCCGATCGGCCGATCGAACACGATTCGCTCGTTCGCGTACGTCCGCGCCTTGTCAATGAACCAGAAGCCGTCGCCGATGCACTCGGCGGCGATGAGGATGCGCTCCGCATTCATGCCATCGAGGATGTATCGGAACCCCAGACCCTCCTGGCCGATCAGGTTTACGGCCGGCACCTCGAAGTCTTCGAAGAACACTTCGTTGGTTTCGTGGTTGACCATGTTGCGGATCGGCCGCACGGTCATTCCCTTCTGATCGGCGCCGCGGAGATCGACCAGGAAAATCGACATCCCTTCGGTCTTCGTCTTCACCTCCGGCAGCGGCGTGGTCCTCGCGAGCAGCAGCATCAGATCCGAATGCTGAATCCTGGAGATCCACACCTTCTGGCCGTTGACGATGTAACGGTCGCCCTTGCGGACGGCTGTCGTACGCGTCTTCGTCGTATCGGTGCCCGTCGTCGGCTCCGTCACCGCGAATGACTGCAGGCGCAATTCGCCGGAGGCGATGCCCGGCAGGTACTTCTGCTTCTGCGCTTCTGAGCCGTGACGCAGCAGTGCACCCATGATGTACATCTGCGCATGGCAGGCACCGGAGTTCGCGCCCGATCGATTGACCTCCTCGAGGATTACCGACGCCTCGGTGACGTTCAGGCCGCCGCCCCCGTACTGTTCCGGAATCAGTGCGGCAAGCCAGCCCGCGTCGGTCAGCGCCTTGACGAACGCATCCGGATACCCGTTGCGCTCTTCCACCTCCTGCCAGTACTTGCTGTCGAACCGTCCGCACAACTCGCGGACGGCCTGACGATATTCCTGGTATTCGTGTGCTCTGGGATTGATGTCCGCCATCGCTCGGGACTCAGAATTCCGGGATTCGATCCCTATACCAGCGGCGCGCCGATCGGCTCGCGGTACGTAGGGGCCGGCTTCAGCCGTCCCAACGACGAAAACAGCGTCCCCACGTCAGCGCATCGATCGATCGAGTGCAGCCCCGCAAGCGCCGCACGCGCCACATCGTCGCCGAAGCGCGACGTGACGAGCACCGAAAATTTCTCCTCGAGCTCGTCGGTCGTGACGGGATTTTCAGGATTCCCTCTCGGATGGCTGCTCGCGGCCTGCTCGGTTGCGCCGCTGTGCAGCGAGATTGCGAGACGCACCGGCCACGCCGATGGATACCTGGCACTGAGATCGTCGGCAACGATCACCCGGATGCGTCCAAGCAGCGCTGCGATCGCCGGTTCGCGAACGCCGTCAGGCCCGAATCGCTCATCGCCGAACTGTTCGAGGCCGAGCGTCCCTTCAAGCAACGCCGCCGCTACGCAGTATGCGAGGCTGAACTTCGCCTGATACGGCGTGCGTGGATTCATCTCCTTGACGATCTCATAGCCCGATCCATACGTCTCGATCGTGACGCCACTGACGTCCCGCAGCGCATCAGCCGCGCTCCATCGTCTGCGCGCTCGCACGTCCAAAGCACAGTCAACAGCGGTGTGAGTGTGCGCGCAGCAGGAATACAGTTTGTAGCCGTTCTCGCCAATCTTCCACCGCAAACCCAGACCATCAGTGACTCTTGATGCATCGCAGGCCTGCACTGGTCCTGGCACGAGCGGCGCGGATCCTTCTGGTCCGCGCGTGAACGCGCGGAAGAACCCTCGCTCGCCTTCGAGAATCCGAGTCGCACCGGTGAAACCGACGCGCGCGAGATCTGCCGCAAGCACGCCGTTCATCGCGGCCTTGCCCGGATGCAGGTGCTTGCTCATCGCGCCGTCCGCATTGAACTCCCACAGCGCCGCAGCTTGTGTACCGGCGCTCCCGAGCGCGTCCACCATCTGGTCGGTGTTCAGACCAAGCAGCGCGCCTGCCGCGGCAGCCGCGCCAAAGGTCGCCACCGTCCCCGTCGGATGAAAGAAATAGTAGTGGGTTGGGTTGACGGCCTCACCAATGCGGAACGCCGCTTCGTAGCCGATGGCGACCGCCGCGAGAAACGCACGGCCGCCCGCATGCTCGCGCTCGGCAACGGCGAGCGCCGCGGGAATAATCGGCGCCGCCGCGTGAACGGTCGATCCTCTGTGAATGTCGTCGAGCTCCAGGATGTGGGACGCGACGCCGTTGGCCAACGCTGCCGCAGGTGCCGATGCGCGGCCGGCGCTGAAAATCGTCGCTTCGCTCGACGCTCCGAACCCTGCCGCGACCTTTTGCGCGAGTCGAGCCGGTTTCTCGATTGAGCCGGCGAGCGCCGACCCGAGCCAGTCGGTGACGGCGCGCCGCGTATGGTCGATGACCTCCGCAGGCAAATCGTCATAACCGGTCGTGGCAAGCACCCGCGCCAGCAGTCGCGTCGAACGATTCGAGACGTCCGCGCCGCTCACGCTAGACACCGAGGTATTCCAGCCACTTCACGATGATCCCGAGATAGACGACTGTGTACACCACGCCGAGCGTGAAGCCGAGCACCCAGAAGTCGCGGCGCTTGATGAAGCCGCTGCCGTAATAGACGGCGTTCTGACCGGACGCGTATGGCGTCAGGATCCCAATCATGCCGAGCGGGTACGCCAGCAGCAGCGCCCATGCGACCGGCGAGACGACCGGAATCTTGATGGCGACCGCAAGAAAAAGCGGAAAGAGCGTCGCCGTGTGCGCGGTGATGCTGGCGAAGAAATAGTGGAGGAAAAAAAACGTGAGAACGATGCCGGCAATTGTCGTGTAGGCGCCGAGCCCTGACAACATTGGCACCAGCGACGCCGCGAGCCAATCCAGGAACTTCGTCTCCGCCAGCCCACCGGCCATCGCCACCAGCGTGGCGAACCAGACCAACGTGTTCCACGCCTGCGAGTGCCCGACGATGTCGTCCCAGGAGACGACGCGGAAGATCACCATCCCAAGAATGACGAACGCAGACACAATTGCCGGGTCGATGTAGGCTGCGCCGCCAATCCAGAAGCCGAGCGCGCCGAGGACGAGCAGGAGCATCGTGATCTCCTGCCGCGTCATGACACCCATCGTCTTCAACTGCTCGCCCGCCCACCGCGGTGCGGCGGGGGCGTCTTTGATCTGTGGCGGGTAGATCAGATAGAGCAGGACCGGTTGAATCAGCGTGAGGATGATGCCGACCGGCAGAAAGCCTTTGAACCACAGCGTCCATGGGATGGTCGTCCCGGTTCCCTTCGCGATCATGGCGATCGCCATCGTGTTGGGCGCCAGTGCGGTAATGAACATGCTGCTCGACACCGCGCTTGCCGCCAACGCCGTATAGAGCAGATACGCACCGACCTTCTTCGCCGAAGGGTCGTTCGGGTAGGAGTCGTACAACTCAGGGATATTCCGGACGACCGGGTAGATGCTGCCGCCCGAACGCGCGGTTGCCGACGGCGTCACCGGTGCGAGCGCGAGGTCGGCGAAGGTGATGGCATAGCCGAGTCCGAGTGTGCGATTGCCCATCATCCGGATGAGATGAAGGGCGATGCGTCGGCCGAGACCGGTCTTCGAATAGCCGCACGCAAACATGTACGCAGCAAACACGAGCCACACCGTCGCATTCGAAAATCCGCTGAGGGCCCAGGCGGTTGCCTGTGTGGGAGCGGGGCGCACGAGACCGAGCGCTGTCGCGACGCACACCCCGAGCATGCCGACCGCTGCGCCCGGAATCGGTTCCGTGATTACGCCGGTGATCGTCGCGAGGAAGAGTGCGAAGAAGTGCCACGCGTTCTCGCTCAGACCCTCAGGCGTGGGAACGAGCAGCACGGCACCGCCGACGACAAACGGTGCGATGGCCCTGACGAGCATCGACTGCCGTGTGCGCGATGGAGTATCGGGTGCGGCAACTTCCGCGGCGACAGACTGGACGTTCATCAGGTTCCCCCAGAGTCAGCGCAAGATACTACAGTGATACGATTTCCCGCATGAAACGGCCGACTTTCGCGGGCGCGTTCGCTGCTGTTCTCATCGCCGCCGCCGCGCAGGCCCAGACGCCAGTCGCGCACCGGTTCATCCAGGTGGCCCCTGGCGTCTACTCAGCAATTGGCAACGGCACGATCGAAACGCGGTCGTCAACCATTGTGATCGTCAATGCGGACGATGTGTTTCTGGTCGATACCAACATCACTCCCGAAGCAACCCGGCGGCTGATCAACGACATCAAGACCCTCACGGACAAACCCGTTCGCTACGTCGTGAACACCCACTGGCATTACGACCACACCGACGGCAATCAGGTGTTCGGGGCTGAGGTGTCGGTCATTGGTCACGCGAACGAGCGCAAAGAGATCCTCGAGGGGGTGCTGAAGAACCGCATCGCCCTCGAGTTTCAGAATCTTCCGGGTCAGCTTGACAACCTGCGCAAGCAGATCGCGTCGGAAACGGATCCAGCGAAGAAGAAACAGGCCGAGGATCGACTGAAGGTGCAGGAAGCCTATCAGGAGCAGTTGACGGAAACGGTCCCGACGCCACCGAACGTGACGTTCGATGATCACATGACGGTGTTCCGCGGCGACCGCGAGATTCGACTTCTGTATCTCGGTCGCGGACACAGCGACACGGACGTAATCGTGTATCTGCCGAAGGAGAAGATTGTCGCGACCGGCGACTTCTTCGAAGGTCCGGTGACCGGCGCGCTGAACTTCGGCTTCCATGACGAGTGGGCGATGAACCTCGAGAAACTGAAGGCGCTCGACTTCGAAACCGTCGTCCCGGGACACGGGGAACCGTTCAAAGGCAAGGAGCAGATCTCGTATTTCCAGGCGTTTTTACGCGACCTCTGGAATCAGACCAAGACGCTTCACGATCAGAAAGTGCCGGTTGCCGACGCCGCAAAGCGGATCGATCTGACCGCGCATCGCGAGCACTACCGGAACATCAACGGCCCTGGCTTCCAGGAGGCCACGGTCGCGCGTATCTATCAGGTGCTGGACCAGCGGGGTGGGACGCAGTAAATCCCAAATCCCAAGTCCCAAGTCCCAAATCAACAAAGGTCCCGGCCGATCGAGGCCTTGGGATTTGGGTTCTGGGATTTGGGTTTTGGGATTTTTTCTCGCCGCCGTCGGCTTCGCGGTCTTCTGGAACAGTCTTCCCGCGCCGTTCACCTTCGATGATGACCACGCGATCGTCATCAACGAGCAGATCCGTCACCTATCCACGTCGCTGTCACCCACGGAGCAAGGATCGCCGCTCGCCGGGCGGCCGGTCGTCAGCCTCACGTTTGCCATCAACTACGCACTCGGCGAGCTGAACGTCCGCGGATACCGTCTGGTCAACATCGCGATTCACGTCATCAATGCCCTCGTTCTGTTTGCGATAGCGGCGCGGATCCTTCGGGTCCGCGATGTCGCCAAGGCCCCGGAGCTCGCATTCGCAATCGCGCTCATCTGGATGGTGCATCCGCTCGTGACAGAGCCCGTTGACTACGTGTCACAGCGCACCGAGCTGATGATGGCGACGTTTTTCCTGGCGACGGTGTATTTCGGCGGGTCCGCCGCCGCGCGGCACCGAAGCGACGGCGGGACCCGCCCTACGGTTTCTGTGATCTGTTGTGCGCTCGGGATGGCGTGCAAAGAGACGATGGTCGTGGCGCCGATCATCGTCCTGCTGTACGACCGCACCTTCTCGTTCGGTTCGTTTCGCGAGGCGGTGCGGCGACGTGGCAGCTATTACGCCGCGCTTTGCGCGACGTGGCTCGTGCTCGTCGTGCTGCTCTGGTCGTCGCCGCGCGGTGACTCCGCCGGCTTCATGGGCGCGTCCGTTTCTCCGTGGACGTATCTGCTGGACCAGTCGGTGATGATTGTCCGATATCTGCGGCTGGCATTCTGGCCTCGCGGGCTGGTGCTCGATTACGGCGAGCCGGCGCACGTCACGTTCGGTGACGTCGCGCCGTACATACTTGCCGTCAGCGCGCTGCTGGCCGGAACCATCGTCGCTCTCGTCCGCAATGGTTCGGTTGGCTTTCTGGGGGCGTGGTTCTTTCTGACGCTCGCGCCCACCTCGAGCATCATGCCTATCTCGACCGAGGTTGGCGCAGAACGGCGGATGTATTTGCCGCTCATGGCGATCGTCGCGCTGGTCCTTGCACCCGTAGCACGAGCCTTTATGGCTCGTACATCGACGGTCGCCTTTGCTCTGGTCGCCGGCCTGCTCTCGATAGCGACGTTCCAGCGCAATGCGGAATATCGTTCCGGTCTGACGCTATGGCAGACCGTGCTCGACCGCTGGCCTCCACACGCGCGTGCGCATCGCAACCTCGCGGCCGAACTGAAGCTGGCAAACCGGCGCGACGAGGAGATCGAGCACCTGCGCGCAGCGGTCAACGACTTGCCCGAGCTTCGTAACGCACTCGGTCTCGAGCTGCTGGCGCTCGGACGCAACGCGGAAGCGGCCGATGAACTCCGTATCTACGTTCGCGATCACCCGCGCGACGCCGACGCGTGGAGCAATCTGGGGAATGCCCTCGACGCGCTTGGCAGCCGGGATGCGGCGCTTGACGCGTTCAAACGCGCGGTCGCTGTCAATCCCGATAATGGTCTTTCGCAGCGGAACCTGGCGCTTCAATATCTCCAGGTGAACGATTTCGACAATGCCGTGGGACATGCGCGCGAAGGCGTTCGCCTGACGCCCGGCGATCCCGAAGCACATAACCTTCTGGGACTCGCGCTGATCGGGCAGCAGAATGTGGATGAAGCCATTGCCGAATTCCAGGCCTCACTGCGCTTGCGGCCTGCCAATAATGACGCGGCCGGTTATCTCGAACGAACCTTGAAGGCGACCAGACGATGACTGTTGCGATGGAGACGAAGTGCTGCATCGCCGGCGGCGGACCGGCGGGGATGATGCTCGGCGTCCTGCTCGCGCGCGCCGGCATTCCGGTCGTCGTCCTCGAGAAACACGCCGACTTCCTGCGGGACTTCCGCGGCGACACAGTACATCCGTCCACGCTCGAGGTGATGTACGAGCTGGGCGTACTTGACGAGTTCCTGGCCCGACCGCATTCGGAATTGCGCGAGGCGCGCGGCATGATCGGCGATGAACGCGTCACGATTGCCGACTTCACCCACCTTCCTGTTCACGCGCCGTTCATCGCCATGGTCCCGCAGTGGGATTTCCTCGATTTCCTGGCGCAGTTTGGGCGTCGATATCCAACGTTCGAACTGCTCATGCGCGCCGAAGCATATGAGCTGATCGAGCGCGACGCGCGCATCTGCGGAGTGCGCGTGGCGATGCCTGATGGAGCGATGGACCTCTACGCCGACCTCGTCGTCGGCGCCGACGGGAGAACGTCCACCGTTCGCGATCTCGCGCGGCTCCCGGTGACCGAGCTCGGCGCCCCGATCGACGTGCTGTGGATGCGTCTGCCCAAGCACCCCGGCGATGATCGGATGGCCGCGCTTGGTAACGTCCGGAGCGGCCGCGTGTTCGTCATGCTGGATCGCGGCGAGTACTGGCAATGCGCGTACGTGATTCCGAAAGGCGGATACGAGGAGCTGCGGCAGCGCGGGCTCGATGCGTTTCGCGCGTCGATTGCCGACGTCGTTCCGTTTCTCGCTGATCGTGTGTCGGCGATTACGTCATGGAGCGACGTGAAGCTGTTGACCGTCCGCATCGATCGCCTGCGGCAGTGGCATCGGCCGGGGTTGTTGTGCATCGGCGACGCGGCGCACGCCATGTCGCCGATTGGTGGCGTCGGCATCAACCTCGCCATTCAGGATGCCGTGGCCGCAGCGAACCTGCTTTACAAGCCGCTGCAACGCGGGATCCCGACGGCTGCGGAGCTGCAGGCGGTTCAGCGGCGCCGAGAACTCCCGACCCGAATCACTCAGCGGATGCAGGTGATCGTGCAGAACGCCGTTCTCGTCCGGACATTGCAGGCGAAGGGACCGGTCAAGGTCCCGCGTGCCGTGCGCTTCCTCAATCGGTATCCGCTGCTCCGGAGAATTCCAGCGCGCCTCGTCGGCATGGGCTTCCGCCCCGAACATGTCCGAACGCCTGAATACGAACCACGGAGGAACGGAGGACACGGAGCCTTGTGACTTGTGATCGGGACTTGGAGTTTGGGATTAGGGATTTGGGATTTGGGATCTATGAAAAGCCGATCCAACGCCCGCCCCATCCGACCGTCGACCACAGCAGGATGGACGTCGCCCCGACGACGCGCATCCAGAAGGGAGTCACGCGCGCTTCGCCGGCGAGCGCCACGCGGCGCCGGACGGTAAAGCTGAAGATGATGGCGAGCGCGAGCGCCGCCATCTTCGTCCAGAACGCAAAGCTGTAATAGCACTTGATCGCCTCGGCGAGGAACAGCGGAACACCCGAGCCAATCATGAACAGGACGCCGCCGATGAGCCACGGCTGCGCATCGCGCGCCAGTTCGGCGACCGGTTGGCGCCTGAGTCCGAGCCCCAGGAGCCTGAAGTCGACGAGCAGCACCGCGCCGCCGACCACGGCGAGACCGACCAGGTGAAACGCCTCGATGAAGGGGAACAGCCACGTCGAGTCGCGAATCGCCTCGCCGATAGATCCGGCTTCAAGTGCCTGGAAATACGGCAACAGCATGCGCGTTATCGGACGCAGCCGGCCAGCAGGTCGATGACCGCGGGCTCGGGTTTGTCGCAGTCGAACCAGTTGTAGGCGATCATCCGTCCGGAAAAGATGATGGCGACCCACAGCGCAAGCGAGAAGGCACCCGCCAGTTTCGCCGCGCGCGGCGTCACCGCATCGTTATCCCATTCCGCGAGACGACGGTACATGCCGCCGTTGTGAAAGACCCACGCGTTCAGCGCCGCGGCAATCAGGAGCACGGCCTTCAAGCGAAAGAACACGTTGTGGTAGGTGCGCAACGGGATCGCGAAAAAGAGCAGCACGCCGCTGATGACCATCAGCACGAACGCGACTTTCGTCCACGGGAGAATGCGTTCGGTGATCTGCGAGACGGGAACGCCCTTCAGCGTGACGCCAAGCAGCCGCAAATCCAGGAACACCGCGAACCCGACGAAGATGCACAGCGTCCAGACGTGCACGGACTCGACGATCGAGTACGCGTAGCGGGATTCGTGGAGGCCGACGCTCCACGGCGTGTCGGCCATCCACTGCAACAGGTTATGCAGGATCACCGCTTCTCTTCCGGCGCGCCTGTGCCCGACGAGCCGAGGAAGAGCGTCTGCCCGTTCGGCAGCGTCAGGTTGCGCCCGTTGGCGCGATGGGAACCATCCTTCGCGCGATAGCCGTCGATCACAATCGCCGTGCCAGGGAGGAGCGCGTCTTTCGTGAACCCGCGGCGGAACAGCACGTTCGGCGTCCCCGCCTCAATCGCCCACGCTTCCTTGCGTCCATCCGGCATCGTCACGTCGACGTGAATCCAGGTATGCGGGTTGGTCCACTCCATCTTCGTGACGACAGCTTTCTCGAACTTCACCGGCTGTTTGGCATCGAACTCCGCCGCGAACGCGTGATGCGCGCGCGCAGGTCCCGCGCCCGCGGTGATCAGAAGTGCCGCCGCCGCGGCTATCAGCTGTCTTCGCATGCCCACCCTCCTAGTTGTCGCCTCCGCCCGTCGCATTGTCCTGCGTTGCCGGATCCGGACCTTTCCCCTCACGGAACGCCTTTTCCGCCGCGCGGGTGTTGATCAGCAATCCCGTCAACCCGTAATTGCCCTCGTGGCATCCGCCCTCGAGCACGAGCGTCGTCTTGTCGTCGGTCTTCTCGAGGTCCTGTACTGCCGTCCACGGCCTGGTCCACGTCGTCGGATCCTCTGCGGTGAACTGCACCGACAGCGTGTTCGCATCGACGCGCTTGAGCTTCAAGACGATGTGCAGGTTTTCGCGCGAGCCGTGGAAGTTTGTCTCATCGGTGAAATTCGTGACGTCGACCACGAGCGTGTCGCCGTCCCAGTGGCCGATGGGATCGCCTCGATAGAGCCGGACGTTCGCCGGCAGGTGCGGACGGTTCGTAATCGGAACGACCCAGGAGTAGCCCGAGCCCTGGCCAACGTCGTAGTAGAGCGACACGGAGTCGGGCGACTGCACCAGCTGCATCACGCCGCCGAACGTGCCGGTACCAAGGACGACCGGGACACCGTCGCCGAAGCAGCGCTCGGGGCCTCCGCGATCTTCGGGGCCGTCAGAGCGGTTGATGCGATCGAGGTTGTAGTCGGGTGACGGCTCGCTGCGGCGCGGCGAGATCGGGCCAGGGCGGCCGCCGGAGGTTCCCTGCAGCAGTGCGGAGAGGAACTCGCGCTTCTCGGCAATACGCTTGGCCGCTTCGGGCGTCAACGCAGGAATGCGCCCATCCGGAGGATCAATCACCATCGACGTTCGGTAACTGAGCTTGGTCGGCTTATCGCCGAACCAGAACTCGTTATACGCGCGGGCGACGTCCTTTTCGGTGCCGACCCCTGGTTTTCCTCCAACCTCGCGGCTGTCGCGGCCAGGACGCTTGCTGCGCTCCTGCAGATCGGCGAGCGCTTTCGCATGCTCCTCTTCGGTCATGGTCGCGCGCGTCCCGTACTGTGCCGGGCGTTCGAGCGGCGCGAACGTGTTCGTGTTCCAGATGCCCTGGAGATCCGGCGCGTCCCACGCCGTACGCAGCTGCCCCGCCGAACCGCCTTCGCTGCGCAGCGCACGAATTCTTCCCTGCATCAACGCAACGATCGTCGCGGCGGCGACGAGCGCAAATACCAGGAGAAAGCGGGCTGAGATTTTCATGTCAGCACCTCACCGTTCGTACTTCTTGTCGCCTTCGGGCACACGCCGCGTGACGTCGAGAACAATCGTGTCGCCTTCCCAATGCTTGACGAGCTGATTCTTGCGCAGGTGTCCGAGGAAGGGCTCCTCGACAAACTCCAGGCATCGGAAGTCCATCAGCGTCGAGTTCTCTTCGAGCTGACGGTACAGCACCATGCTCATCCTCCATGGGCGGGTGTAGACGTTGGGGTCGGTGATCGTCACCTCGTAGCGCAGCGCGTCGGGAGTAATCGGTGTCAACCGCTCCACCACGTCCAGCGCGTCGCTGTGAAAATCGCCTGACCGCGACAGCCACGTGCGATCGTTGAAGTTGGTCACGTGGACAACAAGGGTTTCGTCTTCCCAGCGGCCCACGGAATGCCCCATCCACTTGTCCGCGGGCGGCTTGGGGGCCTCGTCGAGAAAAATCGTACGGCTCGCGTTCGCATACGCGAAGACCATCTGGATCTTGCCGGAGCTCTGCGTGATTTGAAACGGATACGGCATGTACATCGCGCGGGGGATGCCCGGCATGTAGCAGCGAACCTCGGGGTCGCGATCGAGCCAGTGCTCGGCGTTGTCGCGCTTCTTCGCAGCGGCTTCCGGTTTATACGGAATCTCGTCGCCCTCGACGACACTTGCCCCCGCGGGGACGAGACCGACGGATCCGAGCGCGAGGACCGGCGCGGCGAGCACGGGATGATTCGCGTACACACCAGGCTGTGAGACGGCCGGCCGGACCGTGTGCGCGAGCAGATCCCAGTTCGCGCTGTTCATCGCCTGCCAGATTCCGTTCAGATTCGGTTTTCCGTCCGGCATCCGCGCGTCGTGAGTGGACGACTGCCCGGTCATGCGGATGCTGCTGACAGCGAACGCGATCGCGACGACCCCGATCGCGAGGAATGCGCCGCGCCAGATGGAGCGTGTTTCCATGCCGCCTCCGTTGGAGGCGCGAATGATACACCGCGGGGGCAGGGGGCAGGAGGCAGGCGCAGGAAAACAGCCTGCCGCCTGCGTCCTGCCACCTACCAGATATCATTGCTTCCACGTGTCGACGATTCTTCAGCGTGTTCCCGCAGGTCAGAAGGTTGGCATCGCGTTTTCCGGGGGGCTCGATACCAGCGCCGCGCTGCACTGGATGCGCGCCAAAGGCGCCATCCCGTACGCCTATACGGCCAACCTTGGTCAGCCGGACGAGACCAATTACGACAGCATCCCACAGCGGGCGCTCGAGTACGGCGCCGAAAAGGCGCGGTTAATCGACTGCCGTGCGCAGCTCGTCTCCGAAGGGCTGGCGGCGCTGCAAAGCGGCGCGTTTCATATCTCGACGGCCGGTATGGCCTACTTCAACACGACGCCCATTGGCCGCGCCGTCACCGGCACGATGCTCGTCGTCGCGATGAAGGAAGACGACGTCAACATCTGGGGCGACGGGAGCACCTTCAAGGGAAACGACATCGAGCGGTTCTATCGATACGGGCTGCTGGCAAACCCGAATCTCAAGATCTACAAGCCATGGCTCGATCAGCAGTTCATCGACGAGCTCGGCGGCCGCACGGAGATGTCCGAGTACATGGCGCGTGCCGGTCTCGCCTATCGCATGAGTACCGAGAAGGCCTACTCGACCGATTCGAATCTCCTGGGTGCGACGCATGAAGCGAAGGATCTCGAATACTTGAACAAGGGAATCACGATCGTCGAACCGATCATGGGTGCGGCGTTCTGGCGCGAGCAGGTGGGCATCAAACCCGAAACGGTCACGATCACGTTCGACGAGGGGCAGCCTGTCGCGCTCAACGGCATGTCGTTCCGGGATCCGGTCAGCATGCTGCTCGAAGCCAATGCCATCGGCGGACGGCACGGGCTCGGAATGAGCGACCAGATAGAGAACCGCATCATCGAAGCCAAGAGTCGCGGCATCTACGAGGCGCCCGGGATGGCGCTGCTCTTCATCGGGTACGAGCGGCTGGTCACCGGCATCCACAACGAAGACACCATCGAGCAATACCGTGAGAACGGACGACGGCTCGGCCGCCTGCTGTACCAAGGGCGCTGGTTCGACCCACAGGCGATGATGCTTCGCGAGGAAGCGCAGCGCTGGGTCGCGCGCCTCGTCACGGGAGAGGTGACGGTGGAGCTGCGCCGCGGCAACGACTACTCAATCCTCGACACGACGAGTCCGAACCTCACGTACAAACCCGAACGTCTCACGATGGAAAAAGGTGAGTCGGCGTTCACGCCGCAGGATCGAATCGGTCAGTTGACGATGAGAAACCTCGATATCACCGACACGCGCGACAAGCTGTTCACTTACGTGAAGGCCGGCGTGCTCGCGCCGTCGCTGGGAAAAGAACTGCCGCACTCCACAACGGATCCTGGATCCCGGGTCGTGGATCCCGAGCCGACGAAAAAGTAAATGCCGAAGCTGACGATCATCATCGCAAGCGTGCGCGAAGGACGCGGAGGCGAAGCCATTGCCCGGTGGTTCACCGAGCGCGCGCGGCAACACGGCAAGTTCGACGTGCAGGTGGCCGATCTAAAGGAACTGAAGCTGCCTCTGCTCGACGAGCCGCATCACCCACGGCTCAAGAAATATGTGCACGACACCACGAAACAGTGGAGCGCGATCGTCGATAGCTCCGACGCGTTCGTCTTCGTGAGCGCCGAATACAACTACAGCACGCCGCCGGCGCTCGTAAATGCGCTCGACACCGTGTACCACGAATGGACGTACAAACCGGTCGGCTTCGTAACGTATGGCGGTATCTCTGGTGGCCTTCGTGCGATGCAGATGACGAGGACGATGGTGACGGCCTTCAAGATGATGCCGATGGTCGAAGCGGTCAACATTCCGTTCTTCGCGCAATCTGTACAGGACGGCGTGTTCAAGGCGAACGACACCCAGGAGAAGAGCGTGCCTGTCATGCTCGACGAGCTGCTTCGGTGGAGTGAGGCGTTAAGGACCCTTCGTCAGTAGTTGAGATCGCGCGACGCCCTCGCCTACTGACACCGTGCAGCTTTGTTGGATGGATCAGCAGTCGTCCCACCAGGCTTGTCGCGATAACGCTCGTGACACTGCAGGCACGCATCCGCGAGCTGGTTGCTCACCTCGCTCACCGCTTCCTGACTTCTCGACTGCGAGGCTTTGTACGCCGCTTTCCCCACCTCAATCAGCTCCTGCGTGAACTTCTTCCAGTCGTCGCGGTCGACTGGAACCGGTCGGCCGTTCTCGCATCGCCTGCCGGGGACGAGCAGCAGCGGCGCCGAATCCGCGATGCTCAACGCGGCGTAGTCGACGATCTCCCATGGCGAATAGATGCCCGCGCCCCACTGCGCCCATGAGAAGTTGTCGTTCGCGGATGGTTCGTACGGCTTGTCATCTTTCTTTTCGCCGGGGTCGTGCCCCTGCACGTTGAAGATCAAGTTCGAGCTGGGAAAGAGGATGCCGCGCATCAACTGCGCGAGGTTCGCCGCAGGCGGAAACGTCGGCGTATCGTGCGAGGCGACCGGCGCCACCGGCGCTGATCTCGCCGCAGTCGCGGCACCGGCGCGGACGATGAACGCAACGAGATCGCCCGCCTGCGCGTCGGTCAACGATCCCGGCTCGTCCTGCGGCATCGTCTTCTGAATCTTCTGCCGCAGCTGCGACGCATCGCCCCACACCTTGGCAAACGGGTCGCCGGTCAGCGGCGGGCCGACGAGCCCCTGGAGCGTCTCTCCGTGGCATGCGGCGCAGCGCTGCTTGAAGATCTCCTGACCGCGCGTTGCGTCCCCCGCGCTTTGCGCATACACCGCGACCGATAGGAGGCCGCCGAGCGCAACGATCGACGTCAGGCGAGTCAGCATGAGCGGGATGGTAACACCGACGATGGCGCCGATGAGGGCATCGATGGCGTAGTGATACCGGCCGGTCACCGAGCCGATCAGAATGCTCACCGCGAGCGTCAGAAAACCGATGCCGGCGCGAGGTGCGGACATCATCACCGAGATCGCGGCGGCGAACGCGACGGCGACGTGGCCGCTGGGGAATGTGTTCCAGCCGTGACTGAGGCGACCGAGTACGTGCAAATTGAGGCGCCGGACCCCCGACCCGTCGACCACAGCGCCGTCGAGCGCCCGCGGGGGACGACTGACCAGCCACGGAAGTGAGATGTAACAGACATACCCCGCGGCGAGGATCGACGTCCAGAAACGATCGACCTCTGCCATCGAGCCGTTCAGATACACGGTCAGAAACGCCGCGGGCACGACGGGGTAACAGCACAGATACGCGAGTTCCCAGAACGATCCGAACGTCCCGAACGGTCCAAACGATCCGAACGACTGCGTCCTCACCAGCCACGCCTCGAACCGACGCGGCGAGCGGGTCACGAGCAGCGCGGGCAACCAGTAGCCGGCGACGAGATACAGGTGGCCCAGCCAGAGGCGAACATCGGCGTCGAG
>Ga0268265_10001120_pt1 | contig 23713 bp, 20 predicted proteins | sample KBSSwiS52_FD_190355 | JGI IMG/M metagenome (GOLD analysis project Ga0268265, IMG submission 190355) | Switchgrass rhizosphere microbial communities from Kellogg Biological Station, Michigan, USA - KBS Switchgrass S5-2 (SPAdes) (version 2) | ecosystem: Host-associated > Plants > Roots >... | reverse complement strand
CGGTGGTCGTGCCGAGATAGAAAGCCGCGCGGGCGACGATCGTGGCGAGCCGCGCAATCTGCGCGGCGAACCGGTTGCCGGAGAGCGTGGCCTCGGCGCAGAGGAGATCGTTTTCGCCCAGCGTGAAGACGTTGTCGGTGAGGCGCACGGTGCGGAACAGACCGTTCACCTCGCCTCCCGCGGTGCCCTGGGCGAGGTCCCGCAACCGGATGATCAGCTCGCCGGCGACACGCAGCCGGCTGAGCTGGTTGCGCTCCAGGAGCAGGCTCTCTTCCCGCGACTGCAGGACGACGGCGCCGCTCGCCAGGCGCTTGCGCAGGAGGTTGAGCTGGTCCACGGTGAGCTCAACCTCGCCCGGCTTGCCGTAGAGCGACAGCTCGCCCACGATGCGGTTGCCGGTCACGTCGGCATGGCCGCCTTCGGCCAGGAGCACGATCGCCAGCGAGGCCTCGGAGCTGAGCAGGGTGGCGCGCAGGCCGATCAGCTCGCGCTCGAGGCCGGCGGCCAGGGTCTGCGATCCGCTGGGGAGCAGCTTCGCCACGTTGCGGAGGCCCTCCGCCTGCCCGCGCCCGAGCTTGCGCTCCGCCGGCGCGGTTTCGCGCTCCTGGACCGCTTTTTCGAGCGCCGTGCTCATCTTCTTGCGCTGCGCCGCGGTCATGCCGGCGATCGCGGTGGCGGCCTTGCCGGCCTCTACGCCGACGTCCTTGTCGGCGATGGTTTCGGAGAAGAACGCCTTGAGCACCGGATCGGTGCCGAAGATGTCCCGGCCGGTCTTCAGCTGGCCCGCGCGCGTCGCCACCACGTCGTTGCCGGCGAGACGCACGAGGCGCGAGCCCGAGACCTGGATCGGCGGCGTGGCGTCGTGCTCCGCGATGGTGATTCGGCAGCCCTCGATCACCACCTCCTCGCCCCCTCCCGCCCGGAACGTGACGTCGGCGCCGATCGCCATGGCGAGATCGCTCAGCCGCGCCGAGACATAACCGGCGATCGAGAGCTCGGCGTTGAGCCGCAGCAGGCTCGCCGGCCCGCAGCCCTCCAGGGAGAAATGGAGGAGCTTGCCCGGCACCGGCGCCAGGAGGATGTCTTTATCCACCAGATGCTCGCCGGGGAGCAGGCAGAAGCAGAGCGCCGTCTCGCCGCGGGCCAGGAAGGCGTCGACGGCTTCCTTGAGAGTCCGGAAGTCGCCGCCCTCGCCGATCGTGGTGCGGCAGCCGCCGGCGCTCTCGTGCATGCAGAGCAGGTCGAGCGCCTGCTGCACCGTGGTGGCGCCGGCGAGCGTCGTGCAGGCCGGATCGTTCTTGTAGGAGATCTGCTCGGCGCGCACGTCGCAGAGCAGCGCCAGGGCCTTCGCGACCGTGTTGATGCTCGCCGGGTCGACTCCCTTGTAGATGGACGTATCGCAAGGTTTGTTGAAACCGACGTGCACGGCGTTGATGCCGCAGATCCGGTCGAGCGCCTTCTGCACCGTGTCGTGGGTGGCGTCGAAGAGGCCCGACGGGCAGTTGGCCGTGTAGTCCACGTCGCGCGCCGCGAGCGTGGTGAGCGAGGGGAAGTCGAGCCGCTGCTGGCGGTTCGTGTCAGGGGCCACCACCACCCCCGTGGCATCGATCGTCGCGAGCAGCAGATAGCTGTGCCGGATGCCGGCCGGAGGCGCGTCGTCGAGCACCACGTCGCCCGGCTCGTCGACCGACTCGCGCACGGGAGCGAGCCAGTAGTCGCCGGCGACGAAGGAGGTCTGGCTCGAGAGGCCCAGGTCCAGGGTGAGCGTCGAGAGCTGGGCGCCGAGGCCGTTGTTGCCGAACGCGACGTGGCCGTCGGCATCGGCGGCGGAGCCGGTGGACAGATCCACGCCGCGCTCGCGGCCGTCCTGGAGGCTCCACTGGTTGCCCTGCCGGCGCAGGCTGCAGTAGCCGTCCCAGCGGCGGACGAAGGGAAAGCCGGTGGGCGCCGCGGCCGGGAAGCCTTCGACGAGCTCGCCCGCGAGCGGCGTGATGCCGCCGGCCAAGTGCACGCCGAGGTGCTTCTCGGTGCGGGTGGTGAAGTACTCGTAGACCCAGTCGCTGCCCTTGAAATCGGCGGGCTCGGTGCCCACGGCATGGGCCTCGGCGCCGTTCTCGCTCGACCACTTGAGCACCACGCGGGTGGGGTTCTTCGGCCCGCCTTCGACGGCGTGGACCTCCAGCCGGAAGAGGTAGTTGCCGACGCGCGGCGGGATGGTGATCTCGCGGGCGCAGGGGTCGCACGGGTCGAGCCCGGCGAGCTGGCTGCGCAGGGTGAGCGTGAGCTTCGCGTCGCCCATCCGCGGGTTGACGGCCGGGCTCTCGGGATCGACAGTGGGATTGCACCACTTGAGCTGCGCCATCGTCTGGGTGCGGGCGGCAGTGTCGGCGCCATGGAACGCCGCGTCGCGGAGCTGCTCCGGGTCTTCGAGCGAGGTGACGGCGCGCTCCCAGACGTCGACGTAGAGCCGGTAGCCCGTGGCCGGCGGCGTGACGCCGTCGGGCAGCGGCAGGTCGGCCTGCTGGTTCAGGCCGAACGGCTGCGCGGGATCGGCCAGCGTGCCCGTCACCAGCGCGCCGGCGCCGCTCGCGTAGACACGGCCGCGGCGCACGCGCAGCGGCTGGCCCGCGACGGCTTCGAGCTTCAGGCCGTTGTCGCGCGGCACGCCGCTCGTGACCGTGTCGGCCAGGGCATCGTCGAGCCGGCGGCGGGAGATCTCGGTCTCCTCGTTCCAGTCGGCGTCGGTGATCATCCGGCCCTGCTGGAGGTAGACGCCGGAGTAGCGCTTGTCGCTCTTGAATGAGTCGCGGGATATTTGAGTCTTCATGGTGCGATCCTCGGAGGCGCGACGAGGAGGCGCGGGTCGGGCACCAGGACGGCCTCGATCCCCAGCGGCAGGAACTCCTCGAGCTTGGTCAGGACGGCGGCGTGCGCCAGGCAGGTGGCGCGGTGATGGTCGGCACCCATCTCGCCGCCGTCCTCGGCGCCGAAGCGGATGGCGTCCGGCGTGGCCGGATGGAGCACCCCGTAGCCGGGGTCTCCGAAGCGGTCGACGGGGCGCGAGCCGCCCTCGCGCGCGCAGTGCTCGAAAGCGAAGAAAATCGGCTCGGCGGAAGTTAGAGCGCCGCGATCGAGCCGCGGCGCCGTGAAGCCGCGGGGTACGCGCGAGAAGCGCACGCAGCTCCGCGGATCGCCAGCCGCCGGATGGAGATCGATCGGTCCGGCGAACAGGCAATCGCTCGCCTGCAGGCGGCGGCAGGAGATGCCCTTCATCACGGTCGTGCCTTCGAGCCGCACGAGGCCGTCCGCCGCCTCGATCTCGTCGAACAGGCAGTCGACGGCTTCGATCACCGGCGTCTCGACGTCGGTCCTCTCGACGACGAGCCGCTTCGCCGCCACGCGCTCCAGCCGGATGCGCCCGTTCGAGACGCGCACGGTGCCGTTGAACACGAGGTCGCGGATCACCACGCTCTCGGCCACGAACGCCGGCGGCGAGGTGGTGAAGAGCACGGCCTCCCCCGACTCGTTCACGATGACGCGCGGATCGCCGCCAGGATCGGAAACCTTTTGATGGCGCTGGCTCCATAGCAGCTCGACGGCGTCGAACGGGAAGAAGCCGGTCGTGGGCGGCACGAAGAGCAGCAGCCGGCGCGGATCGATGTGGCCGCGCGACGGCCCCGGCGTGCGCACGTCGGGAGTGCGCCGCGAGGCGTCCTCGAAGCTGCCCGGGAAGCAGGGCGCGCCGTGCGGATTGAGCTGGCGCCAGGCGACCGGAACGCCACGGAACCGGCTGACCTTGGCGCGCGGATGCGCGGGGTCCGCCTCCACGGCGCGCGAGGGGAGCGTGATGTCGACCGTCACCGCCGGCAGCCCGGGGTGGCGGCGGGCGACGAGCGGGTTGCCCGGGTCGGGCTCCGGCTCGCCGTAGGCGGCGGCGGGGAGCAGCGGCCGGTCGAGCCGCGGCGTCACCGCGACCCGGCGCCAGCCCTCCTGGACCTCGACCTCGACGCCGCCGACGCTCTCGGCGATCTCCTCGATCGTGGCGAGCGTGCCCTTGCGCTGGCGCCAAGCGATGGCGCTTGCCACCTCGGCGCGGCGGCCCTTGACCTTGGGCGAGACCAGGCGCACGTCGAGCAGGTCGGCGAAGTACGGCAGCAGCCAGCTCTGCGCGGGCATCTCCCCGGCCGGGCTCGCCGGGAACGCGTCGGCGAGGCGCTGCTCCAGGGTGGCGCGCATCCGGTCGAGCAGCGTGCCGCAGGCGTCGAGATATTTGGCGAGGTGGCCGTCCGCGTCCTTGACCCGGTAGACGACGGGCAGCAGCTCGTACAGCTCGCGGCCGGTGACGGTGGTCGGCTTGGTGCTCACAGCTCGAACTCCCGGACGGTGACGGAGAAGCGTGAGAGCGCCGGATCGAGGAAGACCACCTGCCGGTCCGTCGCGCTGAGCACGCGTTGATTCAAAACGTTTCCAAAGCCCGGGCTGACGTGCGAGCTCTCGACGCCGGCGACGTTTTCCACCACCTCGTAGAGCTCGCTCGCGAAGAGGCTCGCACCGAGCGCGCGGCGGCGCAGGCCGAAGGCGTCGAGGAGCGCCGTCTCGACGCTCTTGCGCACCTCGTCGCGGTCGTACTCGGCGGTCTTGACCTCGATCTCGACCTCGAGGTCGAAGGGCCTGGGCTCGTAGGCGCTGACGCGCAGGTCGATCCCCGGCAGCGCGTTCGTGGTGAGGAAGCTCGTGAGATCGGCGGCGAGGGAACCCAGGGGACCGCCGCCCGCCGGCACCACCACGACCTCCACGGAGGCGTGCCGGCCGCCGCCGGTGGGCAGGGCGAAGGCGCGCGCCTGCCAGACGCTCGACTGGCGCGCCGCGAGAGCGCCGAAGTCGGCGAGCGAGACCGCGCGCTCCAGCGTGAGCACGCTCTTCGGGGCCTGGGTCTTGAGCGAGGCCACGTCCTCCCGGTCGTTGCCGCCGGTCGCGTCGAGCGGCTGGCTCACCGCGTCCACGCGCGGGTTCGGGCGCGCCGGCTTCGTCAGGCTGCCGGGCGGCAGGTTGCCGGCGAGACCGGCGCCGACGCGGAAGCTCACCCGCACGTTGTTGGTGCCCGTGGGCAGCCGCCGGCCGCGCAGGCCGTCGCCGAAAGTAAAGGATAAATAACCGTCCTCGGTGAGCCGCACCTCGTAGTGCGGATCGCTCGGCCGCGAGTCGCGGAGCGTCGCCACCTGCAGCCAGGTCTGGCCGGCGATCGTGACCTGAACGGCCGCGGCCACGCCCGCCGGCTGCGTGGGATCGGCAACGAACGCGACGTCCTTCTCCTTGAGCACGAAGCTCTGCGAGCGCCGCGCGGCGTCGCCGCTGCCCAGCACCTTCGCCGGCTTCCCTTCGCCATGGCCGCCGCGCACGACGTTGGCGCGGATCGCCAGGTTGCCGAGCGTGAAGCCCTCCTCGGCGGTGAGCGCGGGCGTGAGGTCGAGGGTGCGCGCTGCGGCGTCGACCGCCGCCACCGAGGTCTCGCGCGCCAAACCATTCCGTTCCACTACCAGCCGCCGCCCGCGGGCGAGCAGGCCCGGAGGAGCGAGCTCCAGGACCAGGCGCGCGCCGGAGACGGGCGTGTCGTTCACGTCCCAGCCGCTCGGCCGGATCGTGTGCTCGAACACGCCGTACAGGCGGTCGAGGCGGTCGAGCTGGTAATCGATCACGGGCCGCGGCGAGCCGATCGGCAGCAGGTCGCGGATGGCCAGCCCGGCGACGGCGGGCTCGTCGATCACGGCCTGGAGCAGGCGCAGCTTTTCGAGCAGCTCCGCGGCCCATGCCGAGGGCTTGCCGAGCTCGTCGGCGAGCGCGCTCTTCGACCTTGCGAGGACCTGCGGCAGCGTGCGGTCGAGGATCGGCTCGAGGTCGCGCTCCTCGAACGGGAAGCCGGTGGCCAATTGTGCCTTGGCGCGCATCTCCAGGCGCTCGGTGCGGGAGAGGCCGAAGACGTTCGCCGAGGGCTGGATCGCGGCGAGCTTGCCGACGGTGTCGAGCTTCGCCAGGATGAGCCGGTTCGCGATCTCCGGGCCGACGCCCTGGATTATCGAGACCGGCCGCCCCACCACCCGCGGCGCGGGATCGACCACGGATTCGAAGGTCACGGCGAAGTGGTCCTCCAGCTCCTCGATGCGCTCGATGCGCAGCGCGAGCAGGCGCCCGCGGTCGTCGCCCACCACCCACTGCCCGCTCTCCAGCTCCCCCGGCTTGCCGCCGAAGCGGAACTTGCCGTCGCCGCCCGCCGCGGCCGCCGACGAGACGCGGCCCGCGGAGCGCGCGCCGCCGGGCACGAACACGACGCGGCTCGTGTTGGCGCGGGTGACGGTGTAATAGCGCGTCACGCCGTCGTCGTCCTTCTCCTCCCTGCGGTCGCCGCTGGCGAGCACCTGCAGGCTGCCCGAGGCGGCGGCGCGGTAGCCGAGAGGCAGCGCGAGGCCGTCGACCTCGACGCCGTGGAACAGCTCGGCCCCGGCCGGGGGCCGGGCGTTGCCCGCGAGGCGCAGCCCGACGTCGTCGGCCTTCTCGACATTGGCAAACGTCCAGCTCCCGGCCGCCTGCCAGGCCACGACGTCGCCCGCCGAGAGGCCGTGCGGCGCGTTCAGGGTGACCGCCTGGGGGCTGCCGGCGAGGTGGGCCACGGCGATCACCTTGGGCTTCGCGAGGAGCGAGGAGACGCCGCGCGTCCAGCTCTCGAAGGCCGGCTGGTGCGCGACCGCCTCCAGAGAGATCTCGCCCGTGGCGGCCTCGACGCGGCGGATGCGCACGACCGCTCCCTGCTGCGCGCCGGCAGCAGCCCGCACCACGAGCGCCACCTGGCCGGCGGAGATCCCGGAGTCCTCGGGCGCGACCCAGAGCGGCGGCGGATCGGGCGGCGGCGCGCCGGGCGAGAGGAGGTCTTCCAGGCGCGACGCGTTGAAGACCTCCTCGTCGAGCGCGATCTCGGCCGTGCGCAGGTCCTCGAGGAAGCGCGCCATGTCCGCGGCGGTCCGGCCGGTCGACTGCGCGAGCTGCGCCGGGGTCTGGAGCAGCAGCTCGGGCAGGCGCCGGCGCGCGAGCGGCGCCAGCTCGGCCGCGGTCCACGGGAAGTCGAGCAGGATCTCCGCCTTGCTCTTCGCCTCCCAGAGCCGCACCTCGGAAGGCTCGAACGTGCGGAAGTCCGCGACCCGGAAGAGCCCATTGCTGCCGAGCGGAGCGCGCGCGTCGAGCTGCGCCTGGTAGCCCGGCCCCACGCCCTGGATCACGCGCGCCGAGCGCTTCGCGATGGCGGAGAGCGGGCGCGCCGGCGGCAGATCGACGAGCGGCGCCGGCGAAAGGTTCCAGCCGGCGAGATGGAGCGCGTTCAACGCAGGATCGAGCGCCAGCTCCTCCAGCGTCTCGAAGACGACCGGCGCGCCGCCGTCCTTCGGCGTGTGGCGCACGGCGAAGCCGGCGGCGAGCGTCCCCGGCTCGTCCTTGGCATCGATGACCAACGGAGTCGAAGCGGAGGCCGGGGGCGCCGGCTGCACGTCGAGCATCGCGACGAGCTTGCGCACCGAGTCCCACTGCGTGGCGGTGCGCAGGTAGCCCTCGTTGGCGTAGGCGTCCACGTGCTCGCCCAGCACGTGCCCGGCGCGCGCGAAGGCGCGGACGATCTCCCAGGCCCAGTCGGGGCTCGGCGTGTCGTAGTCGCGCTCGTGGATTTCCGTCCACTCGGGGAAGCGCGCGGCGAGGTCGGCGCGCAGCTCTTCGAGGAACGTCAGGGCGTTGCCGTCGACGTAGCGGAAGCGCGCGAGACCGGCGCGGTTCCAGCGGGTCAGGTCGGGGCCGCTCATCCCTTGAGGCCTCCGTGCAGGGTGAGGCGGTAGTAGCCGCGGTCGGGCCTCCCCGCGTCGTTGTCGCAGATCGCCACCTCGATGCCGCTGAGAACGATGCGCCCGCTCGCCACCTGGTCGGCGAACTGGTTGCCGAGGCGGCGGAAGCGGTTCAGGCAGACGCTCTCGACGCCGTCGAGCGCCATGGCCGTGGCGATCAGGTCGCCGGCGCGCAGGTCCTCGCCGAAGCGCAGCCGGCCGGGGCGGAAGAAGCCGGAGGCGCCGGTGCCCAGCACCTCGCCGAGCGCCCGCCGCACCTCGGACTGGAAGTAGTTCGAAGCAACCCGCACCGACAGCGCGAAGGTCACGGGCACGCGCACCGCGTCGATCAGCACCACCTCCTGGCCGACCATGCGGTAGGCGTCCACGTAGGCGGTGAGCACGGTGCGGATCGACGGCGCGCCGGCCGGCAGCGGGATCCCGAGCTCGGCATGGAAAGCCGCCACCTCCGCCGCCAGGCTCACCGGAACCGGAGCGTCGAGCGGCTCGTCGTCGAAGAGCACGAGCGCCACCTCGACGGTCGTCCACGAGCCGGACCAGCGCACCGTGGCCTGGGCGCGCAGCACCAGCGGATGCTCTTCGAGGCGCCGGGAGTAGTCGTCGGCCGTCACCATGCGGTGCTGCTGGTGGATCGAGCGCGGCCCTTCGCGCCGCGCCTCGTCCATGGCCGACGGATTCTCGAACCAGAAGCCGACGAGGCTGTCGCCCGGCTGGATCTGCCCGCGCGCCAGCGCGATGCGCTCGGCGTCGTAGCCGAGCAGAGCGAGGTGGCGGCGCACCGACTCCGGGCGGCGCGCGGTTTCGAGATAGGCCTCGGAGGTGACGCGGTCGAGCTGGTCCGAGAGCTGATCGAGCACGGCTGCCAGGACCTCGACGATCACCACCTCGAGATCCGCGGGCGTCCAGCGCGTGCGCTCCGGATACCGCGCCGCGAGCTCTTCGAGCATGGCCAGGCGGAAGCCGTCGTAATCGCGCACCCGCCAGTCGAAGTCGTCGCCCACGGCCGGCAGCGGCAGCGGCAGGTCCACCCGGCGGTCGCCGCAGTCCGGGCAGCCGCCCGGGAAGGTGAGCTGGACGCCCGGCTCCTCAGCCATGGAAGCCTCCCTGGTTGCCGGCCGTGCCGATCAGGATCTGGTGGCGCTCGCTGTGGCCGAGGGTCGCGAGCGCGTAGGCGATCACGATGAAAACCTTTTCCTCCTCGCTCGTCACGTCCACCGTGAGCGAGCGCGGATCGACCTCGCCCTTGAGCGCCTCGGCGAGCGTCGAGACCAGCCGCTTGCGCGTCACGGTCGCGAGCGCCGAGTCGTTGGGCTCGAAGACCAGCGCCTGCACGCCCGCGCCGAACTCGGGCCGGAACACGCGCTCGCCGGGATTCGTGAACAGCACCTGCTCGATCTGCTGGCGCACGTGCTGCGAACGGTCGGCCGTGACCGCGCCGGTTTCACCGATGCGGAACGGGAAGGCGAGATAGCGCGGGCTGGGCAGTGTGGCCATTGATGATTCCTTCAGGAGGTGAGGACCTTGGTCGAGAGCGTGCTCATCTCGCCCTGCGGCACGGGCGGGCCGGAGGGTCCCACCGCGGTGGGATGGACGTGGGTGGCGAAGAGCGTCAGGAAGCTCTGGCCCTTGATGATCGGCTCTCCGCCCTCGCCCGCGAGCATCACCTGCGTCCCCTTCACGACTACCTTCTGGCCCGTCACGGTTATACCGGCGCTCGCCATCTCGATCTTGTTACCGTTGGCGTCCTCGACCGTGGTGCCCGAGGCTTCCATCGTCATCTTGTTGCCGTTGCTGTCCTCGATCTTGAGCGTGCCACCCTTGGCGTCGAGCGTCACCGTGCTGCCGCCCGCGTCGGTGAGCACCACGTTGCCGTCCTTGTCGATCTCCATCTCGGCGCCCGCGGGATGGTGGAGGAAGAAGCGTTCCTCGCCCTCCTTGTCGTCGAATTGCAGGAGGTGCCCGCTCGGCGTCTTGAGCAGGCGCGTGGTCGGAGGCGAGATCGCCGCTTCGACGGGAACGTCGGCCTCCTGCTGCCAGAACGTGCCGGTCCAGATCGGGCGCGACACGTCGCCTTCCTCGAACTCCACCCAGATCTGGGCGTCGATCTCCGGCACCGCGAACCAGCCCTGGTCCGCGAGACCGCCGAACGGCACGCAGGGCAACGCCCAGCCCGTGACCTCGGTGCCGAGCACGGAGGGCACGGTGAGGCGCAGGCGCGCCCGCTTCTCGGGGTCCGCGTTGTCGACCACGAAACCGCGGTACTTGCCGTAGGTGCGGCGCTGGACCTCGCGCGAGACCTGGGTCAGGACCTCTTCCATGATCAGAGCACTCCGGCCAGGACGCTCGCCCCGGCTTCCAGGTTGTCGCCGTAGGCGTTGCGCAGCAGGGTGAAGCTCTCGCGGTAGCCATCCACGGAGAAGACGTGGGTGACGGCGTCGACGTAGTAGATGCCCTGCATGGTCGTGCCGATGCCGTCGATCCCCACGGGGAAGCCGACGCGCAGCACGTGGCCATAGAGCGAGCCGTCGAGCTCGCCCTGGGCCTTCACCCGCATGGAGAGCTCGTTGGCGCGCCCGCGGGCATAGGCGTCGAGCTCCGCGGCGCTCACCGAGCCGGGACGGTCGAGCCGCCAGATGAACGGAGTAAGACCTGAATCCACGCTGTCGGCCGGCTCGTTGCCGAGGCTCGCCAGATCGGGCTGCACGTCCTGGTGGACCGGCTCGGAGCCGGTCTCCGGAGCCACGTCGTAGCCCACCGCGTCCGGCTGGTGGCCGTCGGCGCGCACGTCGAAACGGAAGCAGTGCGTGTCGCGCCCGGCATAGACGAGGATGGTCTCCTGCGCGTCGGCCTCGACCCGCATCGGCCCGAAGTAGAGCAGGCCGCGGTCGACGATCAGCTCGTAGCCGTTGGCCTCGGCACGCGCGCGCAAAAAGCGGATGTCCGTCGCGTTCTGGTTGACCGTGATCCCGTCGAGACCGGTCCCATTTTCCGGATCGGGGGAGAGCGGATATCTGCCGATGATCTCCGTGAGGATCGCGGCGTCGGTGGTCGGCGCCTCGTTGCCCCAGGCTCTCCGCACGTGCTCGCGGTCCATCGCGAGCGAATCGTCCTGCACCTCGACGGTGACCGTGGTCGCGCCGGGGTCCTCGGGATAGTCGGCGTGCACCTCGCGGATGTAGCCGCGCACGATCTCCTCGACCGTGGTGCCGAACGCGGCCTCGATCACGATCGGCTTCCAGGGCCGGATCGCGGGATCGTCCTGCACGCTCCAGACGCCGTTCTCGTCGCGGCGGCTCTCGAAGCGCAGCGTCCCCGTCCAGGCCTCGCCGCGGCTGCACTCGACCCGCACCTCGGTCAGGTAGGGATAGAGCTGAGCGATCTCCTCGCCGTCGACCTTGATGACGCATTCGGCCGGCTCGCGGTGCTTTCCCGAGAGGAAGTCGAGCAGCATCGCCTGTCTACCCCTTGGCCCGCGGGATCAGGATGGGACGGCCCACCATTCGTTCCAGGGTGAGCATGCCGTTCGCCACCGGCAGCGCGTCCGCCTTCTCGCGCAGCAGGTCGCCGCCGTAGAAGACTTCCGGGTTGGCGTCCACGATGCGCCACCAGAGCCGGTCGTCGTTGTAGTAATGGCGGGCCAGGCGGTCGAGCCGGTCGCCGGCCTGCACCGTGTGCTCCAGGACGGCCGGCGCCGGCGCGATCTCGCGCGGTCTTACTCCAGGGAACGGAGTGCTGCCGTCCTCGCTCACGAAGGCCCGAGCCTGTTCGTAACGGGATCCCTTGAGAAACATCAGATCGACGCTCCGAAGGAAAACGAGAAGGACGCCGAGCCGGCCACGGTCTGCGCCAGGTTGATGGCGGCCATGGCCAGCATGCGCACCTGCTCGACGAGATAGAACGGATTGTTGCCCTCGATGACCTGCATCGAAAGCGTGGCCTCGGCGCGGTACGGAATGAGCGACGGCAGGTGCGCCTTCTCCTCCACCCGCACGCTGGTGAGGAAGACCGGCAGCACGTGGGTGCCCCAGATGAAGAGCAACACCGAGGCGTGCTCCGAGCGCTGGAACGCGCGCGGGCTGCCCGCGCCGAGGCTGGAGAGCACCTGCAGGCCGGCCGGTCCCTGGGTCTTCGGCTCGACCATGGAGCGCAGTGTCGCCAGCTCCGGCTCGACGCCGAGGCTGCCGGCGATCGCGTCGCCGTCGTTCATGCGGTCGGTGGCGTCGAGCAGGATCGTGATGTCCATCGTCTCCGGCTGGGCCGTGGCCCCCTGCGCCACCCGCGGCGTCTCGGTGGGCAGCGTGAAGTCATAGCCGCCGCGCGTCCCCGGCGCGGTGCCGGTGCGCAACGTGATCGTTCGCGTGCGCGACAGCGTCTGGGGATTGAACTCGAACACCAGCGCCAGCGGCGGCAGCGAGAGCGCGTATTCCAGGAGGATCCCCTGGTTCAGCTTGATCACGGTTTTTCTCCGGTCAGATGAGAGCCCATGGCCCCGGCGATCGCCCCCGCCACCTGGCGATCGGTCGCCCGCGGCCCCACCTCCACCGTGGGCAGGCTCAATCGATCGAGATGCGCGTCGCCCTGAATCGGCAGGCTCGCCAGCTCGTCGGCGACGAGCCGCGCGATGCGCTCCGCGCGCGCTTCGTAGCCCGGGGGCAGCGAGAGGCGCAGGCGGTCGATCTTCAGCATCGCAACGCTCCTGCCGGAAGATGCGGCGCGAGCGTCCCCAGATCGGAGATCGACAGATCGCGGCCGTCCTTGCCGAGCTCGCGCCAGACCGAGAGCGAGACCTCGGCGAGGCCGATCGGGCGCCCGGACTCCGCGGCGAGGAACGCGGCATGGAGAGCTGCGTTCCGGATGCCGCCGCCGGTCAGGTTCACGGCCGAGCCCAGGAACGGGAGATCGAGGTCTTCGTTGCGCGGCGCGAGCGGCGGCAGCGACCGTTCCCAGAGCAGCGACCGCGCCTCGGCATCCGGCCGCGGGAAGTCCACGACCACCTGGAAGCGGCGCGCGAACGCCGGATCGAGGTTGCGGCGCAGGTTCGTGGTGAGGATGCACGGACCCTGGTGCGTCTCGATGCGGGCCAGCAGGTGGCTCACCTCCAGGTTCGCGTAGCGGTCGCGCGCCTCGCGCACCTCGCCGCGCTTGCCGAAGAGAGCATCGGCCTCGTCGAACTGGAGCACCATGGGCCGGCCGTGCGCGGCGTCGAACAGGCGGTTCAGGTTCTGCTCCGTCTCGCCGATGTACTTCGAGACCAATCGCCCGAGATCCACCCGGTAGAGCGGCCAGCCCAGCTCGGCCGCGATCACCGCCGCGGCGAACGTCTTGCCGGTGCCCGAGGGGCCGCAGAAGAGCGACACCGGACCGCCGCAGTCGCGCCCCTGCCACTCGCCGAACACCTTCTCGCGGTGGCGGATCCACATCAGCAGCTCGCGCAGCATGGCCACGCGGTCGGGCGGCAGCACGAGGTCGTCCCAGGCCGGAGCGACCGCCACCCGCGTCGCGCCCACCGGCGCCGGGTCCGGCAGCGCATGGCCGAGCAGCTTCGCGGTGATCCCTCTCCCCGGCCGCAGCGGCTGGAACGGGCCGCCGTCCTCGGTTTCGATCAGGCCGGCGCGGCGCAGCGGCGCGCCCTCGGCGAGAGCCGCGTACATCTCGCCGGCGAGCGCGCCGTCGAGCGCCAGCAGCTCCAGCAGCAGGGCCGGCGTGGGGTACGGCTGCGACCCGCCGAGCTGCAGGGTCTGGAACATCCACGCCAGCCGCGGCTCGGCCTCGGCCGCCACGGCGCTCACCACCAGGTCCTGCTCCAGGCTGGAGAGCGGCTGGCGGGTGAGCCGCAGCAGGGCCGAGCCGTTGGCGCGCAGGGCCGCGACCTCGTCGTGCACGGCGCGCAGCTCGGCGAGCATCTCGGGCGCGGGCTCCTGGCCCTGGCGCGAGGCGAGCGCCAGCCGCCCCAGGGTGTCGAGGCGCCTCCATTCCACGGTGAGGTGATTGTGATGTTCCATGGCCACGCTTCAGAAGAGGTTGACGAGCAGGGGATTGCTGCGCACGGTGATCTCGACGCCGTCCGCCGCGCGGTGGAACGTGCGCTCGGCGTAGAGCACGGCCTGGCCAGCGTGATCGTCGAACGGCAGGGCGACCGGAGTGGTGACCGCGCCCGCCGCCTGGTCGGGATCGAGCCGCTCCCCGGTCGCCGCGGTATCGACGATCGCGCCGCCCGGCCGCCAGCCGTCCTGCGCGTCCCAGATCTCCCAGCGCAGGCGCACGGCCGCGCCGTTCAACCCCGCCACCCAGACCTGCGGAGCGAACGGGGTGCCCACGGCGAGGGAGACGCTCTCGACGCAGGAGCCGCCCACGACGAAGCAGACGCTCGGAGCCCAATCCTCCGGGAGGGTGTCGACCTCGCGCGCCACGACCGGCGGCGGAATCGCCTGGCCCCCGAACGGCTCGTGGCGGCCCGCTCTGTCGGAGCGCACCTCGAAGCCGATGGCGCCGACCAGCGGCCCGCCGAGGCGGGGATGGCGCGGCAGGATCGGGATGAGCGCCATCTCGTAGGCCACGGACGGGCGGTAGGCCACCTCGCCCTGCGTGGCCCACAGGTGGTTGAGCTCCTCCATGCCGAGCGGCTGGAAGACGACCTGCGTGCGCACCGTGGTGCCGTTGATTGCGATCGGATCGAGGATCGGCGTCTCGTGAAACGCCGAGAGCACGCCGCCCAGGAGGCGCAGGTCGTTCTCGCCGGCGCTGATCTGGTCCTCGTCCACGCCGAAGCTGGTGACCAGGCACGAGAGGCGCAGCAGCCAGGTCTCGTCGGGCGCCGCGGCCGGGCCGAAGCCCTCCGGCTCGACGCGGTAGAAGAAGAGGTTGACGCGGTGCTCGTTGTCGGTCTGCGCGGGAGCGGCGCTCGCCGGGCTGCCGATGCGCACCTGGATGTGGTTCTGCGGCGCCTCCAGCCGGTTGGAAAGGAAATCCGCGATCGACCGGCAGACCTGGGACAGCGAGGAGACGGGCAGCGCCATGGATCACAAGCTCCGCAGGTAACGGCGGCTCGCCAGGTTCGAGGAAGGAGCCGGCGCCGCGGCCGGCGCGCGCTTCTCCACCGGGGCCGCGACGACGACCTCCACTACGCCGATGTGCACCCGCGGCCCCTCGCTCTTGAGGACCGTCTCCTGGCGCGAAGCCGGCTGAGGAGTCCCGGCAGGCTCGCTTCCAGAAGGGACAACCCGGGTCGGATTGACGAACGACCGTTCCATGACAACGGCCTGCTCCGGAGCCGCGGCCGGCTCGGCTTCCACGCGCGGGACCGTCTCCTCCGCCTTGCTCCTGGAAACCTTTTCGATGGATGTAGGGGAGGGGTTCATCCCCTCCCGGGCGGGGACAAGCCCCGCCCTTACATCAGGTTTCCGCGGCAAGGCACCTGAAACTGGATGAACATCAAGCTCGGGCGGGAGGGTTTCTTCTCCGGTCCCTCCCCCCGGGGAGGGGGAGGGTTGGCTCTGGGGGGAGGTTAGGAGAGGGGCGTTTCGAGCTCCCACGATCGTGGCCTTCGGAGCACCCCCCTCCTGGCCTCCCCCCAGAGCCAACCGCCCCCTCCCGGGGGGGAGGAACCCCCGCCCCTTCGCATCCGGAACAGGAGCAGCAGCAGGAACAGAGATGAGAGGCTCCGAGCTTATCGGAGAAGAAACCGCCGGAAGCGGCCGGCTCACAGGCTTTGATACAACCGGCTCCCCCACCCGCCCACGCCGCGGGGCCACCTCCGGAGCGATCCCAGCCCGTCCGTGTCCGTCCGTGTCCGTCCGTGCCTGTCCGTGAGGCACCACAGCCTCCGGAGCTTCCACGGCCGGCGGCAGCATCCCCATCCCTGCGCCCACTTCCCCACCGCCGCGAGGCCGGCTGTCGCGCACGACTGAAGCAAAGAAACCCTTCATTGCACCAGCCCCCGCGAACGATCGATCAATCGCAAATAGAGCTGGCGCCGCGCGCGCGGCAGAGCAAGGATCTCGGCCTCGCTCCAGTGATAGCTCGACGCGAGCCGGTGGACCTCCGCGAACAGCTCCTCGCTCTGCGCCGGAAGCCCGAGATACGGATCCACCGCCACCTCGTTGCTCGCCCCGCAAGCCGGACAACCCGCCAGAGCCGCGAGCGCAACCTCCGGCGCAACCTCTTCGATCGCCGCCTCGGCCGCCGCCATGTCCCCCTCGCCCCCGATCCGGCAACGCTCGAAGAGCGCCTTCACCGCCCGTTCGTCGGACAATCCGGCGATCGCCTCCTGATCCGCCCCGGTGGGCACCCGCAATCGCAGGCCGCCCGCCTCGGCGTACGGAAAGCTCCCGCCGGCCTCCTTGACCGGGAGATCGGCCTGGCGGACCTCGAAGTCGAACGACTCCCCGCAGGCCCGGCAGACGGCCGTGAGCCACACCGGATCGTGGCCGAGATACACGCTGAGCTGCCGCACGAGAAACTGCCGGTCGCCGACCGCCATACCCCGCACGGTCTCCTCGTCCGCCGGCTCCCCGCCGAGCTCGGCGAGCGCCGCGGCCAGCACCGAGGTCACCGCCCTCGGCATGCTGGGCGCGGCAGCCGCCTCGGCGAGCGCCGCTTCGAGCGCGCCGTCGACCGGACGAAACGCAAAGCTGCGCCGCCGCTCGCCGTCGCGCGCGATCCCGCCGGGAAGCTGCATCAGCTCTCCGCGGGCTCCGCCACCGCCGTGTCGCGGCTCCAGCCTTCATGCTGCAACGTGATCGACTGGATGCCGACCGTGTTCATGCTGCCGGCATCGAAATCCGGCAGCGCCTGGTAGTCCGACACCCAGGCGCGGTTCAGCTTGTAGGAGATCGCCACCTGGCCCTGCAGGTTGAGGACGTTTATGACGATGCTCTTGCGGAAATTCTTGAGCGACATCGCCGCGTCGCCCTCGAGGTTGTTCACCAGGTTCGCCCACAGCTCGAAGACCGGGTCGTGGGTGAGTCCCTGCTCGAGAGTCACGGGCTCGTAGCTCGTGCCGCCGGGGAGGATCCGCTCGTGCGAGGGATCGCCCGCGGTGCGCCACTTCACCGGCTCGGTCTTCTTCTTGAGGGCGGTCATCTTGCGCAGGCCGGCGACCACCTGGCCGTCGATCACGACCTGGAACTTGAACGTCCGGTACGGATCGTGCCGGTGCGCGTTGACGGGAAAGAGGGGGGCTGCCATGGAATTCCTCCTCGGTTGCTACTGCTGAGCGACCTTCTGCTGGATGCGGACGATCACGAACTCCGCGGGCTTGAGCGGCGCGAAGCCGACGACGACGATCACCTGGCCGCGGTCGATGTCCGACTGGACCATCGTGTCGCCGAGGCCGCAACGGACGAAATAGGCGTCCGAAGCCTTCTCGCCCTGGAACGCGCCCGAGCGCCACAGGCCGTTCATGAAGGCGTCGATGTTCGAGCGCAGCGACGCCCACAGCTTGTGGTCGTTCGGCTCGAACACCGCCCACTGGATGCTGTTGTAGACGCTCTGCTCGATGAAGATCGCGGTGCGCCGCACGGGCACGTACCGCCACTCCGGATTCGCCTTGGTCGAGAGCGTGCGCGTACCCCAGATCACGTGGCCGAAGCCGGGCAGCTTGCGCAGCGCGTTGACGCCGAGCGGGTTCAACTGGTCCTGATCGCCGTCGCCGACGTTGAACTGCAACGCCGCGACGCCCAGGAGCGAGGTCTCGACGCCGGCCGGCGCCTTCCACACGCCGCGGCGGCCGTCGATCTTGGCCCACATGCCCGCGGCGAAGGCCGAAGGCGCGACCGGGATGGTCGGCTTGCTGCCGTCGTCGGGCTTGAAGAAGGGGTTGGTCATCTCGACCCATGGGTAGTAGAGCGCGGCGTAGGTCGACGTGGTCAGCGCGAGCAGGTCCACGTCGTTGGCGCTCTCGAGCTCCGCGCCCGGCGCGGGATCGACGATCACCATCGACCGCTGCGTCGCCTCGGCGTGCGCAATGGCGGCCGAGACCGCGTCGTTGCCGGCGCCGCTCTTGGGCACCGACTGGCCCGGCAGCACGATGATGCTGGCGTCGCGGATCTTGATCAGCTTCTGGCCGAAGAAGGCCGTGTAATCGCTCGCGGCCGGGGGTCCCTCGACGCCGCCGGCGAGAGGCTCGCCGAGATCGTTGGTGCCGGACACGGCCACCGGAACGATCTTCGCGGCGCCCTGGACGGCCGTGGGAGCACTGGCCGGATCGACCTTGATGAGCTTGGCGAGGTCGGTGTCCGTGCCGCTGCCGCCGTAGACCACGACGGACGACGACGACGAGGTGCTGCCCGAGGTGAGCACGAACTTGCGGTCGCCGCCATAGGCGACGGTGAAGTCCTTGTACGGCGTCTGGCTCGGGCCGAGCGCGACCACGGCGAGCCGGATCGCCTCTGCGACCTTGGCGCCGTCGCCCGCGTTGGCACCCGCGAGGGCGAGCGACGCCGCGGTGCCGAGCGTGATCTTCTTCGCGCCGAGGCCGTCGACGTTCACCGTCATCGTCATCCCGTCCTTGATGCCGGCGGGGCCGCTGAAGAAGGCGGCGGCGTTGGGCAGCTCCGCCCCGGTCAGGGAGCCCTTCTGCAACCCGGTGGTGGCGGCGGGCTCGAGCGCGAGCGCGACCAGCTTCGACACGCCGTTGACGCGCGCCAGAGCGTAGTCGGCGCTCGCGGCGTTCATCGACAGGTTGTCGAAAGTCTCGTCGGCGACGAGCTTCTCGTTCTCCAGGTGGCCGAGCTCGAGCTTGAAGACCGGGGCGGTGGCGCTCGCCTTGCTGACGCGGATGCGCACCTCGTCGCCCCAGGTGCCGGGGCTGGTCGCCGAGATCTTCAGCACGTTAGCGCCGGCGGTCCCCTCGCCGGCGACCGACCGCGACGAGGCCGCGGCCGGGGGATTGGTGCTCACCAGACGGGCGATGTAGGCGTCCTTGCCGCCGTTCTGGTAGTAGGCCGTGACGGACAGGCCCATCGCATCCGCAGCGGAGTGCACGCCGCCGTAGGTGGCGATGTACTCATCGAGGCTGTGGATGAGAGTGGCCTCGCCCGCCGGCCCCTTGCGCGCGGGCCCGACGAAAGCGGTGATCGAGGTGCTGACGCCCTCGATCGTCTTCGCTCCGCTCGGGATCTCCTCGATGTAAACGCCGGGGTGGAGATACGTAGGCATGCGGTGCTCCTCCTCTGATTGGCACTCCGCGCCACACGGACGCGGCGGCGACACGCTTGGAGCCCGGATGCCTCCCGCTTGAGCGGCGCAGGCTTCGCGGAGCGGCTTTCCGGCTCTCCGAAAACGTTAGTCGGAGCGGCCGGGCGTTTCGTTACAGGGGAGGAAAGATTCTCTGAGAAGGGGGGCTCGGGGAAGCGATCTCGCCCCCCCGCCGATCAGGCGACCTGGCTGCGCGGAGTGACCACGACCGAGACGGAGGCGCCGGCATGCCCGAGCATCTCGATCAAGGTGTCGACGCTGAACCGGTCGATCTTCCCACGCGTCAGATCGCTGATCCTCGGCTGACTCACTCCGAGCAGTCTTGCGGCAGCAGCCTGTGTCAGCCCCTCTGCCTCGATCAACTGCGTAAGCTCGATCATCAGGTCGGCTCGGATCTTGAGGTTCTCGGCCTCGTCCTCGCTGAACCCCAGATCTTTGAAGACATTTCCGCTGGAACGTCGGATCCGCACGGCCATCTACTTCTCCTTTCCCTCGCGACGGAGGGCTTCGAGCTGCTTCAAGCGCTCACGCGCCAGGGTGAGATCAACATCCCGGGTCTGCCGGCTCTTCTTCTCAAAGGCGTGGAGCACGTAGACCGCTTCCTCAAATTTCGCGATGTACAGCACCCGATGCTCGGCACGCGAATGAACCCGGATCTCGTTGACACCCTGCCCCACGCTCGGCATGGGCTTCCAATCGGTTGGCATCAAGCCGCGCTGCACTCGGCGCAGCTCGTAGCCTGCAGCCCTCCGGGCGTCTGGTGGAAAGTCACACAGATCCTCGAAGGAGGCCGCCACCCACACGAGAATTTTATCAGGCACCCGCGGAGTATACAAGTGCGTATATATCCGTGCAAGACATCCGCCGGCCTGGCACCGTTCTGGCTTCCTCGATCCGCGGAGGGCAAGAAGCCGGATGCCGAAGCACTACAGCATGGGAGGCCGCGCGGGCGCGGGGATGGCGGCGATGGCGGGACCGCCGGGGAGCGCGCCTCCGCCGGCGCCGAAGTCGTTGCGGGAACGCTTCGGCGCGCTGCGCAACCTGCCGCCGTTCCTGCGGCTGATCTGGCAGACCAGCCGCGGCCTCACCGCGGCCGATCTGGCACTGCGCCTGGTCCGCGCCCTGCTGCCGGTGGCCACCCTCTACGTGGGCAAGCTGATCATCGACGAGGTGATCCGTCTCGTGGGAATGGGCGGTACGTCCGCGGACCTGGGCGGCTGGCTGGCAAGCGGACGGCTCGATCACCTGGGCTGGCTCCTGGCTACCGAATTCGGCCTCGCCGTGCTGTCCGATGTGCTGGGGCGCATCGTGTCGCTGCTCGACACGCTCCTCTCCGAGCAGTTCACCAACGCCACCAGCGTGCGGCTCATGGAGCACGCGGCCACGCTCGACCTGGAGGACTTCGAGGACAGCGAGCTGCAGGACCGGCTGGAGCGCGCCCGCCGGCAGACCATGGGCCGCGCCACCCTGCTGGGCCAGCTGTTCGGCCAGGCCCAGGACCTGGTGACCGTCGCCTCCTTCGCGGCCGGGCTGCTGATCTACGCGCCCTGGCTGATCGCGCTGCTCCTCTTCGCGCTGGCGCCGGCCTTCCTCGGCGAGGCCCACTTCAACGCCCAGAGCTACTCGCTCACCTACTTCCGCACGCCGGAGCGGCGCGAGCTCGACTACGTGCGCCAGACCGGCGCGAGCGTCGAGACCGCCAAGGAAGTGAAGATCTTCGGTCTCAACTCCTTCCTGATCGAGCGCTACCGCGTGCTGGCGGACAAGATCTACCGCGAGAACCGCCTGCTCGCGATCCGCCGCGCCGGCTGGGGCGGCCTGCTGACCGCGGTCGGCACCCTGGGCTACTACATGGCCTACGCCTTCATCGCCTGGCGCACGCTGCGCGGCGACTTCACCATCGGCGACCTCACCTTCCTCGCCGGCTCGTTCCGCCGCCTGCGCAACCTGCTGGAAGGGCTGCTGATCGGCTTCTCGCAGGTGGCGGGGCAGGCGCTCTACCTGGACGACCTGTTCTCCTTCTTCGAGATCGAGGCGGAGATCGTCTCGCCCGCGGACCCGCGGCCGTTCCCGGTGCCGATCCGGCAGGGCTTCGCGTTCGAGGACGTGGGCTTCCGCTATCCGGGCGCCGAGCGCTGGGCGGTGCGCCACCTGAGCTTCACGCTGCACGCCGGCGAAGTGCTGGCCCTGGTGGGCGAGAACGGCGCCGGCAAGACCACGCTGGTCAAGCTGCTGGCGCGGCTGTACGACCCGGACGAGGGGAGGATCCTGCTCGACGGGCACGACCTGCGCGAGTACGCGGTCGAGGACCTGCGCGCCAACATCGGCGTGATCTTCCAGGACTTCGTCCGCTATCACCTCACCGCGGCCGAGAACATCGCGGTGGGGCAGATCGAGGCCCGGCACGACCGCGAGCGCATCGAGTCCGCGGCCGAGAGCAGCCTCGCCGACGAGGTGATTCGCAAGCTGCCGGCCGGCTACGACCAGGTCGTGGGCAAGCGCTTCCGCACCGGGGTGGACCTCTCCGGCGGCGAGTGGCAGAAGATCGCGATCGCGCGAGCCTACATGCGGGACGCCCAGCTCCTGATCCTGGACGAGCCCACCGCGGCGCTCGACGCCCGTGCGGAATTCGAGATGTTCCAGCGCTTCAAGCAGCTGAGCGAAGGCAAGACCGCGGTGCTCATCTCCCACCGTTTCTCCAGCGTGCGCATGGCGGACCGCATCCTGGCCCTCGCCGAAGGGCGGTTCGAAGCCATGGGCACCCACGACGAGCTGCTGGCCCAGGGCGGGCGCTACACCGAGCTGTTCGAGCTACAGGCCACGGGCTACCGGTGAGCCTGCGGCGGGCTCAGGAGCCTCGGCTCCTTGCCTTGCCGCCGCGCCTTGACTGGCCACCCGAACGGGCCTAAGCTTTTCCCAAGTCATTTCACCCACGTTTGGTGCGGATCACGGGCACTGCCGCTGGACTTGCCCGGGACAGGAGACCCCTATGGCAACGCCGCGTTTTTCAAGCAAGGAGGAGTACTTCGCTTGGAAGAACGGGCAGCAGCCCACCTCTTCAGCCCAGCCGCCAGGGACTTTCGAGCCAGCTTCCGGGCCGTCGCAGTCATCCGCCGGGAAGCCAAAGCAGGGTCTGAAGGAAACGTTCAGCGGCCTGCCCGGCTGGAGCTGGCTGTTCATCCTGGGATGCCTCGCCATACCGGTCGTGAGCCTGGGCGGCGCGGTACCCGGGGCGTTGGGCTTCGGCGGAGCCGCAGGCTGCGCCAACATGGCCAAGAAGGCCGAGTGGGGGATGCTGCCGCGTGTCCTGGCATGCGCCGGCATCACCGCCGGAGTCTGGATTGTGCTCATCGCATTCGGCCTGGCGTTCGCGAGCGTCCAGAAGTAAACCCAGCCAGACCGGCGCCCATGGAGACGATGTTGCGGCGCCAACTCGCGCCCGGCCGCCTCACTTCGGCGGCTTGCTCCAGCGCCGCGTCGTCATCGGCATCGGCTGGCCGGTTTCGAGGAGCGTCTTGAGGCTGGAGACGACGACCGGCCAGCCCTGGCTGATGCCGCGCAGCATGTCGCCGGGCTCGAGATCCTCATGGGCGACCGTCAGGCGCATGGCATCCAGGAAGGGCTCGATCTGGAACGTGACCCGGGAGCGCTTCTCCTCGTTCTCCGCATCGGCGGGAAAGGCCCAGGTCAGGACGAGGCGCCGCGGCGGCACGCTCTCGACGACCTTGCCGACGAGATCGACGATGCCGGGATCGTCGTAGTCCTGATGCTGCCAGGTCGAGCCGACCTTCCAGTCCGACACGTTCCTGTGGCGGGCCCAGTACTGTTTGGTCATCTCGCCGTCGATCAGGGCATTCCAGAGCTCCTCCTGGGTCGTGGCGATATAGATCACATAGACAAAGCTCGGCCTGTCCATCGCGGTTCTCCTCCGGAGTGGGGTAGAGTTTCGCCCCATGATAAGGGACGCGGTTCTCGCGCTGCTCGCCTCCGCCGCGCTCCTTGGCGCCGCGGAGAGCGCTCCGCCGACGCTCCGCATCGTCAACGCGCGCCTGATCGACGGCACCGGGTCGCCGGCACGGATGGGGAGCCTGCGCATCGCCGGCGACCGCATCGCCGCGGTGGGAGAGGTGGAGCCGATCCCGGGCGAGCCGGTCTTCGATGCGAAAGGCTTCGTCCTCGCGCCCGGGTTCGTCGACACGCACTCGCATGCGGATGTGGCCGAGATGCCGGACGCGCTCGGCGCGGTGAGCCAGGGGATCACCACCGTCGTCCTCGGACAGGACGGGGAATCGACGCTGCCGCTGAGCGAGCTCTTCGCCAAGCTGGAGCGCGCGCCCGCGGCCGTCAACGTGGCCTCGTACTCGGGGCACGGCACGCTGCGCGACAAGGTGATGGGCAAGGACTTCCGCCGCGCTGCGACGGCGGCCGAGATCGCCGAGATGTCGCGCCTGCTCGAGAACGATCTGAAGGCGGGAGCCCTCGGTCTCTCCACCGGCCTCGAATACGATCCGGGGATCCGCTCCACCCGCGCCGAGCTGATCGACCTGGCCAAGGTCGCCGCGCGGCACCACGGCCGCTATATCAGCCACATCCGAAGCGAGGACCGGTGGTTCTGGGAGGCGATCGACGAGATCCTCGCG
>Ga0268265_10001118_pt1 | contig 23737 bp, 38 predicted proteins | sample KBSSwiS52_FD_190355 | JGI IMG/M metagenome (GOLD analysis project Ga0268265, IMG submission 190355) | Switchgrass rhizosphere microbial communities from Kellogg Biological Station, Michigan, USA - KBS Switchgrass S5-2 (SPAdes) (version 2) | ecosystem: Host-associated > Plants > Roots >... | reverse complement strand
TGAAAACTTCAGACCACAGTTAGACCACAGTTGAAGTTAATCAGCGTGAATGAGCGGGGTTTTACGGAAGGTTAAATTACTGAGCGCGAACGGAAGGGGCACACCGGGACATTCTCATAACCCAAAGGTCGCGGGTTCAAATCCCGCCCCCGCAACCAAGATCAGCCGCCGCAAGGCGGCTTTTCTTCTTGCACTTACCTTCCTTCGCACTCATCCGTAAAACTCCACAAACCCAAAGAACAGACCACAGTTAGACCACGGTTGATGTCATTTCTGTTTCACCAGCCGCATTTTCGGCAAAATCGCGTCGGCCAGGATCTCGCCGGCTTCGTCGCTTACTTCATCGCCCAGGTGCACGTAGATATCACCCGTTGTGCTGACTTGCGCGTGCCGTGCGTGACTCTGCACAAGCTTTAGATCGTGCGTTAGCTGATACAGGATCGAGGCGCCCGAATGCCTCAACAAATGAAAGCCATGCGTGCGAGGCTCGGGTTGAATCCCCGCCGCTTTCAGAGCCGGATAATAGATTTGCTCCCTTAGTAGATCCTGATCGAGCGGCCGGCCGTCTAGTCTCGAGAAGATAAAATCCTCTGGCGCCGTTCTCGAACAGACGGCGCGATGTGTTTCTAAAACGGCCAGCACTGGCCGCGGCAGTCGAAACGTCTTTTCACTCGCTCGAGTCTTTGGGGTAACAAGTTGGCCCCGCCATAGATTATGAGTGATAGACAAACTACGAGAGGGGAAATCGAGGTTGAACCATCGAAGCGCGAGCAGCTCACCTATCCGCAAGATTGTAATCGACAGCAGCACAAACAACGCGCGGTGATCGGCGGGAACGTTGGCCAGCACTGCGGAAACTTGTTCGGCACTAAGCGCCGGCTTTTCTCGTTTGTCTTGGAGCTGGGGCCGGTGCAGCTTTCGGCGCACTGGCGATGACTCGATCAAACTGTATTCAACGGCAACCTCGAACATCACGCGCAACAGAGCATAGACGTTTATCAGATACTTTGTAGATAGAGATTTGCCGGCCAGGGTGTTCAACAATTCGGTAATGGCCGCCGGCGTGATGTTTTGAATGTGCAAGTCACCAAATGCCGGAATGATCCAAGTATCAAGAATCGATTCGTAGCTATATCGTGTTGAGGGCTTCAACCGGGCGGTGTATTGATTCCAAAAAGTTTTGATAAACAAATTGAACGGTAGAAGGCGGGGCGCGCTCGTAGCTCTCACATTGTTGATTTGATTTATCTCGAGCATTCGGGTGTCGGCTTCGGTGCGGGCGTCGCGAGGGGTGCTCGCGTCTAATTCTTCCGTCTTTTCAATCCACCGCGCGCCATCGCGCAATCTGTAACGCAGCACATAATAGGTTCTCGTCACTCGCTTGCGTTTCTCCACGCGGCCGCGTTGATAGGTGCGCTTTGTCACTTCAACCTCACTGTGCGCGCCATCGTAGCTTTCAACACGGTGCCTCGCAAGCCACGTTTTGAATTCTTCCGAATCGGGATCGAACCGCGGATAGCGGCCAAGCCGGATATGCGGGATGCGGTCGGCGTGAGAAGTTGCCAACCGCGATTGCACCCATGACGGATTGACACGCAGCAACTCGGCGAGGCTTTGTAGATCTAAAAGCATTTCTTATTTTTCTCGCGGAGCGCGATTCCAGAATTGAATTGATTGCACTTGCCCGCCGGCGCTCGCATCGAAGCGCGGGCCTTGCGCTTTGCAGTTGTGGCACCACACAAAAGATAACCCGCCCCCCGCCACCAACCGCGTAGTGGTGGAAGTACAAAACGGGCACCGGGCAGGTGTCGGTTTTTTGAGACTGCGGGAAAAGCGCGACGGTTTCATAGGCTTATGCTTTTTTAGTCGGGCAACTTCACGCGGTTGGGGTGTTGCTTCTGAAAGCGGGCTACATCGTCAAAGTGTTGTTGAGCCCTCGCTATCTTCGATGCTGGAACGCCGGCGCTCGCGGCGTTAGTAATCCACGTTTCAATTACACGCAGCGCCAGTTTATCTTGACCTCTGAGAATAAAAACCGGCTCATCCTCTGCAACTTTGTTCCAAGTATCCACGCAACATTGTTTAGCCATTGGATAATCTCCCTTCTGAAAAAATCTTCGAATAGCTCGAGGTTTTGTTTTTTCCGCCGCCGGGTGCGGGCGGCGTTTCTAACGTGATGCTTCAAATCATAGCGAAGGTGACAAGCTTGGCACATTGCCTTGACGTGTTTCGGGTTGGCGCATTTGACCGGCTCGCAGGTGCAGCCGTGTTGCCACAGATGCGCGGTAGTTAAAACCACAATGCGAACGTGGCCACACTCGCCGTTATGCCGGAAGCAAAACCCCAATTGACCATTTAGCGCGCTACAACGCGGATCTCCGCTAGCGGTTGTATGATCGGCGCCGCATTCGCCCGCGCATTCACACCGGCCGCCGGCGCGTTCAAAGCGGATGAACTTTGAAAACTCGGGCCAATTCTCGGGATAGTTTTCGCGGACTATGGGCATTTTGAAATTTACGATTGCCTATCCTTCTTAGCCGCTTTAATGTCTGCAAATCGAACCACCGGGACCGTTTATCTTTCGCAAGCGCCCGTTACTGCCTCGCACAGCTTCCTTGTGTTTAGCATTGGCGCTTGCGCGTCCCTCTGCCTTTAGGTTGTAGAATCGTCTTTGACCCATTTCGTTTTGCCCCCTTTCGGTTTCACTTTTTCTCAAAGCCAACCTAGCCATAGAAAATCGCGGCCGGTAATCGCGGATACATACCAGCGCAACAGGGAAACGGGCGCCTTGCGTGCGTAGGGATCTCGCCAGGGCCGCGGCCGGCGTCGATAGTAACCAATCAACCAAAACAAGAGCGCGCCGAAAAAGAAACCGGCGAAGAAAAGACACGGCGAAGAAAAGACACTCAAACATCATTTCTCCACCCCCTCAACAATGGGCGCCCCGCTCAGTACGACAGTCAACAAAATCTTAGATCCGGTTTGCGTGCCGGCCGGCAAACACTCGAGGGGCAGCGGGAAATGTTCCGGCCATCGGCCGCCCTCGAGGTTCCCTTTTATAACAAGGTGCGCTCGAGTGTGTGACCGCTCGCGCGTCTTTGAAAGCACGCCGGCGACGTTGCCATCAGGACTAAACCCGATCACTTCACAGATGCGCCAAACGGCCTTGTTGCGGCGCCGGCGTACAGGTTTACTCGCCTTCCTCGATTCCATCATAGAAAACCTCATCGTTGTTGTTATCGTCAGAGGGGGGTGTCTCATGAGGATTTTCAGAAAGAAACGCCGACCTTGAGCCATCGGCGGCGGTATCGTCAATCAAATCCTCAGTTAATAGCGTCGGCGTTTCGGTCGGCGTTTTTCCTACACCCTCAGAAACGCCGACCTCTAGGGGGAAAACGCCGACCTCGAGCGGAGAAACGCCGACGCGTAACAATTCGTCACAAGTCGGCGTTTCTTTGGTGTCCGAAGAAACGCCGACAGAAACGCCGACCTCTGGAAGTGGACTAGTTACATATTTTGCGGGCGAATTTTCGTCAAGGTCGGCGTTTCTTTCTGAAATTTCAGGGATAGACACCCCAAAAGCTTGCTTGTACCGTGAAATGTCGCGACGCGTTATTGTCCAGCCGCGTATTTTTCCGTGTCCTGAATCGCCCTTGCGGAAGCGCAACCGTTTTAGAATCCAACCTATAGAGCGGGGGTTTAATGTTTCGTCTTTGATTGGCAATTCTTCCGCGGTCGCGATCTCTTTGCACGCATTTGTTACCTCACTCGTCTTGACGACCGCAGAAAAGCCGGAAGAAACGCCGACCTCAGAAAAAACGCCGACCTCACTACCCTGGGCAAATAGCCATTCCTCCTCGCGGGTGCCTAGCAAGTCATCCAGAGCGCGAATAACAAGCTTTGTGAGGCTTGTTGAATCTAGTTCCTGGGTTTCTTTCTGGTACGCCAGCGCAAGGGCGTGCATTCGATCCCAAAGGTTTTCTAACCCGAAGTCATCCAGCCAGCCGGCGACGGCCAGGATGGCGCGCCAGGGTTCAAGCTGACGGCCTTTCAGTTGCGCTCTAGTTGCAACGTTATCGTCGTAGCGTTTCATATCGGGAAGGTGTACCAACGTGAGCGCCCACAAATCATCTATCAGCTTCCGCCGGTCATGCGGCCAGGATTCGACGGCCGTAACAACCCGGTTGGCTTTCTTCGCGTCTACGCTTCGAATGAGGGGAACAATAATCGATCGGGTTGCAAGCGCGCCGTCAGGCAAACGGGTTGCAGCAAACAACCGGGCACAGAAACAATTGAAACGTCGGGTGACCCATTTCCCCTCTTTGGTGCTTGGTTCTTTTGCCGCGAGCGTGGCGCCCTTCCGGTTGCCGGCCAGGAGTATCGCGACTAGATCCGACTTTGTTTTGTCTTGCTGCAATCGCTCGACTTCATCAAAAGCCAGCGTGCCCCCATAGTCGGCCGCGTCGCGAATTGTGGCGATAGTTGATTGGGCCATGACCATTTCGCCCATGAACGCCATTTGAGTGACGGCATTCAACAACTCGCTTTTCCCGCTTCCGAATTCGCCGTTTGGCCATAGGTAGCCGATCACTTGGAAGGAATCCAAAAACCACGTTGCCAGGATGTAGCACGCGATCATTTCCGACATGGTTTGTTGATCGGCAAGCGAGCGGTCAAAATCTATGTAGTGGTCTACGACCTCACGCACGCGCCGGAATACGTCGGCGGGCTCGGGGCGCTTCCCTTCTCGGTACTCTTTAATTGCCCACGTTGACCATAGGTGTTTTGTCTCGGGTATCGTGTCCAGCTTGAAAACGAGATCGGGCAGCGCATCGAATCCGGTTTGTTCGGCTTCCTCCGCGTCGGTGCTAAAAATCTGCCCGTCATCGCGGATCACAAGCGGCCATCGCTCTTGTATTACTTCCGGCGTTGATAGTTTGATGATCTCGCCGTCTGAGCCCTCGCGCTCGTTTGTGGTCACCTTTACAAAAGGCCAAATGCCGGCATACGCGCGGCCGTCAAGTAGCATCAACGGCCGCGACATAGTTAGCGGCTCATCCTCGATCAGTTCAATAACCGGCCGGGCGGCTCGAGGCACAGGGCGCGGCCCGTCAATCAATCCCTCGAGATCTTCAATCGAATGTGTTAGCAGGAAATCATCAACGCCGACCTTTTGCCCCTCGAGCGTCGGCAAATACACCGCGGCGACGTGCGCCCCCTTGCGTTGCAGGTGTTCAGTAAACCGCTCGAGCGCCTTACGCACGCCGGCCTTTGTCATCAGATCGGAATCAAACACAATCCTAACGTCGCGATTTTTGAATGCTACATAATCGAAGTCAGCGAGAAACGACACGCCGCCAAATGAATTGCGCCCCTTGAAATTCCAAACGCCCAGGAGCGCCAGCGCGATCACACCGCGGCTCGCTAAGGCGTCGGCTTTCTTTTGCCCCTCAGTAATCCACAATGGTTTATCAGGATCGGCAAGCGCCGGCCGACAGATCCGCGGGCAATCAACCCGCACGCCGACCTTTGGGGGCAACTCATATTTAATGGTGCGCTCTTTAATTTGGCCGGCGGCAGTGCGGCGGCGGTGCTCATCTTTTACGACTCGAGGAACATCGGGGCGATATACGCTCAACCCGTTGGTGCCGTCGGTGCAATTGACTGGAAGCAACAAGCCGGGCACGTTGCGCGCTTGTACCCTGGAAAATCCCAGGGCTTCCAATTGCTTCGGATCGGTGACGGTGCGATAGGGCCGCAGTTCGATCACTTCATCTGATATGCCGCTCCCCTCGTGCAGCATCTTATAATGATCCGGTGAGAGATCCTTCACAGAGCCTCGTATTGTTTCGTTTCGGAATTGTAGAAACGCGTATGAAAGCCCAGGCCAGCTTTGCCGCACACATCACACGTTTGATTATTACGGGACACAAACGGGTGAGCGGTTGGGGCCGATTGTACCGGGGCGTCAGGGTGTTTCTTGTGCGGTGACGGCGGCGGCACAATGCAATCGCTATCACATTTCGCCGGTTGGCCGGCGAGATCAAATAAGCTCGGTTGTTGTTGTTGTCGAGACATAAGATAGAAAAGGGGGCAAGAACCAAGTGGGCCGAAATTGCATCCCGGCCCGCCGCCGTTCACACAGATTAGCCCTACAGATTCACCGGCGGCGGGCCTGGGAAACTTTGATCTACGCTTCTCCGAGTACAAACCACAACGGGGGTTCGGGCTCGCGCGCTATGCGACAGTCGCAATTAAACCCTCCACAGTCGGCACAACGCTGCCCGTGGTTCTTTCGATGCTCTCGTAGATCCGTATCAATTGCCAGGGGCCGCGCGTGTGGTGAAAACTGGATGAGATCTCCGCACTGTTGGCATTGTGCGTTCAACCCTTCAACAGTGTCGCGCACGGTGAAGCCGTCACTTCTGAAATAGTAGATCGGCTCAGTACCGGGTTGATTAATCATCTTCGGTTTTCCCTCCACATCTATACACATTTATCAGGGCCAACGGATTGAATTGGTGTAGTACCCTTGCACCGACGAATGAAGTCCAGAACAGCAATTGTTCCATCGTCATGTAGCGATAGTGAACGGTGAGCGCGATGAGCAAGGCGTGATGATCATCTGCGATCCGGTGTGAGCGTTTTCCTATTTGAATGAAGCGTTCCTGCTTGGTGGATTGTTGTTGAATATGGAAAGCCATAACCCCTCTCAACCTCTCGGGGGCAAATCGAAGTAACGTAATCTGAACAGGGGCAGTACTTGGGGCAACCATTCAAGCGACCTTTGATTGCTCTTTAGCGGCTGCAACTTCTCTCTCGAAGTCATCGCCAAAGAGTTCAGATACAGGTTTGCGAAAGTATCGGGCAAGCTTCGCCCGTACAAAATGATTAGTGCGTGAACCGTTCAGGGTTGAAGACAGATCGCCGGCGCTGACTCCAATGGCCTCGGCTAGCGCCGCCCGTTCTATATGCTGAACAATCAGGAATATGTCTAGTTCCCTCGGTGTCATCGTGTATAATCGACCTCCAAATAACTTTGGTGAACGGCAGACTAAACCATCAGTTCTGTCTTGTCAACAGAAAAGTGAACTGACAGTTATCAGGCGCGATTTGAAAACGGTTGTCGTTGGCTTTTGGGAACGCGTAACAAGGGCATTCGGCACTGAGCAGGCGAGTGAAATAGCCCGTAAATTGGGGCTAACGTACAACGCCGTGCGTAAGTGGAGAAAGGGCGAAGTGCCGGGGCTCGACACGCTACTTGCAATCAAAACACTAACTGGCAGTTCGCTCGATTGGTTACTTACCGGAGACGAAAAGACTATTGAGCATCAAACTACTTTGGAGTATTCTGAGGCACGAATAGCTGAACCTGAGACGGCCTACAATACCGCATCCGTCGATACGGTTATTTTGAGATTGATTGAAGCTCGCGTTGCCCCTCTCGAAAAAGAGATCAGAGAATTGAAGTCAATGCTTCAAGAGAAACTCTAAGCTTTACCGCCCCTGCCATTCCAATCGTAAAACAAAAAAACAGATGGAGAAGTCGCAATGAGAAAACTCGCTTTAGTAGCTATGCTTGTGCTATTGGCTATGCCCGCCATTGCTGGAATGCCGATAACACCGAGTGCCTTCAAAGTCGAATCACGCCAGGTCATGTGGTTCGCATTCCGCGTCACAGAAAGACTGGCGAAGGTGGAGGGGAGGTTTGAAAGTCGCGGCGGAAGTGATAACCGCATCCGTTGTTTGATTCTTGATCAGGAGAACCTTGACAATCTAAAAAACGAACAGCCGATGCGCGCTTATTACGATTCTGGTTCCGTCGTAGTTGCCAATGTCTCAGCCAGACTTGCAAGAGGGGACTATTTCGTTGTGTTTGACAATCGGGAAGGCTGGCTCACCAGCCGTAGCGTCTGGTCTAACATTCAACTCAACCCGTCGCGAACATCGGGCGGGATAGAGGGCACCGCGGGCTCGATGCGGTTTTGCCCGGTTGTGCGGAGATACCAGAGTAGGAATTGATCCGCGCGCTCATTCGTAAACACATGGCAGACGCCATCAATCAGGTATAGCTCGGCACGCCGATTATCTTCACCCTCCTTGTACGCCGTGAAATCCATTGCAATGACGGTGGCAAAATTGAAAACATAATCCGCGACGCTTGCAAAGGGCAGCGTGAAGCCGGCCGGGTTTGGTTGTGGGTTCATGGGTTGACCTCTCAATTCAATGGGTTGTTGTGGAAGTTGGTGACGTTGGAAGCGAGTTCGAGGTTTGCGACTATTCATACATCCTCGCTTTTCAGGAATACGCAACCGTCGTCTACTTCGACGCCGGTTATTTCAAACTCGCCGGATTCATCCTCAAATACAACTTCGGCGTCATCGTCGTTCAATTCCTCGCGGGCGCTCTCGAGCCTCGCGATAATCACCCCAAGTCTAAGCGATGCACTCATGGTTGTTGTTTCCCTCTCAAACGTTTTTGCAACTCGCCTATGTACTCGAGCGCAGCGGCGTTGTCTTTGAAGCTCGAGGCAACGGGATTGAATCGCGCCAGCGACTCTAACACTTGCTCGGGTGTTTTATATAACAGACCGTCAAGCACTACCGCGGCAAGCGGAAACTCGCGTTGCATTGCTTCTATCCATTTCGCGCCCCGCGTTACCTGGGCATCGGAAACCATGCCGGCCGATACCTCGCGAAAAATGTTTAACAGATCCTCGAGCATGAAGTTTTTTAGTCGCGCGGCGGAACTCCCCTCACGCCGAATTGAGCGGGGAACTTCTCGAGCGCCGGGCCGGCGTTTGTCGGCACTTCGTCGCCGGTGTCCGCGGGGTTCGATTTCGGCGGGCCGGCGCAAGTTATACGGCGCGGATCAGAACTCATGCGGTCACCGATCGGGGTTGACTTCCTGGGAACGCCGCAACAAGGCAATGTCTCGCTTTCCGTGTAGCGGTGGACGGTGGCGGCCGCGGCTATCCGGCGACACTCCGCGGATTCGCACACATCCCAATCGGTACGTTGACAGCTTTTGTTATCGCAGCCATCAACCTTTTTGCAGACGGTGCAGCTATGCTCATGCGGGATCACTCTTTCACCAAACATTATGGGTTTCCTCCATTTCACCTTATCAGTGTTGCTTTTTAACAGACCGGCCGCCGGGTAACCACAAACACAAGTCCCGGCCGGCGGCGTGCGGTGCGCCCTCGAGCATCTAGGGCAAACTAAAACACTCATAAATTTCGCTCGGTTACCGGGGCGGGCAATTCCGCGTCGGGTTCGCCAGATTGTTGTTGAATCGCTCTCACTTCGGTTTGTAATTCAGTCAACCAGTCAAGTGAGGGGGGATGTTCTTTCAGCGGCAACAACCGCTCACCAACCTGGGGCGGAGTCATGAGGCAACACGCATCAATAACCGCGGCCGGCGCAATCGTCAGTAGTTGCTCTATGGTCGCGATTATTTGTTGATTGCCGGCGAAGCGCCCGGCGAGATCCGCGACGGCCTCCGCGGCAGAATGTACGTCTAACCCCAGGTGACCGGCTTGCAACAGCGCGAAGTTTTCTAGTAAGTCATCGACCAGACGGAATAGCACGCGACGCCATGCGCGCTCTGACGCGTCCATAGGCGGGGCGCCGGCGGCGCCAGGGCTCGCCGTGCCCGCGTCGGCCAATGACACCGCCGGCGCCGCCGCAACCGATTGTGGTTGACCGCCCGCCATCCTCATCAACCACATATTCACGCCAGGGCCGATTTGCGTTAGAAAATTTCCCACGTGCGGGCCGACCTCTTTAATTGTAGTCTCGAGCCATCCACTATCGCGGCCGCCGGATAACAGATCAGCGACGCGTTCTAATGAGTCCGGCTTTTGACTCTTGACCATTTCGACTAACACCGCTTCGAACAATTGCGCTTTTGGTTGCGCGGGTTCAACCTGGGCGGCCGGCGCCGGCGGGTATTCGGGTTGCAATTGTTTTATTACGTTGGCGACGGCAACAAACGACTCAGCATGTTGCTTGACAACCATGAGGGGATCGATGGCCGGCGCCGCCGGTTGCACAACAACCGGAGCGGCGACAGCGGCGGGCGTAGTCGGCGCCGGCGGCGGGGCGGTCGGTGCGACCCGAAGCAACCCGCGGCGTTGCACCCGGCCGCCCTCGCCTATTAGCTCGAGGGTACACATACCGCCATCGGTGACCTTCGATTGTATGAGATCCAACATGAACGGGTTGTCTGCGCTATAGGGCACAGAGCCGGAATAGATGCGCTCGGTTGATCTCATCGCGGTTTTGCCATCAATGTCATATCGAGGCAAGCGCCAAATGCGGATTGTGGCATCGCCGTGGCCGGCGCCCACAATTTCACTAAACGGTGCGAACGGATCGGCCCATGCGTCATCCTCTAACACTTGCATTTCGCCGCCGGTGTCGTCGTCGTCGCCCGGCTCGAGGGGTTCTTGCTCGACATACTGACGCCGGGTGACTTGGTTGACTTGAACGTCCCGCGTTCGCGGACGCGGCGGCGCTTCTAACACGTCATCGGGTGGTAGCTCGGGCGTTAGTTCATTCTTTGCAGCTTTTGCGCGTCCCATTGTGCCTCCTATTACTTTCCCATCATGACCCGTTCGTTTACCATTCCGATGCCGTTCATGTCAATGGTATAAATGAGACACTATCGCTATTTATTACAAATAAAGCACTTGACATGCCGCATTTTTGAGACTATAAACGGTGCCGATCTCGGTTGTACCCTCTAAACGGAATGCATGTTGACGCTATTCGACAGGGCAAATTACTTGAAGGCTTGGCGGGAACTCGCCAAACGCTCGAGGAAATGGCCCGTTTGGTGCGCCAGGATGCCGGCGACCTCTCAATCAGACAGTTTGCGCTCGGGTTGGTGCAGAAATGCGACGGTCACCAATTCAATTGCGAGATCCGCGCGCTTTTCCATTTTTGCCGCGATGAAATTATTTACAGGCGTGACCCGGTTGACCATGAATGGGTGCAGGATGCCGCGCGCACGATCGGGGTTTTTCGTACCGGCGATTGTGACGACAAGGTTGTATGTCTTGCAACGCTACTCGGGGCGCTCGGGCACAAAAGCCGGTTTGTCGTCATCGGCCGGCAACCTGGGCAGTACACCCATGTTTATCTCGAGGTTCGCACGCCGGGCGGTTGGCTTCCCCTTGATCCAACACCGGAGCGGGCCGCGGTGGGTTGGGAAGCGCCAGGGATGCACCGCGCGCATTATGAAATTTGGGGGGTTCGAGGCGGCGCCGGCGTCGGTTTGCTGATAGCCGCGGCATTGTTGTTTTGCTTACTAAGAAACTAGCGGGGGTTTGGAGTTATGGCGAATCGTGTTACACGACGACGAAACCAGGGCGCGCGACCTCGACGCCGGCGTAACGGCCGGGCGGTTGCGAGGCGCAACAATCCCGGCGGCATCGGCGGCATAGTCATGTCGGGCCTATGGGTTGGCGTTGGAATGTGGGCCGGCGGGCTCATCGGCGGATTTATCCCGCGGTTTGGTTCCGGCATTGTCGGAGATCTCTTGCACGGCACTATTACCGCTTATGGCGTCGCGTGGCTCGGCTCGAGGTTCACTCGAAACGCCGGCCTCATGGCGGCGGGTGCTTTCGCGCCGGTTGCAATGGGTTTACTTAGTGGGGTGCTTGGTGGCGCGGGTTCGCTTGTCTCGAGCGTGACGGGCAGCATCGGCGGCGGATCAAAGCCGCAGATTGAAACACAACCTAGTATCGCGCCGGGTTCCAATGTAGTGCAGATGCCAACGCAAATGGTTAGTTAAAAAAAAGGGGGCGGCGCTCATGTATTTTCCACATACCGGGGGCAGCGATTCGGCCGACTCCTGGGGCAGTTCATCCGATACTTGGGAAGGTGCAACCGCCGGCGGTTTCGATTGGGGCGGCAACATATCAAATTGGATGAAGCTAGTCCCCAACATCATTGCAGCTTCAAAGGGCAACCCCTACGCGAGCGGGCAATACGGCCAGGGCAGCTTTGCGACGGCCGGCGGCGGCGGCGGGCAGGGCGTCTACGGCGGCGGCTCATTCCTGGGTGCTTCCGGTTTCGGCCAGATCTCAGGCACTACTCTAATTTTGATTGGCCTCGCGGCGGTGCTCATTCTCAAAAGGCGTTAGCGGTGTGTTCAACGAAACGTGCAGCTACAACGACGGCGACGGCAACATGGGCGGTTGGCTTCCTACAGTCATCGGCGCCGGTGGCAGTATTGGCGGCGGGTTGATTGGAAAAGCGATCGGCGGAGCCGCCGGCGGGCCGATCGGCGCCGGCATAAGTTTGGTTAGTTCTTTGATAGCGGGAATTTTCGGAGCGCACGCGGCAAAGGTAAAGCGCGAGGATGAAATATCGAGCGCGTGGGCGGCAAACGGGCCTCGAGCAATCGACGGCGTGATGGCAGCCTACCGGGCCGGGCAGATCTCGGGGCAGGAAGCGGCCGGCGCGCTCGATCAGATCGAGTCCGAATTTCTCTCAATGACGGCGCAAATAACGAAGTACAACGGCAGGTTTGGAGCGTTTCCAGATCCAAACGGGCCGCGGCCGCCAAACAATTGTAATTGGGCATGCGGCACTTCATGGGATTTGCATCAACAGATTATCGGGTTGAAGTCTCAGCTAACAATGGGGGGCGGCGGGCTCGGTAGTTTGTCTCTCAGTGGCGCCGACCCGGTTGTATTGGTCGGCCTGGGCGTAATTGCTTTTATGCTTTTCAAGTAGGCTCGAGGGGGTTTGCAAATTGGCTTTTGACTACAGGGACGCATACGGCAATTGCCCGCCGGGTTACTATCGGCCGGCGCCGATGTACGATTGCCGCCCGGTTGAAAGTCCGGTTGTGATTCAACAAGAAAATTTGCGGCGCGCGTCGGCGTATTACGTTGACACCGGCGAGGCGGGGGCAGGGCAGACACAACAGCAACAACCCGCACAACCGCAACCGAATTACTACGCGCCAACTCAGCCGGCGCCGGCATACAACCAGGGCGCGGCCGGCGGTGGGATTGATCCAACAATGTTGTTGTTGATCGGCGTTGCTCTCTTTTTTGTAATGAAGAAATAAACCACGAAAGGGGCGGACTATTGAGAGGATCTAACCCGCCCCGTTGATCATGCAGCAAGGGCGGCGGCGGACGCGCCGCCGCCTTAGAAAAAGGAAAATGTTTAACGAGACCTCATACACTCTTGGTGAGACACCGCAATGGCAGCAAAAGGGTTACCCCGATAAAGCCAGTTGCAAGGCGGCGCTCGGGCCGGGTGAGTGCGGGTTGCTTCCCTCGAGCGGCGGCACTTCCACCGGCGGCGGGTTCACACCGCCGCCAGGAGCACCGACAGTAGGGCCAGGGGGCACGACCGGGCCGCAAGTACCAATCGACGGAGCGCCGCAACCGGGCGAGGCGCCGCCAGAGGGCGGCGGCGGTTTGTTATCCGGCATACCAACAACCTATTTGCTAATAGGTGCGGTGATAATCGGTCTCATGGTTTTCAAAAAGTAGGAGAGGCGGAAAATGGCAAGCGGCGGTTTAGGCTACCTGGGGCATTGTGCCGGCGACAATGACACATGGGCCGATGGCTTTCTATCGGATCTCGGCGCGTGCCCCTCGAGTAATCCGACGGTGATTATTGAGGCAACGCAAATTCCGCAATGGTTTTGGCTCGCGGCCGGCGTTGTCGCGTTGATTTTCTTCGCAAAGAAACGGTGAGGTTTGCCCCCATGAGTTTCATCGTAGAACCAAAACCAGTTATTACGGACGCCGGCGGCCGCGATCCGTGGACGGGGCCGGCACGTCAGGTTGACCCCCGCTATTTGGGGCCGCCGATCCCCGTTGACTACGCGCCCGGCTATTGGACGCCGCCCGTCCGGTGTGCCGGCTTCCAGTGCGGGCACTACGGCGGGTGCTATCCCGATGCGAGGGGCAACTTTTCACCCGATTGTATGCGGAGTCTTTACCCTAACGGTATGCCTTACGGTAATGACATGGTTCTAGGGCCGGCGCCAGGGCCGGCAAAAGATAACGGCGACGCCGGCGGGTTGGCTGAAATGTTTTCTGGAATGTCAACCACAACTCTTTTGTTGATCGGAGCGGCGGCCTATTTCTTATTCTTTCGGAAGGGGCGATAACCTCATGCCAACAACTCGAGCGGCGGTGTATGCGAACAAAGCAACAAAGGTTGCTCATAGCTCAACGATTCGAAAAGACCAGTGCAGGGAAAGCGAAATAAAGCCGGCCAATCGCGAGCGGTTCAAGTCTTGGCAGGATGCGGCAAACGCCGGCTTCAAACTTTGCAAGAATTGTTTCCCCGATATTCTGACAGAGTAAAAACCCGGCAAACTACCTCACGAAGTTTCGCCGGGCAAGCGCGGCTTTGTGGGTTAAGCCGCAATCGGAAAGTAACACGATGGGTTGTGATTGCCAACAACAAAGCGACGGGTTGCTTGTGCTACCTCGCCAACTCGAGGCGGCCGGCAGTTCTGAACTCTCTTTTTTCGTGCAGGGTGTCCGTACAGGGCTCGCGATCCGCGCGGCAGAGCAAGCGAAGTGGCAACGCGTTGGTGTAATGCTCGCGCTCACATTTGGAGTGTTGACCTTTTTTCGCCATTGGGGTGACTAGCGTTGTTTAACGAAGTCTCATACTCGAAAAACCGCGGCGGCGGCCGAATCGTCACCGACCCGTACCCATACAGCGGCGCCGGCAAACGATACTCGACCGGCCTGGGGGATCTCGGCAACGCGCCGAATTATGTCTTTGCTGGCGCGCGCATCTATTGGGCCGGCACAGTGTCTAGCGTGCCGTCACATAGCATTATCAACTATTGGCGGCCGGGCGGTTGGGCGTCGGCGCTCGCGGCGTTTCAATCCGGTGTGCAAAGCGAATTCCCAGGCGCGCGTTTTGAATCAAACGAAGATTCAAAAAGTATCGCGGTTAATGTTACGGCGCCGATCGACTTTGCCGACCTCCATGACGTTCAAGCACTAATTGACGGCATCGCGGGTAGCTCGGGTTTTGGGCTCGCGGCTTCAATGGCTCGCTTCATTTCGAACCCTCGCACCGACCAGGGCACAACCCCAAACATTGGCGGCGGCAACCTCTCGAGCGGCGGGGGCTCGGGCAAAGATCCGTTTTCCACCGCGGCCGACTTTTGGGGAAGCGAGATCAGTACAACGGTCAATAGCTTTTGGGGCGGGTTGACCGGGCAGGGTGAAGGGGAAGGCGGCGGCATGAATATGTTGGTTATTGCCGCGCTCGCGATCGGCGCCATATTCATCCTGAAAAGGTAGGACAAATTTTGTTCAACGAAACTTGCGGGCCTAATGAAGAATTTGTTGACGTGGGCGGTGACCGTCCGGTGTGCCTCACGGAAGCGGAGCGCGTCGCGTTTGAATCCAGCGGGCCGCAAGAATCGGTGAACGTTGCCCCTAAAGCAAAAGACACGTGGACGAACTACGCGATATATGGCGGCCTCGCGTTGTTGTTGTTGGCAGTCATCAAAAGGTAAAGGTGCAATGACCAAACGCAAGCAAAAACCCTCGAGCAAAAAGCCGGTGAAGAAATCGCGGCGGGCCGTTCGCGGCCGTATTTCAGAAGAGCCGGCCTTCAATTCAACTCACAAGCTGGAAATTGCCGGCCGCGGGCGCAAACGCAAAAGCACAACTAATAGACAATCCGGAGCTCGCGCGACCGCAACCCCTAGTGGTCATGAAGTACAGGGCAGCGGCCACGACTCGGGGGCGGTAGGGCATGAACTTGTCGGCCTCGAGGCGGCGCCGGCGGTTGAGGTTGAAATGGTGAAGTGTAGATTTTGCCCGGTGCTGATTCCGAAACCGGAAGGTACTACCGTTTATGAGTGCGCGGCCCATATCAACCTAACCGGAAGTTTCAAGAATCCGCACGTCCGCAAATAGAAGGGGGCAGCGGTGCCCGATGTATTCGACCCGTTTGACGACGACGAAACCGACGCCGAAACCTAGCGCGGGTTTAATGTAATGCCGACGACAAAGAAAAAACCAACAGCGGCACAACTCGAGGCGCGGCGCTTATTCGCAGAGCGCGCGAGATCCGGCGCCTTTAAGAAAAATCCGAAACGCAAGGCAGCCGGCGCCGGCATGGTCAAGGTGCTCGGTCATACGGTGCGAAAGGGAACAAAGCGCCACGCGGTTCTAGTTCAACAGCAACGACAGTTCAGCGATTTGCAGAAAAGCGAAACGGGGAAGGGGCGCAAGAATCCGAAAACGCCCACGCCGGCACAACTTCGCGCTCGAGCACAATTCACAAAGATGGCGAAGGCTCGAGCGGCGGCGGCGCGCAAGGCAAACCCGTTGCGCTTCAAATCTGAAAAAGAGTTTGCAGCGTGGAAGGCAAAGACCGGCGGCGCCCCTCGAGCACGGAAGGCGCCGGCAAAGAAACGCGCCGGCGGGATCAGATCGACCGCGAAGGCTATCGGCCGGAATATCGTTCGCGGCCTGGGGATGGCTCACAACCCGCGATCGAATTCCAGCCGCGGGTTGAAGCGATCGACGCGCCGGCATACCGCAGCATCGAAGGCGCTCTATCAATCCCACAGAAGCGGCGAGGTTGCGAAATTCCGCGCGGCAAGTAAACAACTCGCTCGAGCAAAAGTCAGGGGCCGACGCAAAACAAAAATGGATCTCGCGGCCGTTGGCAGACTGGCGTCCTCGAGGTTGCCGAATCCAAGCAAGCGCCAGAAACGCGAGCGCCGTACTACCAGGGCGAAGCGCCAACAGATTGTAGCTTTTCGTCAACACGGAATCCGCCGGCCGGCGCGGCGCATCGGGCCAGGGCGGTTACCGAATCCTCGACGCACGCCGGGCCATGTCGGTTATTCATACGGGAAGGGGCGCAAGGCATATAAGCGGGCGAAGGGGAAAGGTATCAAAGGCTACTTCTCTCGCGGCCTCGATAGAAGCGTGATGGCGGGTTCTCGAGTGGCGACCGGGCGCGCTTTATCTTCGAGGTTGCCGAATCCTAAAAAGCGGGCCTCGACTCGACAAAGCAAATTGCTTCACAAACGCGGGTTTCCAAAAGCGCACATAGGGAAAGCAATCAAGCGCCGCGGCTCGAGATCGGCTATGAAGGCGGGCGGGTGGATGAAAAACCCGGCGCCGGCGGCGGTGTTTTCAGAATTCCGCGGCAAAGACGCGACGACAAAAACAAAAGCTCGAGCGGCGACAGGTACACCGTCAACACTCGCGAAGCTCGGGCAGCTTATGGAGTTGAAACTCCGCGGCCGGCGCGTGCGCTTCGGTGGCAATGCAGCGCTCGCGGCCGACGGAAGAAAGAAACTTCATGTTGTAAACGTGAAAGCCGCGGTGCCGAATCCGCCGGGCGAAGTAGACTATGGCGAAATTCTTTCGGTGACCTATCGCGCCGACAAGCCGCACATAGAGGAAGGTGTTTTTGATTACGTTCATAAGTTTGGCGAGGAAGGCGGCACGCGCCCACATTTGGTTGTTGACGCGGAAGGCTACCCAAAGCTCGAGGGCGGTAGCTACGACATAACCGCCGATGGGTTGATTGACTAATGCAAGATGCGCTCGACATCGCGGCCATAGGGATTGTCGGTTTCGTTTTCATAGTGTGGGCAATTTATAGGTGTCTCGACGGTGACCCATCAATCACGCTCGAGCGGGGAGATGAAGAATGAAAACCCTCCAAGTGGTTTTGTTGGCGCTCGCGGTTATCGTTTGGTTTTACGGCTTTATCAACAAGGGGCCGAATGAACCCTCAACCGTTCGCGTGATTTGCCTGGGGTTGGCGCTCGCGGGCCTCGCGCTCTTGATTCCGATTCTTAGCACTATCAATTGAAAGGTGGAAATTCTATGCCATCAATTATAACGCTCTTAAACCCAACGCGACGCCGACGGGTTAAAACTCGGCGCAGGGGCAACCCTGGGCAATTAGTAATTCTCAACGGCAAAAGGAGAACCAACACCATGGTAGTCAAGAGGAAAAGACGCAGGAGCGCCCCGCGTCGGGCAGTTAATCCAACACGGCGGCGCAGAAGGGTGACGGCGGCGGCTCGGCCGAATCGACGCCGAAGCGGTTTGTTTTCAATCAACGGAAGGCGCCGACGCCGCAACCCGAATGGGATCACGCGGCGCCGCAGCAACCGCCGACGCAACCCGCCGCTCAAGGGAGTATTCGAGGGCATGGTTGTCGCCGGCATTGGAATGGCGGTCACCGATGTTGTGCAGGGGTTTGTCCCGTCAAGCTTTCTTCCAGGGGGAACGGTTGTCAAAATCGGCGTGCGGCTCGGGCTTGCCTGGGCGGTCGGCGCGGCCGCGGAAAAATTCGGGTTTGCGAAGTATGCAAACTTGTTAGCGATCGGCGGCGCGGTCGGCGCGTTTCAAGACACATTCCGGTTGTTGTTTGGCGGGATGCTAACACCGGCGCCGGCGCCGGTGCCACAACTCGCCCCAGGACAAGTATTGTTGCCGGCTGAGTCAACCGGGGAATTCTCCGACATAACCTATTTTCCCGGTTTCGGTGACATAACTTATGGGCCGCAAGGCGCCGGGTTGTATCAGTAGGCTCGCTCTCAATTCTTTAATAGGGGAAACGTCAATTTTCGATTCGTCGGAGTAGGGGCCGGCGACACTCCGCTAACCCTGTAGCGAAAACAGGGAAGGGAGAACTTATCATGAGAGGCAGACAACAATTCAGAGGGCCAGGGCCGGGCGGCACGCCGGTTTTGACGCTCGATAATACCCAGGTAAACGGGCAGACCTTAAAAGACACTCTAGGTTGTCGGCTTTATGACACCTATCGAGTGAAAGCCGGCACGGCGGTTTCCCTTTCACCGTTTTTGTTTTTCCAGATTCCCCGCGGGCAACAGCAAGCCGGGCAGAACTTCGCGACGCAATATGCAAAAACCTTGATCGACACAAACATGGATGCGGCCGGGCAGCTTCAAAAAGGGCGTTTCTTTGTTGTCGATTCAATTCAGGTGCGCGTCATTACAACCGGCGCAACCGACACAACCTATGGCTCGAGCGGGCCGGGCACGGAAATGCCGACCGACCCAACCGGGGCGGCATCGGTCGGCGCCGCCAACCTCGAGAAAGCGGTACTCGAGGCGGGATTCTGCACATTCAAGATTGACAACCGCGATTATGAGCAAGGGAAATTGATTCACTTCCCCTCGCCATACGGTATCTCGGGTTTTGCCGGCGCCGGCGTTTCGACTACTGACGCCGTTGCAATCGCCAACAACGGATTTGGGCGCCCCTATCGGCTCCCGATCGAGCGCCGGATTGACGGCCTTCGACAGTTTAACGTTGAAATGCAATTCGCCTATGCGTTCACACCGCAGAGGAATTTCAACATAGAAGTTACGCTCGAGGGCACGTTGTACCGGAGCGTGGTCTAAGGCTTTCCGCGCGCCGCCCCTATCGGCGCGCGGAACTCAACCGGGGCGGTTGGAAAGCGCGCAACTCTACCGACCGCCCCGCGTTAGTTTCCCTCGACAGGAGAAACCGTCATGAGGAATGATTACGCAAGATTCAGATACCAGGGGGCGCCGGTGGAACTCGCCAATCAGCGCGAGCAAGACACCGACATAGCCCTAATTCAGCAACCGCGAAACGTCACCCATAGCCAGATCTTTTGGTTCAACATGGCGGTGCCGTTTACCGGCGTGGCCTCCGAATTGATCTCCGCTTATACAGAGCCGGAAGGGTTCGATTCAGTTGTGCGCGGCGGTTGGTCTGACGCGACGGTTGCCAGGGCTCGCATAATCGAAAGCAGATCGGAGCGGGAATGGTCATCGGTTTACATTCCGACTCGAGCACAATTCGGGAACTCGTCAGAAGTGGCGCCATTGTTCTATTGGGGCACGCCGGTTTTGCTCGAGGCTCGCGATCAGCTTCGGGCGGATTGGATTAATTCAAACAGCGAGCCGGCGCGCACCGCATGTTTCTATGCTGAAATAATCGGCAATGATAAACACGTTGGCGATAGGCAGATCCGCGTAAGGCGTTCGCAGTCGTTTTGGCTTCAATTCGATTTGTCTCGCACGACCTCGACAACCTCGCCGGTTAACTCCGACGTGTTGATATGGGGCGCGGTCACCAATGCCGAAACGTCGGCAATCACCGGCCGGATTTTCAACGAGTCAACAAACTACGCGTGGTCATCCCAGGCGATACCGTTGCACGCAATGGCGGGTGTCGATGGACAGGTTCAACCCGTGATGCGGTATCACCGCCCCTATTTGTTGCCGGCTAACGTGAAGATGCGGGCCGAAATAAACACGGCGATCACCGGCCAATACTTCACATTTTTGTGTGAGCGAATTTTACAGTAACCACAGTAACCTCAAACACTCGAGGGGCAAGGGCCAACCAAATGTCGGAAAGTGTAATTCATCGCGACGTAGCCGCGGAGATCTCGAACATAGCGCAACTCGCTAACACCAGTTGTGAGGGGTTCGCGCATCGGCTCTACAACTCGAGGGTTGATTTTCCAGATCCGGCGACAGAAGCAACCATTTTCGATTTCGACGTGCCGGAGCAATCCGCACTCATTATCACCGCCCTAGAAATTAAAGTGTTGTACGACACCGCCGACACAGATCTAACCGGCGATTTTCGCTCAACGTTTGATCTCAACCCTTACGGGCCTTATGTGACCGGCGGCGACGTGGGGCAGATCCGCATTCTTATAAACGACGAGCAATACTGTGCGATAGCAAACGATTTCGGCGTTATGAATGCCGGGCTCTTGTTGGTGATTGATGGCGGGTACAACTTCAAGATTTCCGTTAATCCGTTTCAGCCAAGCGGCAAGGATGTGACCCTTGTTTCACGGCTCAACGCGTACACGGTGCCCCAGGCAGCCGGCACCGACCTAAAAAAAAAGCAAACGCAGATTCTCGCAGGAATACCGTAGTAAGAGTGAGGGGCGGATTCAGATTCAGGTTATCGACATGACGTGGCTCAAGCATCAACAAACGCAATTTCTAACCGCCAACCCGGCGGCGCCGGCGCCGCCCGTTGTGCCCGCCGCGGCCGCGCTCGCACTCGGCACGCTATCGCTCAAGGTTATTGAGATTGCAACTATGCCGCCGACCCTCGAGGCGACGGCGCCCACAGTCAGCGGCAGCGTAAACAATTGCTTCACGCTCGACACTAACCACCGGGTTTATATTTTCAACCAATCAACGCCGGATGCGAATAGCCGGCTACAGGTGCTCGACGTTACAGACCGCGCGGCGCCGGTGCAACTCGCGTCGGTTTTCGCGGCCGGAAGTAATGATGGTTATAGGGCGGCGTGGTTCAACGATTTGTTATGGGTTGTGGTAGATGACCAATCATCGACAAGCGCGCCAAACACGTTGCGCGTTTTTGATGTTGCGACTATGCCGCCGGCGTTGCTCGCAACCTACGACTTGACCGCGGACTTTGCCGACATGCAGGATGACCCCTCATCGTGCATGGCTTCAAACGGGTTTGTTTATATCGTCAACAACGGCGCGACGAATGACCGCTTCGGGATCTACGACGGAACTAACCCGCTTGCGGTTACCCAGGAGTCAATAACTGAAATGGTGGCGGGCGGCGGCCAACTCGCGCTCGCGATTGCCTACCCATTGGTCTATGTCTACCAGGGGCCGCCGACCTCGACACTTACAATTTTCGACGTGAGTAACCCGGCGTTGCCGGCGACGGTTGGCAGCGTGGGCGGGTTTGGAAATGCAATCTTTATTTCAAACGCACCGGATAACGGTTTCTTGTTCGCGGTTGCGGTCTCGCCGGCCGATCGGGGAATTAGAATTGTTGACGTATCGACGCCGGCGGCGCCGGTGCTCGTCGCGTCGCCGTTGCCGGCCGGCGTAGTCAACAGAAACCGCGCGACGGCCGCGCGCAATGGTGAGCTTGCTTTGTTTTGCCTCGAGGCGGCGATAGGGCCAGGGAAAATTCAAGTGTACGACACAACCAACGCCGGCGCCGGCACACTCGCGTTTTTAGGCGAATTGGCTTACAACGCGAATAATCAGCATCCTAGCTCGCCCTATATCGACGCGTGAACTCCGATGTTCAATGAAACGTCTTACAATTTAGCGATGGGTGCGGGGTGCTCGCCCCAGGGCGCGGCTATAGCGTCTGCAATCGCGCAAGCGGAAAGCGGCGGCAACCCTCGAGCACACAACCCAAATGGTTGCGATGATAGTTATGGCTTGTGGCAGATAAACATGGTTGAAGGGCGCGCCGGTTGCGATCGACTAGGGCCGGCGAGGCGCGCACAGTTCGGGTTGACAAGCAACAGCCAGCTATACGACCCGGCGACAAATGCGCGCGCTATGTTCGCAATCTCGGGCGGGTGCTCGAATTGGCGACCGTGGACAACCTACACAAGCGGCGCTTACAGGCAGTTCATGCCGGCATCCTCACCGGCCGGCGGCAGTGTCCCAGGTGGCGGCGGGGGCGGGATCTCGAGCGGCGGCGATAATGCCGGCGGCGGATCCACCGAAACGGAAACGGAAACCATAACCATGCCGGTGGATTTCTTCTCGGGCGCGCCGGCCTGGGTTCCCCTCGCGGCCATCGGGGTTATTGTGTTTTTGGTCATGCGGTGAGGTGCCGAATGTCTCATGTCCTTAGAGCAATCAATCGGGGCGGTGATAGCGGCCCTAATCGGTGTTGTGGGCGGCATGCTTACAGAGCGCGCTCGGCAGAGGCGCGAGCGCGAGAAAGAATTAAACTCGAGCAACACGCAAATAGAAACACGCCGAATTGAACTCGAGGCGCAACGCCGCAAAGAAGTTGACGAAGCGGCTCGCGACATAAGGGAGTTTTTATCAAAACAGGTTAATGAACTAAACGTTGCCATTGACCAAATAGAAGTAGCGCGCTCGGCAGAGCGGGAAAAGTGGCATCAAATTATGGTGCAACTCAGCACCAAAAATTTAGAACTCGAATTGCAGCATCGGAGAGATATGGCGGCGCTCCAAGAATGTCTAGAAGAAAGTCAGCTTGTTGACAATGAATTGAAAGAAGTTAAAACGCGGCTCGCGACTTGTCAGAGTGAGGGGTTGTTGTTGAAAGCGAAGCTCGAGCAATCACAACTCGAGTGCAAGCGACTAGCCGACCTCCAACGCGTAATTTGAAAAGGGAGATCCAAACATGAACTTTCAAGCCAATCTTAACGCGCAACTTCCAAGCGGAAACGCGCTAATCACACTCATCAACAAACCCTCTGTGTTCCCTCCCCTGGGGTTCAATCAAGCCGGCCTCGACTCGGCAACCTATCCCGCGAGCGGCACGCCGGTAACGCCGACACAAGCACTCGGGTTCATTCACGTTTCGTCATGGTCAATAGACGCGACCTATGACACCGATCGAGTTATTTGGACGGCGCCGGCGGCGTGTCAGCTTGTGAAAGTCATCGTGAATCAAACGGTGATTGAAAACACCGGAGCAACTTCAACACTACTGCCCCGCAAGGTTGCCAGCGGGCAAGCGATCGGTACGGGCGTGGGATTGTTCGCGGCGGCGCTCAATCTGAAAACCGGCGTTGTTGCCGCCACACCGTTGACCGCCACACTCACAGCAACGGGGGCGGATTTGGTTTTCGCGGCCGGTGATTGGCTCGGGCTCGATTTCACTAACGCGTTGACTGAGTACATCGGTTGCGCGGATTTCTATTTCAACTTGTTGTAAGTCACTACGGGGCGAGCCGGGCGTTGGTTGGTG
>Ga0268265_10001113_pt1 | contig 23815 bp, 20 predicted proteins | sample KBSSwiS52_FD_190355 | JGI IMG/M metagenome (GOLD analysis project Ga0268265, IMG submission 190355) | Switchgrass rhizosphere microbial communities from Kellogg Biological Station, Michigan, USA - KBS Switchgrass S5-2 (SPAdes) (version 2) | ecosystem: Host-associated > Plants > Roots >... | reverse complement strand
CTGGGTGGGAGTAGGCATAGCCCCGTGGATTCGAGCCGCTGGGGCGGCTCGAATCCACGGGGACCCCGATGGCCCGGGGTCAGTAGTTGGGTTTCGATGTTGGTGGGTGGCGTGCGATGAGTGAGGCTGCTTCGCTGCCGGGGGTGATCGCGCGGCCGCGGGCCTTCCTGCGGCTAGTAATGATCGAGCATTCGGTCTTTGCGTTGCCGTTTGCGTATGTGGCGGCGCTGGCGGCCGGGTTTCGGGTGTCGCGGTCGGTGCACTGGGGCGGACTGGTGCTGGTGACCGTCGCGATGGTTGCCGCCCGGACGTTCGCTATGGCCGCGAACCGGATCATCGACCGGGAGATCGACGCCCATAACCCGCGTACCGCGCGCCGGGAGCTGGTTACCGGCGCGGTGGCCGTGCGCACGGCGGTCATCGGCGCGGGCGTGGCAATGGTCGTGTTCCTCGGAGCTGCCGCGGCCCTCGGCTGGCTATGCCTGGCGCTCGCGCCGGCCGCCGTCGCCCCGCTGGTCGTCTACCCCTATGCCAAGCGGTTCACGGACTTCCCGCAGGCCATCCTCGGGATCGCGCAGGCGGTCGCGCCGATCGGCGCCTGGATCGCGATCACTGGTCACTGGTCGTGGAGCGCGGTACTGCTCGGGCTCTCAGTCGGCAGCTGGATCGGTGGCTTCGACCTGATCTACGCCTGCCAGGACGTCGAGGTGGACCGCCGGATCGGGGTGCGCTCGGTACCGGCCCGGTTCGGGGTCCGGGCCGCGCTCATCGCGTCCGCGGTCACGCACGTCGTGACATTCGTGCTGTTCGTGCTGTTCGGTCTGGCGGAGGGCTTCGGGGCCTTCTGGTGGGTAGGGCTGGGGCTGACCGCGGTGGCGTTCGGATATGAGCACGCGATCGTCACCCCGGACGACCTGTCGAAGGTCAACCGTGCGTTCTTCACCGCGAACGGCTTCGTCGGCATCGCGCTGTTCGGCTTCGCGCTCCTCGACCTGATCGCGCGCGGCCTGGCCGCGTGACGACACCCGGACGGCCCCGGGACGCGGAGGCGGAGCCTTTCGGCGTCGTCCCAACGGTTCCAGCGGAGGAGCGGTGGCCGTGGGTCGTCGGGGTCAGCGGGGCGAGCGGGACGCCATACGCGGCCTCGGTGCTGCGCGGCCTGCTCGCCGCCGGCCTGCCGGTGGACCTGATGCTTTCCCGCGCCGCGCGCCTCACCCTGCTGGACGAGACCGGCATCGCCTGGCGTGACACGGCCGGCGCGTGGCCGGACGCGCTCGTGGACTGGCTGGGGACGACGCTGGCCGGCACCGAGCGTGCCGACCGCGGGCTGCTCGCCGAGCGGGCCGCCCGGCTGGTGCGGGTTCACGGCGCCGACAACCTGGCCGCCGGGCCGAGCAGCGGCTCGTACGCGACCCGCGGCATGATCGTCGTGCCGGCCAGCACGGCGTCGATCGCGGGAATCGCGCTCGGGCTGTCCAAGGACCTGTTGCAGCGCGCCGCCGACGTGACGCTGAAGGAAGGCCGGCGGCTGGTGGTCGTGCCGCGGGAGATGCCGTTCACCGGCGCCACCCTGCGCCATCTGCTCGCGCTGCACGAGGCTGGCGCGATCGTCGCCGCGGCGAGTCCCGGCTTCTACGCGGGCGCCGCGGACGCGCAGGCGCTCGTCGACTTCGTCGCGGGCCGGGTGCTCGACGCGGCTGGTGTGCCCAACACCCTGTTCCGTCGCTGGTCCGGCCAGTTGGGCTCAGCGCGTACAGACCGTCCGGGACCTGGCACAGTAGACGCAACCCCGACCGGGAACACCGGGGACACGGGGAAGATCGGCCACAACGGCTATGACGGCCATGACGGTGAGAACGACGCGGATGCTGGCGCGGGGACGGGCCGGCGCCTCGGCGGACCAAGGGACTGAAGGAGATCGGGATGGCACGCGGGCGGAACCAGGGCGCCGCGGCGCAGCCGAAGGCAAGGGCGAACGCGAAGGCGACCGCCGTGCCGAGGGTGTCGGCACCCAAGACGAAGGCCGCGCCAGCGCCGAAGAAGGGGAAGAGCACTGAGTCGGCGCCCGCGCCCGACCTGAAGGCCGCGCTTCCCTACTTCCTCATCCGGATCGCGGTGTTCCTAGTGCTCACCGTGGTTCTCATCCTGGTCGGCTTCTACGTGCTGTGGGCCTTGCTGATCGGAATGATCGCCGCCTCCGTCGTGACCTGGCCGATCGCACGCATCCAGAAGCGGGTCTCTCGGCGTAACCAGGCCAAGACGGGTAAGGCAACCAAGTAGCTGGCCGCCAAGCAGGTCGGGCGGGGGCGGCTGGCGGCCGGTGGCCGGTGGCCGGGCAGCTGGCTCGCGCCACATCGTCGCGTCCCTTGTGCGGGTGGTCTCGTCGTTGATGATCGCGCCGCTCGTGGGTCTAGTCTCATCGTTATGGATGCCGGGCTGAAGCGGGAGATCGAGGAGAAGGTTCACGCCGGGGAACGGCTGGACCGGGCTGACGGAGAGGCGCTCTACGCCTCTGATGACCTGGCCTGGCTCGGAGCCCTGGCGCACGAGGTGCGGGTCCGCAAGAACGGGAACCAGACGTTCTTCAACGTCAATCGCCACCTCAACCTGACGAACGTCTGCTCAGCCTCCTGCGCCTACTGCTCATTCCAACGCAAGCCTGGCGAGGCCGACGCCTACACGATGCGCATCGAGGAGGCCGTCCGGCTGGCCAAGGAGATGGAGCCCGCCGGCATCACCGAGCTGCACATCGTCAACGGCCTGCACCCGACCCTGCCGTGGCGGTACTACCCGCGCTCGCTGCGCGAGCTTCGCGCCGCTCTTCCGGGAGTCGCGCTCAAGGCGTTCACCGCGACGGAGATCCACTGGTTCGAGAAGATCAGCGGCCTGACCGCCGATGCGATCCTCGACGAGCTGATCGATGCGGGTCTGGAGTCGCTGACCGGGGGCGGCGCGGAGATCTTCGACTGGGATATCCGCCAGCACATAGTCGGTCACGAGACGCATTGGGAGGACTGGTCGCGCATCCACCGGCTGGCGCACGCCAAGGGCCTGCGTACGCCGTGCACGATGCTCTACGGCCACATCGAACAGCCGCGGCACCGCGTCGACCATGTGCTCCGGCTGCGCGAGCTGCAGGACGAGACGGGTGGCTTCTCCGTCTTCATCCCGCTGCGTTTTCAGCACGATGCCGTCGGCGATCCGCGCAACCGACTGATGAACCAGCCGATGGCCACCGGTGCCGAGGCGCTCAAGACGTTCGCCGTCTCCCGGCTGCTGTTCGACAACGTCGACCACGTCAAGTGCTTCTGGGTGATGCACGGCCTGACGACCGCCCAGCTCGCGCTGAACTTCGGTGCGGACGACCTGGACGGCTCGGTCGTCGAATACAAGATCACTCACGACGCCGACCGGTTTGGCACACCCAACACGATGACCCGGGAGGACCTGCTCGGGATCATCCGCGACGCCGGATTCCAGCCAGTCGAGCGCGACACCCGCTACCGGACGATCCGCACCTACGACGGCCCCGACCCGGCCCGCCGCGACATCCCCCAGCCGATCGACGCATGAGCCGGGCGCTGACGTGACCGACTCGGAAAGAGCCACCACCCCGGAGAGGGCCGCTGCGCAGAGCGGTAATCCGGGCCGTCCGGCTGCTCCTCCTCCGGCTGCCCGTCCTCCGGCTGGCCGTCGTCCGGGTGGCGTCGGCATTGGGTCGGTCTTCGTGCTCGCGTTCATTGTGATTCTGGTGCCAGGGATCGCGGTCTATCTGGTCACTCATGCGCTCGGCCTGGCACTTGCTCCGGCCTCGCTGCTGGGCCTTCTGACGGTCATCGTCTGTCTGGCTTGTTTTCCGACCGTGCTGGTTCGCCTGGGCTGGGTGCGAAAGCGCCCCCGTCGTCGTTAGTGATCCTGGGAACGGCGCCCGCCGAACGCGCGAGTTAAGATCATTTACCTGGAGCCGGCACACTCGAACGACCTAGCGGAGGCGTTGATGAGGAAGAGGAGCCCGAGCCTGGAGGGAAAAATCAGGCCGGTGCCGGTGAAGCCCGAGACCGACCTGGTCGCGCCGGCCAAGGAGCCGCCGGGGCTGCTCGCGATCAACCTCCGCTACTTCGCGCTGCGTGCCGTCCTCTTCGGCGCCGTGCTGACGGCCGTGCTGGTGCTCGGTGTCAACGGCTGGCTCGCGTTCTTCGCGGCCCTGGTCGTCAGCGGGATCATGAGCTTCCCGCTGGCGCTGCGCCAGCGGCGGGCCGCGCAGCGGGCGTTCGAGCTCCGCCGAGGCCAGCAGTGACATCCCATCCGGGCTCCGTCGGCGCGGACGGAGCCGGTGGTGTCAACAGTCCTTACGCCCCCGCCACCTCCGCCACCCCTGGCGGGGCCCTCGACGGCGCCGGCGGCCCACCTGCCGAGGCTGACCGGCCCGCCGACGGCCGAGATGGTGCCGACGGCCAGGATGGTCAGGATGGTCAGGCCGTTGTCCCGACCCAGGAGCGCCGGGCTCATGTCCCGAGCCGGCCGCGGGTCGGGCACATCCAGTTCCTCAACTGCCTGCCCCTCTACTGGGGCCTCGTCCACTCCGGCGCCCTCCTCGACCTGGACCTGTTCAAGGACACCCCGGACCGCCTGAACGAGGCACTCGTCGCCGGCGACCTCGACATCGGCCCGATCAGCCTGGTCGAGTACCTGCGGCACGCCGACGAGCTGGTCCTGCTGCCCGACCTCGCGGTCGGTTCGGACGGGCCGGTGCTCTCGGTAGTGCTGAGCAGCCAGGTGTCGATCGAGGCGATCCGCTCGGTGGCGCTTGGTTCCACGTCACGGACCAGCGTGCTGCTGGCCCGGATGATGCTCGAAGACCGGTTCGGGGTGCGGCCCGACTACGTCACCATGCCGCCGGACGTGCCGATGATGCTGCGCGAGGCCGACGCCGCGGTGACGATCGGCGACGTCGCACTGCGGGCCTACTACGAGCACGAGCAGGGCGGGCCGGACCACCAGCCGGCGGTGCTCGACCTGGGCGCGGCCTGGCGCGAGTGGACCGGGCTGCCGATGGTGTTCGCGGTCTGGGCCGCGCGCCTCGACTTCGCGCAGGCACACCCCGGCCTGGTCAAGGAGGTGCACGGCGCCTTCCGCGCGAGTCTCGACCTTGCGTTGCGCGAGGTCGAGACGGTCGCGGCCCAGGCGTCGCGCTGGGAGGTCTTCGACCCGGCGTCGCTCGTCCGGTACTTCACGACCCTGGACTTCCGCCTCGGCCCCCGCCAGCTGGAAGGACTCACCGAGTTCGCCCGCCGAGCCGCCGCCCGTGGCGCCATTCCTGCGCCGCAAGAGATTCTCTTCGCCGATATCTAGACCGGGGGATGAAACGCTCTGGAGATTCCCGACGGGGGGCGTTCACGGCGCGTCGTGGTGGTGGGCAGTCGGGCGATTCGGCCCTTGACCAGCGCGGCCAGCCGGGGCGTGCTGGCTCGGCCGCCGGGGGCGGTCATCAGGTCCGCGAGGCCGCGCCACGGTGGGCTGGCCGGCTCGGTGTCGAAGAAGGCCCGCTCGGGCGAGGCGGACCGGCCGGCCGCCACCTCGTCGGCGCGGCGGACGATCGGGTCCGACGAGGCCTCGGCCGTGCCGGCTGTGGCTGCGTAGCCGATCCGATCGGGCTCGGCAGGGTAGTCGGCCAGGAAGACCGGGCCTGCCTCGGCTGGGCCAACGGCCTCGAACGAGTTGGCCTCGACCGGATTGGCAGGACCGGCCGGCCCGATGACGTCGGCCGGCGTGACGAGCCCGGCCGTGTCGGGCCCGTGGGCCGTGGGAGTGCCTTTCCCGCCCTGACGGCGGGCGGCCGCGTCCGCCTGGCGAGCGGCTTCGTCGACCAGCCGGTTGACCGCCAGCGTCCAGGCGCGCAGCCCCTCATGGCCGGTGAGCTCGGTGAAGACCGCGGCCTCCAGACAGCACGTGCCCGCGCCGGGAAGGTCGCCCAGGTCCAGCAGCGCGATCGCGAGCAGCCCTGCCAGGTGGCCGGCGATCATATAGAGCCGGAACTGCTGGTGGGGCAACATCGGCGTGCGTAGCAGAGCGTCGACGAAGTCCTGCTGATCGAAGACCCGGTCGCAGACGTCCCGTGGGCTCAGCCCGTCGGCCACCGCGATCAGTTCGCCCACCATGCGGTCGAGGTAGTCGAGATCGGCGTCGCAGCGCCGGTTGTGCAGCAGGTCGTGCACCCGGCGGCGGGACTCTCGCTCCGGGTCGCGCGGCCGGCCGGCCCGTTCCGCGCAGGCCGCCGCGGCCTGGTCGCGCAGCGCGACCAGGGCTCCCTCCGCCTGGAGCGCCGCGTCGACGGCGACGACCACCGGCCGGGCGGGCACTCCCTTGCTCGGCTGTTCCAACTGGCTGAGGTACTGGCGGCTGTAGCCAGTCCGTCGGGCCAGGTCGTCACGGGAGAGCCCGCGATCACACCGCCGGCGGCGGACCTCCTGATGGAAGGTCTCCCCGGGGGTGGCCGCGCCTTCCGGGCCTCGGCTGGTCTGCCGGTTGCCCGAATGCCGCATCTGCGCTCCACTGGTCCGGCCGCGGTCACCATGTCGCCTCGTGGACGGCCACCGCGTGGCCGGGCCGCGCGGAACCATGCCGACGAGGATCCGCCAGCGCTGCCCTTTCGCCGGAGCCCTTTCGGTGGGGTTCCGTCGGTGTGGGGTAGATCGTGGCGTGACTCGCGTGCGTGTCACTGTTGGTGATCATTCTATTGCGTCGAGCACCGGCTACCGCTAGAGGTCAAAGGTCCCATACGTGCACGGTCACCGCGATTACCGTACGCACACGACATGATCACCCATCGGGGATCGGCTGTCCATTGTGCTTCACGTGCGGGAGTGCGAGTGGGGAGGCCCGGGCCATGCGCGGATACCACCCTGAATGACGATGGGCACACCTTGCGTCGACCGGTAGAACGGTAGGAGTGGACTGGCACTTCGAGGCGGAGGCTGAAACCGGCCATCCAGCGGCTGCCGACACCGAGGCCACCCGCGCCGAGGCCACCCGCCCGGCGGCCCCCCGTCCGGCGGCTGCCCATGCGGGGGGCCATTCCGGGCGCCACGGTGTGTATCTGCCTCCGGACGGCTTTCCTGGGGGCGGCGGTCGCCCTGGGGGCGGCGCGCGCCCGGCAGGCGGCGCCCGCGCACCGGGGCTCCGCCCGGCCGAAAACTGGAGTTCTGCCGGTGATGGCGAAGAATCGTCACGACAGGTGCCGAGTCCATGGCGGGTAGTCGTCGCCGACGACGCCGACGGGGTGCGTGAGCTGATCTGTCTCCTGTTGGAGCTGGAGCCGGACTTCACAGTCGTGGGTCGGGCCGCCAACGGTGTCGAGGCGATCGACCTGGTCGCCGCGACCGGGCCCGATCTGGTCCTGCTCGACGTGGCGATGCCGGTGCTCGACGGGATCACGGCACTGCCCAGGGTTCGCAGGCTGGTGCCGCGCGCCCGGGTCATCGTCTTCACCGGCTTCTCGGCGCATACCCTCCGTGACGAGGCGCTGGCTCTCGGGGCCGACGACGTGATGGAGAAGGGGCTCGGCTCCGGCCCGCTGGTGGAGCGGCTGCGTGCCGTCTGCCAGCGTCCGGCAACGGCAGGCTGAGGCGGCATCCCCTGCGGCGGCGGTGTGGCCGTCGTGTCGCACAGAGATTCACCATCCCGATTAGTTTTGTGGGTAAATCTCGTTAGCTCAGCGTGCTGAGAATTGATTAGGTCACAACTACGGCACGCCGGTCACATGTGTGAAACGATGCGTCCCATGAATGCGCCCTACCCGACCACCCGGCCGCTGGCCACGGTGGCTCAGGGCGTTCCGGAGCTTCTGCTGGTCGCGCGACTGCACGTCGACCTGCTCCGGGTAGCCAGCGCCGGCTGTTGCCGCGCCTGCTGACCCGCCGTCCCCTCTTTCGTCGGCGAAGGCCCAGCTAACCAGCTGGGCCTTCTGCGCGCGTCGGGGGACGTCCCAGGATCCCGGCGCCGTCCAGCCGTTCGGCGCTCCGCTACCCGCGTCGCGAGAGATCAGATGACTTCTCCAGCTCGACCCCGTCCCGGCCGCCCGTCGCGCCCCAAGGGGCAGGGCCAGTGGGCCCTCGGCTACAGCGAGCCGCTCAACGCCAACGAGCGGATGAAGAAGGACCAGGGCGGCCTCGAGGTCCGGGACCGGATCCTCAACCGCTACCCGTACACCGGGTTCGACAGCATCGACCCGCAGGACCTGCGCGGCCGGTTCCGCTGGTGGGGCCTCTACACCCAGCGCAAGCCCGGCATCGACGGCGGGCGCACCGCCATCCTGGAGCCCGAGGAGATCGAGGACTCCTACTTCATGCAGCGGGTCCGGCTCGACGGCGGCCGGATGACGTCCGACCAGCTGCGGGTCATCGGCGACATCTCGACCCGCTACGGCCGGGACGTCGCCGACGTCACCGACCGGCAGAACATCCAGCTCCACTGGATCCGCATCGAGGACGTCCCGGCCATCTGGGGTGCGCTCGAAGCGGCCGGCATGACCACCCAGGAGTCCTGCGGCGACACCCCGCGCGTCATGCTCGGCTGCCCGCTCGCCGGCGTCGACGGTGACGAGGTCATCGACGCCACGTCGGCGATCGACGAGACCGTGCGCCGCTTCGTCGGCGACCCGACGCTCGCGAACCTGCCGCGCAAGTTCAAGTCGGCGATGTCCGGCTGCGCCGACCAGTGCACCCTGCACGAGATCAACGACGTCGCCTTCGTCGGCGTCGTCCACCCGGAGCTCGGCGCCGGCTACGACCTCTGGGTCGGCGGCGGCCTGTCGACGAACCCGAAGCTCGCGGTGCGCCTGGGCACGTTCGTGCCGCCGGACCGGGTCACCGAGGTCTGGCACGGCGTCGCCCAGCTGTTCCGCGACTACGGCTACCGGCGGATGCGCACCCGCGCCCGGCTGAAGTTCCTCGTCGACGACATGGGCGCCGAGTGGGTGCGGGCCACGCTGGAGAAGGAATACCTGGCGACGCCGCTGCCCGACGGGCCGCCGCCGGCGCCGCCGCGCTCCGAGGGCCGCGACCACCTCGGCATCCACCCGCAGAACGACGGGAAGTTCGCCGTCGGCTTCGCGCCCCGCGCCGGCCGGCTCACCGGGACGACGCTGACCGCCGTCGCGAACCTCGCCGACCAGTACGGCCAGGGCCGCATCCGGGCGACCACGACGCAGAAACTGGTCATCCTCGACGTCGCCGACGGCGACGTGGCAGCCCTGGAGGCGGCGCTCGCCGAGCTCGACCTCGTCGTGCGCCCGAGTGTGTTCCGCCGCGGCACGATGGCCTGCACCGGCATCGAGTTCTGCAAGCTCGCGATCGTCGAGACCAAGGGCAACGCCGCCACCTTGATCGAGGAGCTGGAGCAGCGGCTGCCCGACTTCGACGAGCCGATCGGAATCAACATCAACGGCTGCCCGAACGCCTGCGCCCGCTTCCAGGTCGCCGACATCGGCCTCAAGGGGTCGCTGGTGCCCGGGGCCGACGGCGAGATGGTCGAGGGCTTCCAGCTGCATCTGGGCGGCCACCTCGGCACCCGCTCGCGGCTGGGCCGCAAATCGCGCGGTCTGAAGATCACCTCGGCCGAGCTCGTCGACTACGTCGTCGGCCTGCTGAAGACCTACCAGGCCGACCGCGCCGACGGCGAGGTGTTCGCCGACTGGGTCGAGCGGGTCGACGAGTCCACCCTCACCCACGACGCGGTCCTGGCGCACCTGTGAGCGTAGGAGCGAGCGCGGCGACGGAGCGAACCGGAGGCAGCGTGAGTACGGGTCGTGCGGTTCCGTTCTACTGCCCGTACTGCGGCGAAGAGGAACTCGTTCCGGACGTTCCGGAAGGGGCCACCGGCGAGGGCCACGGCCACTGGGCGTGCCGCGCCTGCCGGCGCTCCTTCCGGCTGAGCCTCACCGCGCTCGCCAGCCCCACCGCAGTCGCCAGCCCTACCGCGATTGCCCGTCCCACCACGACCTCGGCCCCCGGCACCGCCACCGCTCTGGCCAACGGCACCACCCCCAGCACCAAGGGCACCACCGCACCGGAGGAGAACGGCTGATGGACGCCGCATTGAAGACCCGCGCGGAGCGCGCCAGCCGGGACCTGGCTGACGCACCCGCCGAAGAGGTGCTGCGCTGGGCCGTCGACGAGTTCGGCACGAAGCTCGTAGTCGCCGCGTCGATGGCCGAGGCCGTCCTCGTCGACATGCTCGCGAAGATCCGCTCGGATATCCCGGTCGTGTTCATCGACACCGGCTACCACTTCGCCGAGACGATCGGTACCCGCGACGCGGTGGCCGCCACGTACAACCTGCCGCTGATCAGCGTTCGGCCGCAGCTGACCGTCGCCGGCCAGGACGCCGTCCACGGCAAGGACCTGTACGCCAGCGACCCCGACCTGTGCTGCCGGATGCGCAAGGTCGTCCCGCTCGACCGGGCGCTCGCCCCGTACAAGGCGTGGGCCGCCGGCTCGCGCCGCGCTGAGTCGGCCGGCCGCCGCAGCCTGCCGATCGTCGGCTGGGACGAGCGGCGCGGCAAGGTGAAGATCCACCCGCTCGCCACCTGGACCGACGAGGACGTCGAGCGCTACGTCGCCGAGAACAACGTGATCGTCAACCCGCTGCTGTCCGACGGCTACGAGTCGGTCGGCTGCTGGCCCTGCACCCAGCGCGGCACCGGCCGCGCCGGCCGCTGGGCCGGCTCGACGAAGACAGAGTGCGGAATCCACTGACATCGGTCCGCTCCGTCCGGGCGCGGCGCTCCGGCCTTGTGCTTGATTGCTTGCGCGTGGGCAGGACGGCGAGCTCGGGCGGGAAGGTTTTACCTGGTCCGCTCCGTCCGGGCGGCACGCTCCGGCCCCCGAGGGAGCGCCGCTTGAAGGTCACCGGGTTGGGTCGGGCGGGAAGGTTTTACCTGGTCCGCTCCGTCCGGGCGGCCCGCTCCGGCCCCCGAGGGAGCGCCGCTTGAAGGTCACCGGGTTGGGTCGGGCGGGAAGGTTTTACCTGGTCCGCTCCGTCCGGGCGGCACGCTCCGGCCCCTTGCTCGCTTCGCTCGCAAGGGACCTCCGCGTGCCGTCCTCCGGAGCGGACGTGCCCTGCGGCGACCTCCGCTGCGGCCCAACCCCCTTCGCTTCGCTCGGGGGCCGGGCCTCCGCGGAGGCGCGCCTCCGGGCCAGCTCGGTTGCGTGACGCTTGAACGTCGCGAATGGATATAGACGCTCGCTGTGGGTCCACTTCGCTTCGCTCGTGGGCAGCGTTCGTACATGATCGGTACAACACATTTGATCGGTACGCTGCCCAGACGTTCCACGAGCGAAGCGAAGTGGGTCTGGGATAGCGCGGTTTTGGGTTCGTGACGTGCAGCGGCACGTAAGCGAGCTGGGTGCGGAGGCGTCCTCGCGGAGGCCCGGCCCACGAGCGAAGCGAGGGGGTTGGGCCGCAGCGAGGTCGCCGGAGCACCCGTCCGCGGAGGAGGACGCCGCGCGGAGGTCCCTTCCCGAAGCGAAGCGAGGGAAGGGGCCGGAGCGCGGCGCCCGGACGGAGCGGACCATAAGTACAGTTCGGTAACGTTCTGTGGGTGGCCAGTGGGGGGCAACGTGGCGCTGGCGCGTCGTCGCGTCCCGGCGGTGCGGGGGCGAGCCGCCGCGGCCATGTCTGGCTGGTCGGCGCTGGCCCTGGTGACCCGGGCCTGATTACTGTGCGTGGCGCCGAATTGGTCGCCGGCGCCGATGTGATCGTGAGTGATCTGGCGTCGGACGCGCTGCTTCACGGCTATGCCCGCGTTGGCGCCGAGATCGTGCGGGTTGGTCCGGATGGCCATGCGCGCGGCCAGGACGAGGTGAACGCGGTGCTGGTCGACCGGGCGCTGCGCGGCGCCCGTGTGGTGCGGCTAAAGGTGGGCGATCCGTATCTGCTGGGCCGGGGCGGCGAGGAGTCTGAGGCGTGCGCCGCCGCCGGCATCGGCGTGACCGTGGTGCCCGGTGTGTCGTCCGCGCTCGCGGGCCCGGCCTATGCCGGCATTCCGGTCACTCATCGGGGTATCGCGCAGGATGTTGCGATTGTCGCCGGCCACCTGCCGCCAGGCCATCCGGACTCGACGGTCGACTGGGCGGCTCTGGCCTCTCCGTCCCTCACCGTAGTGATCATGATGGGGGTCGCGCACCTGGTCGCGATCGCGGACGCGCTGCTCGCCGCCGGCCGCGAGCCGACCACCCCCGTCGCGGTGGTCGAACGCGCCACCACTCCCACCCAGCGCGTGCTGCGCACCACGCTGGAGTCGCTGGGGGCAGACGCCGTCGAGACCGGGATCCGCTCGCCAGCCGTGATCGTCATCGGGGACGTCGCGGCCCGCATCGACGGCCGTGGCGCGGCGTCGCCCGGCCGGGGGGCGCCGCCGCGTCCGAGGCTCGCGCTCCCGGGCCCCGCGCCGGCCCGGCCGGCGGCGTCCGAGACCCCAGGGACCCCCGAGGCCCCAGGGAACCCCGATACCCCAAGTACTCCCGGAACATCGGGAATCTCCGGGACGTCGGCCACGCCCACGACGTCCAGGTTGGCGCGACCCTCATTCGCTCAGCGGAGTGGTGCCACCTGGGTCAGCCCGGAGGCGTCTGGGCAGGAGGACAGGCGGGAGAACGACGACAAGGGTGAGGCGTACTCGTCCTCGCCCGACCAGGAGGATGTCCGGATGGAGCGGATGGTCCTTCCTCCGCGGCCCGGGGTGGCTGGCGGCCCGCTGGCCGGCACGCGGGTGCTGGTGCCGCGCACCCGAGACCGTCCGAGCCTGCTCGCGCGCGACCTGCGCCGCCAAGGCGCGGACGTCGTCGAGACGGTGGTCTCGACGCTTGCCCCGGTCCCGGACGCCGGCCAGTTCCTGGACGCGCTGCCGGGTGCGGATGCGCTGGTGCTCGCCGACGCCGATGAGGTGTCCGCCGTCGTCGCGTTGCTGCGCGGTGCCGGGCGGGATGTGCGGGCGCTCGTCGGTCTCACCCTGGTGTGCGCATCCGAGTCGGCCGCCGTGGCGCTGGACGCGCTGGGGCTCGCGAGCGTCCGTTCGTCGAGCGAGGTACGGGTGGCGCACGTCGTCGTCACCGACATCCCGGTGACCGGCCTGCGCGTCGCCGTCTGCGCCGCCGCCGCGCCCCCGATGGGCGTTCGTACCGTCCGCCGGATCGCCTTGCAGGAGGATGTCCCGGCCCGGCCTGACCCGGTGGTCGCCGACGACCTGCGCCGCGGCGCGCTGCACGCCGTCGCGTTCGCCTCGTCGACCGCCGCACGGGTGACCGCCGAGCTCTATGGCCCGCTTCCGCCCGGCCTGCTGGTCGCCGCGATGGGCCGGCGGACGGTCGTCGCCTGCCGTGAGGCCGGCATCCGCGTCGACGCGGTCGCCGACGAGCCCGGCATCTCCGGCCTCGTCACCGCCATCGTCCGCCTCGTTGAGCTGAACGGCCGCCAGGCCTGATGCTCGGGCCGAGGCGTCCCACGAGCCCGTCCTGGAAGCCGGCAGATCACCGTCTTCCGGCAAGGCCACCAGCCACATGGTCGCGCTCCGGCGCTCCAGCTCAGGGCAGTCGGTCGGTAATGCGTGCGCGGACGGTGGCGATGACGCCGGGGTGAAGGCCGAGCGGCTCGGTGATGGCCCAGGTGGTGTGCGGGTGCTCCGTTTGTGCGGCGGTCAGTGCGTCGGGGATGTCGCGAGCCGTGTGGCGCCCCTCGAACAGGAAGAACGGATGCGCGATGATCTCCGTGCAGCCCGCCTCGACGAGCGCCGCGTAACCGGCCGCGATGCCCGGCTCTAGGACGTCGAGAAAGGCCGCCTCCACCGCCTCCCAGGCAGGCTGGCCAGCCTCTGCCCCCGCCGAGAGCGCGGGCTCCTCGGCGAGCGCCCTGGCCAACGCCCGAACCGTCGCGTTGGCCGCCTCCCGCTTCGACCCATGCCCGATCACCAACAGACCCCGCATACGCACAGTCTGCCCGTGGCTGGCCAACCGAGAGCCCTGCGCCGTGACCGGCTCCGATCCCGAGCGCGGGCGCGGGCGCGGCTCTACCCATTGAGGAGGGTGATGGTGCGGCCTGCGGGGCTGGTGGTGGTGGTGATTTTGGTGCGTTTGTCGATGGGGCGGGCGCGGGGGCGCTGGTCGAAGATCGCGAGGGTGCCGGTGTCGAGCTGGAGGCGGTCGAGGTAGCGGTCGAGTTGTTTGAGACCCTGGGGGAGGGGATTGGATCCACCGGGCCGCCAGGTTTTGATTTCGATGGCTTCGCGCTGGGTGTGGTGGGTGCCGTCGGGGGTTTGGTAGGGCCAGCGGATCTGGAGGTCGATCCGACCGGTGCCGACGGCGTATTCGCGGGCGATGTAGCCACCGCCGTTGACGACGCGTTGGAGGTAGCCCATGAGGATGAGCTGTGGGGCGACTTCGTGGTAGTAACCGCTTTTGGTGAGGAATTCACCGTGTTCGATCCACCAGTCGGCGAACTCGTCGAGCATCTTGGGGAAGTTGAAGCTATTGTCGGGGCGAATGAAGGAGCGTGGGTTTGCAGTGACGCTTTCTTCGATGCTGGAGGCGAGGACTCGGGCGATGACTTCGCGGTAGATCGGGTTGGCGACCCGGACGGGGGCTTTCCTGGCGATGAGGCCGAGGTCGCGGACGTAGCTGAGGTCGTCGTTGTAGGGGTCGAGGGTGAGGAGGTCGCCGGCGATGACGGGGCCGAGGATGCGTTGGACGCGGGGTTCGGCGAGCCGTGCGGCGAGGGAGTCGAGGCGTGTTGCCCGGGCGAGGATGAGCCGTTCTTTGGCTTTTTCGAGATGCTCGATCGTGACTGCCTCGGTGGGTGGTACCTGGATTTTCTCGATCACTTCGCGGGCGAGGGCATTGACGAGCCAAGGTTGGCCGCCGGTGAGTTCGTAGGCGTGTTCGACGGCGCCCGGGGCGAACTGTTGTCCGGTTTCGGTGGTGTGCTGGCCGTACAGCGTCGAGACGTCCTCGAGGGTAAAGTCTCCCAGCCGCAGCGACTCAACTTTGATGTTGAACGGGCTTGACGTCCCTAGGCGTGACGAGTCTCCGCCTGATGCCGCTCCGGGGACCCGCGGAATCGCGAAGCGATTTCGGGGGTGGCAATCGCGGACGTCGCGCAGGCCGCAGAGTGCTACCGAGGCGGGGAACTCGGCGGGCCGGTCGGTGAAGCCGTTGCGGAGCTGGCTGAGGACGCTGATCAGCGTCTGGCCCTGCAACGCGTCGATCTCGTCGAAGAACAGCACCAAGGGGCGTGGACAAACTTCCGCCCACGCCCGCAGAGCGGTCCCCAGCCGGGCCGCGGGCGGCGCTTCTGGCCACGGCGGTGGCCACAGTTCGGCTGACAGCGACGTCTCCGCCGCCTCCCGAATCCACTGAAGAATGCCGAGCGTCGCCGCGTCGAAATCGTCACCCGCGGCGCGTGCGCCCTCACACGAGAATCGCACCGCGGCGTACCGGCTCTGGCCTGTCAGCTCGCGCGCGAGTGCTATCAGCGCCGTTGTCTTCCCCGTCTGCCTCGGGCAGTAAAGCGGCGAACCTATAATAAATGTATGGCGATTGCGCATGGTGGAACGGTTCGCCCGGCAACAGTCCGGTGGACTGCCGGGAGCCCTGTCGGTTCGGCGCCGAGCTTTTCCGGCCTGCGTTTCGGCCTGTACACACGCATCTCCGATGACGCCGAAGACGATGCGAAGGGTGTTGCCCGCCAGGAGCAGGACGAACGCGCGTGGGTGGCGTCCGTCGAGGGTGTGGCGCAGGAGGTGTACGAGGAGAACGACACGTCGGCCTACAAGAAGAAGCGCGTCACCCAGCCCGACGGGTCCGTGGCGTATCGGGTGATCCGGCCGGTGTGGCAGCGGATGCTGACCGACCTACGCGCCGGAGCGATCGACGCCGTGGTGGTCGCTGATCTGGACCGCCTGGCGCGTGACCCGCGCGACCTGGAAGACGCCATCGAGGTGGTGGAGCATTACCGCCGTCCGATCGTCGGCCTGACCGGCGGTTTTGACCTGCTGACTGACAACGGGAAGTTCGCCGCGCGGATCCTGGTCGCGATGGCGAACAAGTCCTCAGCCGACACCGCGCGTCGGGTGGCGCGGAAGGCGTTGGAGTTGCAGCAGACGGGCATGCCGGCCGGCGGGCCGCGCCCGTTCGGCTGGAACGAGGACAAGCGCACCCTGCACCCGGTGGAAAGCGAGATCCTGCGCACGGCGATCGATCGGCTGTTGGACGGGGTGCCGGTCAACGCGATCGTGACCGAGTGGAACCGCGCCGGCCTGACCGGCACCCGGGGGAAGCCCTGGCAGGTCGGGTCGTTGCAGCAGGTCTTCCGCAATCCCCGCCTGTGTGGGTGGCGGGGCCGGACCGTGTGGGAGACCAATCCCGAGACCGGCCAGACGTCCGAGTTCGTGGAAGTCGTTCACGGCCCGGACGGTGAGCCCGTGGTGGGTGTGTGGGAGCCGCTGATCAGCCCGGAGCGGTGGCAGAAGGTCGTGGCCGTCGTCGGCGCCAGGAAGCAGACCGCCCGCGGCAGCAACGCCCGCAAGTACCTGCTGTCGGGGATCGTGCGCTGTGGCGAGTGCAACCGGCCGATGCATGGCATGGCGTGCAACACGTCGTTCGTCTACCTGTGTCCGGGAAGCGTCGCGGGGTGCGGGAAGGTTGCGCGCAACGGGCCGAAGGTCGACGCCTACATCACCGCCGCCTTGATCAACAAGATGGAGCTGGAACTCGCCGACGCACCCGCCGCGGTGGAGGAGGCGTGGCCGCGGGAGGCGGAGCTTGCCGACGTGCAGGAGCGGATCGAGGAGTTGAACGGCGCCTACCGCGCCAAGATGATCTCTGGTGATCGGTACTTTCCGCAGATCAAGCACTTCGAGGGCGAGGAACGCCGCCTGTTGGCGAGCCGGGCGCGGCATGTGGCGCGGGTGGAGACGGTGAAGGCGACGCCCGCGAACATCCGCGCCGAGTGGTCCGGGTACACGTTGCCGCACCGTCGGGCGATCCTGGAGGACTACCTCCACGCGGTGATCGTGAACAAGTGTCCGCGGAAGGGGTCCCGCTTCGACCCGGACCTGTTGGACCCGCAGTGGAAGACCCCCGGCGTTTAGGCCGCCGAGTCCCGCCGCCGCACCCGCCCAGCATTACCAAGGCCCGAAGGGCCGGGGTCGGGTGGTGCCAGACCGAACAGAACCGCCGCATGGGCGCGCTGTTCCGGGGTCCACCGCGGAGCCCGTTCCGCCTGCGCCCGCCCCCATTCCTCCGGCGAGGGCACCCGTCGGACCGCGGCCCGCCGACGCCGACCGGCCGAGCTGTCATCGGGCGAACGTCCGCCACTAGCACCAGGACCAGCGCCGGACGACACGGGCCCGTTGGCCGGATGCTCGTGATCCGAGGTGGCCGCCGGCGGGACCCACCCGCCCGCCCCCTCCGGAGGCGCCGCCGCTGCGACGTCCTCCACCAGGTCGACGAACGAAGGAATGGAACCTTCGGTGTTCACCGCCGGGGCAACCACCAACCCCACTACTTCCGCCGCGCCGGGCGGAGTGTCGTCGTCGAACGGCAACGCGATCTCGCCCGTCAGCCGCACCGGACCGCGCCGCCGACTCACAGCCGGGCCGCCGTCCGACCGCCGGACATCTCTGCTGTCGCGGTGTCGTCGCGCGTGCCGGCCGCCATGGCGGATGCCCCCACCCCGGGAAGCAGGCCCAGCCAGCACCCGGCAGACCACGCCCATCACCACTGGCCACCTACGACAGCCCGAAAACAGTGACGAACGCGGGACCCCACAGCGCAGCTGCGACCCGCAGACCGCCCCACCCCGAAAGAAGGCGGGGTGCGCCCGGGATACCTACCGCTCCAGCCCACGAAGGTCACACCAAGCGCAGAGTGGTGACCCCCCTGCCCGCATCATTTGGCAGTCCGCAATATGGCGTCACCCGTACCGAGAAAGACCTGAGGGATGATGGCGCCCGCCTACCTCACTGGCCTACAACAACAATACCCGACCAGTCCGCACTAAAAACCTCAAACAGACAGATGCAGTCGACGAGAACGACGCCGCCACATCCTTTCGCCGGCAGCTCAGAGCTACCGGCCTGGACCGCGCGCAGGCCACGCTGCAGTCTGGTCTGGCTGCTATACGTCGGTGTTCAGCGCGATCACGGCCGCCCGTAGCACCTCGCCCGGTGACGGGGGGTCGTGTGGCGGGCCGAAGACCAGGACCGGCCGTTCGTCACCTACGGCGGCCACGAACGTCAACGTCCCGGGCACACACGCCACCAGCCGGCCGACCTCCGCCGGACTGTCTCCAGGCCGCGGGCGCACGAGCACCACCAGCCCCGATGCCAGGGCCCCCGGCCACGGGCGGCCAGCGTCGTCGTTCGCGTCGTCGCGGGGACGGCGTGCTTCCGCCAGACCGACCAGGACCGGCGGGGTCGGGTCCACCTCCGCGCGCCCCTGAGCCTTGGAGTCTCCAGCGATTTCACGGGCGAGGATCCGCGTCAGATAGTCCGCCGGGAAATCCAGCGCCGCCGAGATCGCCCCGAGCTGCGCATTAGATACCCGCCGCGGCCCGTGACCACTCTGCGCCGCCCGCACCGCGTCCAATGGCACCTTCGCCCTTTCCGCCAACTGCGGCTGCCCGATCTTCGCCGCCCACATCCGCGCGTTCACGGCGATCCCGACGCCCGGCCAGTTTTCCCAGCCGTCCGCCGGGTTGTTACATCCACACAACGGCGCGTCAGTCATGCCGCCCTACTCTCCACAAGCGCGGCCGCGTCCGGACCGGTCGCGAACCGGAAGACCTCCCACACCGCCAACTCCACCCGCCGACCCTCCACATCCGCCCGCACCTCATGGCAGACCGCCGGGCGCGACCGGCGCATCGGTGGGCGCCCGGCGCACATCACCGGCGGCACGGACCCGACCGGCCGACCCGCCGCGACCAAGCCCCCGACCGCGAGCGCCAAGGCCGTCCGTTCCGTTGACACCTCGCGCGGCCAGATCGCGATCGGCCCGACCTCGGGATACAGCGCGGCGATCTCCAACCCCCACCGGACCAGCAGGTTCCGCGGAATCCATGCGACCGTCGCCAACCCACGATCACGCGGGTTGGCCGGATCTGAGCGCAACGACCGCGACAACGCCAACCCGTCCCGCCCGATAGACCGCAGCGCGGGCAGGACGACCGCCCCGCCCGCACCTCCGCTCCACTCGATCACTGCCATCGTCACGACGTCTCCCAGCGGCCGGGCCGAACGCCCGCACAGGCAGGCGACTGTCAGGCCAGCTCCGGCCGGGGGAACGACGCCAGACCGACCGGAACCGGCAGGCCAGACGATCTGCCACTGTCCGATCGCTGTAAGTGGCTGAGATGGTGACGTCTGGGGACGTCGGGACGTCGGCGTTAGGGACGTCTTTGGACATCTGCGTGCCGGCTGCTGACAGCACGCCCGCCAGGGGACACGATCGGTGACACACGATCAGTCGCCCTGTCGGCTACCGGGAGACGGCCATGCCCCCCAGCCCCGAGCCCCGCACCCTGCTCGGCCATTTCCTCGTCCAGCGCCGCTGGACCGTCCTACAGTTCTGCGGCGCCTACGCCACGGCAGCGACGACGATCGGGGCCGCCACCAAAGGCATCACCGAGCGCCACGCCAAGCGCTGGCTGTCCGGCGAGGTCACCAAGCCCTACCCGGCGGCGCGCCAGGTCCTGGAATACATGTTCGGCACCAACGCCGAAACCCTCCTCGCCGTGATCACCCCGCAGGGTGACCATTCCCTCACGTCCAACCCGGTGGCCTTCGCGACCAGACCAGGCGACGATGAACATGCCCTACCGGCCGTGCGGGAGGGGGTGGGTTCGTCGCGCCGCCGCGACCTCTTGCACGCGGGCATGCTCCTGACCGCCGCAGGCACCGTGCGGAGCCCCGCCGAGCGCGCCGCGCAGATCTCCCACGCCATCGCCGCCGCCAACCCGGACCCGCTCACGCTCGCTGAACTACAGCACGGAGTCCACCGGCTCACCACGCTTTACCCGATCACGCCACACGGCGCCTTGGTCGAGCCCGTCGAACGCGCCTGGGACGACGCCGAAGCGCTCCTGGAAACCCGCGTGTCCGGCAGCTCCCGCCGAGACCTCGAACTCGTCGCCGGCCAATACGCCTACTACCGCGGACAGCTCGCGTTCGACATGGGCGACGACCACACCGCCCTGACCTTCTTCGTCCTGGCAGCCCAGCACGCCGAAGCCGCCACAGACAGCCTCCTCGCCGGCTCGGTCGCCGTCATGCGCTCCTCCCTGGCGTTTTTCGCCGGAGACTTCACCCGCGCCGCCACCATCGCCCACCACGGCCAACCAGGCGCACACCCCTACATCGCACCGAAAATCGCCGGCTGTCTCGCCCGCGCGCTCGCCCAGAGCGGCAACGCAGACGGTGCACTCGCGGCACTGCACACCATGCAGGACACCGTCTGGGACGGGACCGCCCTACCAGGACCAAGCAAGGGCGACGCCGGATTCTGCGAACGATTCACCGCCGTCACCTACACCTACCTCCACCGAGGCGAGGAAGCCGAACCACTCGCCCGCAGCGCACTCACCCACCTCGACGGCACCGGCCACCACCTCCAGATCGCCGGAGCCCACCTCGCACTCGCCCGCGCCCTCCTCCACCGCCAGACCCCCGACCCCGAACAAGCCGCCACCGCCATCCACGCAGCCCTCACCGCCGCAGACGGCAACGACCACGGCGCCACCACCAACCGCGCCGCCGGCATCCACCGCCGACTCACCGCCCACCGCCAATGGGCACAACTCCCCGCCGTCCGAGACCTCAACGACCGACTACCCAACCGCCGAGCACTCACCCCAAGCGCTGGGGTCTAACAGGAAGAACGTGACGTCATCGAGCGCGGAGCACACAGTCCTTGCCGTCCGGAGATGAATTAGCCATCGAACTGCTCGGACGCCGCCAAGTAGTCGTCCCAGAGGGCGAAAAACAGCTCCAGGGACGGCACTCCCAGCGAGACCGCCTCCCGCTCGATCTCCACCGCCCAGCCGACCGAACTGGACCGCCCCAGCCGGCCCCACAGCCACGCCGCAAACGATCCCTGATCACCAGGGCTCCAGAACTGCCAGACTTCAGCCACCCGATGGACACCGAGGGCAACGCGATACCCGACCAGCATGGACTCCAGATGCCGGAGCGAACCGCCTTGTACCCACATGCCCGGCCGCAGACGCACTTCCTCCAGGAAGTCGCGAACGTCAACAAGCTCGGTCAGCGACCGCGGACTCCGCTTGGCAACCCCGCCGCGATCCACGATCAGACCCTACCGAGCTGGCTGGAAGCGGCTTGGGGGATCTTGGCCAGCGCCGCGCCGACGTCGGGCGATCGCGAGGTGAAGATGATCGGTTGTAGTGGCCCAACCAGCGGTTCGAGGCGGTTCGCAGGCGGTTCAAAGATCGCCATGTCGGGTAGCGGGAGCGCATTGCTGCACCCCCGCCCCCTCAGAACCCGGCGTGCCACTCGTCGCGGCACCGGGCTCAAGCAGCCCACTCGGGCGGGCAGGCTCTCCGGTTACTGTCCGTGCCGACGGCCGTGGAGGCAGTCGGCGTGCATGAGGCGGTAGTGACCGCCGGCCCGGCCATTGGCGTCCCGCGTGGTGACTTCCTGGTGGCGGATCTCGCTGTGGAAGTCGCGGTACCAGTCCTCCCATTGGTCGGGAGTGTTTGGTGTTCGGTCGGTGAACAGCAGGTCCCGGCCACATGCTGGGCATCGGCCGCCTTGCGCGCGTAGTGCGCGGTGGACGGAGGGTGCCAGGGGTGGGGCTTTATGTGTCTGCCGTCGTCGTCGGTCGGCCCAGTATTGAGTGAGGGCCGGGTCGTCGGGGGATGCTTTTCCGGCGACCATGACGTGCCGGACGATCGGGGTCCAAGAGTATCGGTGGAGGTAGGCGCGGGTTTTCCGGTCGCCGAACACCCATCGGTCGATCCTGGATCTGTGGAATTGGCCGAAGTAGTGGTTCGCTACCCAGGTTCGGCCTTTCCGGGGGTGGCCGCGTCGCGCCCAGCGGTAGAGCTGCGTCCACAGGACGTTGTCCAGGCTGCTGAACGCTTTCTTGGACACCCCTATCCGGTAGTAGGCGGCCTGTCCCCGGATGATCGGGTTCAGGCGGCCTATGAGGGTCGAGGCGGGCCAGCCTCGCATGGCCCGTATCTCGGCCTTCGTGCGCCGCCGGATCTTTCCCAGCGCTTCCTTGCTGGGTCTGATGAAGACCTTCTTCCCGTCCTTCGTCTGGTAGCGGCGGACGGTGAAGGAGAGGAAATCGAAGCCGTCGTCCTCGATGGAGGCGATCCGGGTCTTGGCGTCGTTGAAACGCAGACCCTTCGGCGCCAGCCACCCGGCGAGTCTGGCCCGTACCGCCTCGGCCTGTTCTCTGCTGTGGCAGAGCACGACCAGGTCGTCGGCGTAGACGACGACGGCCGGGGAGTCCGCTTCTGGTTTGCCGTTGTGCTGGTAGCGGACCCCGGCGGCTTCCTCTATTCCCTGAAGCGCTATGTTGAGGAGCAGCGGCGATATTCCCCCGCCTTGAGGGGTTCCCTCGCGGGTCGGGGAGTACCGGTTGTGGTCGACTACTCCGGCTTTCAGCCATCCTCGGATCTGTTCCCGTCCGGGAAATCCCTCAAGGCGGCTGAGGAGATGGTTGTGGTCGAGCCTGTCGAACGCGGCTTCCAGGTCCGCGTCCAGGACCCAGCCACGCTTTGCCCGTGGTCCGGACAGCACGGAGAAGATCCTGGCGATCGCGTCGTGGCAGCCTCTGCCTGGCCGGAAGCCGTACTGTCGGGCGTCCAGCCGGGCTTCCCACTCGGGTTCCAACGCGTTGCGTACCCGGTTCTGCTGGGCGCGGTCCGCGAGGACGGGCACCCCGAGCGGGCGTTTTCCGCCTTTTTTCGGGATATGCACCCGCCGGACCGGGAGCGGGGCGGTAGCCGGCCCGTGGCGGTGAAGCCGCAGAGCCAGCGCCGCCCGGTCTCGGGAGGTCAGCGCGACCTGCCCGTCTATTCCCGGTGTCCGGCGGCCGGTGTTGCGCTGTGCTACCTGCCGCACGCTGACCAGCGTGTTGGCGCGGCTACGCAACATCAGTTTCTGGAGATTGCGGACCTGTTTCCAGTCGCCCGCCTGCGTCGCCGTGAAGATCCTCTGCCGTAGCCGCCGTACCTGCTTTTCCTGGCACGCCCAGTCAACAGCGTCCCAGTCGAGCAGGTCCTCAGGTCCGTTCGCCGCAGGCTCGCACGCCTCGCCAACCATCCCCGCAGGGATGGTGTCGATGGCGTTCTCCTCCGCGGCGCCCAACGTCTCCCTCGGACTCGGGCGGTTCGTTGGCACAGGTATGCTCACAGGGCCACCCGGCTCACGTCAGCTCCCTTTCGGGCCCAGGAAAACCCTGGTATGCGGCCAGTTATACGGAGACGACCACCAGAGGGTGCAGCCACCTGCCTCCGCCTTCCTGCTGCCTTTCGGCCGCCGCCGTTCGCTTCTTGGCCGTCCTTTCCCGCCACGGGCTTGGGCCCTCCTTGCGGTCGGCTTACCGGAGCCGGTCAACTCTCCGGACCGTGACAGGGTTTCCGCGTTCCACACAGCTGAGCAACGGTCGGTGTCGGGGTCGGGTAGGCCAGGCGCATTACTGCGCCTGGCCCCCCTCAGAACCGGACTTGAACGATTTCCATTCATCCGGCTCAAGCAAGCCCTGGAGGCTCGTCTGCGGGTAACGCTGCCGGG
>Ga0268265_10001111_pt1 | contig 23847 bp, 31 predicted proteins | sample KBSSwiS52_FD_190355 | JGI IMG/M metagenome (GOLD analysis project Ga0268265, IMG submission 190355) | Switchgrass rhizosphere microbial communities from Kellogg Biological Station, Michigan, USA - KBS Switchgrass S5-2 (SPAdes) (version 2) | ecosystem: Host-associated > Plants > Roots >... | reverse complement strand
CACGCTGCATAAGCGGACTGTCTTGACTCGTGATCGCATTCAATCGCGAGCTGGAAAGGTTCTCTGTCGGCACGTCCTGCGTCTGCGCGTTGTACGTTGACGCGTTCGCGTTCGAAGCCGTCGCGGTTCCAGCAGTGGCGGTGCCCGCCGTCGCATTCGAGGCTTGCGCGTTCGGAGTCGTCGCGACTTGCTGCGTGCCGGGCGACTTGGTGTACAGATCTTGAAGTGTGTCTGCCATGATTGCTCCTCAATTTGCTCGTATCTGATCTTCAAGGTAACGGCAGTACAGCAGAAGCAGAGGCCCTAACCTTTCGTACTGTACGCTTTCTGGTTCACCTTTCGCGTTTCTATGCACAAGCTCCGGAAATTCTTCCGCAACTTCTTCAGCTATGAGTCCGAAGTGAATTTTTTCTTTATCATCATACTCACAGTTGCTGGTGTAAGTCACAGGTCGAAGTCGCCGCATTTTATCTACAACTTCGATAGGTACGCTAAGAACATTTTCTTTGTAACGAATAGAAGAAGTAGAACGAAGAAGCTGGTTCCCGTTTCCAGAATCCAAGAAAGCGTTGGCAGCAGAAGCTGTAGTTCCAATCCCAGCGAATTGAACAGTTGTTACGCCCGCTCCAGTTGAGAAAGTGGACCCCGAGAAGAAATGAGTGAGAGATCCAGAACACGAAATGGCGATAGAATTAGTTCCAAATCGGTAAATGCCAGTGTCGGTATCGTTTCCAAAAGTAAATGAAGGACTGCCTGCCGAACCATCGGCAGCATAGATGGCAGTGCTGTTATCCATAACTAGAGCGCCACCGCCGATAGTGCATTGCGAAGAACCGCCTGCAGATATAGAAAGACGATCACTGGCACTGCGATAGATGCCGGTGTTAGTATCGGCTACGAACGAATATACAGGAGCAGCCCCTGTTCCATCTATCGACTGTTGCTGAGTTCCTACAATCCATGCAGTTGTGGTCATTCTATGTTGATCAAGACCACCTATAGTAAAATCTAGTTGATTAGCTCCACTACGATAGAAGCCAGTGTCAATGTCAGCATTGAATGCCAGTGACGGCAGTGTTGCACTACCATCTTCAAAGTAGACCGCATTTGCAACAAACGTTGCCGACGCAGTTGTGCCACCGACAGCACGAATAGTGTTGGATGCAACCCTATAGAAACCGGTATCCGTGTCACCTACAAAATGCATTCCGGGTGTTGTGCTAGACCCATCTTGCAATCCGAGTGTCCCTGCTTGTAAGTCGAACCCACTTGAACCCACGTCAGCTATAAGCGTACCGCCAGCCGTAAAGGAAACGGCGTTAGCTGCTCTACGATAGATGCCAGTGTCGTAGTCGCTAAGAAATGAATACGTTGGATTTGCTGCCGTGCCGTCAGCCGCGCCCATCTGAGGTGCTGTTCCCGTCCACTCATTTACGGCTACTCCGCCAACAACCGCACGAAATACATTCCCCCCAAGACTGAAAAGCCCCGTGTCTGTGTCAGCGCTAAAGCTCAGTGAAGGCGCCCCCGCGCTTCCGGCGGAGCCTCGCCACGGCAACGTCGAAGTAACTGCAGTTGTGGAAATGTCGAAACGAAGCACGCCGCCTGTGGTGACACCCCAATCATCAGCTCCAACGTTGTACGAACCCGTGTTCGAGTCGCCGCTGAAACTAAACTGGGGCGCTGTCGCGGAGCCGTTTGCGCCAAGAAATGGCAGTGTCGATGTGATAGCAGTCGTCGAGATGTCGAAGCGGAGCGTGCTAGCCACGCTGACACCCCAACCGTTTCCCCCGACGAGATACGCGCCCGTGTTAGTGCTGCTGTTGAAGGCGTAAGTAGGCGCCGCTGCGCTGCCGTCCACGCCGTAATTTGGATACCACGATACAACGGACGTGCCAGATACAATTTCCAGCCCGAGGTTGCCTCCTACGGAGAGCCCCAACCTGTTCGCGTTGGTGCGATACATCCCCGTGTCAGGATCTCCGTTGAAACTGTACCCCGGCAGCAATGCAGTCCCTGCAGGTCCAAGCAACGGTTGACTGAACGTGTGCTGGCCGCTCCACGTTGGCGCAATCGTCTGGTCAATCGCAATATCTGCATCGCTGCGAATCAGCGTGGTCGCACTGCCAGCGCTCGCGGCAAGCTTCGCTTTGCCGGTGGGCGTGGCGTACGTGATCGCGCCAGCCACGGTTTGAAGTGCAGGTGCCACGATCAGGAATGACGCTAGCGTTGCGCTATACCGCGCCACGTAGTACGAGCCCACAAGAACATCACCGCTTGAAAGCGCATCACCGTTATAGCGCACCAGCGGCACCGCCGGAATCGCGTCAACCTGCATCGTGCTCGAACCGCTGTTTTGATGCGTGGCCTTGAACACCACTTCATCGCCTTCGGCGTTCGCAGTGCGAGTGTTCGGCATCGCCACGACATATGCGTTGCCGCTTCCGGACTCAACGCCCAGCGTCGCAGTGCCAAGTGGCAGCGAACCGGTGCTCGTCGGCAAGAGGTCGAATGCCTGTTGAATGAGCGTATACTGTCGATTAACCGCGGCAGCACGCACTTTAGTTCCGGGTACGAATTCCGGAGTGAATGTGTAATACGCGTTCGTCATCGCTGCAGCCTCCGTTTGTCAAAGTGAATCGTGATGCCTTGGATCACGAAGGGCTGCGCGACAGCACTCTCATTGAAAATGAGAAATCCAATGTTCTCGCCCGTACCGCTCAAGTCTGCGCGAGCGGTGGAAATGGACTGCCCGTCCCAGTAGAACTGGTCGAAGTTGTCGATATCGAAGAAGCCGCCACCTGCAAAGATATCGATCACTGGTACGTCAGACGTGGTCAAGTCGCCAACATCGCTGTCACTCTCAAGGCTGCCGTACGTCAAGTCCTGAATGAACTTCAACGTCAGAGGCCGAGTCGACTGAATCTCCAGATCAGCGCGTCGGAACTTCTTGCGCAGCGCCGGAGTACCGCAATGGTTGAAGGGCAAACGAATGTAACTCGGAATTTCATCGCCATCGAAAGAGGTTCCGATCCGATCCTGATACACGAAACCATTGTCGCTGGCGAAGTACCCTACTTCCAGCCCGTCCTCGTCTTCGCTGTTGCAGATGACGCGCACAGGGTTTGGGTACTGTGCGTAGCCGAACTGCGCCGGCAAGTCAGAGTTCACAACCTTGTTTTCTTGACCCAGCGCGGTGACGTACATGATGAGCACGTCGCCCTGCTCAAAGTACATTCGGAACTGATTCGAACCGCGCACGATGGTGGAGTCCGTGATCTGCTGCCGAAGCGCAGTCACGATCGTTTGAATCTGCTGCGACACCGTGGACCCGACGAAGTTACCGAACACCTGCGTACGTGCAAGGCTGGTAACGCCGAGGTTGCCGAGTGCGTATACAGTGTCCAGCTTCTGGGAGCCGTACAGTTTGCCGCCCGACTTTTCAGCGATCAGCTTCAGTTCCCAGTCATCAACGCCAGTGCCGAAGAGACCGCGTGTTTCTTGCTGGGTGACAATCGCAAGCACGCCGCCCGTGATGCTATGCACGCCGGTGATCTCGTCGCCCATGCCAAAATCTGCGGCTCCGAGAAATCCATTGAATACCAAAGGTTCGCCCACGACGGATTGCACAAAGCGCCCGCCGGGGAACACGAGAAAGAGGTAGTTCAAATGCTCTTCAATCAGAAACGGTTCGTTGTCATCTGGTTGCCCCGTGATCGGATTGCGCGGCAACAGAATCGGCGAGACAATGTTGTCTTCATCGATCTCAAATGCCGGTCCGACACCATTGACGCCGTAAGTACGGAAGGTGCTGGCACTACCAAAGAAGTTGTGATTGACGAAGCGATACTTGCCGCCTGGAGCGAAAGCGAACGTAAGGCTGCCGCCTGCTGCCGTTGCAAATTTCGTGCTGACTACGCGCAGGTTTTCGGCGTTGGTGAACGTGCCCACAACGCTGATCAGCACGATATAACCCGCCGCGTCGTTGTTAGCCGTCGAGCCTGAGTGCGTGATGATCCGATGTACTACGCCCGTTGCGCCACTTGATTGACCATTGATCGAAGTACCTTCTGCTGGCAACGCTTGTGCCGTGCCGCCTCCTCCGCCACTGAAGTAAATGTACTTCGCCATGGTGATGCCGTTTTGCGTCCATCCAGAAGTGCTCGCAAGATAGAGTAGTCCATTTCCACCAGAGTCATGGTTGTCTCGAATGGCGTACACATTTGCTTCTCGCTGCCAGACACCGTTGACGTCGCCCACGCCGGGCACGCGCGCGATGTCGCCGCGATATTCGTCCTGCGCTTCCAGCCTGAACGTATCTTCCGTATCCGCGTCCGGCGCCTCATTGAGCCCTGGCGTCGTGGTGATTGTTCGGCTTCCGCCACCTGTCAACGTCTCGTTGAGCGCAAACGTACCTACGACCTTCGTCACTCCGATAGACAGCCCACTGATGCCGATCACGATGCCGGTCGCTCCTGACGTGCCGCCCGTGACCGCTGTACCTATCGAGAGCCCGGTAGTCGTACTGACATCGAATCCGATGAAGGTGGCCTCACTCGGCTTGGGGCGTCCATCGAATCGCTCGTACCCATCAATGCGGCGGTATCCGCCTTGGAACCAAGGCTCAAAGTTGATCGCTGCGAGTAGCCGCCCTGGATCTACGGAGAGCGCGGGCGACGTCACATCCAGGCCGCCGCCTAGAGGGAAGTACTTCGTTTGAGTCGTGCCGTAGCCGCTGGCCATGGCTTACTCGTTGTAGACTTGGAAGTGGCCTCCAGTACGGAACCGGGCCTTCTTCTTGTTGTCGAGCTGGCTGTTTTCCAGCAGCGCCATCTGCTCACCGTAGATGCGCTGACCTTTGGACATGATCTCTTGCGCGCCTTCGTATTCGGCGTACGCCATCAGCGCGTGACCGAGGATGACGCGGTGAAACCGCGAAGGAATGGAAGATGTATCACCATCGCTCGTAAGCTCTGTGGTGAGTGGTTCACGGAAGAAGTCAGCCTCAATGGTGTGCGCGCCGTCAGGTGTTCCCTCGAAGCGCAGCGAATTGTCAGGCATGACGACAACGCGCCACGGAACCCCCGGAGTGATGTCAACGATCTCCGTTTTCACTTCACTGTACTCTTGACAGACAAGCGGCATTTTTACTGTGTCACCTGATTGCGTAACGAAGAAAGTGTCATAGTCCCACATGCCCGCACCCAGAGCGTTAGGCACAGTGGGCGCTGCCAATGTGTTCACCGTGGCAGTGGTCGTTTGGCTGTAAGTGCAGCGAAGGAACTTCCAGTTTTCCCACTTGTTCTGGATTTCAAGATTCGAGCCCTTGATCCAGTTGACGAGACGCTTAGCCTCGCCGGTGAGCGTGCCGCTGACCGTTGCCGGCGCGTTGCCGGCGCAGCCGGCCTCGCGATGCAAGTCCTGCACGAGTTGAAGGAAGGTGCTCACCGGTTACTCCGCCAGCGCTTCAGCGGCGGCTGCTTTGGCGTTCTCCCGTTCGGCCTCGATCACTACGCGCGGCGCACGAGGAACCTCAGTGAGTGACGGCAGACGACGCACTTCTCGCGCGGCTTCTGCGTAGACGTCACGCGCTTCCTTCTTGGCCGGGGGTGGCGGGAAATACCATGCATGCTCCGGAGCCTGTCGGACCCACTCTCGCGTTGCGCTGAAGTAGTGCTTGCCTTGAACACAGTCAACACCGGGCTCGCCGCGCACTGTGGCGAACGGCTTCGCCGGATCAAAGGTTGCGGCGTTCTTGGGCTTCGGCGGCGGCGACGGTGCTTCCTCAGAGACCGCGACAGGCAGGACTACGCCCTCCGCCTCGGCCACTTTCGCCAGCAGATGATCTTCTGATTGCACGTGCCGTCGCTGCCCCGGCGTATGCGCGAGGCGCGCGGCAGGCGCCGCCAGCTCGCGCGGACCCTTCACAGGGTTGAGGTTCAGGTTGCCGCGCAGTGTGCCTTGAACCAGACGATCGATGCGGCCCACTTAGTAGCCGCCCGAATTGCCGTAGACCGGTGCGCCTCCCGTCGGAACGTAAGGGCCCGCACTATCCCACTCATCGTGTGAACCGAACGCATGGCCGTCACCATTGCGCGGCGCGGGGTTGCCGCTGATTGAACTGCGCGGACGCGCGTCACTGCGCGGTGCGATTACTTGAGTGCGCTCGGTGTTCTCAAAGCGCGTCTCGATTCGCTTACAACCGCTGACGCCTTCCTGAAGATCAGCTCGCTTGCAGAACTCCTTCTCGGTGATGTTCGCACGAGTGTCGTACATCTCGTAGTCCTGATCGGGGATTCCCATCGTGGTGCTCATGCTGATCTCCTCTTCGAATAGTTCCCGGCGGGAACGTAAGCTCCCGCCGGGTTGCGTGCCCGCTATCGTTGCCTTCAATGCGCGGTGGGCCGCGCGTTCAGGCGTATCGACGCGTTGCTTACAGAACGCTGAACGACTTGCCCTTGCTGGACACGCTGTACGCGTCATCCTGCGTCGGGGCTCGACGCTCAGTGGCATTGCCAGTCAGCGGATCCTTCGCGTAGTCGTAGGTCGGTTCGACCGAATCGACATCGAAGTTTTCGCGGGCCGACAGCCCATACTCAACACCCGCGGACTCCTTGCGCATGACACCCTGGTTGTACGACATCGTTTTCTTGTCCGATGCCTCCGGCGTGTCGCCGCCCTTGCCCGCCTTGAAGCTGCCATTGCGGCCGCTATCTCCACCCATCGTATGTACCTCCGTTGCTCTGTGAAGAGTGGAGCCGGTGCAGAGCTACGAATAGCTCGCCGTCACCGGCCCCGACTCATTAGGTGATCGGACGCGAGTCCCACACGATGATGCGCTGCTGCGCAAGTTCATCATGCACCAGACCGAAGCCCAGCTCCGCGTACCACGCGATACCTCGGCTGCGGCCGAAGTCCGTGGGAATCTTGCCGCGGATCTCTTCCGGAATGGCCACAGCTTCGACAACCGTGTCCGAACCGAAGATGAAGCCACGATCCGACACCGCAAAGCGCGCCGCCGGAACGTTGGTCTGTTCCACGTAGCGCACGCCTTCGTACCGGCCTTTCTCGCCGTTCATCACGACGTGCCAGCCCTCGGGGGTGTACTTGTGGATGTCCTCCAGATCGTTCTTCAGCGTGCGCAGAGCGCGCGGACGGAAAATCGCCATGTAGTTGTTGCCGTCGAAAGTCGGGACGTTCCGTTCCGCCAGTTCGTCAGCAATCGACTTCGCGTGATCGCTCGTGTACTCGCTCGTGTGCGCGCCGGCCGGGATGCCGTTCGTGGTGAGCGTGTACGCCGTGGCGCTCGTCGAGGTCGCCCGGAGCAGTGCCCGGTTGAACTGATTGTACGCCGTGGTGTCGAGCGCCTTGCGCGCGTCGTTCTTCAGCACCTTGTGGATGATCTCCGTCACCGGTTGCTCCGACAGATCGTCGAGCTTCTTGGTGAACGGCACGCTGTTGCCGTACTCGGTAATCGTCAGGGTCGCCTGACTGATCGTGAACTGCGTCTCCGGCATGGTGCTTGCTTCAGAAAGCTCGCCGCCCGCCGTCGCCACATCCGAGTACTTGTTCCAGTTGAACTTGTCGCCAATACCGAGACCGAAAGCTTCTTTCGCGTCGCAGAACTGGCGAAACCGAGTCATCGGCTGCAGCGCGGTGCGCAGCTTTCGACTCAGATTGGGCGACCACATAAAGCCGCCGAGAGAGTTGGTGTTCCAGACCTGACCGGTCATGTTTTCAATACCTCCGTTGTGCTAGCCCTGCCCGCGAGCCTTGCGCATTGAGGCGACGATGTCGGCCGGCGTCTCTGCGACGGGGGCGTCCTTCGCCGCCACTGCACGCGCGCTACGCGTCGGTGGCATGGGCCGCAGGTTTTCCTTGCGAGCCTGACGATCATTGGTCGGGGAAGGCGTTGGTTTGGCAGGGACGCCGCTGAGCGACGTGAGCCATTCTTTCGTCTGACGACCAGCTTCCAGCATCACCTGCGAAGGGCTCCACTCAGGGTGCGCCTCCGAGATCGCATCGGTTTTGCTGTCGGCAACCTTGAACAACTCGGGGCTGGACTCGATTTCAGGGTACTGGTCCTTGAAGGCTAGGAAGCCTGTGACCTGATCCTTTTTCGCGTCACGATCCGCAAGTCGCGTCTCGACTGCCTTTGCCGCCTTGTCGGCGACTTCATCGACGCTGACCGGGGGCGTTGCTGCTTGCCGGGTCCTCGCCAATGTCTTCGCCAACTTTTCAGCGGCCACGTCTTCAGAATCCGTGAGGAGACTGGAGACGAGTGCTTTGGCCTCTTCTCTGAGGCCCTGATCGTCAGCGGCCGCAACGGCGGATGGCTGACTCTTGACAGAGCGCGCGTTCAACTCGGCCTCTTTGGCCGCGAGCTGCGCCGCTCGCTCATCATTCTGTCTGCGCTGCTCCGCCGCTTGCTGCAGCCTGACTTCGGCTGCGGTATGCTTCTGGAGCGTCGCTCGGGCGGCGTCGAGAGGGACCAGTGATTCCTTCCCGTCCACCTTCAATTTCAACGCCGGCTTTCCGTCCTTCAGGACGATGCCGTGTTTGGCGAGGGGCTCGGCATCCATGTCCGAACCGTCGCCCGGTTCAGCTTCCTCCGGCTTATCGAGTCCTTCGACCACCGTGGGAGCCTCGGGTCTGGCGGCGCCGGCAGTTCCTGCAGCTTCTGCCGAACTTGAACTTGCCGCCTTCGCCCGGCGTTCTGCTTCAACCTGCACTGCCATCGGGTGTCCGGTGCTCAGTGCGTACTCGCCGTCTTTCTCCAGGCCCTGCTCACGCAGCGCATCGATGCGCGCGAAGATGGCATCTCGGGGATTGGCCGGCTTCTCGCGCGAAGGTTCCTTGGTAGCTTGCGTCTCGTCAATCGTTTCGTCTTCAGTCTGTGACGCAGTTACCTGCGCCGCCGTTTCGGTAGGCACGTTATTGCTCCTCTCGTCTGTAGTCTTTGAGTTCCTGATACGCGACCTCGCCGTCCGTGATCGCGTCCGCCAGCCACCGCATGAATGATTGGGCCCTCTCGGCCTTCTGCTTGATTTCGTTGAATTTTCGCCGCCCCCACCACCGATTCACGTTGCATTCAAGGGCGTCCACTTGCGCCTGCTCGACTTCTTGGCGCGCGCGGCCGTGCAGATACCTGCCGACTGCGCTCGCCAGGAAGTCTTTCACCTGCTCCGAGAGTTGCGCTCGCGCGAACAGCTCTCGCTCCTTCTCGTCAATGTAAACGATTTCTTCAACCATTTACGGCCTCCTGCTTGTACCCTTTTCGCACCCAATGAAAGTAGTTGAACACGTCTGGCATCCACGGCTTGAGCGCTCCGGGGAAGAACACGATGCGCGTGTTCGTGGGCAATGCCTTGCGTGCGGCGGCGCGAGCCTCACGGCGCGCATCGCGCTCGAAGCGCTCGCGCCCGCGGTCGCGGCGCTGCTGGCGCTCAAACTCACGCTCCTGCCGGCGGATGTCACGCGGGCGGTCACCGGTGTATCCGAGGTTCCGGAACGCCCACACGCCGTCCTGATCCGTCCACGTCTTTTCGCCCGCACCCAGGATGTGCGCGACCACTGCTTGATCCGTTCCGATCAACTGCGCCTCCTTGGCCTCCTGCGGCGTGCGGTGCGGGTCGAACTTCTCCCACACCTGCTTGCGTGCGCCCGCGGTCAGCAACGTCATGGAGCCGTTGTACGGGCTCCAGAAGACGCCAGGGTTCCAGCCCACGAAGTCTTCCTTGCGATCCCACAGCGGCGCAAGGTCCGCAAGGATCACCGCGTCGAGGTCCACGCTCACGAAGCGCGGCGAGATGATGTCTGCCATCTCCGGTGCGAACATGCGCAGCCGCTTGTAGCAAGTGCTGAAGCCTGCCCCGAGCTGCGGGTGGTCAAGGTATGAGAAGTCATTCCACAACGGAATCGTCCGCACACTGCCATCGATGCCGCGAGGATCATCGGTGATGCACACCATCTCGTAAGGCTTGCGGTAGTAACGATCCACCATCGACTGCATGGTGTTGACACACTCCGCGCTGAAGAGTGGCGGTTTGCCCGGTGGCGCCCTCCACAGCCACGTCACCACACGCAATTTTTCACGTGGAACAATTCGACGCTCCGCCGGCAGTGCGGCGACGTCCGCCGGCAGTTCGAGCTGGCGCAGCGCGCGACGGATCCAGCCGACATGCATGAGGTCGTCAGCCTTGTCGTCGCCATGGAAGAAAACCATCTTCACATCGGCCGGCAAAGGTTTGCCCTTCAGATGGCAACGATAGCTGTACACGCCGTCGACCTTGCCGTATCGAAGATCCTGTGGTGTGAGGTTCTGCGCGATCCACGCTTGGTCGCTGCCAACGAAACCGCGGTGCTGATAGCCATCCTCCGCGTCAACGTCCTGAGGATTGAACTTGGTCCACAACGCAGTGCGCGTTCCGAGCTTGTGCATAACGAGGCTGCCGTTGCATGGGCTGATCTCGCCGTCCACATACCAGAGCTTCAGATCGCTCTTGTCGCGCAGGATGTTGTCGATGTTGCCGAGGATGAGCACGTCAAGGTCCATCCAGACTACACGCTCGCCGAAGAGCTGCTTGGCCTCTTCGCTGAAGACCTTCAGCCGCGCGAAACAATTGGGCCGTTTGGTGCCGCCGTAGTGTGGCGCGGGGTTATCCCAGAGAGGAACAACCTTAACGTCCTCTCGTATTCCTGTCGGGTCATCGGTGACGCAGTAGAAGTCGTACTTGACAGTGGTGTTCCGCTGGAGCATCTCTGCAAGTCGGTTGACGTGGTCAGCCGTGTACTCATTTCGAAACCCCTTTGAACCTTTCCACTTGAACGTGACGATAGAGAGCGACATCAAATGATCCTTTCGTAGTCAACGCGGATGGGACGGATGGAGCGCATGTCGCCCTTCGCGCGCTTGCGATTGAACGCTTCACGGTACTTCTGGCTCCACATCTCGCGATCGTATTCGCGCTCTTGCGTGTCAGCGTCAGTGAACACTGTGGGCTGCCCGTCACGCTTGCGCCGGCCGTAGCCAATCGAGAGGACATCCTTGAGGTGCTTTTGCGGGCAGACACCTGCGAGTTGTCGGGCAAACTCGCCGTCACCACCATACCCGCCGCCATAACCTCCAGTGAGGTCCAGGTCATAACCGTTGATGGTTTTGAACGCGTTCTTCGTGCAGATGAACGTATTGGGGTGCACTTTGCGCTCAGTGAACTCAGGCGCAAAAGTGCGCTCCACCGTGTAGTGGTGGTTCGGATCGAGCTTCTTCGTCAGCAGCGTGAGCATCGCTTCTGCGGTAAACACGATGTCGATGTCCGTCAGCAACAGCCAGGGGTTCGCGATGTTCTTGCGCGGCTGGGCATTGAAGCCGCCGATGTTGCGACACTGATGCTGGTTCCACGGCAAGCGCTCTCGCACTCGAAACAGCATCTTGTTGTGCTTGAGCTGTTTGAAGATAGGCTCTGCCGGGTATTTGCTGCAGTCATCCACGAGTACAAATTGCATGTTTTCCGTGAGCGCGCCGCTATACCGTTCCCACACCGACACCTGATGCTTCAGCATCTCGGGGTTGTTGTAGTACGGTACAACGATCGCGCAAGGTTGAACTTCCTCAGACATCGCCTGTCTCCTTTTTGAACTTCTCGTACGAAATTTTCTTCCAATTGGTAAGCACACTGCGGTTGCTGACGTTCTTCACGTCGACACCTGCTGCGGCAAACTGCGCAGCCCATGGCGCAAACTCTGAACTCCACTCATTCAGCTTCTTCTCGCTCGTGCCGCCGCCGCTGTTCCACGGGTATGGCGGGTACCAGTGGCGCTCGCCGTACGGTCCATTGCACATGTCGAAGCCAAGCAAGTAAATTTGTGCGCCACTGGTCCTGTGCATCTTGAAGGCGAGATTAAGCGCCACTGCTCCGCTGTTGTTACCGTTCAATACACTTGGCTCTAGTGACATACCTTCGTCCATGCGATTGTTGTTCTTGTACGGTAAGCCCATGTGCGGCGGCTTGCCGTTCTTGCAGGTGCCTTCACGGTAGTACGTCGGAATCGCAAGGTAGTCCATGGTCTCAGCACGGCCTTCCAGCCACAGCCGATCCATGGTGACTGCGATATGCACGCGCGTATGAACCGCAGAATCGTTGACACCGATCACTGTGCCGCGAGAGCGCAAATCGTCGGTGAAGTGCTCGCCGAACGACCATCCGCCTCCGATTACGATGACCGGCTTCATGGACGCGTCACCACTGCTTCCATCTTTTTGCCGTGCGACTGGATGATGAAGTCGTAGTTAAAGTGATAGTCGAAGGCTTTTAAGATGCGCACCTGCCACCATTCCGGCGGCTGTACCGTAAGGTGCGCGTTGCGTCCATCCGGTAGCGTTTGATTCGCCTCTACGCAATCAATCATGAAGTACGCCCGCTTGCGCGTACGAGCCGCTATAGCTCCAAGCACAGCGTCAACTTGATCCGGTTCGACATGCTCCATCACGTCAGTGCAAGTCACCATATCGAACGGGCCGCGCGGCAGGTGCGCTTTCTTAGGTCGTCCAGGGTCGTACTCTGAAATGAGCAACTTAGAGCCGTAGTACTTCAGCGTCTTCGCCAACGAACTGCGCCCGCAGCCAAAGTCAAGCAGCGTTTTGGCTCTGACTTGTGCCGCAAGCTCTGCCACGCGAGCGCGGTGAAACTTGCCGTCGTTTCCCCATCGCAGACTCGGGTCGCTGTGCAGTTCTTGAAGCTGCTTGCGGTACGCGTCACTCAGCATACTTAACCTCGTATCCGACTCGGAGCCATTTCGGCGCGCTCGCGAGCAACGTGCTTGCTCCGAAAGTGTCATCGAGTTGAGTCAGCCATTCTGGGTGCCCGCGACGCACATCGACGATGAGTGAGCCGCTCGGCCGCAGTGTGCGCTTTACCATGTCGAGGTACACGCACGGTGCGATATGAAAGCACCACGCTTGCGTACTTATGATGAGGTCAAACGACTCAGTGACCTCATCGTCTGGACTGTAGAAGTCTTGGTTGCGCACTCCGTTCTTGCGCAGAAAGGTCTGCGTCTGCGTGGCGTTGTTGAACGGCTGGCTGTGTCGATCCACTTGCGCCAATGTGTTCTTGCCGTCGAGCACGCACACACGCACGTTGCCGCCGTAATGCTGATTCAGTCGAGCGCTGATACCCGAAAGCCCGCCGCCGATATCGAGCAGCGAACGGCAAGTCTTCGGCAGTGCTGGCTCCATGGAATTGAACACTGCTTCAATGCGGTCGCAGTAGGCTTCGTACCAATCACTCAAGTCCACGTGTGAGATATCGCCGCACTGAACGTACAGGTACTGAAACTGTTGGTCGTCGAAATCGAACTTCATAGTGCGATCACTTTTGGCGAGAAGCGCTTGAGCGTTTCGATCGCTCCGCCCATCACATAGCCGCAATCACCATTTACGATGATGGCGCTGCAGTCGTCTAGCTCCATGGCGTCGATGGTTGTCTGCATGACAGACGCCGGCCCCTCAACGTCAATGCGCCATTCACCTGCAAGGTGTCCAGGTTTCATCCGCGTGGTGCCTACCTTGTCGCCGACGCATTCTTTGTAGAACGCGATGTTTTTCCAGTTGTGCATGTGGATGTTCCGCCGCAGCGCGCCGAACATGCCGAAGTCCGGCTCGAATGCATACACCCGTTTGAAATGCCCTGCCGCCTCGAACGCAAGAGGCCCCGCTCCCGCGCCCACCAGCACCGCCGTGTGGTCGTCATAGTCGAGCGGATTGGTGTTGCTGTGCATCCATTCGCGCAGCTTCGCAGCGACGCGATGCTGTTCTCGCAACGTCTGCTCCGGCCTGTCATCGATTCGCGGCCACCACAAGCCCTCAGCCCGCGGTGTGATATCGACGGCGCCATATGCTTTGATCTGCGCCTTGGTGACCTCGACTTTTGGCAGCACCGTTACAGGGGCGATCGAGATGTCTTTGTGGGCGGCGTCGGCGTGTCTCCAGAAGAGACCGATGTGCCCAAGATCAATCGCCTGCACTCCACGCAACGACAATCGGTGTGCGAGGCAGGTAGCGGTCGGTCCCGCACAGAGCAGGATTGTTTTTGATCCTGTTGCCATGACCCGCCGCTCAATATCATCGATCTGTGCATAAGCATCCTCGTAGCTGACAATCACCGAGTGAACCTTGACCGCACCGGTCTTCCGGAGGAAGTCCGGATACAGCGAGCGGTAGCCGCCCCACACCAGCGTTACTTCCTTGTCTTTCCACAGCGAGTTGACTTTGTCGAAGTACTCTTTGGTAGCGATCCACGGCGCGCTGTCGGGCCTCGTGATGAACGCGCTGTAATACTGCTTCTTCTGCCTCTTGAACGGCTCGAAACGGGGTAGATAGTGTTTCCATGATGCTTGCTTCTCCGGTGGCATGCGCGAGTCGACATACGGGATGCCAACAAGACACGCGTCGTTCTTCGACGTCATGATCTCGCGCAGTTCTTCAGCGAGCCCCGGCATCATGAGCTGAGGCACGCACTTCTTTCCTTCGAGGTTGTTCAGTTCGCCGTCGCCGTAGCGCGCGATGCTCTTTCCGTTAAGCACTGCTTCCAGTGTCTCAAGTTCTCCTTTAACCACGCCACATCTCCTTTGCCCAAAACCCGTCTGCCATCTCGGAGAAGCGCGGTCTGCCGTGGAATACGACAACGCTTGCGTCCTTCGGTGCGTCGAGGTGCAACCACGTATCCGTGTCATCAGGATCCGCACCGGGTTGGGCTTGGTAGTAAGGCGCCACCACGCCAGGAAGAATGTCTTGCCACACAGCGGGCATAGGTCCACGTTCACGCATCTCACGTTCCATCCACGCTTGATCGCCTTTCGTGTGCGGAAGAGCCCGAGCAATTGGCTTGCCGGCGGCAGCCCACGACAACCAATAATGCTCTGTCAATTCGGACACCGTCCACATCATGACTGAGCTATTGAAGCGATGCGTGCGCACGCCATCTCGCATGATGATGAACGGCTCCGCACGCTCAAGCATGGGCGCAAGCGAACCGCACACGAGCACATCCAAGTCGAAGAAGATGACACGATCGCCACGTTCAAAAGCGCCCGGTCGGAACAGCATCAGCTTGTCCCAATAGCTGCGAAGGCATTCTTTCGGCGAGACTGCGATAGTGCGGTAGTCGACAAACCCCGACTTATCAGTCAGCACGTGCGGCTCAAGCGGAATAGGCGAATGCTTTGCAACACTTCGCATCAAATTGTGTACGTACTCGGCTGCGAACTTCTGGCCTGTGTTGACACAGACCGCTTTGATGTGACCGCCCATGGGTAGGTCTCTCCTGTTCTGAAACGTTTAGTAGTGTCGAGTCGCCGGATGCTTCTTGCCAGTGACGTACTGACCATTGCGCGTGTGGCGCGGCTTGGCGTGTCCGCCGCCTGCGCGACGATCAGTCTCCAGTGCAATCGCCACCGCTTGGTCGTGCGGCTTGCCCGCATCCTGTTCAGCGGCGATGTTCTTCCCGATGGCAGCCTTGCTGCCGCTCTTGTCGAGAGGCATGGCGTTACCTCTTCGTCTTTGCCGACTTGTCGCCGTAGATGCGCGACTCCATGTCATCGTAGCTGGCGTTGCGCTCGGGTGTCGCCGCCTTCGCCGACGGATGACGCGGCCTGTTCGGCGCACCCGTCTGCATGTCGTCAACTGCTTTGTCAATCGTCGCTTTACGCGCAGCGCCGATCACCGGCTTAGTCACTATTGAATCAGCCATTGGGCTTACCTCCCTTCGGTGGCGTGGTGGGCTTCTGCGGTTTGTTGGCCGCTTCGGTCCGTTTGATGTTGTGCTCAGCGATCTTCAAGTGCGCATCGAGCGCCTTCGAATCGCGGGCAGTCTGGCTCTTCTCCTTTTCGATACCGAGCTTCACGTACATCTGTTCCAGCGTGAGCTTCTCTTTCAGTGCCAGCTCAGCGTACGCAACTTCTCGCTTCAGTTCCAGCTCCGCCTTCTCTTTCTGGTGGCGTGCATCGTTGTCTTCTTTGCGGATCTTCAGCTCTTCCATCTTCACCTGAATTTCCGGAGGCATTTGCGGCGGGTTCTGCTTCTGCTTCTCCGCCATTTCTTGGTCACTCAGGAAGAACCGTTTGGAGTTCTTGTAGCCCAGCGCTCCGAAAATCTCATTTGCCACCTCATCGGTGCGCATGCGATCGGACATGCCGGGCAAGGACCCAACCTGCGACAAACCGTAAACGAGTCGCTGTACACGCATCATCGGATCGGTGTTACCCAAGCCGACGTTGATCTGCACAACGAGATCACGTGTCAGCAGCTCATCGGTGGGCTTGTCATGACCAAGTCGCTTGAATGCCTGCGACTTGTCGCCCGCGAGCGCGAGCACGACTTCGTCACTTTCGTAGAGCTGCTCCAATCGCACGATCTGCCCAAGCACCGGTTCAAGCCACGTCTCGAAGAAGACCTTGACGCCGTAGTCCTGCACCGCGCCGGCAGACGACGCGATGCGGTCAAGTCCGCCCACGGTCTCATTCAATTGTCGGTTGTTCAACACACTGGAATTGCTGAATCCGCCCACCAACTCATCCAGCTCCGTCGCCAGTCGGTCATGCTCTTGATAGCTGGAACTGGTAACGTCCGGCGTGCTGACAACTTCAACGTCCTTTTCGGGATCGTTCACCATCACGCCGCCGCCGGGCACGTTACGTACGAGCGCATCGAGATCGATCTGCGATCCGCGGCGCACGAAGTAGCGCTTGTTCAACACCAGCAGCACGTTGTCGAGGCGTTGATTGGCGACTTTGTTGATTTCCTCTTGCAGCGGCGCTGCCTGTTCGACATCGCCCGCGGGATAGTTACGGTGCGCCTCCACCGTGGACGTGCCGACGACAAACGGTCGCTCGCCAACTTTCAGCCAGGGGTACATCTCGCGCAACGGGATCGGGTCGGTGAGCACAAGCTCCGTGCCCATCGTCCACCACGCGAGGTCGACGCCCTCCACACGCTGCACGTTCAGATGCGCCCACACCATCGTGAACGGATTGCCGGACTGATCGTTCACCGGGTCAATGCGCTCATAACCTTCACGCGCCCGGCGCGTGCGATTGTCGATCTCACGACGCGTCGACAGAATCTGCTGCAACGAATACTCGCGCCAGATCGGCCCGTACTTCGGATGCGCCTGCTTCATCAGCGCCAGCGCATCGCCTGCATGAATCGGTTTCATCCACAGAAGGTAAGGCGAAGTCTGCGCGGGGTTGCGCCAGTCGCACATCGGATCGAAGCCGAAGTTCTCCGGCTCGATCAGATCCACCGCGAGGTTGTCTTGAATGACGGTCTTCTGCTCGCGGCCCATCGGTATCTGCTCAGACTCGCCGTTCTCGCCGACGACAGTGCCCATGATCGGCTGGCCCTGCTCGTCAACTGCAGGCACCGTCTCTACCTTGACTTGGTAGTCCCAGTTCTGGTGACTGATGCAGACACCGTAGACCTTGGTGTCCTGATACGCGCCGATCACGGTCAGAAACCAAGACAGTGCATTAGTTTCGAGACGGTACTGAACGATCTCTTTGACGACTTCCGAGCACGCCACGTTCTCCAGATCATTTGGGTTGCGCGCTTCCACTGACATGATGTCGCGCGTCGAGAAGACCGCCGCAGCGGCGCTCGCTTCTTGCGACTTGACGTTGGCGCGTGTTTTCGGTCGGAACGTGCGCGAGCGCTTCCAGTCAGCGCGACCATACGGCGTGCCGGGTGCATGCTGATTGCGGAAGTGCAGCAGGTTGCGCTCCCACTGATTCGTCACGTTCTGCGCTTTGTAGTTCGCAGAGCTGACGTAAATCTGTCGCGCCTTCTGAATGGCCCACGCGTCAGACTCCGACATCGTGCTCTCAGTGCTGCCAGAGGTGGGCTTCGCACCGCCGAGCGGTGGCATCATCGTCTCGCCGCTCATGCCCGGCGGCAAGTCCGCGGGCGTGCGCGAATAACCATTCTGCTCAGGCGTCATCAGAGTACTCCTTCATCGAGCGCTGCTGCATCCAACCGCCCGCATAGTAAACGCGCTCACGAGGCATGCCGCTTGTCCAACCGCCGCGGTAGTTCGTCATCAGTTCCTCGTCGATTAGTTCCTCGTAAGAGATAACGCAAACCACATTGATGTTCTTCGCGCCATCTTCACGAAGTTTCTTAATGTGCTGAGTGATGTTCGTGACGAATTGCTCAGGCGTGTCGTTGCCTTTAGGCGCCAGCGTGCGTACCTCGCCCATCAGTAACGCTCCGGCTTCGCGTCGACTGCGATTACGTTGTCGCGCAGATCACGCGGCAACGTTTCCAACACCTCGGGGTTAAACCGATTCGAGCGCGAGATGTTGTGCCGTTCAAGGATCTCGCCGGCCGCTTTGACAGCCGCCGCTTGCATGTCGTGGATGGTACGCGTGCGGAAATGCAGATGGTAGCCCTTGGTGGTAGACACGCTCGGGCACATCAGCACCACCATCTGATTATCCAGATCAACCTCAACGCTCCACTGACGGTTAGGATACGTAGCAGCCACGCGTTCACCCAGTCGCTTAGCGATGAACATTTCCAATTTCGCACGACGCTCACTTGTCCCTTCATGCAAGAAGATTTTGTTGTAGTCCGCTGTGATCTCTCGGCCGTTCAATCCCGGCAAGAGGATGCGATTACTTTGGGGCTTCATCTTTGACCTCCTCTACCGACAGAAGAACTGCGCCGGGCCTTTGCGCCACTGCGAACTTCGCGTGCTGAGCGGCCTCGTTGATGTCCTTCCTCTCAACGATCCGCTCGTACCGCTCGGTCCACGCAATGACGTATTTGGCCATGCTTCAGCGCCCGAACGTAAACACCTGCGTGCGCTTGAACGTAAGCGGCGTTGCATCCGCCGTGAGCTTCGCAGCGACGGCTTGCAGCCACGCGACAACAGCGCTGCGCGTGGTCGCATCCCACTTGGCGGAATCCGTCAGCTCGATTTGCGCCTGTAGCACACTCGACTTGGCCGCACCGGTGAGATACTGAGCGACGTACTTCCGCTTGAACGCCTTCGGCGTAGAATCATTGGAGAGCGCAGTCGCCTGTGCGTTGACCCAATTGACGATGGCCGTGCGAGCTGCAGACCGCAGGCTGACGGAGTCGTAATACGTGACACTGGCTTGCGCCTTGCTACGAGTGCTCATCGGTCGAACTTCGGCGTGGCTTCGACGGGTTGCGGTTCAAGCGGCGTAAGCGCATCAACGTACTCCTGTCGCTCTTCCTTGATCACTTCGAGCGCAGCGTCGATCTCGGTGATGCGCGAGGCCGCAGCCTCAAGTCGTCTGCGTTCGTTACGCAGCGGCGTCTCGCGAGCATTCAACTCCGAGATCATCTCGCGGTAAATCTTGGCTTTCACTTCGTTCGACATCTGGGATCACCTCCAAGTAAAGTTCGTGTTACCAAAAACGGTGTTTCGGTTAACTCTATGTTAGTTCAGGCCGCAGCTGCTGGCTCGAACGCTTCATCGTCTGGCTCGAACCAACCTTTCTTCAGGTCGCCGAGTTCTTCAGCAAACGTATGCGCCAGCGCGTCTCCTTCGTCCGGACTTGGGAGACCACGCTTCTTCATGTCCTTTTTCCGTTCGAGTCTGATGCGCTCCTTGTCATCGAAGTCGTACTCCAACCCGATGAGCGCAGCGCGCAGATCCATGTCAGCCGGCAAGTCCACGCCAAGCTTGATCCAGTCACGCATGCGGCCCCACATTTCAGCGCGTTTGTTGTAGTACGTCTCGTCTTCTCGTGCCGACTCGCCGGCATTCACTTCGATGACTTCGTACCCGAGCATGCGTAAGCGATCAACAACGCCGGCGCCAAGACCATTGCCGTCAACAAAAGTGACAGCAGCACGATGCTCCTTGATAGCAGCAACCACAGCCACCGCAGTCTGCATCGTGTTGAACTCGCGGTACTTCTGGACTTCGAGAACTTTCCGTCCTTGTCTGGCCACGATGACCGTTTTGTCATCTCCGTAACGGGCCACGTCGACTCCCAGAACGACAGGGAGCATGCAGTACGCTTCGAACGGCATGTCGCGGAGCATCGCGTCGTCGACAAGATCACTGGAGATGAACTGCATCGAGCCCGTGCGCGGGAACTCGCCGCGCACGCGGACGCGCACGAAGTCGCTGTCTTCTCCATACACTTCTACCCACTCGTTGATCTCAACCTTGTTGGTCATCTTGCAGGTGCGGCTGTCGACCTTCGCGGTGATCCAGCGCTTCTTGTCCTGCTCGAAGCACTGCCGGAACCGACCAGTGTTCTTTGTGGGGTTGCCAAACACGGCCCATATGGCGCACGGAGTCGTCATCGCGCCTTCGGTCACTTCCCAAATTTTGTCTGGAATCGCCGAAGCTTCGTCATAAATCACGAGCACATACTTCGCGTGCAAGCCGGCGAACGCTTCAGAGTTGTGTTCTGAATTCGGTACGGCTGCAACGAACCATGTTTCAGGATGGTCGACGTGCCAGAACTTCGTGGCACTCCACTTGAACCAGTGGCGATTGATCGCGCGCTTGTGCCAGAGCGCAAGCTCGCGCCACGTCTTCGTGTTCAACTGCATCATGGTGTTCGCAGTGACCACGCCGGAGAGATGCGGCCGCGTTGACATGCACCAGAGGATCAGCCACGCCACTACCGCGGTCTTGCCCACGCCGTGCCCCGAGGAGCGCGCCAGACGGATCGACGCCTGCGGATCACCTTTGAGAGTCTTGCGGATGTCCTCCATGAACTTCCGCTGCCATGTGTCAGGTCCGTCATGCTCTGCCAGCTCGCCTTCACCCCAGTTGAAAGCGAACATCACGTATCGCTCGAAGTCGTCGAAGCACTCCTCCATCTCGATAAGGAGTTCGTTTTCAAACTGCTGTTCGGTCAGTTGTGCGTTCACGTCGGGCACCCGCAAGGCGTGTCCGTCATGAGGCAGTCGGGGCAGCACGCGGCAAGTCCTGCAAGAGTATGCGCGGCTCGCGCTGTGGCGAGAGGCTTACCGCAGTTTTCACACTTTGTCGGCTCGACGACAGGTTCGTCTTCAGCCACAAGCCAATCGGTAAACCAGCCCATCACTTCACCGACTGCAGCGGGCCGAGATGCAACTCGTCGCGCACCTTCAGACCAATGAAGCGCTTCCAGTCCCGCTCGAACGTACTGCGCTTGATCTTCGGTGCGCAGATGCGCAGCGCCTGCCAGAACTCTTCCTTCGTGAGCGTTGGCAGCTCTTCGGTGACGATGTCGGTGTGTGTCACTTGCACCACCAGCTGAGAACCAGAGGCCCAAGATGAAAGTACTCACAGTCCTGCGAAGTGGCGAAGCCCCAATCTCGGTAGGCCCGAAGAGCGAAAGGGCTCAGCGAAATGGTCAGATACCGAGGCCAACCGCGAAATGCACATCGTGCCTTGCCGAAGAAACTGAGCCGCAGCCAGTCGGCGTAGTGGTAGCCGTTGCTGACGTACTGCGCGTAGGTCATTCGCTCAACCAGTCCGGTACTGCAGGCTTCTGAATGATCTCTGCGTCGATCGGTGACTCGTCGCGCTTCAACTGCCGGCGCCGCGCATGCGCCGCTTCGAGGCGTTCCGCGTGGTTGAGGTTGAGATTCACGTTGACCTCGGTCTTGTTCTTGTCATCACCGAACCGGTCTTTCGCGAAGTCGGCCATTAGCTTCTGCCGCGCCTGGATCCGAGTGTCGGCGCGCTTCACTGACGCGACGTTCCCGCGTCCATTCAGATCGATGTCGTTCCCGTCGTTGTCCGCGATCTCGATCGTCTCGTCGGCCCACATCTCGGCGCGGATTTTCCGCGCGTTGTCGTACTCCTCCTTCGTCACCGGATCCGCGAGCACAAGGGTGAGGAAGCTCGTCGGGTTGCGGTTGTGGTTCTCGCACGCCTTCTTCACCGTCAGGCCGCCCGCAATCCCGGCGCAGATGCTGATGATGAGATCCGTGTCCCAGTCGCGCCGGTGGGCGGCGATGCGCGCTTCGTTCCACTGTTTCCGGTATTCCGGGCTCGCGCGCAGCATCCCTTCCACCAGCGCGCGAGTGGCGCCCACCGTCTTGATCGCATCCGTCGATGACACGCCGTCTGCGAGCAGGCCGAGCAATCGTGCCCAGGCGTCCACCGCGATGTTTGCGGCAAGGTCCTGAACCGTAGGCTTGCGGTACCGCTGAGCGGCGCCACCGGACGACGGTCCACGACTGGCTGCGTCTGTGGACACGATGGGGAACTTCAAGACGGATTCGTAGCGAAGGGATTGTGCCCAGGACGCTCGACGCGCACGCGACGCCGCGAGAACTGGTAGACCGGATAGGCAGGCTCCGCGCCGGCAACCGCGTACACGAGGGCTTTGATGTTGATCCGCTTGACGCGGACTTTGATGTTCGGAATGTGCGCGTCTGCCATGTCGTCCTCCGTGTGGAATGAGGCTCGCCGTAGGGTTTGAAGACATGAAGCCTTCGCTGGGCCCACGGCGAGCCTCGAATGACGCGGTGCGCGTCGGGACGTGACGCCGCCAGGAGAGTACGGGCCACGCCCGCGCATGTGTATTACCGTTTCACCGGCGAGTCAATAGTTCCCGGCAGGAACTGCGGGTGAGGTCCGTACCCGCGCGCGAGGGCGCCAAAATTTGGGAATCTGGGGAATCCGGCAATACGGATCCGGATCCCGTACGCGTGGAAATCCGTGCGTCTGTCAATTGGAGCCACGTCGAAATGGCGCGCGCCCTAAAGCCACCTGAATCGATCGACCTCGGGCCGAAGTATGAGGCTCATTTTCGCCGGTACCATATCCGTCACGCATTGTGTCACCACCGCCACAATCCCCGCGCGAGTTAACGTAATGCACGTTATGCGCATAGGCACTGTCTCACTGACGTGACAGAGCGCCGGCCACAATATGTTGTGGCCGTAGTACGTGCGTGAGGCCACATGGCGTGGGCGTAGATTCGAACTGACAAAATTTGTCACTATTGTGGAGTTCACACTAGTGGCGGCTGAGAATCGTGTCACAAAAATAATTATTGACATGCAGCCGAATTCGGGCAACCATCGGCGCACGTGCTAGCCAGCACGACAGGAGACTGCACAATGCGCACTGACTTGTTTGCCAAGCCGCTCACGGACGCTCGACAGGAAGCCGAAGCGCAGGAATACGCCAGGAATTTCAATTGCTCGATTGAAATCGCACGCCGCGACGTCTGGGATGAGTACCACGCGACGCCTACCGACACGGATGCGTTCTACGATCGCCAGGAAGAGGCAGCCGAATATCGCGCCACGGGTGGCGACGCTCACGGCGACACGTACTACGCAGACCACGACAGGAGCTAACCCCCCATGCAAAAAGAACTGATAGACGAAGTCGCTAACGAGAGTGGCTTTCTGCCGCGCTACTTGTCTGACAGCATTCCACAAGACGTGGACGGCTCAGGATGCCGCGAATTCCTGACACGTCACGGTTATACCGTTCTTTCGAACAACGATACCGGTCGAAACGGTCAAGCAATCACGGCTTGCGGCGTGCTGTTATCGACAAACGGATACGTCCGCCGCGTCACGCCGTGTCCTACATGCAAGGCTAGTGGCAAGATGGACAACGGCGCGTGCCTTCGTTGCTTCGGAGAAAGGGCGCTGAACTGGATTAGCGCGTACCAAGATCCGCACACGGGCGGATGGATACGCCAGTACCGCACTCTTGACGGACGCTGGGTTAACGTGAGCACATACGGCACGCGAGAAGCCGCACTGCAGTTGTGACATTGCAGGGCTGCTTCACTGAGGCAGCCCGACAATGCACAGCCAGTGCAGATAATGAGGAATTGCATCAATG
>Ga0268265_10001104_pt1 | contig 23957 bp, 17 predicted proteins | sample KBSSwiS52_FD_190355 | JGI IMG/M metagenome (GOLD analysis project Ga0268265, IMG submission 190355) | Switchgrass rhizosphere microbial communities from Kellogg Biological Station, Michigan, USA - KBS Switchgrass S5-2 (SPAdes) (version 2) | ecosystem: Host-associated > Plants > Roots >... | reverse complement strand
GCCGAGCGCGTTCAGCGCAAACGCATCCGTGTTGAACCAGCGCGCGATCGTGCGCTGATCGGCCGGCAGGACCGGATCCTGTCCCGTCACGTTCGGACGATCCTGGCCGCCGCCGGTATTCGATCTGTCGGTGCCGACGTACGCCGTTCTCGGGAAGCCGCTCGACACCGAGATGATCGTGCTGACCTGCCAGCCACCCAGAACCGCGGCGCCGACTCCGGATTGCAGGAACGGCTTGCCGTTGCCGAACGGCAGCTCGTAGAGGACGGACGACACGAAACGATGGCGCACGTCGAAGACGGACAACCCCCACTCGCACTCGAGACAGAAGCTGTCCTGCGGGAACAGCGTGTCGCCGTTCAGGGTGCGGATGCCGCTGCCATTGTCCGTCGATTTGGACAACGTATAGCCGCCAAGCACCGACAGTCCCTGATGGAGCCGCCGGGTGAGCTTGACCGCCAGCGAATTGTAGCGGGCCTCGGCGACGTTGCCGACTTCCTGGACCTTCGTGAATTCGGGATACGGCTTCCGGCTCTGCACCGATCCGCTGACGCCGGGGATCGTTTCGTTCCAGTCGAACATCCGCTCGAGACGGTAGCTGCGCGACCCGAGATAGCCGATCTCGAGCGCCGTCGAACCGCCGAACTCGCGCTGGACGTTGAACAGGTACTGCCACATGTAGGGCGTCTTGCGATCGGGCATGTTGCCCAACACGTAGACGTTCGACAGGCAGACCAGCGGCGGCGCCACGCCGCAGTCGTTCGCGACTCCGGCGCCGCCCCTGAAGGGCGCGTCGAGTGTCAGATCCGGCGTCAGCAGCAGCGTGTTGTCACGACGGCGCCCAGAGAGGTTGCGCGCCATGTCGAACCGCGGGTTCCCGGTATCCTGCATGTAGAAGATGCCGGTGCCGGCGCGGAACGACAAATTCTCGCTGGGGTTATACGCCCACCCCAACCGCGGCGCGAAGTTCTTCTTGTCGTCGCCGATCAGCCGGTCGCCCAGCCGTCCGTCGCGCGCCACCTGAATGTTCGGGGCAAAGCGGAGGACGGTGTTCTCGTAGACGTCGCCGCTGCCGATGCGCACCAGCACCGGATGACGCGACTTGTCCTGCACGTTCGGTGTCGTGTCGTGGAATGGGATCGACGCGTTCATCAGCGTCCCGTTCGCGTCGAACCATGGCGGGGTGTATTCGTAGCGCAGGCCGAGATCGAACGTCATGTTCGAGCGGACCTTCCACGTGTCGGCGACGTAATATGTCTGGCTCAGCGACCGGAATTTTGTCACCGCCAGCGCTACCGCCGATTCGTCCTGCTGCGTGTAGCCGAGCAGGAAGTCGGCGAAGGCGTAGCCGGTGGCGATGGGCTGGAACTGGAAATTCCCTCGCGCAAACTGATTGCCCACCTGGTTGTACATGTCGTAGCGGATGTTGCCGCCAACCTTGAACGAATGCCGGCCGCGAATCCACGAGACGTTGTCGCTGAACTCGAACGCCTTGTTCCGATTCGTATACGGCCCTTCGGTGCTGTCGCCAAAGCCGCTGAAGCCGGTGACGCTGATCGATGGAATCCCCCAGGCCTCGGCCGGATTCAAGGAGATGCCGGGAATGCCCAGTTCCTTGATGACGTCACGCTCGAACGCCAGCTCGCGTCCGAACGTGTTGAAGAAGTAGTTGAAACCGAACCGGAATTCGTTGACGATCGACGACGATACCGTCCAGGTATTGCCGAGCGCGGCCTGATGCACCCGCGTGTCGAGCTTCGTGCCGTTCAACTTCAACGCCGGCGACACCTCGTTCTCCTTGGCGTAGCTGTAGCGGCCCATCCAGGCCGAGGCGGAGCTCTGGATCAGATCGGTGCGCTGGGTGTACTGGAACTTGTCGATTTCGCGATCCTGCAGTGACAGGTAGTTGTTGCTCAGCGATGCCGTCCCGGAGTTGGGCTCCGGATAGAACTCGAGCAGCTTCTTGGAAATGGCGTTGATCCGGTTCGCGGGAATGACGTTGCCCGGAAACGGAGCGCAGGTCCGCGACGTGCCGACGACCGTGCACTGCGTCGGGTCCACAATCACCCCACCGTGTTGACCCGACAAGGGACCCGGTTGTCCCGTCTGCGGGTTGATGGACCCGAGGTTTGCGAGCAGCTCCGAGAAGTTCCCGCTCCGCATCGCCGACGACGGCACGCTGAAGGGATTCTGTCCTTGCTTCCGATCCCGGTAGCCTTCGAAATTCGACATGAAGAACAGGTGGTTCTTCCAGACCGGACCGCCGGCCGTGTAGCCGTACTGATCCCACTTGAACGGCGCCTTCTTGGCCGCGGCCTGCGCGGCGGTAAACGAGTACGGCCTGGCGTCGAGGGCATCGTCGCGGTGGAATTCGAACAGGGTGCCGCGCAGGTTGTTCGAGCCTGATTTGGTGACCACGTTCACCTGGCTCGCGCCTCGCCCGAATTCGGCGGAGTAAACGCCGGTCTGCACCTTGAACTCTTCGAGCGCGTCCACCGACGGCAGGAAGATGTAGGTGTTGAAGTTGACGTCGGTGTTGTCGACGCCGTCGAGCGTGTAGAAGTTGAATTCGCGGCGCTGGCCGGAAATCGACAGCTGCTGGTTGGCGCGGGTGCCGCCCTGGCGGTCGCCCGCCTGACCAGCGCCGGCGAACTCGGCGCTGACGTTCGGACTCAACGCGACGAGCTGCAGGTAGTTTCTGCCGTTGAGCGGCAGTTCGACGATGCGCCGGTTCTCGATGACCGTGCCGATCGTCGCGTTCGCCGTTTCGACGAGCGGCGACACGCCCGTGACGGTGGCCTGTTCCGAGATCGTGCCGAGCTCGAGGGTGAAATTGACGCGAGCGGTTTGCTGTACCTGCAATTCAAGGTCGCGGCTTCCCGTCTTGAAACCCTCGAGTTCGCTTTTCACCGTATAGTTGCCGGGCGGCAACGCCGGAAAATCGAACAGGCCGACCTCGTTGGTCTGGGTCGTCCGGGTGGCGTTTGTGGCCTTGTTCACCACGGTCACCGTGGCGCCAGGAACCAACCCTCCAGTGGAATCTCTGACTTCTCCGGTGATCGTGCCGAGTGTTTGCGCGAAGCCCGGCGCGCAAAGGATCAACCACGTGAATAGCACTAACAGAGTCCGGCGCATAGGAAACGGCTCCTTTCGAGGACGAGAGCGGCGATGCGAACGAAAAATGCCGACGCGCGCGGTATGAAAAGGTATTGCGCCCACCTGTGCAGCGAGACCGGAAGGCTACGCCCGCATCCGACGCAAGTCAAGGCAGTTACGGGTCGCTCGTGACGTTCAGAGCCGGCGGCGACGGTTTCTTGGATCCAGATGCGTCGGAGGGGGGCGGATACGCGCTCCGACCCGCTCTGCCGCTGGTCCCTATGGGGGTGTCACAGTCGCGGCCGGTCATCCGTCTAGGTACCAGAATGAAGTCTCAGTACCAGAAAATGACCCAAATGCACCCGACCGGGATTTCGGGAGGCCCCTTCGAGGCCGTCCGGGGACGGCTCTTCGGCCTCGCCTACCGCATGCTGGGGTCGCGGGCCGATGCCGAAGACATCGTCCAGGAAGCGTACGTCCGCTGGCACGAAGCCGGGCGCGGCAGCATCGGGAACCCGGAGGCGTGGCTCGTGACGACGACCAGCCGGCTGGCCATCGATCGCCTCCGCCGGCTCAAGACCGAACGTGAGGCCTACACCGGCCCATGGCTGCCCGAGCCGATCGTGACGCACGAACCGCCGGACCGTCACCTCGATCTCGCCGACGATCTGTCGATGGCGTTTCTCACCCTGCTCGAACGGCTGGCACCCGACGAGCGCGCGGCGTTTCTGCTGCACGACGTGTTCGACGTCGGCTACGGCCAGATTGCGTCGGTCCTCGAGCGCAGCGAGTCGGCGTGCCGGCAGGTCGTCCACCGCGCGCGCGAGCGGGTGCGCGGCGATCGCAAGCGCTTCGACGCGTCCGAATCGGCCAAGGCGACGCTGCTGCAGACGTTTCTGGCGGCCATGGACGCGCGCGACGAGCAGGCGCTAATGGAGCTGTTCGCACCCGATGCCTCCTGGACGGCGGACAGCGGCGGTAAGAGCGCCGCCGCGCCCGTCCCGGTCGTCGGCGCCGAACGCATCGCCAGGCTCGTGATCGGTCTCCGCGAAAAATTCTGGGCGCCCGACCGGACGATTGAGGTCGCCACGATCAACGGCGAAACCGGCCTGTGCATCCGCGACGGTGATCGCCTGACCGCGACGTTGTCGATCGCCACCGACGGCGAGCGCATCCTCGCCGTGTATGCGGTCGTCAACCCCGACAAGCTCTCCTGACGACAATCAACGCAGAGCTCCAGCCTTCGCTCGGGCGAGCACCTGACCGAGCTTCGGCTTGGCAGGCGCAGAACACGCAGAGAAATTCTTGGCTCTGCGGGCTCAGCGGGCTCCGCGTTCCACGGCTGTCACACGCGGCGCCCTCAGACGTCTTCGCTGTAGTTCACAGAGGAGACTGACATGACACCACGAATCGACATCACGAAATACCTGGGCTCGGGACTTGGCCGCGCGATGTTCGCGCTCTCGAGCGAGGTGACGTCTAAAATCGAGGCGCCGCTCTTCGAGCTCGTCAAGATCCGTGCGTCGCAATTGAACGGCTGCGCGTACTGCCTCGACATGCACACCAAGGACGCGCGGCGGGCGGGCGAGACCGAGCAGCGGATCTATGCGCTCAACGCCTGGCGCGAGACGCCGTTCTTCACCGATCGCGAAAGGGCGGCGCTCGAGTGGACCGAAGCCCTGACCCGTTTGACGGAGTCGCATGTGTCGGATGACCTTTACCAGCGTGTGAGCCGTCAGTTCAGCGAACCGGAACTGGTGGCGCTGACCTTCGCGGTCGTCGTCATCAACGGCTGGAACCGCCTTTCGATCTCTTTCCGGCCGCCGGTCGGCTCGTATCAGCCGGCGGCGGTGGCGGTTTGACGGAACAACCCGACCGCTCGGGCGTCTAAGATCCAGGAATGTCGCGATTCCTGCGACTTGGCCGCCTGTGGCAGGACATTCGATACGGCTGCCGGCAGCTGGCCGGCAGCCCGGGCTTCGCCACGATCGCCGTCCTGTCGCTGGCAATCGGGATCGGGGCCAACTGCGCCATCTTCAGTTTCGCCGACGCACTGCTGTTGCGTCCGCTGCCGATCGCCCGCCCCGGCGAAGTGCTCACGGTCGGATCGACGTCGAACCTCGAGGCGCTCGGCGCGAGCTCCCTCGTCTCTTCGTATCGCGATTACGTGGACATCCGCGATCGCAACAAGAGCTTCTCGGGACTCGCGGCGTACCGCGACGTCACAGCCGGATTCGCCGCCGAAGCCAGGGCGATTCCCAAGCTGAAGCTGGGCATGCTCGTCAGCGGCAATCTCTTCACGCTGATGGGGGTGGAACCCACCCTCGGCCGCGCGTTCAGACCCGAAGAGGATCAGGTACCGGGCCGCGATGCCGTCGTCGTGCTCGGCCGGGCGATGTGGGAACAGGAATTCGGATCGGATCCCGCGGCGCTCGGCCGCCGCGTGCGGATCAACGGCGGCGAATTCACGGTCATCGGCGTCGCGCCGCCCGAATTCAGCGGACTCAATCAGTACGTGCGTTCTGATTTCTTCGTGCCGCTGATGATGTCGCAGCTTCTCGCCAGCGACCCGAAAAGCCACGCGCTGGACGACCGCAACGCCCGGAACCTGCGCCTGAAGGGACGTCTCAAGCCGGGTGTCTCACAAGCGGAAGCCCAGGCGGAGTTGACGACCATCGCCGCCGACCTCGAGCGCGCCTATCCGGACACCAACAAGAATCGACGCCTCGCGGTCCGCACCGAGCTGCAGGCCAGAATCGGCCAGAGTCCGCCGGACGCGATGCTGATCGCGATGCTGTCGACGCTGTCGCTCGCCGTGCTGTTCGTGGCGTGCGCGAACGTCGCGGGGCTGTTGACCAGCCGGGCGCCGGCTCGGGCGCGTGAAATGGCGCTGCGGCTCGCGATCGGCGCCGGGCGCGGCCAGCTGATTCGCCAGCTGGTGACCGAGAGCCTGCTGATCGCGATCGCGGGCGGCGTGCTGGGTCTCGGCATCGGCTACGCCGGCATGACGCTCTTCCGCCAGATCGAGCTGCCCACAGATCTTCCGGTCTCGCTTTCGTTTCAGATGGATCGCCGCGCCCTGCTGTTCAGCCTTGCCGTGGCGGTGGCCAGCGCGGTGCTCTTCGGCCTCGTGCCGGCGATTCAGGCGACGCGTACGGACCTCACCGCCGTGATGAAGGCCAGCGATACGGTCGCACCCGGACGCCGGCGCCGCTGGGGACGCGCGCTGCTGGTCGGCGGGCAGGTGGCGGTTTCCGTCGTGCTGCTTGTCGTCGCGTTGTTCATGTACCGGGGATTCCGTCAGCAGATCGTCAACGGCCCCGGCTATCGCACCGATCACCTGATCATGCTGAGCGTCGATACCAGCCTCCAACGGTATTCGGACGCGCAGGCGCGGCAATTCTTCGAGCAGCTCGGCGAGCGCGCGCGCGAAGTACCGGGCGTCAAGACGGTGACGATCACGAACTCCATTCCGATGGCCAACGACTCGATCGGCTTCGAAACGGTGGTGCCGGAAGGTTTTCAGTTTTCTCCGGGGAAGGACAACGTGACCGTCGTCGCGTCACGGGTGGACGAGCACTATTTCGACACGATGGGGCTCACGCTGCTGCAGGGCCGCAACTTCACCGCCGACGATACCCTCGACAGGCCCCGGGTCGCGATCGTGAATCAGCAGTTCGCGCAGCATTTCTGGCCGAACCAGGATCCGATCGGCAAACGCCTTCAAACCACCGGCGACGAGAAAGCGTGGGTTCAGGTCGTCGGGCTCGCGAAGACCAGCAAGTACATCTTCATTGCCGAGCCGCCAACCGAGGCGGTGTACTTTCCGCACCGGCAGACGAAGCAGCAGGAGATGATCGTGCTCGCCCAGTCCCTGGGCGACGCGGCGACCCTGGCTGCGCCACTGCGCGACGTCGTCCGCGGACTGGATGCGAACCTCCCGATCTACAACGTCCGCACGATGGAACAGCTGTATCGGATGCGAGCCGTCGGGATCTTCAACGTGCTCGTCAGCACGGTGGCTGCCATGGGGATCATGGGGCTGAGCCTTTCCATCGTCGGTCTGTACGGCCTGGTGTCGTACGCGGCCGCTCGACGGACGCGCGAGATTGGGATTCGGATGGCGATTGGCGCCGACCGTGGGACGGTCGCGCGCATGGTGCTGAGGCAGGGCGTCGTCCTGGCCGTCGTCGGTCTCGTGCTCGGACTCGCCGCCAGCGTCGGCGCCGGAGAGCTGCTCCGCGCGGCATTTCCGACCGGCGACAACCAGCGGGACTCTGGCGCGTTGCTGATCGTCGTTCCGATTGTCCTCGCGGTCACCTTTCTGGCAGCGTATCTCCCGGCGCGTCGGGCCTCACGGTTGAACCCGGTCCAGGCGCTGCGACACGACTGACGCTACGCTGAGACAAGGAACGTAGCGCAGCCCTTTAGGGCTGCCCCGGCGGCCGTTGGCAGGCCTGAAGGCCTGCGCTACGGGTGGCCCGCCGCCATTTGCTCTATCTTCCTCGACAGCTGAAGTTCGCCGCGTCGTCGATGCTCCCTGTTCCCTTGTAGGCCGCGAGCTGCGGGTAGGGACACAGCGGCCGTGTCCGATCGACCGCGCCGTTGGTCGAGTGCGACGCAACAATCTGATCGGGTGCCTGGCCGCGTTCGACCCAGCTCTCGAGCGCCGCGACCATGTCGAAGGTGTTCGGCCCTTCGCCGCCGCCGCAATGGCCCATTCCGGGCGCCATGAACATTCGATACGAGCCGTGGACCTTGGCGGCGCCGCCGAGGGCGTCGGTGACGCGCGTGTAGTACTGCGTGCTGTTCGCCGGCGAGATCTGCGGATCGGCCCAGCCGTGGAACTGAATCAGCTTGCCGCCACGATCGAAGAACGGTTTCAGATTCGGATCGAGGGCGTTGAGCGTGTCGCGGTCGGCTTCCTCCGCGCGCGCGAGATCGCGGTCGAAATCGAACTTCTGGATATCCCACCCAGGATCGCCGAACACGAGGAAGCGGAACTGGTCGAGTCCGGTCGCCCGCGCGGACGCCGTCCACCCCAGGTCGGTCCATCCGAGTTCGCTGCCCGGCAACAAGCCGCCGACTTCCCGCTTCGTCGAGCGGTTCACTCCCGGGGAGTAGATCAATCGGGCCGTCTCGATTTGCCCGGCCGTGAGGCAGTCCGATCGCGTGGATCCGGCACACTGCAGGACGCCTGGATCGAACCGGCAGTGCTCAGGATCCGAGATCAGGCCGTCCTTCAGGCCATCCCCCGCGTCGCACGCGTCGACAACGGCGCGATGCAGCAGTTGGGTGTCTTTGGCGGAAAGGCGCCCAGCGTCGTTGCGCTCGAGCGTTTTTGCGATCCGCACCGCCTGCGCCGAGCGCCCCGTCCAATCGAGCCCGGGCGCGCCGGCGATGATGCCGTTGAAATCGTCCGGGAAGCGCTGCGCTTCCTTCATCGCCTGGCGGCCGCCCGCGGAGCAGCCGTTCCAGTACGAGAAGACCGGCGCGCGGCCAGTGTGACTGGCGATCACCTTCTTGGATGCGACCGTCATTTCGTGAACGGCACGCCAGCCGAAGTCGACGACTTTTTCCGGGTGTCCGAGCGCCCAGGCCGCACCGCCGCCGGTGTGTCCGGTGTCCGTGGAGCTCGTCGCATAGCCGCGCGTCAATGCGCTCTCCATCGCGGCATAGGCGATCGTCCCGTTGAAGGCACCGTTGCCGACCGCCTGGAACTTGCCATTCCAGGTGGCGGTTGGAATCCAGAGTTCGACTTTGATCTCGGAGTCTGGCGACGGTGTCAACGTCATCGCGACGCGGCAGAACGCCGGCAACGATCGCGGATCCGCGCCCTGAAGCGGCGGCTTGTAGACACCGGCCTGAACGGCTTCCGCCTGCGTGATCCTGCCGTGCGGCAACGCGAGTTTCGTCACGTCGGCGCAGGCAGAGGGGCCATCGACCGCGTGAAGATGCGTCACGGTCGCAAGGACGACCGCGCACGAGGCACCAACGATCAGTCTCATCACGCCCTCTCAGTCTTTACCCAACGTGAAGGCCCCCTTCGCGCGATCCGCCGCCCACGTTACCATGCGGTGGCGGCGCTCGGAAGCCGCCGCGTGAACGGGCGCCCGCTCGACATCTGCTATCCTCCGTGCTCTATGATGGCAGGACGAACGCTGGTGGCTCTGTCGGTGTCGATGGCCGTTCAGCTGGCGTGCACGACGAAGGAGTCTCCCATCTCGTCTCCCCCAGGCAATTCCTCGACCTCGCCGGCGCGGACCAGTCGCGCGGCATTCGGCACAACGCCTGATGGCACGCCCGTCGAGCTCTTCACGGTGACCAACAGCCACGGCATCGAGCTGCGGGCCATGACTTACGGGGCGATCATCCTGTCGCTGAAGGTACCGGATCGCGCCGGAGCGCTGGACGACGTCGTGCTCGGCTACGACACGGCGATGGATTACGTGCGCAACAACGCGCCGCACTTCGGCGCGGTGGTCGGGCGGTACGCGAACCGGATCGCCAAAGCCCGTTTCACGCTCGATGGACAAACCTTCCCGCTGGCGGCCAACAACGGGCCCAACCACCTTCATGGCGGCCCGAAGGGCTTCGACAGCGTCGTCTGGCGCGGAGAGGCGCTGCCGAACGGCGTCGCGTTCACCTATGTGAGCGCGGATGGCGAGGAAGGCTATCCCGGCCGCATGCCGGTACGCGTCACCTACACGCTCACCGATCGCGACGAGCTCGTGGTCGACTATCAGGCGACGACCGACAAGCCGACCGTCATCAACCTCTCGCAGCACACGTATTTCAATCTGGCGGGGCAAGCTGTCCGCGATGTGCTGGACCACCGGCTGCAGCTCGACGCCGATCGGTACACGCCGGTCGATGCGACGCTGATTCCGACCGGAGAGCTGGCGCCGGTCGAGGGCACGCCATTCGATTTCCGCCAGCCCGCGACCATCGGCGCGCGAATCGACGCACCGCACCCGCAGATTCAGACGGGTCGCGGATACGACCACAACTTCGTGGTGAACGGCCAGAGCGGTCAGCTGCGCCACGCCGCCCGCGTCGTCGAGCCGTCGACGGGCCGGACGCTCGACGTCGCGACCACCGAGCCCGGTGTGCAGTTCTACTCCGCCAACTTCCTGGACGGCAGCATCACCGGCAAGCAAGGGCGCGCGTACCAGAAGCGTTTCGGTTTTTGCCTGGAGACCCAGCACTTCCCCGACGCGCCGAACCAGCCGGCGTTTCCGTCAACCGTGCTGAGGCCGGGCGAGACGTTCGTATCGAAAACGGTGTTCACGTTCGGGGTCGAGAAGTAGCCAGGCGCAGCGGTTTTTCGTAGCGCCAGACTTCCAGCGGAAAGATGCCATCCGGCGTTTCGAGCTGACTGACGACGACACCGGCCCGGCGCCATCCGCTCTTCTCGTAGAATCTCGCCGCCCGATCGTTGCCGATCGCGCACGCCAGCCAGGCGGTCTCGACGCCACGCGCCGACAGCCGGGCCTCCGCATCGGCAATCAGCGCGGCGGCAACGCCCCCACCGCGTGATTGCGCCGACACGAACAGCTGGTAGAGCTCGTCGCCCTTGACCACACACAGGCCGACGGCAGCGCCCACGGGACCGACGACGCGGAGATCGGAAAAGGCGGCTTCGAGGCGCTGCTTGAAACTCTCGAGCGTCCGCAGACGGGTGAGTTCAGCCGGTACGATCGACGCGTGCGCATCCTGCCAGGCGTCGTACCAGAGCCTGGCCAGCTGATCGATCTCTTTCGGCTGCGCCGCTCTCACATCCATGGAGTCACACCCGCGCTGGGGCGGCGTCGGGCCGGATCAGCGCTGCCGATCCGGGAGGTAGCGGAACTCGAGGATCGCGCCGGAGTTCTCAACGCTCGCCGCCGGCCTTCCCGAGGCGTCCTGCGTGTTGCCGCCGACGTCAGTGACGACGAACAGCGCCAGACCGTCTGGCCGCACGGTCACATCTCTGTACCGATTCACCGTCTTGAGCGGCGCGTTTTCGTCGGGCTCGCCGACCACCGCGGTGCCGGCCGCGTCGAGTTGAATCCGGTAGACCGTGCCGTGCTTGAGGCTCGGCATCAGCAGCGAGTGATCCCAGCCCGGGATGCCGTTCTTCGCCGTGTAGACCGCGAGGCTCGAGGGCGCCGCCGTCGGCCAGCACTGGTAGTACAGCTCACGTTCCGCGCATTTCGGGTTCTTGAAGTCGTATCCGGTCGGCACCGTACGAAACGTCTGAATCGGCGGAACGAAGTCCTGGTTCCACGCGCTCTCCTTCTGAACGGGAACCGATGGCGGTACTGCGGGATACGCCGTATACGTCAGCGATCGGCACGGCACGTCTTTCGACGCGGACCAGTTCGCGTAGGCATACGACTGATCGTCCCGATAGCCGGCGACGTGCGGCCACCCATAGTTCCCGCCCGTCCGTATCAGGTTGACCTCGTCGTCTGTATTCGGTCCGTGCTCGGAGTCGTACAAGTTCCCGTCCGGCGCGAAGACGAGCCCCTGCGGGTTGCGATGACCGTAGGAGTAGATGTGGCTCCTGACGCCGCCGAGCGTCGGGTTGTCCGACGGAATCGATCCGTCGAGATTCAGCCGCAGGATTTTCCCCTCGTAGAGCGACCAGTCACGCTTGTCGATCTGCGCGACGGTCGGCAGAATCTGCGCGCGATTGGGGTTGCAGAAGTTGGCGAGCTGATTCGCGCCGAGATCGCCGATCGTGAAGTACAGCTTCCGATCCGGACCGATGACGAGCCGGCCGCCTTGATGATCGTTGCCGGCCGGCAGGCCGGTCAGGACATCTTTCGCGCTGCCGAGCGTGTGCGTACGTGGATCGTAGGTGAAGCGAACGATCTTCGTCCGAGCGTTGACCGTTTTGAGATCGGCGTCCGCGTCGTAAGTGTAGGCGACGTAGACGTGATCGTTCCCCGTACCCTTCAGCCGCCCGAGATCGAGCGCCATGCCGAGGAGCCCGCCCGGGCCGTCAGCCAGGACGTCGCGTATCGCGATGGCCACTGCTTTGGACCCGTCCGACGGCAGCACGCGCGTGACGCGTCCGGCGGTCCGTTCCGTGACCCACAGGTGATCGTCAGGCCCCCAGACGATCTGGAACGGGTTCTCGAGGCCGGTCGTCACCACGCGCTTCTCGAACCGCACGGCGGACGCGCGCGTCGCCTGCGGCGCCGCGTCGAGACGGAATCCAGGCGCGCCGATGACGGCCAGGGCGAGGACGGCCGGAAGACACCGCGTCACGATGCGGACTCGCTCAGTACTGGCACGCGTTGGGAGCCGACCTCACGACATATGTCTTGAAGTTGCGCGCTTTCGGGTCCATGCATCCCTCGAGATTCAGCAGTTCGACTTTGCGAAAGTCGGCGGGTGCCGTTTCGGCCTGCAGCGAAATGTAGCCGCCCGTCAGCGGCGTCCCATCCACTTTCACCTTGGGATCGGTCGGCGACGCACTCCCGCCGCCAATCTGCGGCCGTGTGTACTCGAGGACGGTCTGGCCATCAATCATGTGGCGAATCAGCTCGTCGCCGTGCACCAGGACTTCGACACGCACCCATTGATCGCCGTCGTAGGTCTTCGAGGTGGAATTCGTGCAGTGGGGGGTATGCAGCTTTCCGTTGATGACGACGTTCGTGCCAGGCGTGCACAGGTTCGCCGTCGACCGCGGCTTGCCGTCGCTCAACCCTCCTAGCAGCTGGACCTCGATCGAGATCGGGAAGTCCTGATCCTTCAGCATGGTCTTGGGGTCGGGCGAATGGAGCATCAGCCCGTTGTTGCGCTTGGCCCAGGCGAGCGACGGCCCCGCCCCGGTCACCTGCTCGCCGACGAAGCGATACTCGGCGGCCAGCAAATAGTAGGAAAACGGCTGCTTGTAGAACATGTGCCCGAACTCGCGATCGAACGCCTTCCACTTGTCGTAGCGCACTTTCAGCAGGCCGTCTTCGACGCGGAACGTGTCGTTGACGTTTTCGCCCAGATCGTGGCGCGCAAACTTGATCACCCAGTCGTTGAGATCGCGGCCGTTGAACAGCTGCAGCCATTCCTTGCGGCTGGTGTCGTCCTGGCGGGCGGTTGTGGCTGGTGCCGCGAATCCCACTGCCAGTCCGGAAAGGGCCAGGGCGCCAAACGTGCGGACGAGGGTGCCGTGCATCATCCCGTAATGCTACGCCCAGCGACAGGGGGCCGTGGGGCCGAAGTTGGGCCCGCGATTCAGGGGACCCGGGCAGCCTTCAGAATCTTGATCGGCGGGGTCAGGCGCTGGGCGTCGGTGTTGGGAGCCTGCTGGATCTTCCGCACCACGTCCATACCCTGGACGACGCGCCCGAAGGCCGCGAATCCCTGACCATCGGGATTCCGGGCGCCACCGAAATCGAGCGACGCCTGATCGTTGATGCAGATGAACCATCCGGACGTCGCGCTATCGGGCTGCCCGCGCGCCATCGAGATCGCTCCGTTGGTATGCCGGAGGCCCGTCACGCTCGTGCGTTCAATCGGGATGGGCAGAAAGCTGTCTTTGGCCCGATCCGCGCTCACACCCGCCTGGATGACCTCGATCTTGACCGGGCTGTCCGGCTGGTTGTCCATTTTGACCGTGCGATGGAACGTGCCGCCGTCGTAGTGGCCCGCGTCGACATATCGAAGGAAATTCGCCGCCGTATTGGGTGCGCGTTTCGTGTCGACCTCGAGCACGATGTCGCCCAGCTCGGTCCGCACGAGCACGCGAACCGGCTGCTGCGCGATCACGACGACACTGGCGATGGCCGCTGCAGCCAGCGTCGTCACGATTGCACGAGTGAGCCCTGCCCGACCTACGCGACCCACCCGACCTACGCGACCCACCCGACCTACGCGACCCACGCGACCTACGCGACCCACTAGACCCACTAGACCTACCCGACCTTTCAGAACCGATAGATCGCGCCGAACTGGAACTGCCGGCCAGGATAGGCGCCGCTCGTCGGTTTGCCGTAATTGACGTTGCCGATGATGCCAATGTAGCCATCCGCGGCGAAGTTCTCGTTGTTGAAGAGGTTGAACACGTCGGCGCGGAATTCGACGCGGTGGCTGCTGGGCAGCGTAAACGTGCGCGTCACGGTGAGGTCCGCGAACCTGACTGCGGCGCCGCGCGCCGTATTCCGACCTTCCGGTGTCGTCACGTTGCAAGTCCGCTGGGCCGTGCAGAAGACCTGCGTCGTTCCGGTCAGATCCTGCGCGTAGCGGATGCTATAGGGATTGCCGCTCTGCGCGTGGACGACCGTGCTCACGCGCCATCCCTCAAGGAACGCGCCCTGGCCCGGGATGTTCCACGTGGCGGAGGCCACGAAGTTGTGCGGCGTGTTGGATGCCGAGTCCGCGTGATCGAGCTCCGGGTTCGAGCTGTCTTCGGGAATCTCCCAGTGATTCAACCGATCCTCGGCGTCCGAGTAGGTATATGAGAGCGAAACCAGCAGCGGGTTCGTGCGATGCTGCACGCCGAATCGGATGCCCTGGTACCAGGTCCGCCCCTCGTTCGTCAGGACCTCGATGCGACGGAATCCGTTCGGCCCTGGCCGGATCGGCCGCGTGAGGTCGGCTTGCGCCGACGTGCGCACGACCTGCCCGCCGGCGGCATTAATCTGCGACTTCGGGATCGGCGTCGGGTAGTTGGTATCGAGGAAGCCGTGCTTGTGGCTGCGGTTGACGTTCACGTCGACGGACGCGCTCGTGCGCGAGCCGAGCTGCCGCTGCACGCCGAAGCTGTACTGCCACGCGAACTCGTTCTCCAGGTCCGGCGAGATTTCCTGGATGTTGCGCGCCGGGAGCACCGCGCCCGGCGGGAACGCCGGAAGCGCGTTGGGAAACTTCGGGAACGCCGGGTCGCTCGGCGGCAGCGCGAGCGTCACGATGCCGTTCCGGCCCAGGACCGCGCCCTTGACGATGGTGAAGATCGGGTTCTGCTGGGTGAAACGACCGGCGCCGCCGTGCACGGACCAACGCTGATCGCCAAGCGGATCCCAGTTGAAGCCAATGCGCGGATCGACGTTGTTCTTGTCGGTCGGGGCGGGCCAGTCCGGAATGTCGCGGACGAGCTCGACGTCGTAGCGGACGCCGTAATTCAGCGTGAGGTTGGGCCTGACGCGCCAGTCGTCCTGCACGAAACTGCTGAAGACCCACGCCTTCGGATAGATGACGTCCTGGCCGGGCACGAGCGCGAATGCCTGCGTGAACAGATTCGGGTTCGGTGCCACCGCCGGTCCGCCGGCGAAGTTGTAGATGCCGTTCTGGTTCGGCAGGTAGCGCTGCGTCGTCACGTCATACGTGGCGCCGCCGCCCATCTTGAACGAGTGGTTGCCGCGCCACAGCGACACCGTGTCGGACACGTCCCACGTATCCTCCGGGATGACGCCCCAGGTGCCGGTCGCGACACCACCCGAGATGGAGTAACCGGTGCGGTTGAACTGCACGCAGTCGCATTTGGCGGCCCGGAGGTCGTAGTAGCGCGACCACTGTCCGCGGACCTCGTTGAGCAGGCGGTCGGAGATGATCGACGTCCACATGTTGTGAAGCGTGTCGACATTATTCGTCCAGATGTAGCCCGTGCCGGGCAGCTGCAGGCCGCCGCCCTCGTTGTCCTGCTTCCACCGCACCATGTTGTAGCGGACCGCGAGCGACTCGGACGGCGAGAACCGGAAATCGCCGCGGACGTGTCCCTGGTCTTCATCGGCCGGTGTCGGGATGACCGTGCCAGGCGCCTCCGGTGACGTCACCGATACCTGGCTTCGCTCGCGCCGCCGCTCGTAGCTGCCGAAGAAAAACGCGCGGTCGCGCACGAGGGGACCGCCGACATTGCCGCCGAATTGCTGTTGATTGAACGGCACCTTCTGGGTGGCGAGCGGCGGGATGGCGTCAAGGTCGCCCGGTCGAACCACCAGCAGCGCGGCGCCCGAGTACTTGTTGGAGCCGCTCTTGGTGATCATGTTCATCACCCCGGCCGAGTGACCGCCGAACTCCGCCGAAAACTGGTTGGTGATGATCTGCACCTGGCTGACGGTCTCAAGCGCGAAACCGGCCGATCCACGCTGCGGCGCGCGCTGCAGCGTCAGCCACTTCGAGAAGTTGCTGGTCCCGTCGACGTAGGTGCCGAAGTTCCATACGTCTCCGCCGCCGACGTACAAACCGTTGGTGCCGGGCGCGCGCGCGACGACGTTCGAGTCCAGCGTCAGCAAGCGGAAGTAGTTGCGCTCGGGCACGGGCAGCGACACGAGGTCGCGACTCTCGATCGTCTTGGTCACTTCAGACGTCGTTGTCTGGACCACCGGCGACTCGCCGGCGACGGTGACCGTCTCCTGCACGTTGGACAGCTTGAGCGTGATGTTCAGCACGACGCGCTGGCCGGCGTTGAACGTCAGGTTCTCGCGGCGCTCGGTCGCGAAACCTGTGAGCGTCGTCTGCAGCACGTACTGTCCCGCGGGCGGGAGGGCAGTGAAGACGTAGCGGCCATTCTCATCGGTCGCAATCTCGCGCGACAGCCCGATCGCCACGTTCTGCAGTGTGACCGTGGCTCCTGGCAGCACGGCCTGCTGAGCGTCCGTGACGATGCCCTCGATGTCGAAAGTCGGTTTCTGTGCAGCCACCGGCACGGCGATGGCGAGGACGAACGCGGTCATGACGAGAACACGACGGGCAACGGCATGCGCGCCTTCAAGAGTCATTGCGACCTCCGCTGGAGACGGTTCGAACGCGGAACCATAGCATGAACATTACGTGACTGGGGTGGGCGCGGTCAGCGCCGCCAGCACTTCTTTGTGAAGATACTTGGCGCCCTCGACGCCGTTCAGCGGCCCCGCTTCGTACTCGAGCGCGAACGTCCCCTTGAAGCCGCCGGCCAGCATCACGCGGACCGACCGCTGGACGTCGTTCTTGTCCCCCCAGCGATCCCAGTACTTCGCGTGCACGTTCGACGACGAGTACGGTGCCAGCGCCTTGAGGCCGTTGAAGAGCATGTACTCGTGCTCCCAGTTGCAGAAGTCCGGCGTGGCGTCGCAGTACGGGTGGTTGATGGTGTCGATGATGATCCGCAGGTTCATCGGATCGGCGGCGAGGCCCCAGTGGTTCTCGAAGGTGACCTTGATCCCGAGGTTGCCGCCGAAGTCGGCCATTTCTTTGTACGACTCGATCGCCGCGTTCATGAGCGCCACGATCTCCAGGTTCCGCGGATAGCCGTCGCCGCCGTTCGCGGTCGCGTTCGGCCGGATTTCCGGACCGAGAGCCGACGGCGAGTTCATGCGCATCGATTTCACGCCGAGCACGGCGCACCCCTCGAGCCAGCGCTTGGCCATCGCCACGCCGGCCCGGCGTCGGGCGTCGGCCTCCGGGGAACCGTAGTCGGCGAGCCCGAATGGCGCGTTGTTCGAGATGTGCTGCACCTTGGTGCCGGTCTTCACCAGAACGCCGGCCAGCTGGTCGAGCCACTTGCGTCCGGATGGACTCGTCGGATTGAAACCCGCGCCGCCTCCGCCGCCCTCGGCCGCGGTCATGAACATCGTGTCGTCGGCGACGTCGCCAAACAGGCCCGAGAACAGATCCATCCGCGTGACACCCGGAAAGTGCTCCTTCATCCACTGCGGGAAGTCCAGCATCGTGATCTCGCCGTACTTCTGCTTCATCTCCGCGGCTGTCGTCCGATCGCGATTCGCTGGCGTCGTCGGCGCACCAGGGGACGGCGCCGCAACCGCTCCGGCGCGAAGGCTGAGCGGCGCGTTTCCCCGGCCACTGCCGGCGCGCGTTTTGAACAGTTGACGGATCGGCCAGGTGCATCCGGCGATGCGCTCGAGTCGCGCCTTCTGCTCGAGACCCTGCGCAACGGCGCGCTCCTGGGGCGTCAGCAGGGCCGCCGCCGCGGTGACGCCGGCGCCAGCCGCTTTGAAGAAATCGCGCCGGCCGACGCCGGACGGGTCGTTGCTGTTTACACTCATCGTCTGCTCCTCACTCGCTTCGTCTTCGGCGTTTTCTTCCGGGATGGCTTCGATTTCCGCGCCGCCAGCTTGTCAGGCAGCTCGTAGGCTTCCCGCAGCCAGTCGGTAAAAGGCGGCTCCACTTCGTCGCGGTGCCTGATCTGGACGATGTTCACGAGCTTCGACGCCGACTTGCGCTCGACGCGGCGGACCTGCGGGGCGCGCACGGCGCGGCCGAGGAACACGCACACTTCCAGGAAACTCCGCCGCGGACGCACGAAAAAATAGCAGGAGTCGCGCGAGAACATGATCGCCGTACCCGACGCGTAGATCCGCTGATCGCCAAAGTCGGCCGCGGTTTCGCGCACGCGCTCCCACGCGTCGCGCAAGTCGTCGGACAGATGCTCGGTCAGCGCGGCTTCGGTCGTCGTCCAGCAATCGTGCGCCTCGCCCTCCTCGATCCATTGCTTGCAGTGATAGCACTCGCGGCCGGCCATCGCTCATTCGACCTTCACGTCAAAGCTGGTCGATCCGCTGGGGGCGCTGATCTTCAGCCTGGCGGTGCCGGCCGGTCCGGTGTTGACCGTGACGCGCAGCTTCGAATCGCTGACGCGTTCCGGGCCCTTGAGTGCGTCTGGGCTGGTCGCCCCGGCTGGCGTCCAATCGGCCGCGAGCGGCTCGCTGAACGCGGAGCCGGTCACCTCCAGCACCACATCGGTGGTCTCCTTGGGAACCGGCCCTCCCGCGCGGTTGACGACCGAGACGATCTTCACTTCAGGAATTGAAAACGGAATCTCCGCGAACTGCGCGTCACGATTGACGACACGGAAACGGTGGTCGCCCGGCCCGATCGTGACGCCGGCCTCTTCTTCGATGACCGTGATCTGCAGCTCCGAACAGAACGTGCGATCGCTGGCGCCCGCCTGCGTCGTGCCGATGACGAGCGACGGTTGCTTCGTCTTGTCGATCCCGCTCTCCTTGAGTTGATCGGGCGTCACAATCGGCAGCTTCTTGTCGTCGAGGAAGAAGTCCGCGTCCTTGGACAGGTTCTCGCCCTGGACGATGACGATCGGATTCCTGTCGCGGGTGACCGCGATGTTCTTGATGACGGGTCCTGGCGATCGGGTCACCTTGCCGCCGACGTAGGTCGCCGCGCTGACGCCCATCACGTAGAGCAGCCCATCGGGAAAGGTCGGGAACCCGTCGACGGCAGCGGGATCTTTGGACAGCAACAGCGCGAGGAAGCCGAAACACGCGATCAGCGTCCAGACGAAATACTGAAACCGTTCCGGCACCACCTGGCCGCCAACGCTCACGAAATCGGCGACACTCGGATACTGCTCGCCCGATCCCTTCGAACCACGCGTCTGGGTCGCCCCGGCCGCGATCAGGGTGGTCCCTCCACTGATCGCCAGCATCGCCGCCAGATTCAAGGGGACGTCCGGCAGGACGAACTGCCACTGCACGAGCCAGCGGCACAGCAGCACGTAGAGATAGCCGAAAACGAACGCAGACGAAAAGGCGAACAGCTGGAACTTCGAGAGGCTGTAGGTCTGCGTCTGTCCGTCGAGGAAAAACGCGTGGAGCGGCGAATACCGGACGCCATGGATCATCGTGCCCTTCATCCCACGGGCGACGAGGTGATAGATGGTGTAGGCCAGTACGCCGAACAGCGCCACCGTCGCAGTCAGAACGCCGGCCGCAGACATCCGCGCGAGCACCAGCTTCGTCGGATTCGACAGCGTGTCGCCGGCGCGCACCCGCACGTTGATCGGGCCCTGGTAGGCGCGTGCCTGAGGAGAATAGCCACGGACCACGATGCGGCGGCCCGGGTCGTCGATCGACACACAGGGCAGCGGGTCGCCCTGCCCCCGTTCGGCGCACGCTTTGGCGCCGGCTGCGGCGGCGCTGGCCGCGAGAATGTTGCCGAGGCCGTCGACGACGACCGCCAGGTCGCCGGGTTCCTTCGGAAGGTTCTGTCCGTTCAACGCGAACGTAAAACCGCCCGTATCGTCGCGATACGCGGTCGTCGGGTACGCCGATTCGAGCTTCGGCTCCGGGCGGCCGACGCGCACTTCGCCGGGGACGTAGTAGTCCTGCAGGTCGCCAATCGACACCCGGAGGACGTAGCGGCCCGGTGCGATCGCGGGTGGAAGCCGGAACGTCACCGTCCGGTCGGAAACGACGACGCCGGAATCGAGCTTCGTTTCCTTCTGCGACAGATCGAACAGGGACCCGGAGACCGGTCCCGCGAAGCCGCTGCCGGTGATGGTCAGCACCCCGGAGGGATCGATCGGGTCCGGGAACATCGGTTTGTCGTCGACCTTGACTGCGGCATCGAGCGCCAGCGGCAGCGCGAGCAGAACCGCAAGGAACAGCGCGGCGGCGGAAGACTTCATAGTGGTCATCATCGTGAAATGGCGGCGAAGCGCCAGTGCGCGCACGGCAGGATGGTAACACCCGCCGATGCGGCTGTTGCCCTACGAGATCAGATCGGAACCGCTCGTCTATAGTGTTCGCATCCTGTTCCACCTGAAAGGAACGACTCGATGGCCAGGAAGCGCTCTCGTCGCATGAAGCCCGCAAGCGCCCGGTCGCGGCGCTCCGCGAAATCGCCCCGGACCCCGAAGGCTGGTGTGCTGGGACCGGTCACGTTGGCGCAGGCGCGCGCGCTGGCAACGGTGCCGGCGCCGCTCGAACGAGGCGTTAAGGTGGCGGTCGCGGCCGCGTCGCCGGCGGCAGTCGGTTTCGAGCGGCGCAAGCTCGAAGCGAAACAGGATCTGGAACGCCGCAGGCGCATCAAGGAGTACAGGGCCACGCTCGCCATCATGAAGACGCGTGGCGTCAAGGGACTGTCCCGCACAACCTCCAGAAGCGGACGCGCATTCAAGGCGGCGGCCAGGCCGCTCCAGGTGTTCGCCGAGGGTGATTCGTGGTTCGACTACCCGGTGCCGATGTTCGGCGGCGGCATCATCCCGCGTCTCGAACAGGCGTTGGGCGTACCGATCTTGAACCTCGCCGCAGCCGGCGACGAGGCGCGCTTCATGCTGGGAGTCAAGGAGCGCAAGATCCTGATCGAGCAGCTGACGAATGGCTGTCCGGCGGGCGGCCCGTGGGACGCGATGCTCTTCTCCGGGGGCGGCAACGACATCGTCGACAACCCGATGGTGCTCTGGATCAGGGACTTCGATGCGAGGCTGCCGCCATCCGCGCTCGTCCATCAGCCGCGGCTCGACGCGGCGCTGGCGCTGGTCCGCGCGGGCTACGAAGACCTGATTGCCCTGCGCGACAGGCTGAGCCCGCAGACCCGCCTGTTTTTTCACGCCTATGACTTCGTCATCCCCGACGGCCGCGGCGTCTGTTTTCACGGCCCGTGGCTCAAACCGACCTATGACCTGCGCGGCTTTCCCACACAGGCGTCGGCGGATGCCGTCACCAGGGTTCTGCTCAAACAGTTCGCCGCGATACTCCAGTCGCTCGAGTCGTCGCATCCGAAAGTGACGGTCGTGAACGGCCAGGGCACGCTGGCGTCGGAGATCAGCTCGTGGCACAACGAGCTGCACCCGTCGAAGGACGGGTTCCAGGCCTTTGCGACACTGTTCCATCAGGCGTTGAAGACCGCGTTCCCGACGCAGGTGTTGTAGCATGCCCGCGAAGTGTGAGGTCGTATGGCGACGAACCGTGAATACCGTCTGTGGCAGCACGAAGTAAAGCCTCCGAAGAAGTCCGAGCGGACGGTCATCGCCAAGGTGTCGGGTGACGCGGCGGCGGCCCCCATGCCAGCGGCGGTGATGTCCGCGGGTGGACGCGCCGCGCACCGGGCCGGCGTCACCCACGATTCGGGATTGGCTCGCCTGCTGGACAACGGACATGTCGCGAGCATCGAGAACGTCTTCGACGAGGGCGACGGTGAGGGCCCCGGCGCGCCGCCGATGTTTGCCGCCGTCAGCAGCGGCGGTAGAACCGCCCGACGCCGGTCGCCGCGCCTGGTGGCGCTCAAAGTCGGCAAGGGCGAGAGCGCCGCACAGCTTGCGGCACACGTGGCCCGCATGAACGAGGTCGAGTATGCCTTCGTGCCGCCGGTCCGGAGGCTGTTCGCACGACGCAAGAAAGCCGGCGTCGATCCGCTCGCCTCGCGGCAATGGGGCCACGGCGCGATTCGCCTCGGTCACGCCAGGGCCGCGAGGGGTTTCAAGAACGCGACGACGATCACCATCGCGGTCGTCGACAGCGGCATCGACACGCGCCATCCTGACCTGAAGCAGGCCATCGCCGGGTACAAGAACTTCCTGCGCGGGTCGGACAAGGATTTCGTCGGGCACGGGACGCACGTCGCCGGCATCATCGCCGCGACCGCCGGCAATGGCCTGGGCATCTCGGGGGTGTGCGGCGGCCGCATCCTCGCCTTGAAGGCGCTGCCTCGTGACGGACAGGAGTTCGACGCGCCCGCCTACTATCGCGCGCTGCGCTATGTGATCGGCAAGGCCCAGGTCCTGAACCTGAGTCTCGGCGGGGACAAGGATCCCGCCGAGATCGATATCCTTCACGACGTGATGGCCGCGGGCGTCGTCGTCATCGCCGCGATGGGCAACGAGCACGACGAGGGCAATCCGACGGAGTACCCCGCGGCGATCCCGGAGGTGTGCGCCGTCGGCGCCACCGACGAGCGCGACAAGCGCGCCGGATTCTCCAATACCGGCCGTCACATCGATCTCGTGGCGCCCGGTGTCGCGATCCTTTCGACCACGCCGACGTTTCGATACGACGACGGCGAGATGGAGTACGACTCGTGGGATGGCACGTCGATGGCGACGCCGTACGTCGCCGGCGTGGCGGCGCTCGTGCTGGCGAAGTGGCCGGACCTGACGCCGGCGCAGGTCATCAGGAAACTGATGTCGTCGGCCGATCGGGTTGCCGGCGCGAAGAAAGGGAGCACGTCGTACGGCGCGGGCCGACTCAATTGCGAGAAGGCGCTAAAATGAGACGATCGTGAAACTGATCGTCAAGGTCGACCCCAAACGCTCGAAAGATCCCGCCAAGCACGTGAGCAAGGTGCTGCGCCACGCCGGAGAAGGCGGCCACGTCGAAGAAGTGTTTCCCGGATTGCGCAGCGGCGCCAGCGCGGGGTTGGTCGCGGTCACGCTGCCGGACGCGAAGTCGCGGCGGGCGACGTTGAAGGCGCTGCGCGAAGACGACGCGATCTCCTACGTCGATACGCCGAAGACGCGCCGGCCCCTCTAACCTGTAGACCGTTCCGGGAAGATCGTTTCGCCGCGCGCCAGCATGGCAACCAGCGCCGCGATCTTCTTCGCGCGCCCGGCGGGCGTCTTCATGTTGTTGGTGCGAAACGTCAGCGCGAACAGGTTCTGACGGCCGAGGGTGCGGAAGGTTCTGCTGGCGCGCGGGTTGGCCCGAATGGCGGCGCGCAGATCCGCCGGAATCGTCGCGCGGCTCGCGCTGCGGATGGGCGCGTAGGCCGCATCCCAGCGGCCGTCGGCCTTGGCGGCATCCACCTGCCGCTGGCCGTGCGGTGTCATGCGGCCGGCCGCGATCAGGCGCGCTACGTGATCGCGATTGATCTGGCTCCAGATGCTCCGGGCACGCCGGGGCGTGTAGCGCTGGAGAAATGACTGCTCGTCGAACGACTTGCGAATGCCGTCGATCCATCCCCAGCACAAGACCACGTCGAGCGCTTGCGCGAGCGTCACCGTCGACAGCCCCGAACTTTTTTTGGGGATCTTGAGCCAGATCTCGGTCTCGCGGGCGTGGTTCGCCTTCATCCACGCGGCGAACGCCGCCTCGGTGCGAAAGCTTTTGATCTTCTTTGTATCGGGAACGATCGGCGCCATGGATTGAGTATCCTACCGGCAGAAGGCGAGGTTCTATGAGTGCCCTCGGCATCTCATACGGCTG
>Ga0268265_10001098_pt1 | contig 24041 bp, 26 predicted proteins | sample KBSSwiS52_FD_190355 | JGI IMG/M metagenome (GOLD analysis project Ga0268265, IMG submission 190355) | Switchgrass rhizosphere microbial communities from Kellogg Biological Station, Michigan, USA - KBS Switchgrass S5-2 (SPAdes) (version 2) | ecosystem: Host-associated > Plants > Roots >... | reverse complement strand
CGCGCGCCCCCCCCCGCACCACCTCGCACTTCAGCTCGCTCGTTTTCACGGCAAAGCTTTCAAAGCGCACTCGCGGGCCCAGCGTCGGCACCGCGTACTCCAGTCTTTTCATAGAGAAAGAGCAGGGGGAGGAATGTATTTTCGGATGACACGTTCTCTCTGTTTGAAATCCTCACAGGGCCAATCTTCCGAAAGAAATTTGGGCTCCATAACCGCCTTGAAAAATGCGTGCCATCGAGCTAAAATCTCGACTTCTTGCTCCTTATAATGTTTGGCTATTTTGAGAAAATAGTCATTCTTCTCTGCAACCTTTATCTCTGCAGCCGCCACATGTTCTGTCGTAATTGGAATTTTCTCATCCAAGGCCAAACGTTGTCGCACCATGGAGGTCAAAAGGGCGACTCGCTCCGGTGGTAATGTCGCCTTTCCAGAAAAATGCAACACCAACCCACGCGATTCCTTGTTCCATCCCATTTTTTCTTGGTATTCTTTCTTTTCATCCGAGGACCAATAGGCAAAAGGTGGACGCAGTGAGAGTTCTTTGCAAAGCTGAGCCAGAAGTTGTTCGTTTGCGCCGTCTATTTTCAAATGGCAAGACCCACATAACAAAACAATGTCCTTGTATCGTTTTGAAAAATGTTTGCGTAGAGGATGTGGCACGACTGAGTGTTTTCGTAATTTTTCGGTTTCTCCACAGACAACACATTCATTCTTGATTGGTTCAAGACGAAAAGAAGAATCTTTGTTTTTGGGTTCGAATAAAAGTCGAATAACAAATGGATCTTGACTCACCACTATCGCCAATTTCATTCTCAAATACCACTGACATCGCTCGCGACCCACCAATGCTAATAACTTGCCATCCGGACCTTCCATCCGGCAATTTTCATAAAAATCAGACTCTCGATGAACCAAACACTTCTTTTTTGGCTTGCTTGTTTGGATGACAACCAGGTTGTTTTTGATCTCTTTTGGTTCAGCAACAGTTTGACGATTATTATAAAAACGATACGCCATATACGCTGTTCCAACAACGCAAGCCGATCCCAATAACCATTTCCACATCTGAAAAAGGTAAGAGAAAGAGAAAAATATCATGGGTCCAAAACAGCAAAAAATTCTAAATCCCAAGACCAATCGATGGGTGTTGATCGGGAAATCGGTCGCTGCCATCGCAAAGAAACCAAAATTGCTCGGAGGTGGTGGGTTTAAATACAAAGGCGGATGCTTTTTCTCGAATGAAAATACAAATGCAAATGCAAATGCATGGAAAGATTCGCCGGAAGATGCCAAGCAACGACAAGCGCTTACCCATCAAATCCTGAAATCTCGGCGCGAATATTTTGGAGGAGACAACCAAGACCAAGAGGTTACATGGAAAATAGACGATGAGTATGACGATCGTGGCTTGATCGCTAGCAAACAAAATATGGTCATGGGTGGATCTTTGCCCAAAAAATACACTGTTAAAAAACGCAAATCTCCGGGCATTCCGGCTAAATCACGACCAAAAGGGTATGTGGAACTCGGTCGCGACGGACGATTATGGGTCATTACGCGAAGAAAACGCAATAATCGCTTTTATAATGTCTGGGCACACCTTTAATAAAAAGTAAAAGACAATTCGTCTTGGATATTTTAAACGTCTGGGTGTTGCAATACCAAGAGATTGTGTTTGGACATCTTTGGGCTCTTATTCGTCTTCGTCGTTTTCTTCTTCTTCTTCCACGGCGTTTTCGGTTTCTTCTTTTTTTTCAACTCCGTATTTCTTGTAAAAATTAGCAAGTTTCGGCACCCTTGTTAGATAGTATGACGCCTGCCATGCTCTCGGCCAAATACATCCTCGCACAAGATTAGAGTGAATTTGAGCAATTTCGAGCGCCATCGATAAATTATATTCACCGGGTTGAGAATCCATATCATGTTTGAGTTGCGTGTAAATATCCCAGATCGGAACAGGCGTAAACAGTCGCACAAACAAAGTAAATTGTTGGTTTACATTCAATTCTTGTGTGATATGACGAACCAAAAAACTCTCGTCTTGCAAAATCGATGCTTGCATGGATTTGCGAATCGGCTGAAAGGAGTGGTCAAATTTAAATGGCTGTTTAAGCCAACTCTCAATACTTTCACGATCCTGTTTTTTCATCAAAAGGGATAAATCGCGTCGAGCACACAAGGCTTTAATTTTCCCTCGGATAAATCGATTTTGTTGTGCTTCTGGCAGGGTTCGATCGACCAAGAACCCATTCTTCCGGAAAAAACGCCAGACATTTTTGGGCTCTAACAATCCGTCATGAACATAACTTTTTGGATTGTCGTCATTCAATCCTTTCGGTGATGATCCATCCAAATTGCACAGCCAATATTTTGTCGCCAAAGCCGAAAATCCATAATCCGTATTGTTGGCGGGTTGGATCCAACAACAATATCTCTCGGGTTCATAGGTTGCTGGATACTCCACTTTATAATAATTGTCCAACCACCAACTAAACGCCACCAACTTGCCCTTTTGAATCTTTTCGTCCTTTTGTTCCAACTGAGTTTTTAGGGACTGCTCGTACAAATATTCATAACCCCGATAAATCGGAACGGCCAATGGCCAAAGCCGGCGACCTAATCCCAAACCTTCACGTTTGTTTGACTCCAACGGTAAAAAACGATGTGGCTGTTTTTCAATCTTTAGGATGGGGAGACTTTTTCCTTCATCTAGAGTCCAATCAATATCCGAAACCACTTCAAAATGTAAAATTCCTTTTTCGGGTATCCGGTACAATTTGTGCCTAGATTTTTGATTCCAATAATAGGTGTACAGAAGCATATTATGATCTTCTCCTTCCGTGACATTTGTCTTCCAGGCTTGGAATCTCTCGGCCCACCCAAAACCATCCACTCCATAGTAATCTTTTTTGTTTACAAAAGGTTCCATACTTGCTTGTGTGAATAAAAAATGCCACATTTTTTCGTTATCCTTTTCATATGCGCTTTGAAGGGCTTTCCATAAGGCGATTTGTTGTACACGCTTCTTGGGGAATTTGCTCTCCCACACAAATTCACGCCACAATTTGTCTCCATCTTCTTTTTTCCACGACATTCTTTTTTTTTCACGCTTAATCACTTCCCCATCGTTGGATAAATGTAAGCCTTGACCAATTACCGAAAAAACAAAAATGCCAACAAATTGGACAGTGGCCGAGTTGAGAGCTAAATTGAAACAGAAAAATGTCAAGGGTATTTCTCGCCTGAACAAACCACAATTGCTTGTCTTGTGGAAACATCATCGACGTCGAGTGCTCATTCAAAAGAACAAAAAAAACTCACCCTTTAAAGCGATTATCATCAAGAAAGTCGCGCCCTTCTTTACCAAACCCACGAGCATCAAAAAGATCTCGCCATTCTTTACCGTTGCCAAAGCATTACCTAATCTGGAGAAAATATCACAGGGCACAAAAGATCGGTTCAAGATGTTGAAAGTTTATCAAAAACACAAACAACACATTATCCTTCATGGCCCATGTTCGGTATCCAAACATGTGCATGCAAAGTGGGGAATGGTGGTCTATGTGTTTGGTGATGTTCACACAACCTATTTCTCTTGTCCGCGAAATGCTAATGCGCAACAACTAGACTTGACATTTTTGCAAGCGATTGAAATTACGGCAAGAACTTTACCGGAAAAATTCTTTGATGTCCATCTTGAAGCACATTTTCAACCAGACCCAGAAGAAGAAGAAAAAGAACCAAAAGGAAATGAAATTAACGAACAAGGGTTTTTGTTTGGTGAAACCGCATTCTCTCTCCGCCGAAAAGGATACTTTGATAAAAAACGACAAATCAAACAAATTCCCAACTTACGGGTTCATCTGGATGACGTTCGCGGTGTGAATTTTAAGTTGACTTTCCATGATAGACTGTGGTGGTTTGTGCGCAAATATATTGATCTGATCGAAATAAACGATGAAGAGCCTTCTGTTTCAGACTTCATTGCTCTTGCGAATTTGATCGATCAATACAGTTATGAAATCAACATCGTATCACGTTGGGGCAATTTCAATATTGATGTGAAAGAGATATTTACAAAAACTAAAATTGAAAAACAACTCGCAAAAATTCACGATCAAGAGATTTTAAATGTGTTGAATTCTTGGAAAGATCAGTTTGAATCCAATATGAAGGCTTTAAAGGCAACCGACCTACACAAGGTCATGCAAGGATTCCGATCGATCAAAGACGATATCCAGACGTTTGAAACTTTGTTGGGATATTGGGTCAAGCCTGAACACCAAAACCGCGTTCTAAGTCGTTTAAGAGATCACAAACCATATGGAGAAAAGATGATCCAACCAACAACAATGAAAAAAATACAAGATCTGGCAGAAGCATATCAAAAATGTGAGCAAGCTTATGTCCGAGCGTCCGATCCCAAATTACTTTCCCTCTTGATCAATGTACGTGACTTGATTGATGCTAATATCTTGATTCAAGATCTCTACATGTTGGCAAGAATCATGAAACAAAAACAGCCCAACAATATCGTCTATGTGGGAGATGATCATGCAAAAAATTTACGATCTGCATTTTCTCAAATGGGATTTAAGGAAATTATGTATCAACCCATACAATCTCCTCCCAAACAATGTCTTGATCTCACGGCTCTTTCTCTCTGGCCTTTGTTTTAATAATTCACAAAGGGATAGAGATGGTCCATGATAATCTCGACCAACTTTGTTTTGTGCCCTGGTTAATCGTTCGGATCATTGTGGAACGATAAAAAAGTTGTGCTTCTCTTTGTTCTTGTTCTCGAAGAGCCTCTCGTGCTTTTTGCATTTGATTGCGGAAAACAAATATTAACGCCAATCCCAGACAAATAACCATTGTGCCAAACATGGCCGGCAGAAAAATGATATTATCATAGCGACGATTGGCGTCGCTCATGTCGAATTTGCAGAAATCTTGATCGAGATTGCTGTCCTTGCAACACCAAGGTTGAAGTACATCATAAGTAACGTCGATTTTGCTGGAAAGAGGAAATCGTGAATTGAGCTGCTGCAGCATCTCTGCGTCGCGTTGCGGATCGTTTTCCGCGAGAGTCATAGGTCCGCTGAGCCGGCTGTCAAATTGGCATTTGAACGAACGGGAACTATTGAGGGCGAGAGCAGGAGTGTTGTAACTTAAAAAGAACCAGCCGCGAGTGAGCCAACCCACAGGGATATTGATACATCCACCATCGCCATCACAAGACTGCCTGGTGCCTTCAACAGCAGTCAGTTTGTATTGTGTGCAATTCCCTTGAGTGATAGCGAGTGTGGGTTCTGGGGACTTGGGTTCCCAGGTTGCAGCAAACACAAAATAAATGATGAATGTCATCAAAAACAAAACCCATGAGACGGTCAATCCAATTTGCTGATTGCGCCACTTTTGGTAGTTGGCTCGAAGCATCTATAACAGAAAAAAGTCATATTTGTGAATATCCATTTTCATCATTATCGTCATCACAGGTAGAAAAGACACAACAATTGAGATGAAAAATAAAATATTGTCCTTTTCCATCCTTTAGGATGACATGGTTTGGGATTTGTCGAACAAAGACTAGATCACATGTGTGCCGATGGATGCATTTTGTCGGATCAATCTCTCCAACGATAATGCTCACCATTCGAGTGTTGGTGTCAAACGATTCTTCCTCCATCTTTCTTTGATAAAAACAGTATGATTTCGAGCATTGAGAGTGATCGGAATAGATTTTCCATTCGGTGTATGGGCATTCAGTATTACATTTTTCACAATTTTTCAGATTTCTTGTCTAATATGTCCAATACGGTACTTGAACCCCATTTTCTTGTACTTGTATCTCCGAGCGGGTGGTAAGATATTTTTGCAGTTGTTTGGCACCAAAAACTTGATAATCTTGATTTTTCGAATTCGGATCAAAAATATTGTTCAACGATGTGATTCGAACGAAAACATATTGGGCTTTTTTTTGAGCGAGAAGTGTGATGGTTTCAGATTGTGTAAAACGTCGACTACCAGCATAGTTGTTTATATTCGACTTGATTTCCCGTTCAATCCACGCTTGAAACATCAAAAAGGCCGGTGACTCGGCAAAGTCGCAAAACAAGCGTTTGAATTGGGCTTCAATAGGACTGTCTTCTGGATATATTTTCCTTTCGATCTTGTCGTCCACCAAGATAGGTTGAAAGGTTTTTCCAGGAGGGGTAATCTCTTTCCAAATTGCGAGAAAGCATTGAGCAAATTCGTAAATGTGTAACTTGGTATATTCCAAAATAATATTGATCAATACATGTGGAAAGACAAGGAGATGATAGGAAACGCTTGATGCATCGACAGTATGTTCATTAAACGTCAATTCTCGTTCCAAGGTCGAAACGAGCGATGACATTTTTTTCCCGAGTGGGATGATTTTTCGTGGTCGATTGATTGGGTTTATTCTATGTTTTAGATGAAGATCGAAAGCCAATTGTTTCAAGTGGATGAGTTGGTGCGACTTATTTGTGAATATTCCACAATATTTGCATTTTGGTGCGACCATCCCAAAATCTCACCCACTCAGCTCGTTGTTCGCCGCTTGCAAGAACGACTACAAAAAGAGTTTGGTTTGTCAGAGACAAACATTAATGTGTTTCTCTTTCATCCAAAATTTCGAGTCGGCGGTTCGTTCTTATTGCAAGTCTTGTTGGATGAATGGTGGCCAGAAAGCGATTTGAATGTGTTTGTGGAGAGCGATGGGTTTGGAACTTACAAGGAGCCACAGCCGGATATAAACAGAAGTTGTTTCTTTCCATCTGGAGCCGATTGTCTTGGAACCGCTTTGGTAGATGCCAGGACCAACAAGACACGAAATCCAAAAATTGATTCTTGGAAACCGGATACCAAATTATGTTTTTACTTTCCATCTGCCTCGACCACCGAGTTTAAAGACATTTATCTCAATATGGGAGACATCCGAATTACCAAGATTTATGACGAAACAGTCGACTTTTGGATTTCAGGTCATACTTTTGGAAAGGAAGAATCATTCGGACACCGATGGTGCGCACCTAATCAATCTTCCAAGTTTGTTTGTTCTTTGTTTTTCAACAATGAAATCAAAACCATAACATTTCATGCTGAAACCAATACCGATCTCTGCAGCTTTAAACCACTCCCAACTTATGTCTCGCAAGGCAAGTTGTACCGGTATAGTCCAAAAATCTGGCAAAAACGCATCCACGTATCGATCAAACAAACCGATCATGATTGTAAAGTGGTGAAATGGAGCGATGAGACTGCCTATTTATATTATCTTGCACTGTTGTACAAATCCCGGGGGTTTCAAGTCTTGGTTCCAAAAAAGAGAGCTTTTAAAATGGATCGTGAAATTATCATCACACCTTTTTTTAGAAAAATGTACATCCTAAACATTATGTGGCGAACGGATCTTTTTCGTGCCAAGACGCGACTTTGGGACAAGATTCGTGAGTTGATACTCCGATGTGGCTTTTCAAAAATCAAATTAGATCATATGAGTGTAGAATCCCTTGAATCGTTTGTTGCATTGTATGACTATCCATAAAGAACTCTTTTTTTAACCCTGTCTGAAATACTGTGCCTGGGGATATTGTTGGACCAAGGCTCCCTGCTTTTTTACTGTAATTCTTGGTCCAACAACCTGCCCAGGCACTTTAGATGACTACAAATAATAAAATTCATTGGGATTGGGCGAGTGGAGTCGATATTTATTTCCAAGAATGGGAAACCAAGCTGCATGAATCGACAAAAAACATCTACAACACATTGGTTTCTTGTGGAAACTCGTGTTTGAATACCAATATGAACGTTATTTGAAAGCTCCGGCTTTTTATTGTCCAAAAGTCATAAAACTCGATAGTTGGATTTATTTTGTATATCAAGAAAACAAAAGATACTATGCGAAACGATTATTTGACTGTCCACTCAATGAAAAACTAATGAAGGGAAGCCGTATTGAGATGAAAGCTAGTTGGATGGACAAACACATTGATATGATTCCTCCATGTTTAAATAATGAAACGGATTTCAATTATGGATTTTATGGGTTTTATCTAACGGCTACGCAACCTTCATTTGGTTATGTATCTTGGTGTAGCCGTTATTTGCGTTTTGAGGTTGCCCCGCACGACTCTCAAATTTATATTGTTTGTGATGATGAAAAAATCAATCAAGTTACCTAAAAAAAATATTTTTCTGTTCGTATTTACAGGGGCCGTGATGAGAGACGACCACTAAATCAGATTTCCACTACTCCGTTTTGATCAGTATAAGTGAAATCGGATCCATAGTCTGAGAGTTGAAAATCTAATTTAGTGGTCATCTCTCATCTTGGCCCCTATAGATAAATGATCAAGGCTCACCTAGAAGAAATCCTAAAACCGTATGTGGGTTGTTTGCCTTGTCAACCATTGATCAAAATAATTGTGGACTATCATGGATGTCAACGGATTTCCGACTGGCTGGCCAGAGATCTACTGAAAGCTGCGCATGTCAAATATGCGGGATTCAATAAATACCATTTTTCTGAAATTTTAAAAACATGGATTGCATCTTTAACTCTTTCGGAATGGTGGGATTGGAGCAATTCGATGGTCGCGTTGTTACCAATCTTGCTCAACCCCTGCCAAAAATTCAAGTTTTATACCACTATGTGCTGGCAAGGAAACTATGATAATCCGATATCATTGAAAGCTACTTATGGAAAATCGGATGTATCGACTGAAATTTGCGTGTGGAGATGCGGTGGGTGTCACGTGCCTCTTGTTCGGTCACCAGCATTTATTTTGGTTACGGATGCTAATTTGGTGATTCATGTTCCATTTCCTGATTCATGGGAAATTTCTTCCGGGTGTCGAGGATTTTGCAAAAATTGCGACAAATGTTTGTGTCATTATACTTCCAACCCCTCCATAGTTGGGGTTTTCAAAGAACACAAAACATACGCGGGCGCCCATTGCCATCTCTGTCTGAAATACAAATGTATAGACCATGCTTTTCCATTTTTTGATCAAGCACAACAGCAACAACGCGGCACAATCTGTAATTCTTGTGTCGAAAAATTCGCATCATTATGATGAAACCAAAAGGGATTTATAAACAAAATGTTTTTCAAGCCGCAGACCAGGAGGATTTGCAGATTCCAGTAACTTTTCTTTAATTTTTTCAGCAGGGTCGTGTTCCAATTCATTGATGGAAATGAGACGTGCTTCAAACGCCAGGGACGTAGCCAATAATCGCACAGCGGCATTTGGAAATTTGTGAGTCAATCTCACCACTCGGTCATCAAAAAATTCATGGAGGGAGCGATATTCGATTTGTCCTTGAACGAGTTCGATAAAATACACCATTTTTTTCTCGTCTTTGGGGAATTGTTTGTAAAAACAAAAAACATTGAAATTGGTGCTCATGACTTTACGAATGGGTTGAAAAGCTGTTTTTTCCAAAAATTCCCAATCGGGAATTTGATGAAGCCATTTGATAATCAAAAGGACATGTCGATGCGTTGGTTCCTTGAGGTGATAGACATTTGGTCCCCCAGCGTACTCCACCACCAAGTCTTGCATTTCAGGCGGAAACATAACTTGAAGAGCTACATACATCTCTTTTTCGATGTCGGTTTTGATATCGTAAATGCGGTCGTCATGATTATCCATCTGGAAAAAAGTTTGGATTTCAATAATGAAAAGAGAAATTTTTTCAAATGGGAATAAATTCTAGGCGACAAATGGGACAAACGGCATTGTGTTTTCCCCATTCATCAATGCATTTTTGATGAAAGACGTGACCACAAGCCAGAAAGCTCAAGGTTTCATCCGCCACAAATGGATCTGTGCAAATCGTACAGGGCTCATTTTGATGCTTGTTAGCAAAGTTAGCCGTGCAGATTGTAGGTTGATTTGTTGCAACAAATACGACTTGGCCGACTTGCGCGTCTTCATGACGACGATGTCGAATCATCAAGAAAAGAAAAAAAGTCATCATCATCAAAAACATGACTCCACAAACGATTTTCCAAATATGCTCGATTTGTGCGAGTTGGTTTTTGTATTGTTCAACGGCGAGTTGAACATGGGGATGTGATGCCATTTTCACCAGAATTTGAGCTGGATCATCGTTTGAATATTCCACATGAATCCCCAAACAATATTGAGCTGCGGTGGTTGCAATTTCCAAAGAGGTCGAAGACACTAGATCACAACCAATTTCAGAGTCGGCATAACTGCTCGTATAGTCCAAGAGAGGGCTACATTCCATGGAGGGTGGACGCCAATATTCATTGGTATTGACCCATTCGCAACTTTTGGGAGCACAGAGTTCGGCATCTTGTCGATTTCCAGGTTCTAAATAGTCGCGCACACCGAAAAATATACCCAATACAAGGATCCACTGGCCAATCACAAGAGCGGCTCCGGGTCGCAAGTATTTGGCGCCCCGTCCTCGATATAAGTTCCATAAATCGATTTCGGTTCCGATTGAAGCTACCGCGAGAATAAACACCGGCACCCAAAACCAAGTATGCGTAAAGACCGTGTAGGCTTGTAAAGGTAACCAATTGTGTTGAATGGTTTTTTTGCCTTTTTCTTCTGTGCCATAAATCAAGTTTTGAACGAGAAAACCGCAACCATTGGATTTTTCAAAGAGTTGGGTATAGTCATTGCAAGGGGACAACCACTCCAATAATCGAGTTTCGTTCCATTCACCATTCATGGTGGTGGACCAAGAAATGTTTCCACATTGCGGACTCAAATGATAAGCGGCATCGGTGGTATTGAGTGAAGACGGCACAAAAGATGATGGAGCATTGAAGCCAAATATCGAAGACCACCAACTGTATATGGCCAATTGGCTTGCGCAAAATAAAATCGCTGCCAACATGGCACTTTGTTTTTTCACGGCAACTGTGAACACCACAAAAAAAAATCCCATGTCGATCCAATCGATCCGAGCAAGTTTTTCTTCAATCTATCAACTGGCATTTGAGCAGACCGTCAACCTGCTTGCACAAATTTTTTGCAATCAACACAAGTTGTATGGAATCTTGGATCTCATCGTCGAATATTTACGGATATCATTGATCGATACCAACAAGGCTTCTCGGTTGTTTCCATTCATGAAAACTATGATTGTTGGAAAAATGGCGACATTTCCATCTTTTAAAACCCTGTACATGCTAAACGGAATCGATGCATCAATGCAATTTCCAAAATCCTCAATCGATATGTTTCTCACAGAACATCAATCTAAACAAATTTTGGGATGGTCTTGTCAAGATAAAACGAATAGCTATAACAAACTAAAATTACACGTTTATCAACAACGGGTTGAAATTATAGAGAAAAAACATGGTCTCCAAACGATTGAATCCAAAGAATCTCTCTTTGGCCAAGTCGACGGCATGTTAAATTTCAGAACATATTCGTTATACTTGATTGTGCCGCGATCAGAGACGACGAATCAAACATGTTTAATCACGATTGGGTTTAATATTGAAGAGTACCCTTTGGTGTGGAATTGGTTGGCTGACCATGATTCATTATTGAAAACGACTCTTTACATTGATTATGGCAATCACCCACCTTTTGTTTCCATTTAAAAATAAACATACACCTAAATTCTTTCTCTATTTGCTAGATGGCATCGGTCGCATTATCCAATAAAGAAAAGGCCAAAAAAATGCTCGAGGATCGCAAGCTGATGGCCAGTGTGTGCCGAGCCGATTTTTCGGGGTTTGTACGGCTCGTTGCCGAGGCCGAACTCACAACAGAACAAGTGAAAAAATGGCTTGTTAACAATGGTAAGCGTTTTTTATATCTTGTTAAATCCCAAGGGCTTAGTTTGTGTGTGTGTGTAAATCAAGAGTTGGATGACGATGATGAGGTTTGAGAAATAACATCAAAAAATGATAAACAACGATACGAACAAACACGCAAGAATCTGGATGATTCAAAACTCATGACGGAAATCATAAGCGCAGATACGGCCTTATTTGCGCTTTCCATTGTAAGTTTCTTTTTCTTTGGCCTGCCTCTAATAATTATTTTCTTCCGCTGTTCTTTTTAATATAGCGGGATGCGAAATTTACAACCCAAGAACTTTGTGGATGGCTCAAAAAAAATGATCAGGAATTGGATAATGATGATGAACTTTGGGAAATTACTGCTAAAAACGATAATTAATTTTTTTGATTATCTCAGATGACCGCAAAATAAGCCCCCTCCGCTCTCGTAGAGACAACAAAGAATGAGCAAGATCGAAATCTCTATGGAACAAGTACATAAATCAATCAATATGTGGATCCAACAGATATTTCAAAACAACGATGAAAAACTAGACGCAAAAACTTTTCAAGAACGGTGCAATCAAATGTCAAAACTCCCAAAACTTACAGAACACGAATGTCAGGATTTTTTCGGAGAAAAGAAAATCATGACCGCTCAAGAGTTGATCCCACACATTAAAATTGTATTAATGGGAGGACTCCAAGAACAGGAAAAAGAAATATTTAATGTCGTGGAAGCCCATATTCAATCAGCTTGTGGTGATGCTAAACAAGTCTCGCTTGCTCAAATTTGTGCATTTACAGGTTGGGATGTGACGGATCTTCAACCTTTAAAAATTATCAATATTGCGAATCCACAAAACCAACAAGAGACGATTCCTGCGATTACTCGTCTTGATGCTTTGATCCTCCTCGTGAAATTCACCAAATCTTTTATTCGTTTGATTTAGATGGAACCCTCATACAAAAAACGTAAAATTCATGGTGAAAAACCCATTTTTGATTGGCAAAGCGGCATCGAAAAATATTTACCTGAATTTCTGGTGCGCGTTGAGAATATGGTTCCAAACATGATACCAGAATTATGGGAACTCATTTTCATCTATGCCCACGAGCGTATGGTGCACACCAATGGTATTTATGTATCATGCGGTGTTCAGCCCGAGCGTTCGACCGCTCTCTGTCGGCCAGTCTATAGTTATTGGTTTAACATCAACTCCCAACAAAAAATCTCGGCAGATTATTGTCACGTAAACGAAGGGTCCAATGACAAATTAAAGAGTATTCATTTGGAAATACGAAACGAGCAGCAGCGCGGTGCTTTGGATGTCGAGATACATCCATGCGATCCATCCAACCCAGTGGGATTGTTTGAAATCATCATGTTTGATGAATATGATGAGACTTATGGTTGTATTTCTTGGTGTGGCAGGTTTCTCTATTTTTTTAGGCACTCGTCGTCAAATTGCTCATTTTTGCATGAATTTATATGTTTTGATTAAACTTGATTAAATTGAAGATGATTTATGATCTTGATGTTTGATAGATGTTGAAACGAAAAGCAGATAAAACAATATCCGAACCCCAATCCAAAACATTGAAAACTTGTCATAAAAGACGCGATTATTTAATGATCTATGTCGTCGATATTCCGGGATTGATCGACATTATTGAAATATATCTAGATTTGGTGCTCGATGAAAAACTCTGCGAGTTCAATATTGGATTGTATCATTTGATTTTTACCGAATTGGGTGTGGATGATGAAGATTGTCCCATTTGGCAATGGTCTGAAAAAAGCGTTCCTGCCATACGTGCAATGTTGGAAACAAATTTTCTCAACAATGAAGAAGCGCTCTCTTTGGCTCAGGAATGTGCGCTCGAATGTAAAAGAGAAAAAGAATCGTTGGACGCATGGGATAGTTATATCACCACTAATAATGTGGATGCCCATGGCTTGTTGATGAATATTCTTGATCCATTCACACTCATTAAGAATCTGCATTTTCTTGGAGCGATATTGAATGTAGGAGCGATATTGAATATAGAAGAATTTGAAGAGTCGACATTGCGTGGTGAGATAGATGAATATTGTCAAGCATTTTTCGTGAGCGTTTATCTGTAACATCGACTCTTTGATCCACATATCAGATGTTCAAACGAAAAGCAGATGAAACAATTTCAGAACCCCCATCCAAAGCATTGAAAACCTGTCATAATGTAGTATTGAAAAGACGCGATTTGTTAATACTACATTTTCCAGAAGTGGGATTAATGGACATCATTGAAGATTACATTGATCTTGGAGCAACAGTCAATGATCAACGCCTTGCTAAATGGATCTCGGGTGTTTACCAACTCATTCTGTGGACATGCAAACTCGAATGGAAAGATTGTCCTCTCGAAAAATGGTCGGAAAAGAGTCTACCGGCAATGAGAAAATTGTTCCACGATAAATTTCTCAATGATGAAAAGGCAATGGAGAGATCTCGGCGATTTGCTCAAGAATGGAAAAATAAACGAAATCAACAAAACCAATCAGCAACGAATGCTTCCCATTACAATACTGATTCATACTACTCTTTTTTGTGTTTACCAAAAGATAATTTTGGGAACCTGGATGATTTTTATGAGGTTTTGAATATTGTTGATCCAACAGATACTTTGGCCACTCTTTTGCCTGCAGCCGAAATTATCAAGGCTCTAGAATTTGTCGGAACTTTGATTTGCACAGGGACAACCCTACAAGAATGTGTTCCGTTCACGGGCTCACAATTTAGGTATCATGATATCTATTCGGAAATGTATACTTATTCTGTGATATTCTTATGTCAAGTGTTTCTTTAAACATCTTTTTTGAGCCAAGTCCCGAGTCTGATAATTTCTCTTGTAGATGGCCAAGATTGAAATCGAAACTCTCGATAAACAACTGGAAGAATGTGGCAAGTGGCAAAGTATGGTGGATCAAGATTTAAAAGATCCCGTTTTGCTATTCAAGCTACTCTTGGCGCATTCACCGCAAAAAATCGAAAAACTCTTTATTCAAGCTCTTGAAGAAGCTCCTGGCACTCAACAAAAAGAATGGTACCAGTTTCTCCGCGATTCAAAACAATTGTACGAAGTGGGACTTGAACATTTTCAAGGAAAACGTTTTTGCGAGGCGGTGTTATGTTGGAACAAGAGTGCCCAATTGGGAAATTTCAAAGCCCAATATGACTTGGCGCGTTGTTACCGCGATGGAACAGGTGTGGTAAAAGATGAAAAGAAAAAGGTTGAATGGTTGAGCAAATCATCCGAGGCGGGATATGCACCGGCACAATATGACTTGGCCCATTGTTATTGTAGTGGTTTCGGTGTGGTAAAAGATGAAAAGAAAAAGGTTGAATGGTTGAGCAAAGCAGCCAAGGCGGGATATGCACCGGCACAAAATGATTTGGGATTTGCATATCAACATGGAATTGGTGTTGCAAAAGATGAAAAAAAAGCCATTGAATTGTATACACAAGCATACGAAGGAGGAAATACAAGCGCAACATACAATTTGGGTTTTTGTTACAAGAATGGAAAAGGGGTGGAAAAAGACCCCAAAACAGCCGTGAAATTCTACATGAAAACAGCAGAAAAGGGGGACGCCTATGCTCAAATTGCTCTCGCTAACATGTATTGTGATGGAAACGGTGTGGAAAAAGATGAAAAGAAAGCGGTGGAATGGTATCTCAAAGCGGCATTGCAAGACGATGAAGATGCCAAGCGAGCTTTGGTCGAATGTTATCGGGGTGGTATTGGTGTTGCAAAAGATGAAAGAAAAGCCGCCGAGTGGCAATCAAAATTAAAAAAGAAATGATTTTTCTCCACCATCCCTTTCCATTTTTTTTTTCTCTAGTAGATGTCGTCGTTTCGCGAGTTGCTGGTGCACCAAGAAACAGAAAAATGTGCTTGTTGCACAGAAGCACGAAAAATCATGTGGGCTCGAGAAGAGGAACGACACAAAGCAAACGCATCTCCATCGCTATGGTCGATTTTGTGGCCTTTTGGGATTATGATGGTTGGGTTTTTATTATTCAAAAGCAAATAACAAGAGAAAAAAAAAATCAACGACGACGACATCGATCCGGAAAAGCATCGACTGGATTTCGGAAAGGTGCACAAGCGGGCACTTTGCGTTTTCTGACTCGAGTATTGGCATGACGTCGGGCGTATGTGACCAACGAATTAAAAGCAAACAAATTAAAGTCCAACACTGAATATCGATTGTTGCGAACCGCACGATTGGCTTTGCCCACACATTGAAGCGCTCTTGGATTCGCCAAAGTAGTTTGGAGCCAGACTCGATTGGCGGCAACCGTTGCCCCACGTTGAAAAAGATGATTTAATAAATGTTGGAGGGTTGTAATTCCTGCTTGTCTCAGCTGAAGATTCATTTGTTGTCCCACAAATCGTAGAGCGATGGGAGATCGAGTGGGAAGAATGTGGAGATTCAAGCGATTTCGATAAATCGATAGCCAAGACGGTCTTGCCGGTGCCCGTGCCGCCATTTTTTTTTTCTCTCTCTCTCTTTCTTCCTATGTCTTACTCTCTAAAAAGCATAGGAGAGGTGAATTAAGCAAAGGTGTAACCTGAAAAGGAAGAGAGAAAGAAACAAAAAAAAAGAGGATGGATGATTGGCTTATTTGGTTATTGGTGGTTTTCGTCTTGATTCTGGTGGTGGTGATGGTGGTCAGTATCTTGATACGAGTTTTGGTCACAAAAGTTCAACTAGACGAACAATCTGGAATTACATTTGCCACGGCTGCTACAGGACCCACGGGCCACACCGGCGCGGCGGGAACACCGGGTACTCCAGGCACAATCGGTCCAACGGGGCCTCAGGGGCCAAACAATGCTTCCATTCGAGTGGATGCGTATGGTCAACTCACCGATGCGTACGTTCAATTGGTGCAGTCCACGGTGTTTGTGCCCAACAATTGGTTTTTTAATGTGGAACAGGACCTAAGAGTGAATTTCAACGTGCCCCCTTCCTTGGCGGGAGACAAGAGTTTGCATTTGATCATGTATGACGGTGTGACATGGTCCGACTTGGGTCCATTTGAAGGTCCAACGGGGCCAACCGGTCCTCGTGGTTTTACCGGTCCAACAGGTGCACCGGGCCCAACAGGTCCTGCTGGGGCACGAACCGGACCGATTGGTCCGGCTGGCCCTTCGGGAGCAACGGGTCCAACAGGCCCGACAGGCCCAACAGGTCCGGCAGGAACGGCTCCTTCCGTTCAAGAACTCACACCTTATATTCAACAATTAATAGCAAAACACAGCGCCTTTTTCTCTGAATCTCTTTTAGAAAAAGACGAGACCCCGGTGGCGATCTTGGACTCTCCGCTCACGCTCTACACAAGTTTATCAGCTCCAAAAGATTTATGGATCAAGGATTCTCAACAACTGGACGTCGTGGCTGATTTATGGTGCACAAACTTGAAAATTGATGCTGGGGGTTCGATTGTCATGAAAGGAAGTTTTCGAATCATGGTGTCTCAAACATTACACAATGACGGATTGATATCCCATTGTGGTGAACGAGGCAACCATGCTTCGGAAAATGTCCAAAAAGGCAAAGGAGCGGCGAGTGGAACTTTGGGATGGGGCGGCATGGACGGCGCTTTTTCGTTTTATGAAAAAGAAGAAAAACAAGGTGCGGCAAGTCCCTATGTGTTGACCACTCTCAAAAACGAAAAAGTGCAGCAACGGTTTGCGGGCGGACATTATTCTCTCCAAACGGATCGCAAAACGATTCTTGCGCACGGAGAAGTCGAATATTTGAGTCCGGTCCATGTCAATGTAAGAACATTGGTGCTCACATCGGCTTGTCATATTCCAATCGATAAAGATGATTTACCGCCATTGAGTGGAGGATCGGGTGGCGCGTGTCGAAAATCAGATGAAAAACATAAAGCCGCAGGTGGGGGTGGTGGAGGTGGAATTGTCTTGGTATCCTGTCCACATATTACCGGACGCGGCACGCTTCAAGTGGCCGGTGGAGATAGTGGATTAAACGATTTACCGGATTCTTTCGTTGGATGTGGTGGCGGTGGCGGATTGATTTGTTTCATAACATTAACACCCAAAAAACAAATTGAGTGGCATATGGATGTTTCGGGAGGAGCGAGTCGCGAAGCCTTGGGAGTCAATCCTTCTTTAACCACAAAACATGTATCGGAATCGGCGACTCAGCATGGAAAAGATGGACTTGTTTTGTTTTTGTTATAAGTTGGAAAATAAAATTGTTTGATCCCTCTTGTCCTTCAATTTTCAGATATGGTGGATATTGGTTCGTTATTGAAAAAAGAATTCACCTATCCATCTCATACATTGGATTTGGAGGCGCGGTTATGGCTCAAAAACCGTTTCCCAGAAATTAGCAACACGATCATTCTTTATACACAACAAGATATTCGAGAGTTTGTGTTTAACATTGCAAAGCTTCACGTCCAATTGTTTCGTGGTCAACCTTATCTCGAATTAGAAAAAGGAGAACCAGAGGATAACTTTCAAATTTATTTTCTCAAGCCCAAAAAAGAATGGTCGCAATGTCGATGGATTGGTGATATGTGGCATTACTTGTTGTATCATTTTTCAATCTCACCAGCCTTTGAATTATTTCAAACCTGGTTGAGAGATGAAATCACCCGGATTTACATTTGTTTGGAGTGTTCAAAGGAGTTGTCCAAACAAGAAAACATCCAAATATTAATACAAACACGAGCTCTGGAATTTTTACGAGTACCCTATTCCATTCGTCGACATTTGGGTCAAAACAGCTATCTTTGGCAAAAATATTATTTTCATGCAGTCGAAAAACATAAAACAACAAGGGATAGCACACAAGTGATTTTGGATTGGACATCGGGGTCAACCACCAAACAAACATTCAAAAAAAACTGTGACGCCACCTGTAATCATTCTTGGGAAATCTGTGTCGATCACAGGCTATGTCTGAAATCCCCCCGTGTTTATGAATGGAGGAAATACGAGAATATTGACAACCCAAATACGTTTTACCAGGATTTATCAAAACAGAATGTGGAAACAGTTTCTGTTAATCAAATAAAAACTCCTCCTCATTGTCGTTGGGATGGCGTTTGTCATTTACATTTTCATCATATTGACGATGACGATTTGATCGTGAGCGATCAGACCGGACATTATTTTCGTATTCATCATGCTTGTCTCCGCGAACATAGTAGAATTGACTAGACCTCTTTTTTTTTTAAAGCAGATGACATTAAATCTCCGGGAAATATTGAAACGTGAATTGACGTTTGTGCCTGAAACATTGGACCACAAAAGTCATGCATGGCTCAAGAACTATCACGCCGATTTGGGTGTACCGCGTGAAATTCATTCCTTAATCGTGGAATTTACGCAGCAACATATTGCTGAATTTGTGTATAAATTCGGTGATATTTACCAGGAATTGTTTGGCCGTCTCAGCAGCCACGGCGTCTTCTCAGGTGAAAGAGACCCTGAGAAACCAATTGAATTTTCCGCAGGCTATTTGGAACCACCAAAACAAGAATGGTTAAAATGTCGATGGGTTGGAGAAATGTGCGAACGTCTATTATACGACTTTGCAATTTCTCGCGACTTTGACCTTTTTTTACAGTGGTTGGAACGTGAAATCACTCACGTCTACTACATTTTACCCTCGACTTTTCGTTTGGTGTCATTGTCGCGTAAAGAAAATACAACCTTGTTGGCTCGAGTTCGAGCCTATGAATTTTTGATGATGCCCAAATCAATCCAACAACCTCTCAAAAAATGGCGCGATGATCACAATTTCAAACTTGAAACTGCAATTTACATTCAACAAAGATCAAAAACACATACAATTTTGGACTGGACATCATCTGTCATTGACAATCATAGACATGCAAGATGTAAACCGCGGCAAGTTTGTGTGGATCATACACAATGTCCGAAAGCATTGGCGTCTGGTGTCATGTTTTCCTTTGAAAAATCCACCGTTGACGCGGTGTTTTACGATTCCATCATGAAACAAAGTGTGGACACTGTTTTGATCAATAATGTCGGGATTCACAACTGTCCTGCAATATGTCGTCTCAAGTTTCATCATATGGCCGGCGATTACTTAATTGTGAGTGATCAAACCGGACATTATTTTCGTATTCATCATGAATGTGTAAATGTTAGCATTTATTCTCAAATCGATCCCACATAAATAGTGGATTACAAATCGATTCCGGACCCAGCAGGTATAAAAATACGATTTGTTCAAGTGCTTGTGGTAAATAGTTTTGAGATTTAAACCATCGCTTAAAATGGGGCCAAGGACGATCTCGATTTGACTTAAAAAGAATGTTGCTATGTCAGGTTTCAATTTAGGAGAAAAATATCCACGAAAGAAAGAAATGAACTCGGTATAGTGTATCGGTTCGATTTGTTTCAAAACATTCAATAAAATAGTTTGAAACTCTGGGGATCGCCATGTTGAACCTTCAAATCTTTCAAGTTGCCAAAATAATTGTTCAATTTTGAAAAAATCATTGTAAGCTTCAATTTCTGAATCGGCTTGAATATGTTTGAGTTCTTTGTTGAAAATTGTAAAAATAATTCGATCGTGGCGCAAGCGAGATATGTGTCGACGATCGTATTCTATTTTCAATACTGGTTTCATTTTTGTATAAATATTGGCAAACACATTGAGTTCTTGAGCAATAATATTTGAACTTGGTTTTGGTAATCCTGCGCCCATCGTAATTCTACACATATAGACAAAAAAAAGGTTAAGAGATAAATTTTATTATGGAAGAAGGTTGGGTAAAAGAAAGAATGGTATAACCACAAGGATCCATATAAAGGATGTGATCATTATCCAAATTAAAAACGGTTGTAAATGTGGCTTGTCGTAAGGCCAGAACCCCAAAATTTAATTGAAAGGTGATAATTGAAAGAAGCTTGAATGTTGTTTGTGTATCAAAAATCAAGCAGGCAATATCGCCAGTCTCGTCGTCAATCTCGCCAAATGCATAAAGTCTATGATTGGCTCCAGCGAGTAATTTGTAATTCTGATATCGAGATTCTATCCCGCGAGCATATTCAAAAACTGCTGATTGATGATATTTATCAATGATGGAACGTTTCAATTTTTGAGGAAGATCAAACTCGCGATACCATGTTCTTTCCTCTGGATTAAAATATCCAATAAACATGTTATGTTGATCGTAAAACCATAGACGAGGATCGGATTCATGGTGGGTCCATTCGTATGGACCTGAGCCAAGATTCATGGCAAACAAGATAGATCCATCTTTAGCATCCAGAACATGAGTTGGGTAACCGAGATGATGATGTTTTGCATACATAAGAACGGCAAATATTTGGTCGGTTTCGGGTATATGTAGAAATTGTTGATAGCGATATTTCAGCGGAAATTCTTTTTTGATTTCACCTTTCGAATCAACAAATACCAGAGATGTATCTGTATCGTTCACTTCGTCATATCGCGCGATTAAAAATTGTTCAGGTTCGATTTTATAAGATCCAATGGTATGAAAGTCATTGTTTGTTGATTCCGGTATTTTATATTGCTTTTCTCGGCTCCACACAATTTCATGGGTTTGAGGATTCAATTGCCAAGGCACCAAAAAAGTTCCGGTGGGGCCGCGAATGGATGCGGTTTGTTTGGAGAGAATTTCGATGGTCCAGGTATCGTCTGGGATCGCGAGCAAATGGAGATGGGTGGTGACTTGCCAAACGGGTTGATCCATCCAATAATCGAAAATGATCAATTCAATATCATCGACCCCCAAGAGATTCAAAATATATGGCCAAGCTTGTTTGAATATGGCATAATTGTTATTTTCTGGGGATTTGGGTTTTTTGCATACCATGGGCGAGGTTGTAGGAGCCGATCGCTTCCTTGACATGTCTATTCTTTAGGGACAAAGAATCACGAGATGAACTGAGTTTTTTTATTGTAAATTACAAACCAAAGAAGGAGATGTAAAGGAAAGGATGGCGTAACCATTGTCATTCATATACAAAATATGATTGTCATCCAAACAATAAACCGATTCAAACCAGTCGCAATAATCCAGGTTATTATATTCGAGTTGAAAAGGAATAATTTCTATAATTTTAGGTGGGAGTGTGGATGTATCCAAAACTAAACATAGGGTTTTTGAAGGATCGATACGTTGAGAGCCATAAAATCCATAAAGTCGATTGTTGGATCCGACTAGCCATTTCATATTCCAACTATCGATCATCGGAATTTGGAATGTACCACCCTTAGAATCTGCAAACAATTGAATTTCAGCAACTCGTAAACCCAAATTCTCATCTGTGAGTTTTTGTTCTTTCGGAGAATAGGCGCCCAAATATTTGTAATCCACAAATCCCCATAATAATTCGTGACTCGAAAAAGATTGTTTGTCGATGAGTGCAATGTCAATTTTCCGTAAATAATTTCCAGTCTTGGTGTTGAATACAGCTGTGTGTGTGTCCTCACCGATGTAAATTTCATTGACATGGGGAACAAATGTAAAATTTCCAGAGTAAAAGTCTTTTGTCAAGACAAGCTCTTTTTCAATTTTGCCTTGAAGGTTGACAAAATACAAAACCGAACCATCGTGATACACCAAAACCAAAAATCCACCTGGAAAAGCAGAAAGACACGAAACATTGAATAGTTCAATGTTTTGATCCAGGACCACTGGATGAGGTGCGCCATCCCAGAGGATTTCATGTGTTTTTGCGTCCAAATGATAGGAATGAATGTAAACTCCACTGTCCTTGTTATAAATACATGCGTTATCAGAAAACACCAATTCGTGTAATTGCTCGATCATGTTTTGATTCGAATGTTTGTAGACACAAACTTGCCAGGCTGCATCTTGCATCCAATAATCAAAAATGATCAATTCAATGTCTCGAATCCCAATGGTATTTTCTAAATAGGACCAATGTAGCTGGAATGTTGCATAATTATTGGTGATCTCGCTGTTTTCTACTTTGATCCTTTTTGATGAATGGCCGTTTGGTGCCTCTCTTCTTTTTCTGGTTGTCATTATCTATTGCAAACAAAAAACAACATGTGGGTACCCATCAGGCAGAGAATATAATCATGTTTTAAATTGCAGTAACACATGCTCAAAGAGATCGAGGAGTGTTTTTTTCTTGAATGGCTGCATTGAAAACACACCGATTTCTTATGGGCCGGCCGTCCGGCCATTCCACAAAAGGAAAAAGAAAAAAAAATTCAAACTTTAGTGCAAGTGATAAAAAGAGACATGGGGGTATCGCTGCCATCTAAAATCAATTCGCCGCCAGAAGATTGTCTTACCCGAATTTGAATAAAGTCATTTTTGGCTAGTGTCAATTGTTGGGTCAACACGACGTCTTTGAGTTCACTGGCCAAACCAAATTGCGCGGTATCATTGTGGTTCACAGCAATCCAAACAGCCCATATTCCATTCGAGGTAATGGGCGAAGCGGCTTGAAACGTAAACAAAAATGTGCCTGATTGTAAAACAATAACAGCGTCGTCCGAAAGCCGATATTGGAAACCATAATTTTTGATGATGGTTGGTAAGGGTACGGTGACAATCGTATTGTTGGGAACTTCGAGTGTGCTTTGGTTTTCGCTGTTCCAAATGGGTTGTGGATTCAACAATCCAGGCAAGGTGTTTTGTGGATGATAGTAATCAATAAACAACCCGGACGTGGCTTGTTGGATGCTGGTATCGGGTGCCACAAATGTCCCGCCTTCATTTTGGACATCTAACCCAGTCAAATAGCTTGAGGGTGAAGTGTTGGTCATCAAAATAAAAGATCCGCCTCCGCCGCCTCCGCCGCTGGTGGAATTATTGGGTCCATTGACAAAGACTCGACCCCCATCACCACCTTTGACATCGACCACCAGCGGACTGGAAGAAGGAACCGTCAATAAATCGGCCGCAAGGAGGACAAGCCCACCTCCACCGCCACCGCCGCTTCCGGGAAACGTGGTGGCGCCTTGACCCCCTCCACCACCGGATCCTCCGGCCAACATCGGACTGTTGGGTACAAAACTGCTGTTTAAAGCAGAAATCAAGTCGTAAACCGAATGGGCGGGCAAAGCGGCAACGGTTCCACCCAAGCCTTGTCCAAAGGGGGCGACCTCTTCCGTTTGAGGTGAATCGGCACCCACGCTGAAAGAAGTGGTTGAACCCGACAACAA
>Ga0268265_10001093_pt1 | contig 24094 bp, 20 predicted proteins | sample KBSSwiS52_FD_190355 | JGI IMG/M metagenome (GOLD analysis project Ga0268265, IMG submission 190355) | Switchgrass rhizosphere microbial communities from Kellogg Biological Station, Michigan, USA - KBS Switchgrass S5-2 (SPAdes) (version 2) | ecosystem: Host-associated > Plants > Roots >... | reverse complement strand
CGGTCTACTGCTCTTGCGGCAGGTCGAAGCGGGAGTGGAGCGAGACCAGGACCAGGTCGAGCCCGGCGAGCATCTCGTCCTCCAGGTCCAGGCTGCCGTCGGCGAGGATGTCCACCTCCATGGAGCGCAGGATGCGGATCTCCGGATGGCGGGCGCGGACCTCCTCGATCTCCTTCCACTGCTCGCGCAGGCGGTAGGCGTCCAGGCCGTTGGTCATCGCGAGCACCTTGCTGTGGTCGGAGATGACCATGTACTCATAGCCGCGCGCCGCGCAGGCCTCCACCATCTCCTCGATCGTCTGGCGGCCGTCCGACCAGATGGAGTGCATGTGGAGATCGGCCCGCATGTCCCCTGTCTCGATGAGCCGGGGGAGGGAGCCGCGGGCCGCGGCCTCGATCTCGCCGCGGTCCTCCCGCATCTCCGGCGGGATCCAGGGGAGGCCCACGGTCGCGTAGACGTCCGCCTCCTCCTGGCCGGCAACGAGCTCCTCCTTCATGTCCTCGTGAACCCGGAAGACTCCGTACTCCGAGATCCGCAGCCCCTGCTCGACCGCGCGGCGGCGGAGCTTGACGTTGTGCTCCTTGGAGCCGGTGAAGTAGACCAGGGCCGCGCCGTAGCAGTCCGGCGGCACGACGCGGAGGTCCACCTGGAGCCCCGAGCCGAGGTTGACCGAGGACTTGGTGTCGCCGGCCGCGAGGACGTTGGCGACCTGGGGATAGTGGAGGAAGGCCTCCATGACCGGACCGGGGACGGTGGCGATGGCCAAGAGGTCGATATCGCCCACGGTCTCCCGGCGGCGGCGGTAGCTGCCGGCGACCTCCAGCCGCTCGACCTCGGGGATCGCGCGGAGATAGCCGACGAGCGGCTCCACGAAGCGCTCGGCCTCGATCAGGAGCATGCGGCTCGTGTGCTGGCGCCATTCCTGGATGCCGGCGAGGATCTTCTCCTGGGTCTTGGCCCCGAAGCCGGCGACGCCGGCGATGCGGCCCGCCCTGGCCGCTTCCTCCAGCTCGTCGACCGAGCAGATCTTGAGCTCGTCCCAGAGCTTCCGGGCCTTCTTGGGACCGACGCCGGGCAGGCGCACGAGCTCGATGAGCGAGCGCGGGATCTCGGCGAGCAGGCGGTCGCGGAAGCCGAGCGTGCCGGTCTCGACCATCTCCTTGATGTGATTGGCCATCTCCTTGCCGATGCCCGGCAAGTCGGTGAGCGGACTGCCCTCCTCGACCATGCGGGACAGCGGCGCGGTCTGGACCTCGATCGTGCGCGCGGCATTGCGGTAGGCGCGGACGCGGAACGTGTTCTCGTTCTGGATCTCGAGGACGTCGGCGACTTCCTCGAGCACCTGGGCGATCTCGGCGTTGTTCACGCGGCGGTCTCCTCCGGTTCCATCGGTCGCCCCTTCATGGTACAGTGTTCCCGCTGCACGTGACAGGAGGGCATACTTGGTGATGGCCAGCTATAGTAGAGCCATGGCGGATTCGGCGCAGGACGTGGACCGGCTCAAGGAGGCGCTCAAGGCCGCCATTGTTGAGGTCCTCGAAGAGCGGCGGGATCTGGTCGTCGACCTGATCGAAGAAGCCCTGGAAGACATCGCCCTCGTTCGGGCCATGGAGGAGGCGGAAGGGAGCCCCCTCGCGAGCCGGGACGAGGTGTTCAAGATCCTCGACGAGCCGCTCGATTGAAAGTCCTCTTCCTGGAGTCTTTCACAAGGGATCTGCACCGGGTTCGCGACAAGCATCTCCGCGAACGCCTTCGCCAGGTTTTCCTGACCCTTGAGAGTGCTGTGTCGCTCGAAGAGATCCCCCATATCAAGAAGCTTCAGGGCAAGGGCGGGTTCTACCGGATTCGAGTGAGAGAGCTCCGCGTTGGTTTCCGGTTGGAGGGCGATCAGGTCACCCTGATCCGGGTTCTCGACCGGAAAGAGATCTACCGCCACTTCCCCTGATCCCAGCCAAGCCGCGTGCCATCCAGTGATACATTGCGGCCCCCCATGACGGACGTCACGGTCTACACGGACGGCGGAGCCGACCCCAACCCGGGGCCGGGCGGCTGGGGCGTGGTCCTGCTCCACGAGGCGAGCGGCAAGAGCACGGAGCTCAAGGGCGGCGAGCCGAAGACCACCAACAACCGCATGGAGCTGACCGCGGCCATCCGCGCCCTGGAGGCGCTCTCGCGCCGCTGCCGGGTGCGGCTCTACACCGACTCGCAGTACCTCAGGAAAGGGATCACCGAGTGGCTCCCCGGCTGGATCGCCCGCGGCTGGAAGCGCAAGGACGGCGAGCTTCAGAACGAGGACCTCTGGCGCCGGCTCTCCGAGCTGATCCGCGAGCACGACATCCGCTGGGACTGGGTCAGGGGCCACGCCGGCAACAAGTGGAACGAGCGCGCCGACCAGCTCGCGACGCTCGCGATCCGCGAGCAGCGCGCCGTCCTGGGGCTGAACGCCAAGGTCTCTACGGAAAGGCCGGACGCCGAGGTCTTCCTGCGGGTGGCCGGGTCGGGCCAAAGAGGGAGCAACCGGGGAGGCTGGGCGGCGCTGGTCCGCTTCCAGGGGAGCGAGACCGTGCTCTCCGGCGGGCTCAGCGGGATGAGCTCGAACCAGCTCGACCTGCTCGCCGCGGCCGAGGCCCTGGACAGCCTGCCGCCCGGGATCTCCGTGGCGGTTCACACGCTGTCCGACTACCTGAGGAACGGCGCCACCGGCTGGCTGGCGGGATGGAAGCGGCGCAACTGGCTGACCCAGGAGGGGAAGCCGGTGCTCCACCGCCTTCTGTGGGAGAGGCTCGACGCTGCGCTCACGAGGCGCCGCGTCTCCTGGCCCGTGGTGAAGAAGGGCGAGGACGCGCCGGAGCTCAAGGAGCTGGGCGCAGTCGCCAAGGAAGCCGCCGCCGGCTCCTGATCCGCCTCGAAGTCGCCTTTCCCGCAGTCAGAGTTGTCCATCAACGCCGCAACAGAATCTATCGACGCCGCGACGCGCTCTATCGCCGGCGCGCAGACTCTATATTCAGGACACTGATGCTGTAAGATGTCTCGATTCAACATCAAGACGCCGCGAAGTTTACCAGTTATGGCGCGAGATGCAGGCCACGGGCTCCACCATAACGTAGCGGCCGCTCCGGAAACTCCTCCATCGCCTCGATCCAGAGGTCGGGCGCCGCAAGCTTGCCCTGTTTCGCCGCGATCTTGCGCAAGGGCGACGCGATGTCTTCGCGGGATGCCGCGATTCTGATAAACTTGGTCTCAGCGTACTCGTGCCGGCCTTCAGCGATAGACTCGGCTGCCGCGAATGAGTCCTTCTTCGCGGCGGAAGTCGTGGTCATCGCGGCAGAATTCTCGTTGGCAGGACCTGGGCTGCCTTGAGGGAAAAGAGATGAGGTCTTCCGGGACGGAGCTTTGCCCAATCTCGCGGCGGAGATACCTGGATTCGCGGCGACTTCGGGTTGGGTTGCCGCGATCTGGCTGTTCGACAAGAGGGGAAAGACGATCATGACGAAGCCGCGGTCCATCGACGAGGTGTTGGCGAGGATTCAGGAGCAGGTGGACTTCCATGCCGAACGGGAGAGCTTTCACGCGGCACAGGAGGAGCTGCACCGGGAGCAGCGGAGCTCCCATGCCGCCGCGCTGGAGGAGGCGCGGCGCCGGCTGGAGGTCTTCCGGGCCGCAGCGACCGACGCGCTCGAGCTGGCGGAGCGCAACGTCCTGCCCGGGAAGCGCCGGAGCGCGCCGGACTTGAAGGATGTGGACCTGGGGAGCCTCTCCCGGCCCAAGCTGGGCCGCATGGTGACCCTGATCCTGGAGTCCAGGGAGCCGGACGAGCGCTTCGGAGCCATCGAGCTGAGCCGCGAGGTCAACGAGCGTTTCCGGGACCGGATGCGCCGGTCCGTCGATCCCGTCCAGATGTCGGTCGTGCTCCGTCGCCTGCACCACCGCGGCCTCATCCACCTGGTGCGCGCCGGGCGACCCCACAAGGAAGCGCTCTACGTGCGCCAGCGGCCACCGGCGGAGGATCGGAGCTGAGGCGGGGTGGCGCCCCTTGCGGGCGCAGGCCCGTAGCCCCGGGTTTCAACCCGGGGGGGCTTGTTCGCGTTGTCTCGTTGCCGCGCCCCTTCAGGGGCGATGGCACGGTGGTGGAAGGAGGCCCCCGTGCTGTGGAGCTCGCGGTGACGGAGCTGTGCCGCTCCGCCCTCGCCGTCGCCCCTGAAGGGGCGTGGGTCGGATGGGCGCCTGGAGCCCCGGGTTGAAAACCCGGGGCTACGCGCCCGCGCCCGCAAGGGGCGCCCCCCACCCGCCATGGATGAGATCCATGGTCTGACAAAGTAGAATTAGGCGTATGGCCCGCATGCAGGTTTACCTCCCCGACGACTTGTACAAACGGGTGAAGGCCCGCGGTCTACCGGTAAGGGGCCGGCGTTCCGCCGATTGATCCGGACATGCCGGCGGGGACGCCAGCGGTCCCAGGGAAAAACGCGCGTAGCCAGGATTCTCTCAGGCAGATGCCTCAGCGACCAGCGTGTCAGGCGCGCCGCGCGATTTTCATCGTCAGCTTCAGCTTGCCTGGCGCTAGAGGCTCGACGGCGGCAGTACCGTTCCAGGCGCGTCCCTGGTCGTCCTTGAAGGTCCAGCCGTTGGCTTCGCGGGTCCACTGGTTCGAGGTCTCCAGGAGGTGGTTGACCTGCTGGAGGAAGGCGTCGGCCGGCTGGTCCGTGGTGACGGCCCACTGCTTCTCCCAGCGGTCGGCGGTCCCCTGGGTGACGAGCGGCTCGACCGGCAGGTCGCGGGGCGTATCGACGCGCACCAGGCGGTCGGGCAGGGCGGCGCGGGCCCAGTTCAGCTCGGGCTGCCAGTTGTACTCCATGCCCAGGGCCGCGCGCTGGGCGTACCCCTTGCCCAGGAGTTTCTCGATGACGTGCAGCGAGCCGTCGATCCCCGAGGACAGGCCGGCGGTGGTGACGATCTTGCCGTTGTCCACCCAGCGTTGGTCCTCCACGATCCGGGCTTTGGGCGCGGCGGTCCGGAGCTCGCCGATCAGGCCGGCGAAGGTGGTGGCCTCCAGGCCGTCGAGGAGCCCGGCCTTCGCCAGGAAGAAGGCGCCGTTGCAGACCGAGAGCACCACCTCCGCGTCCTTCGCGCTCTCCTTGATCCACGCCATTATGGCCGGGTTCTCCAGGTGGGGCGGCACGCCGCCGCCGGGCAGAATCAGGATGTCCGGCTTCGGCGCGTCCGCGAAGGTGTAGCGCGGGTTCACGCTCATCCCCATGTTGGTCGTGATCGGACCGGGCTTCTCGGCCACGGTGTAGATGCGGAAGGCGGGGCCTTCCGACTTCCAGGCATGGCCGAAGGTCTCGTAGGGGCCGGTGTAGTCGATGATCTGGACCCCCTCGAACAGGAGGATGGCCACGTCGCGGCGCCCGGCGTTCCGGCGGTCGGACTCGGCCTTGGAGATGAGCTCCATGCCGCACTTCGGGCAGGTGCCCGGCGCCTGATGAATGGTCTCCTCGTGCTCCGGCATCGGGCATACCCATTCCGGACTGGCGAGAGCCAGCGAGGCACCCAATGCGAGGACGAACAGACACACGAAGAGCCAGCGTATGGATTTCATGATTGCTCCTTTTTCAGTTACATGCTGCGCAAGGCCACCATCGGGTGGATCTCCGTGGCGCGCCGGGCGGGGACGAAGCAGGCCACCGCGGCGACGCCGAGGAGGAGCAGGGAGACGGCCACGAAGGTCGCCGGGTCCGTGGGCTCGACCCCGAAGAGCAGGCCGGTGAGCACGCGGGTGAGCACCAGGGCGCCCATCAGACCCAGGGCAAGCCCGGGGATCACCAGCCGCGCCGCCTGCCTCAGGATCATGAAGCGCACGTCTCCCGGCACGGCTCCCAGGGCCATGCGGATGCCGATCTCGTGCGTCCGCTGGCTGACCGAGAAGGCCAGGATGCCGGCGATGCCGGCCGCCGTGATCACCAGGGCGAGGACGGCGAAGACCCCCAGGAGCGTCGTGGTCAGGCGCGAGGGCGCGAGCGACTCGGCGCGCGCCTCCTCCAGGGTGCGGACGCCGTCGACCGGCTGCTCCGGATCGATCGCGCGCATGGAATCCCGCACCAGCTTCTCGATCGTCGCGGGCGGCAGGTCGGACCGCACCAGCAGGTTGCCGGCGCCGATGGCGTACTGGGCGAACGGCCGGTAGATCTCGTCGGCCGCCTTGCTGTCGAGCCCGTACTGCTTGACGTCGCCCACGACTCCCACGATCGTGCGCCAGCTCTCGCCGTCGTCGAACGAGATGCGCTGGCCGATCGGGTTGCGGTCGCTCCAGAAGCGGCGGGCGAGCGCGCGGTTGACGACCGCGACCGGCAGGGCCTTGGCGTGGTCGGCCTCGGTGAAAACCCGGCCCTGGAGGACGGGGATGCCCAGGGTGCTGAAGTAGTCGGTGCTGGCGATGCGCATGTCGACCGGGGCCGCGGCCTCTCCCGGCCTCGGGGCGCGGCCCTCGACGAGCAGCTCGATGGTCCAGGGATCGGACTCGCCGTCGAGAGGGTAGGCCGAGCCCAGGGCCACGGAGATCACGCCCGGATGGGCCTTTACCCGCTTCATGAGGTCGTCCAGGACCGCCCAGCGCCGCGGCTCGGTGTCGTAGCGGTTCCAGTCGAGGTGCACGGCCGCGGTGGTCACGCGCTCGGGCCGGAAGCCCGGATCGACCTGCTCCAGCTCCCAGAAGCTGCGCAGGGTGAGCCCGGCGCCGATCAGGAGCATGAACGAGGCCGCGAGCTGGAACACGATCAGGAGGTTCCTCGTCCGCAGGCTCTTTCCGCCCGAGGTGCCCCGGTCTCCCCCCTCCTTGAGCATGACCGTCGGATCCTGGCGCGTGAACGCGGGCGCCACGCCGGCGAGGAGACCCGTGAGCAGCGCGACTCCGACCGTGAAGAGGAGGACCGTGCCGTCGATCCCGATCTCGTGGGCGCGCGGGGTGAAGCGGGCGGCGAACGCCGTCAGGAGCCGCAGGGCGGGGAGGGCCAGCAGCAGGCCGGCCGCTCCGCCGGCCAGGGCGAGGAGCGCGCTCTCGGTCAGGAGCTGGCGCGCGATCCGGCCGCGGCCGGCGCCGAGCGCGGTGCGCAGCGCGAGCTCCCGCTGGCGGTGGAGGAGGCGGGCCAGGGCCAGGTTGGCCACGTTGGCGCAGACGATCAGGAGCACGAGGCCGACCGTGCCGAGCAGGATCAGCAGCTTGGGCCGGGCCTCGCGTACCAGCTCCTCGCGCAGCGGCAGGAGCGCGGCCTGGAAGCCCGCGGCAGTGGGGTAGTCCTCGGGGTGCTCGGTCCGGAGCTGTCCGAAGACCGCGGCGAGGTCGGCGCGGGCCTGCTCCAGGGGGATGCCGGAGCGCATCCGGCCGAAGGCGGTGAGCATGCGCGCCCCCCGCATCGTGCGCGCGTGCTCGCCGGAGCGGGACGGGCAGGCGGTGGTGGGCATGTAGACCTCGTCCTCGGTCGGGTAGCGCGGCACGGGCGGCAGGACTCCGATGACGGTGTGGGTCTTGTCGTTCATCTCCATGGCCCGGCCCACGACCTTGGGGTCGGCACCCTGGCTCTGCCAGTACTCGTAGCTGAAGATCAGGACCGGCTCGGCCCCGGGCTTCTCGTCCTCGGGCTGGAAGGTGCGGCCGAGGATGGGCTTGACCCCGAGCACGTCGAAGAAGCTCCAGGACACCACGCCGGTCCGGACGCGATGAGGCTCGCCCCGGTCGAGCAGGGTGAACGACATGTTGTGATGCTCCACGAGGTCGGCCAGGGCGCGGCTGCGCGCGCGGTAGTCGGCCATCTCCACGGGCGAGACGCCGACATCCTCCTGCCCGGTCAGCGCGGCGCTCTGGCGCAGGACCACGAGGCGGTCCTCCCGCGGGTAGGGGAGGGGGCGGAGGAGCACGCCGTTGACCACGCTGAAGATGGCGGTGTTGGCGCCGATGCCGAGCGCCAGGATGAGCACCACCACGGCCGAGTAGCCGGGCTGCTTGATCAGCATGCGCGCGCCGTAGCGCAGGTCCTGGAAGAGCTGCTCCCACCGGCGTGCGCCGTGCGCCTCGCGGCACTGCTCCTTGACCTTCTCGACGCCGCCGAAGACGCGCAGGGCCTCGGTGCGCGCCTGCTCCGGCGTCATGCCGCGGCGGACGTTCTTCTCGGTCTCCATCTCGATGTGGAAGCGCAGCTCCTGCTCCATCTCACGCTCCTCGCGGCTCTTGAACACGAGCGCTCTCAGGGTCATCCGGGGTCCTTGCATGGGCTCTCTCCTAAGCCGTCTCGAGGATGCGGTCGATGGCGTCGGACACGCGCGCCCAGTTCTCGGTCTCGGCGTCGAGCTGGCGCCGGCCCTCCTGGGTCAGGCGGTAGAACTTCGCCTTGCGGTTGTTCTCGGACGTGCCCCACTCGGCGGCGATCCATCCCTGGTGCTCCAGGCGGTAGAGCGCGGGGTAGAGCGAGCCCTGGTTGACCTGGAGCACGTCGCGCGAGACCTGCTGGATGCGCTGGGCGATCCCCCAGCCATGGGCGGGCTCCAGCGCCAGGGTCTTCAGGATCAGCATGTCGAGCGTGCCCTGCAGGAGGTCGGACTTGGCTCTGTTCATCATCTCTCCTAGATCGTCTACAGGAAGGATGCGCGCGCTCCTGTAGATTGTCAAGGGGAAGATACGGGGGTGCGGGGGAAAGGTTGCAGAAGGACCTCAAGGACACCAGGGACACCAAGGACCCCAGCTTTTGTCCTTGATGTCCCTGGTGTCCTTGAGGTCCTGGGCGGGCGGGGGGGCCCCCTACTTCTCGGGCACGAACTTCATCGACACCGAGTTCATGCAGTACCGCAACCCGGTCGGCCGGGGGCCGTCGGTGAAGACGTGGCCGAGATGGCCGCCGCAGCGGGCGCAGTGCACCTCGGTGCGCTGCGAGAAGAAGCTGTTGTCCTCCTCGGTCTCCACGTTCTTCGGATCGATCGGCTGCCAGAAGCTCGGCCAGCCGGTGCCCGAGTCGAACTTGGTCGCCGAGCTGAAGAGCGGCAGACCGCAGGCCGCGCAGACGTAGACGCCCTTGCGGTGGTTGTCGTGCAGCTCCCCGGTGAAGGCGCGCTCGGTGCCCTTCCTGCGCAGCACCTGGTACTGTTCCGGGGTCAGGATCTTCTTCCACTCCTCGTCGGTCTTGACCACCTTCTCGATGCCTTGGGCTGTGTGCACGTGGTTTCCTTTCTCCGCGGCCGCTGCCGGAGTCGCCGAATCGCAGGCGAGGCTCCCGGCGAGCAGGAGCAGGGTGAGCAGGGCTTTGACTTTCACGGCTGGGTCCTCACTTTGTCAGTCCAGGTTCACTCCGTTCTCCCGTAACAGCTCGACGAAGGCGTTTTCATCCAGGGTCTTGACGCCGAGCTTCTGCGCGTCCTCGGCTTTCGACCCGGCATCCTCGCCCACGATCACGTAGTCGGTGGACTTGCTGACCGACCCGGTGGCGCGGGCGCCCAGGGATTCCACGATCTCCTGGGCCTGCTTGCGGGAGAAGCGGGACAGGCCGCCGGTGAAGACGAACTTCTGCCCCGCAAAGGGGAGTACGGCCCCGGACGCCGGCTTGGACTTTTCTTCCTGGAGGCTGAGCTTCGCGACCAGCGCGTCGAGCACTTCCGCATTGTCCGGTTGGGCGAAGAACGCCGTGATCTGCTCGGCCATGCGCGGCCCGACCCCCTGGACCTCCTGGAGCGTGGCGTCGTCCGCCGAGCGCAGGCGCTCGAACGAGCCGAAGTGCCGCGCGAGGTCGCGCGCCACGGCCGTGCCCACCTCGGGGATGCCCAGGCCGTAGAGGAAGCGGGCGAGCTCCACCTTGGAGGCGGCCTTGCCCAGCGCCTCCACCAGGTTGGTGGCCGACTTGTCCGCAAACCCCTCCAGCTTGACGAGCTGGTCGGCTTGCAGGCCGAAGAGGTCGGGGAGCTGCCGGACCAGCCCCTCGGCCACGAAGAGCTTGGCCGTCTCATCGCCGAGCCCTTCGATGTCGAGGGCGTTGCGCGAGGCGAAGTGGACGATGCGGCCGGCGAGCTGCGCCGGGCATTCGAAGCTGTTCGGGCAGACCGTGAACGGGCCGCGCTCGGTCAGCGGCGTGCCGCAGGAGGGACAGACGTCCGGCATCCGCCACTCGGGCGCGCGCTCGCGGTCGGGCTCCTCGATGCGCTCGATGACCTGGGGGATGACGTCGCCGGCCCGCTGCACGCGCACCCGGTCGCCCTCGCGCACGTCCTTCCGCGCCACCTCCTCGCGGTTGTGGAGGGTGGCGCGGGAGACGGTCACGCCGCCGATTTCGACCGGGAGCATGATCGCGACCGGCGTGACCACGCCGGTGCGGCCGACGCTGGGCAGGATCGAGAGGATGCGGGTGACCTCCTTGCGCGGCGGGAACTTGAAGGCGAAGGCCCAGCGCGGGTGGCGCGTGGTCCAGCCCAGGACCTCCCGGGCCTCCAGGTCGTTCAGCTTGATGACGATGCCGTCGATCTCATAGCCGAGGTCGTCGCGCTGCTCCTCCAGCCCCTTGTGGTACTCCAGGATGTCATCTACGGTCGTCGCCTTGCGCACGAGGCTGTTGACGCGGAGGCCCCAGTCGCGGAGCGCCTGCAGCACGTCCCACTGGTTGGCGAGGTCCAGCTCCTCGGAGGCCAGGATGTCGTAGGCGTAGAGCTCCAGGGGACGGGAGGCGGTGAGCTGGGGATCGAGCTGGCGCAGGGCCCCGGCCGCGGCGTTGCGCGGGTTCGCGAACGGCTCCCTGCCCTCGGCCATCAGCTTCTCGTTCAGCTTGTCGAACTGCTCCGAGCGCATGATGACCTCGCCGCGGATCGAGAGGAAGGGCGGCACCGGGCGCTCGCCGTCCCGCAGCCGGAGCGGGACGCTCTGCATGGTGCGGACGTTCGCGGTGATGCCCTCGCCGCGGCGGCCGTCGCCGCGGGTGGAGGCCTGGAGCAGCGTGCCGTTCTGATAGACCAGCTCCAGCGAGGCGCCGTCGAGCTTGGGCTCCAGCACGTACTCCACGGGGAAGTCCCCGCCGAGCCCCTTGCGCACCCGCTCGTCGAAGCGGCGCAGAGTGGCCTCGGACTGGTCCGAGTCCAGCGAGAGCATGGGGGCCGCGTGCTCGATCGTGGGGAAGCTGGTCAGCGGCTGGCCCGCGACGCGCTGGGTCGGCGAGTCGTCGGTGACGAGATCCGGGAACTGCTCCTCCAGGGAGACCAGCTCCCGGTAGAGCTTGTCGTACTGCTCGTCGGAAACTTCCGGAGCGTCTTTGACATAATAAAGGTAGTCGTGGTGGCGGATCTCCGATCTGAGCTTCGAGATCCGTTCCGCTGCCTTTTTCTGGTCCATGCCTCTCCCCTCGGCGGGTGTTTTGCAGCGGCGATGCTAACACCGGGGAGGCGCTGGAGTTTCTCCGGTGACATCATGTGGCCATGACTTCACTCTGGACGCGCGGCGGTCTCACCTGGAAGGAGCTGGGAGTCCGGCTCTGGCGCCAGATCTATGAGGACGAGCTGCTCGGGCGCTGCGCCGAGCTGGCCTACTTCTTCCTGTTCTCGGCGTTCCCGCTGCTCCTGTTCCTCACCACGCTGCTGGGCTACCTGGCCGGCGCGAGCGCCGCCCTGCGCTGGAACCTGTCCTGGTACCTGGCCCGGATCTCGCCCAGCCAGGACGTGACGGAGCTCCTGACCCAGACCCTGCAGGAGGTCACGGTGGCGAAGAGCGGGTGGAAGCTCTACCTGAGCCTGTTCGCCGCGATCTGGATCGCCTCGAACGGCATGATCGCCGTGGGCCGGACGCTCAACATCGCCTGCGGCCTCAAGGAGACCCGCCGCTGGTGGAAGCGCCGGATCATCTCGGTCGTGCTGACGATCGTGTTCGCGGCGCTGATCATCAGCGCCCTGGGCGCCATCTTCTACGGCGGGGCCATCGCGGGCCTGCTGGCCGAGTACCTGGGGCCGTTCGTGGCGGTCGCCTGGCACGTGATGCGGTGGCCGCTGGTGCTGGTGTTCGTGATCATCTCCTTCGAGATGGTCTACAACTACGCGCCGAACCTGGGGGAGGGCTCCAGCCGCCAGTGGGGGACGCCGGGCGCGGTGACCGCCGTGGCCCTCTGGCTGCTGGCCTCCTTCGGCCTGCGCCTCTACCTCGCCTACTTCCATTCCTACAGCACGGCCTACGGCTCGGTGGGCGTGATCATCGTGCTCCTGACCTGGTTCTACTTCACCGGCTTCGCCATCCTGATGGGAGGCGAGGTCAACTCGGAGATCGGCAAGGAGATCTCCCGGCTCAAGTCGCTGGAGGAGGGCGGGGAGAGCCCGGAGGAGCGCCGGAGGCGGCGGCGCCGGCTGCTCCGCGCCATTCCCAGAGTCCGGACCTAGGACTGCTCCAGCTCCATCTTGAGCGAGAAGAACCGTAGCAGGTCCTTGAGGGTGAGGATGCCCAGGAGCTGATCGCCCTCGGCGACCATGAGGCGGGAGACGCCCGTGCGGCTCATGGCGGAGAGGGCCTGCATGGCGTCGGTGTCCGGGCGCACCACGCTCTCCGGGCTGCACTGCTTGGCCAGGACGCCGACGGTGGTGTTGTCCCACTCCTCGCGCGGCAGCTCCTTGACCTGGCGCGCGGTCACGCAGCCGAGCAGGCGGCCGGCGTCGTCGAGCACCGGGTACATCTTGTAGTGGTGGCGGTAGATGTAGTCCTGGACCAGCTCGGCGACGGAGACCTGGCGCGGCACGGTGACCGGGTTCGTCTGCATGAAGCGCGAGACCGGCTCGCCTTCGAAAGCGCGGCGCAGGAGGAGCTGCTGGTAGGACATCTGCGCGGCGTTGCGCACGAACAGGCCGAGCAGGAAGAACCAGATGCCGCCCCAGTTGCCCTGGATCACGAAGAGGACGCCGGCCGCGATCAGGAGGAAGCCGAACCCGGAGCCGATCTGCGAGCTGATGCGCGTGGCCCGGCGCAGGCTCCCCTTCCAGTGCCAGAGGATGGCGCGCAGCACCCTTCCGCCGTCGAGGGGAAAGGCCGGGACCATGTTGAATGCGACCAGCATGGCGTTGACGGCGCCGACGTAGAACACCACGCCGAGCACCGAGGCGGGCAGGCCCAGGCCCGCGCCGGCCGAGCTCAGCCCCAGGCCGGCGAGCGCGATGGCGAGGCTCATGGCCGGACCGGCGATGGCGATCCAGAACTCCGCCTTGGGGGAGGGGACCTCGGACGACATCTCGGCCACGCCGCCGAAGAGGAACAGCGTGATGCCGCGCATGGGGACGCCGTAGCGCCGGGCCACCAGCGAGTGCGCCAGCTCGTGCACCACGACCGAGGCGAACAGCAGCAGGGCTCCGGCGATACCCATCGCCCAGTAGGTGGAGCGCGGCAGGCCTGGGCTGTGGCCCGGGAAGAACTGGGTCGCCAGGTTCGAGGTGGCGATCACGGCCACGATGAACCAGCTCGGATCGAGCCGGACCGAGAAGCCGAAGACGGTGAAGAGGTGGATGCCGCGTCCGAACACAGGGTCACCTCCTTGCATGGAGGGTGCCGGTCGTCCGCTCCGGCGAGTCCGTGTTCGGCTCGACCGGGCAGTGGAGGTCGCGCCGCCGCTCCAGGTCCTCGGCCACGGCCTTCTTGAAGCCCTTGGCGCCGTAGACGGCCATCCTCTCCGCGCGGTAGGCGCCGATGTCCACCAGCTCCAGGCGCATGCGGATGGTCTGGAACAGCCGCGGGTTCTTCTCGCCGGGCACCTGGACGTGGTGGAGGCCGCCGCTGTAGGCGAGGAGCATCCGCCCCTCGCCGATCGACTCCAGGATGTCCGCGATGCCGCCGCGCACGGTCATCGGCTTCCCCTCCGAGTCGAGGCCGTTGGCGCGCTTCATCCGCCCTTCGGGGAGGATGGCCACCATGGCATCCGGATCGATCCTCCGCAGCACCTCGCTCCAGGTCTCGTCGCGCTCGCGGCTGATCGAGATGACGTTCTGGGCGAGCAGGCCGAAGAACTTGCCGACCACGGCGCGGTCGGCGGTCTTGGAGGCGATCGGGACCACGCCGTGGCGGGCCAGGCGCCAGAGGAAGGAGTTGGGGCAGCCGGCGGCGTAGAGCGGCTCGTACAGGCTCGTGTGGTTGAGGAAGGCGACGATCCGGTGGTGCCGCCAGCGGTCGGGCGGCGGGTCCCCGATCCATTGCATGTCGACGCGGTAGAAGATCCGGATCACGATCTTCAGCCCGAGGAGGATCAGGAACACCAGGTAGGCGCGCACTGCCGGGGATTCTATAGCGGTGATACGCTACCGCGTCTATGCCAGAGCCATCTCGCCCCCGGGTCTCGGCGATCGTGACCACGCTCAACGAGGAGCAGCACATCGCCGAGTGCATCGAGTCGCTCCTCTGGTGTGACGAGATCCTGCTCGTGGACTCCTTCTCGACCGACCGCACGCCGGAGATCGCGCAGCGCTACGACAAGGTCCGCTTCCACCAGCGCACCTACTTCGGCTCGGCGGCGCAGAAGAACTGGGCCATGGACCAGGTCGGCAACGAGTGGATCCTGATCTTCGATGCCGACGAGCGCTGCACCCCGGCGCTCCAGAAGGAGATCCAGGACCTCCTCGTCTCCGGGCCGTCGCACGACGCCTACACGATCAAGCGCCGGGTCTATTTCATGAACCGGGTCATCCGCTTCTCCGGCTGGCAGCACGACCGGGTGGTGCGCCTGGTGCGGCGCGGCACCGCCCGCTATCCCAACCGCCGGGTGCACGCCGACATGATCACCCGCGGCCCGGCGCCCGTGCTGCGCAGCTCCATGACCCACTACATGACCGACTCGTTCGACGAGTACGCCCGCCGGATCGAGAAGTACAGCTTCTGGGGCGCGGCCCAGAACTGGAAGGAGGGTCGCAAGGCCGGCTTCTCCGAGATCTTCGGCCGCTCGCTCTGGCGCTTCCTGCGCACCTACATCTTCCAGCTCGGGATTCTCGACGGCATGCACGGCCTGGTCTTCTGCATGCTCCAGGCGTACGGCACCTTCCTGAAGTGGTCGCTCCTCTGGGGCTGGCACGTCAACGCCGCGCGCGGCGTCATGCCCAACCTGCCCGCCTTCGACGAGAACGAGAGCACCTGGCGGCCGCTCGAAGAGGGAAAGGGCCAGGCGCTGTAACCTTTCCCTCGCCCTGATCGTAAGACCGGCTGGAGGACCTTCCATGACCGGACTGGCGCGCGATCTTCGTTACGGCATCCGCATGCTGGCCAAGAATCCCGGCCTCAGCCTGGCCGCGGTGCTGGCTTTCGCCCTGGGCATCGGCCTGTCGACGGCCATGTTCAGCATCGTCTACGGCGTCATCTTCCGCGGGCTCCCCTTCGAGGAGCCCGACCGGCTGATGCACGTCGAGAACAACAACCCGTCCAAGGAGCAGCGCAGCCTGGAGGTCTTCCTGCCGGATTACCTGGAGCTGCGCAAGAGCCAGCGGTCATTCGAGGACCTCGCCGCGTTCTCCGAAGGCACGCTCAACCTGAGCGGCGACGCGAAGCCCGAACGGTACGAAGGGGCTTTCCTGACCGCCAACACCTTCGACATCGTGCGCGTCAAGCCGCTGATCGGCCGCGGCATCCTGCGCGGCGAGGACTCGCCGCAGGCCGCGCCCGTCGTCGTCCTCGGCTACGGGCTCTGGCACGCCCGCTACAACGCCGACCCGAAGGTGATCGGGCGCAAGGTCCGGGTCAACGGCGAGTGGGGGACGATCGTGGGCGTCATGCCCGAGGGCTTCGCCTTCCCGATCTCCCACCAGGTCTGGGTGCCGCTGCGCCTCGACCCGCTCAAGAACGTGCGCGGACGCGGGGAGACCCTGGAGGTCTTCGGCCGCCTCAAGGAAGGGGTCTCCATCGACCAGGCGAGGGCCGAGCTGGGCGGGATCATGCAGGGGCTGGCCAAGGAGTTCCCGGAGACCAACAAAGGGCTTGGCGCGGTCGTCAAGCCGTACACCGAGGAGTACATCGGCGAAGAGCCCCGCGCCCTGATCGTGATCATGCTGGGGATCTGCCTTGCCGTCCTGATGCTCGCCTGCGTCAACGTGGCCAGCCTGATCATGGCCCGCGCCTCGAAGCGCAACCGGGAGATCGCCATCCGCTCCTCCCTGGGGGCCGACCGCCGGCGCCTGATCGGTCAGCTGCTGATCGAGAGCGTGCTGCTCTCGCTGGTGGGGGCCCTGCTCGGCGTGCTGCTCGCCCACGTGGGGATCAAGGCTTTCAACGCGGCCATCGTGGACACGCAGCCGCCGTTCTGGCTCAAGATCGCCGTCGACCCCGTGGCCCTGCTCTTCGCGCTGGGAGCGACCCTGCTCGCCGGGGTGGTCTCCGGCCTGGTGCCGGCGTACCAGGCTTCGCGGACCGACGTCAACGAGGTGCTCAAGGACGAGGGCCGGGGCTCCTCCAGCCTGCGCATGGGTATGTTCACCCGCTCGGTGGTGGTCGCGGAAGTGGGCCTCTCCTGCGTCATCCTGATCTGCGCCGGCCTGATGATCCAGAACGTGCTCAAGATGGACGACCGGGTCGAGATCGACACGGCGAACCTGTTCACGGCCCGCATCGCCCTGTTCGAGTCGGCGTACCCGGAGGAGGCGCAGCGCGCGCGCTTCTTCGAGACGCTGCTGACCCGGCTGCGGGAGGACCCCGCCGTGGTCTCGGCCGCGGCGAGCACCTACCTGCCCGCGGCGGGGACCGGGGCGCCGCGCTTCGCCATGGAGGGAGCCAGCTATCCCAAGGAGGAGGACCAGCCGCGGGCACACATCGCCTGGGTCTCCTCCGGGTTCGCCCACACCTTCAAGGCCGAGGTGCTGCGGGGGCGCGACTTCGACACCCGGGACACCGCCGCCAGCCTGCCGGTGGCGCTGGTCAACAGCAGCTTCGTCAAGAAGTTCTGGCCCGGGCAGGACCCGATCGGCCGGCGCATCCGGTTCACCGGCGCCGACGAACCCGCGGCCGAGCCCTGGCGCACGGTGATCGGCGTGGTCCCGGACCTGGGCATGGCCGAGATCGAGGACAACGACTTCGGACCGGAAGGGTTCTACTTCCCCCTGTCGCAGGACTGCCCCGGCTTCGTCAGCGTGGTGGTGCGCACCCGCGATGCGAACCCGCTCGCGATCACCGAAAAGGTGCGGGCGCACGTGACTGCGCTGGACAAGGACCTGCCCATCTACTTCGTCCGCTCGATGGCGGAGGTGGTCGCGCAGACGGGCTTCTTCCAGAGCCTGTTCGCCACGCTGTTCGCGATCTTCGGCCTGGTCGCGCTGGTGCTCGCCTCGGTGGGGATCTACGGCGTGATCGCCTTCTCGGTCGAGCAGCGCACGCAGGAGATCGGCATCCGCATGGCGCTCGGGGCGCGGCAGAGCAGCGTGCTGGGCCTGATCCTGCGCCAGGGGATGCTGCAGCTCCTCCTCGGGCTGGTGCTGGGGCTCGTCCCGGCCTGGCTCCTGGGGCGGGCGCTCGGCGTCATCCTGGTCGGGGTGAAGCCGTACGACCCGCCGACGTTCGTGGGGGTCTGCCTGCTGCTCGCCGGGGTGGCGCTGCTCGCCTGCTGGGTCCCGGCCCAGCGCGCCAGCCGCACCGATCCGCTGGTGGCGATCCGGTACGACTGAAGGAAGAACACGGACTGACACGGACGAACACGGACCGACACGGACAAGGCGTCCGTGCTCGTCCGTGATGGTCCGTGTTCGTCCGTGTTCCGATTCTGGTACCGTTCGTCTCCCATGAACGGACTGGCCCGCGATGTGCGCTTCGGCATCCGGCGTCTCGCCAGGACTCCGGGCCAGACCCTGGCCGCGGTGACCGCGTTGACGCTGGGCATCGGCCTGTCCACGGCCGTGTTCAGCATGACGTACGGCATCGTTGTCCGCGGCCTGCCGTTCGAGGAGCCCGAGGAGCTCCTGCACCTGGAGAGCGAGGACCAGCTCCGGAAGCCTTCCCAGAACCAGCCGAGCCTCGGGGTCTACCTGCAGGACTTCCTGGAGTGGCGCCGGCGCCAGACCGTCTTCGAGGGGCTCGCCGCCTTCTACCTCGAGACCGCGAACCTGAGCGGCGACAGCCACCCGGAGCGGGTCGAGGGGGCGTACTTGAGCGCCGACGCCTTCGGCCTCCTGCGGGTGCGGCCGGCCCTGGGCCGCGGTTTCCTCGCCGGCGAGGACTCGCCGCGCGCCGAGCGGGTCGTCGTCCTCGGCTGGGGGATCTGGCAGGCCCGCTACGGCGGCGACCCGCACGTGATCGGGCGCAAGCTGCGGGTCAACGGCATGCCGGCCACGGTGGTCGGCGTCATGCCGAAGGGCTTCGGCTTCCCGCTGCACCAGCAGGTCTGGCAGCCGCTGCGCCTCGATCCGGTCCGTCTCAGGCGAGGCCCGGGGCAGACCGTCGAGGTCTTCGGCCGCCTGCGGGATGGCGCCACCCTGGAGCAGGCCCGGGCGGAGATGACGGGGATCGCCCGCGCCCTGGCCGCGGAGCTCCCGGCGACCAACCGCGGGCGCGGCGCCGTGGTCCGGCCCTACACCGAGAAGTACCTGGGCAGCGGGCCGGCTGGGATGCTCTACAGCATGCTGGGCGCCTGCCTCCTGGTGCTCCTGCTCGGCTGCGCCAACGTGGCGGCGCTCACCACGGCCCGGGCCGCGCAGCGGACCCGCGAGATGGCGCTCCGGGCGGCTCTGGGCGCCCCCCGCGGCCGGCTCGTCCGGCTGCTCCTCGTCGAGACGTTCCTGACCGCGGCGCTCGGCACGGCCCTGGCGGTCCCGCTCGCCTATGCCGGCGTGCGGACGTTCAATGCCCTGATCGCCGACCGCAACGTCCCGTTCTGGGTGAACGTGGCGCTCGACCAGCGCGCCCTGCTCTTCGCGGCCGGTCTGACCCTGCTGGCCGCCCTGGCGTCCGGGCTGGTGCCGGCGCTCCAGGCCTCCCGCGCCGGGCTCGCCGAGGTGCTCAAGGACGAAGGGCGCTCGACCAGCCAGCGGATGGGATGGACCCTGCGGGCGATCGTGGTGATGGAGGTCGCGGTCTCCTGCGCCCTGCTTGTCGGGGCCGGGCTGATGATCCAGAACGTGCGCCACGTGAGCACGCGGACCGGGTTCCGGACCTCCCGCCTGTTCACGGCGCGGCTCGCCTTGAACGAGTCGCGCTATGCCGGGAACGCGGAGCGGGTGCGCTTCGTCGAGGAGCTGCTGCGCCGGCTGCGGCAGGACCCCGCCGTGCTCGCCGCCGCCGCCGGCAGCTACGTCCCGGCCACCGGCTCGGCCACGTCGGCCTACGCGGTCGAGGGGGAGATCTACGCCGCCGAGAAGGACTACCCCGTCGCCCACATGGCGAGCGTCTCCACCGGGTTCTTCGAACGCTTCGGGGCCGGGGTCGTGCGGGGCCGGGGCTTCGAGCCCCTGGACACGGCGGGCAGCCTGCCGGTCGCGGTGGTCAACCAGTCGTTCGCCCGCAAGAGCTGGCCCGGTCGGGACCCGCTCGGCCGCCGCATCCGGATCGCGCTCAACGGCCGCGCCGGCGAGCCCTGGCGCACCGTGGTCGGCGTCGTGCCCGATCTCGCCATGGAGCACGTCGCCATCTCGGACGACGGCGCCGGCTTCTACCTGCCTCTGTCCCAGGAGGGCTCGGCCGTGCTCAACCTGGTGGTCGAGACGCGCGATCCCGATCCCCTGACGGTCACGCAGCGGGTGCGCGACCACGTGGCAGCCCTGGACGGCGACCTGCCCATCTACTACGTCTACTCCATGGAGCAGGCGGTCGAGATCGTCGGCTTCTCCCCGCGCTTCTTCGCCGCCGCCTTCTCGGTCTTCGGCCTTGCCGCGCTGCTGCTCGCATCCGTGGGCATCTACGGCGTCCTCGCCCTGTCGGTCGAGCGGCGGATCCCGGAGATCGGCATCCGCATGGCGCTCGGGGCGCGGCCGGGGAGCGTGCTCGCCCTGGTCTTCCGCCAGGGGCTGGCGGAGCTGCTCGCCGGGCTCGGCCTGGGGCTGCTCCTGGCCTGGCCGATCGCAAAGCTGCTGAGCGGGCTGCTGGTGGGCGTCGATCCGCAGGACCCGCCGACCTTCCTCGGCGTCGTCCTGGTGCTCACCGCCGTCTCCCTCCTCGCCTGCTGGTTCCCGGCGCGGCGCGCCAGCCGCACCGATCCGGTGACGGCGATCCGATACGATTGAAGGATGGAGAGGCTCCTCGGTCTCCTCGATAACCTGCGCGGCCGGCGCGACGAGATGGTCGCGCTGCTGCGCGAGCTGGCCGCGATGGAGTCCCCCTCGCGCAGCCCCGAGGCCCAGGAGCCGCTCTTCGCCCGCCTCGCCGCGGAGCTGCAGGATCTCGGGCTCCGACCTCGCCGTCTGCAAGGAAAGACCAGCGGCGGGCAGATGTTCGCCGCGCCGCCGCACCCGCGCAAGCCGGGGCAGCTCCTGGTGGGTCATTGCGACACGGTCTGGCCGGTGGGCACCCTGGAGCGCATGCCGGTCGAGCTGCGCGACGGCCGGCTCTACGGTCCCGGCACCTACGACATGAAAGCGGGTCTGGTGCAGGGGATCTTCGCTCTGCGGGCGATCCGGGACTCAGGCCTGGAGCCGCCGCTCGCGCCGGCGTTCTTCATCAATTCGGACGAGGAGCTGGGCAGCCTCGAATCCGCGGACCGCGTCCGCCGCCTGGCGCGCCGGGTGCGGCGGGTCTTCGTGCTGGAGCCCTCGCTCGGCCCCGAAGGGCGGCTCAAGACCGCCCGCAAGGGGGTCTGGCGGTTCCGCGTCACGGTGCGGGGTCGCGCCGCCCATTCCGGGCTCGACCCGGAGAAGGGGGCGAGCGCGGTGCTGGCGCTGGCGCACCTGGTCCAGGCGCTCTATGCCCTCGCCGATCCGGCTCGCGGGGTCACGGTCAACGTCGGCGTGATCGGCGGCGGGGTGACCTTCAACGTGGTCGCTCCCGAGGCCTGGGCCGAGGTTGACGTGCGCGTGCTGCGCGGCGAGGACGGCGAGGCGTTCGAGCGCGCGCTCCGGGCGCTGGAGCCGGCCGTGCCGGGCACGTCTTTTGAAATAACCGGCGGCATGAACCGGTACCCTCTGGAACCGAACCCCAGGAACCGGGCCCTCTGGCGTGCCGCCGGGCGTTGCGCCCGCCGGCTCGGGCTCGAGCTGGAAGAGGGCACGGCCGGCGGCGGCTCGGACGGCAATTTCACCAGCGAGCACGCCGCCACGCTCGACGGCCTGGGCGCGGTGGGCGACGGCGCCCACGCGGTCCACGAGCACGTGGTGATCGACCGCATGCCCGAGCGGGCGGCGCTGCTGGCGGGATTGTTGCTAGAGCCCGTGTAGCAGGGTGGAAGGAGAAGTCGGATGAGAAGGGTGGTCGTCTTGTTGTTGCTGTCCCTCGTGGTGGGAGCGGGTGGAGCCCTCGCCGGGACGTCCAAATACGCGCTCACGAAGGAAGAGATCAAGCGGGCGGAGAAGCGGCTCACGGAGCTCGGCTACTGGGCCGGCCCGGCCGACGGCGTCTGGGACGCGGCGTCGCGGCACGCGCTCGTCGCCTTCCAGAAGGTCGAGGGCGCCCGCCCCACGGGCACGCTCACCCGGGCCGAGTACAACGCCCTGACCGACTCGATGCAGGGCATCCCGCGGCCGCGCATGCAGGGCGATGCCCACGTCGAGGTGGACTTGGCCCGCCAGGTCCTCTACCTGGTGGACGCCGAGGGCAAGGTGGCCAACATCCTGCCGGTCTCCTCGGGGAGCGGCAAGACCTTCCACGAGAACGGCTACCCCGAGACTCACGCCGTCACCCCCTGCGGCCGGCTGGAGGTCTACACCAAGGCTTCGGGCTGGAAGACGAGCCCGCTGGGACAGATGCACAACCCCATGTACATCGTCGGGGGCATCGCGATCCACGGCAGCGAGGACGTGCCGCCCTGGCCGGCGAGCCACGGCTGCATCCGCATCCCGATGTTCGCTTCGCAGCGCCTGCCCGGGATGATTCCGGTGGGCACGCCGGTTCTGGTTTACGGCTGCAAGGAGGAGACGACTGAGACGGCTCTTCTTTCGGGCGTAAACTAGGGCCAGGCATGCGGCACCACCCCAAGCACCACGATCTCATCCAGGCCGAGATCAACCTGATGCCGTTGATCGACGTCGGCCTGGTGCTGATCATCGTCCTGCTGGTGGTCTTCCCCATGGTGAAGGCCACCGCATCCCCTGCCATGAAAGCCGCGGCGAAGCCTGTTCCCGGGGTGCTCGCCCTGGAGGAGCCTCAGCTCCCCGTGGAGATCCTGGCCGACGGCAGCCTGACCGTGGACGGCAAGCCGGTGGACCAGGCCGGGCTGCAGAGGAAGCTGGGCGAGATCTGGACTCTCACTCCCAACCGCCCGGTGATCGTGAAGGGGGACCGGCACGTGCGCTACGCGCAGGTGCGCTGGGTGCTGCAGTCGGTGAATGCCGCGGGCTTCCGGCGGGCGGGGCTCACCTCCAACCGGCGCTAGCCTCTTACCGCAGGCCCCAGGATCCCCGGCAGCTTCGCCCATGAGGGCGCGGCCTCGAAGTGCACCAGCTTCGGGGTAATCCTGTGGGCTGTCTTGTGGCTCGCGAACCAGACCGGCTTGGGCCAGACCCGGAAGGGGGCGTTGATCACCGCCTTCTGCACGCGGTCGAACATGAGGATGTTGTGGACCGTGCCCGTGCCCGATTGGATATCCCGCCGGGTGTGGCCCGGAAAAGCACCCCAGGGCGTCACCACGAGCCCGAAGCCCGCCGCCGCCCAGTGGTTGATCGACACCGTGCCATAGCGGAGGTTCGCCACGGCGCGGTCCAGCGCCTCCTTGACCGCGGGATCGCGCAGCGACGAGGGGTGGACGATGAGGGTCACGTTGAGCGTTCCCCACACCGTGTCGTTGCAGAAATCCACGGCGCGGTCCAGGAACTCCGTGGCGTTGGCGGCCGGGAGGGCCGTCTCGGCACAGACGCCGCAGAACGCCTCGGTGCGGAAGACGAGGTCGTCCCGGTTCTCCGGCGAAACCCCGGGGATCAGCGCCCAGGGGAGGTGCTCGCCCTCGCGCTCGCCGAAACGCTCGGCCTCGGGATGGGCTTTCAGGAACGCGTCATAGCGGTCCGCGGCCCCCGGGTACCAGGCCTTGCGCGTGGGCACCTTCCCCAGGGCCTCGCGCAGGGCCGCCAGCAGCGGCTCCCTCTGCGGCGAAGAGGCGTGCTGGACGATCACCCGCGACGCGTTGCAGTTGAAGCCGGCGTTGTTGGTCAGCATGGTCGCCAGGTTCTCGGCGTGGTAGGCGAGGTCGCTCTCGCTCCACGAGCCCTCGGGCGCCGGCACCACGATCACCGGGCTCACGTTGCCGAGCTCGGACGTGAAGCGCTTGGCCACCACGGGCTCGTCGCGCTCCTTGCGCCGGGCTCCCTCCTCTCCGGCCCCGAACACGATCGCGTCGTAGGTCCGGTCCGAGCCGGTGATGTGGAGCTCGTCCACGCCGGGATGAGAGGCCAGGTAGGCCCCCTCTTCCGCCCCGCCGTAGATCACGCGCAGGAAGCCGCGGTCGATCAGCGGCTTGAAGCCCTCCTCCACGAGCGGGCCGAGGTAGACGTTCGCCGGATGGGTCTTGAAGGCGACGACCAGGTCTTCCACGAACAGCTTGTAGAGCACGTCCATGGGGCCGATCGAGGAGACGTTGCCGCCGCCGAGCACCAGGGCGACGCCCCCCCTGCGCCCGCGGGAGTGGTAAACCACGGCCATGGTCTCCGGCAGGGTCTCGAGCGTGACGCCGGGCTCCATCCAGACATCGGCGGTGACGCCGGTATAGAAGACTTGGTCCCAGACGTCGTAGGGGAAGACCCGCGCCGTGACCTGGCCGTCCGGCCGGACGCGCACCGAGCCCGGGATGCGCGGCCGGCCATGGACCTCGACGTCCCAGAGCGCCCGCTTGAGCAGCCGCAGGTTGCGGATCACGAAGTACGGGCCAACCAGCGCCTCCTCGGCGGAGGAGGGGTGGGACGGGTCGATCCCCTCGGCCGCGATGGCCGCCTCGGCCCAGCGCTCGGAGACGGGAAGGAAGCTGCGGATCAGCTCCTCCAGCAGCGAGATCCGGTCGCGCACCGGGAGCTC
>Ga0268265_10001092_pt1 | contig 24115 bp, 15 predicted proteins | sample KBSSwiS52_FD_190355 | JGI IMG/M metagenome (GOLD analysis project Ga0268265, IMG submission 190355) | Switchgrass rhizosphere microbial communities from Kellogg Biological Station, Michigan, USA - KBS Switchgrass S5-2 (SPAdes) (version 2) | ecosystem: Host-associated > Plants > Roots >... | reverse complement strand
CACGAAGGGCGATCTGATCGAGTACTACCGCACGGTCTCCCCCTGGATCCTGCGCTACCTGCGCGGCCGGCCGCTGGTGCTCGACCGCTATCCGAACGGCATCACCGGCAAGTCGTTCTTCCAGAAGAGCGCGGGAGACGGCGGCGAGCACTTCCTCTGCAACACCGAGGACGACCTGCTCCAGCTCGCGAACCTGGGGGCGATCCCCCTCCACATCGGGTCGAGCCGGGTGGAATCGATCGAGCGGCCGGACTGGTGCATTCTCGATCTCGATCCCAAGGGAGCGCCGTTCCGGGACGTGGTGCGGATCGCGCTCGCGATCGGCGACCTCTGCGACGAGATCGAGCTGCCATCGTTCGTGAAGACGAGCGGCGGCAGCGGCCTGCACCTCCTGATCCCCATGGGCGCGCAGTGCGATCACGACCAGGTGCGCCAGCTCGCGGAGCTGCTCGCCCGGGTGATCGTCGACCGCCTGCCCGCGATCGCGACGACGCTGCGGTCGATCCCGGCGCGCAAGGGGCGGGTCTACGTCGATGCGCTCCAGAACGGCCGCGGCAAGCTGCTCGCCGCGCCGTACAGCGTGCGGCCGCACCCCGGTGCGCCGGTGTCGACGCCGCTGGCCTGGAGCGAGGTGAGCTCGAAGCTCGACGTGCGCAAGCTGAACCTGCGCACCGTGCCGAAGCGGCTGCAGAAGCTCGGGGAGGATCCTTTGCTGCCGGTGCTGGAGCTGCGTCCCGATCTGATGAGCGCGCTGGCCAGGCTGGCCGAGCTGCTTTAGCCTCAGGCCGGCGGCGAGGGGATGTTTCGGGCCAGCAGCACGGCGGCGAGAAGGCCGGTCACCGCGAGGGAATTGCAGGTGGCGGCGAGAGAGCCCCAGGGCTCGGCGAGGAACGGGCGCTGGAGGAGATGGGGGACGGCGATCAGGCCCGCCAGCAGGGCGAGCCCGAGGGCCCAGTCCAGGGCGAGGGCGGCAGGGGCATGTCCGCGCCGGTAGAAACGCTGGATGCGGAGCGCCAGGCTGGTGCCCGCGGCGAGCAGGAGGCCGTGGACCACGATCCAGCGCAGCAGCCGGGGCTGGGCGGGGAGGAGCAGCTCCGGCAGCGGGCGCAGGACGTCGAAGAGGACCATGACGGCGAGGGCGAGCAGGGCGGCGGCGAAGCCGAGGAGCCAGCGGCGCTCCTGTTCCCGCTCCGGGCTCATCTCCCGGGTACCCGGGAAGAGAACCACGGCCGCGGCCCCCGCCTTGAGCGCGAGCCAGGCGCTGGGCAGGTTCCTGCCCTGGGTCAGGCTGAACCAGCCGATCCCCTGGAACGTGCCGAGGAGCCAGCCGAGCGCGATCACGGCGGCGTCGAGGACGAGGACGGCGCGCAGGTCGGGCTGGCGCAGGGCGGCCCGCAGCGGCACGGCGTGCGCGAAGGGTCCGGGCCGGCGGGTGGCCCATGCCACGAGCAGCGCCTGGAGGGCGGGGACGGCGACGAGCTGGAAGACCCCCTCGGCGCTGCGGTCGGCGTGGCCGAAGATCACGGCCGAGGCCAGGGCCCGGGTGAGCCAGAAGGCGGCCAGGAGCGTGAGCCAGAGGGCGAGGAGGCGGGACATGCCGCGCAAGCTTAACCTCACCCCCTGTCCCCCTCTCCCATCTCCCACCCGCTCCCCCGCCGGGAGAGGGGGGACGTAGCTGAGGCCATCGTGCCGATTCGGGCAAGGAGGCCCAAGTCACGTTCCCCCTCTCCCGGGGGTGGGGGACAGGGAGATGGGAGAGGGGGACAGGGGGTGAGGTCCTCGCGCGGCGCACTTCTTCCTCCTCGCGGCACCGTAGGAGTAGAGATGTCGCACTGTCCCTTTTGAAAGGAGGATGTGATGCGGAAGGCAATTCTATCTATGCTCCTGCTGGCTGCCGCCCTGACGCTCCCCGCCCAGGCCAAGGTCACGCGCTACCTGACCGGCAACGCCGGCGACGTGGTGATCTCCATGGCCGGCCCGGCCCACGACTTCGGCGGCGGCGGCACCGACGTCGACGCGGCGCTCCAGTGGATCATCGACCAGGTGCGCGGCTGCACGAGCTGCTCGACCAAGATCGACGTGGTCATCCTGCGCTCCAGCGGCTCGAACGGCTACAACGACTACATCTACGCCATGAACGGCGTCGACTCGGTCGAGACCCTGGTCATCACCAGGGCGAGCGACTCCAACACCGCCGCGGTCCAGGACACGGTGCGCAAGGCCGAGGTGGTCTTCTTCGCCGGCGGCGACCAGTGCGACTACGTGAAGTACTTCAAGGGCACGCTCGTCGAGACCGCGGTCGAGGACGTCTACGCGCGCGGCGGCGGCGTGGGCGGCACGAGCGCCGGCACGGCCATCCAGGGGGAGTTCACCTATGACGGCTGCGCGGGCAGCGCCACCTCGGCCGACGCCCTGGCCAATCCCTACCACCGGACGGTCACGTTCACCTACAACTTCTTCAACTGGACCAACCTGCAGCGCACGATCACCGACAGCCACTTCGTCACCCGCGACCGGATGGGGCGCACCCTGGCGTTCCTCGCCCGCCAGATCAAGGACGGCAAGGCGACCAGCGCCCTGTCGGTCGCGGTCAACGAGGTCACCTCCGTGGTGGTGGACAGGAACGGCCTCGCGACCGTGATGGGCGACGGCCCGGCCTACTTCATCCTCGCGGACCACGCGCCCGAGGTCTGCCAGGCGGGCACGCCGCTGACCTACTCCAACTTCAAGATCTGGAAGGTCCTGCCCGGCGGCACCTTCAACCTCCAGAACCGGCCGACCTCGGGGTACTACCTGCGGAGCGTGACCAACGGAGTGATCAGCTCCAACCCCTACTGAGGTATCATCGCGACAAGACCGCTTTCCGAAAGGGGCGAAACAACGTATGAGGCGAATCACGAGCTTGCGTTGGTTGTTCGCAGTCATTTCCGTCCTGAGCTCCGTCCTGCTGCTGGCGGGCCCGGTGGCCGCCCAGCTCCAGACCGGTGACCTGTACGGCACGGTGGTGGGTGGCGACGGCCAGCCCCTGCCCGGCGTGACCGTCACGCTGGAGGGCCCCGGCTCGCCGTCGGTGCAGGTCACGGACGAGACCGGGAAGTTCCGTTTCCTGGGCCTCTATCCGGGCACCTACAAGCTGACCGCGGAGCTGCAGGGCTTCTCGACGCTGGAGTACCCGGACGTCGGCGTGCGGGTCGGCGGCAACACCGCGCTGGAGATCACGCTCTCCGGCACGGTGGAGGACACGATCACGGTCACGGGCGAGAGCCCGCTGATCGACGAGCGCCAGGTCAACCGCGGCGCCAACGTGGCGGCCGTGGAGCTCGACAAGGTACCCACCGCCCGCGACCCGTGGTCGCTGCTCGCGCTGGCACCCGGCGTGCTCGTCGACCGCTTCAACCTGGGCGGCAACGAGAGCGGCCAGCAGTCGAACTTCGTCGGCACCGGCGCGACCGGCCGCGACAACGTGTTCGCCGTGGACGGCGTGGTGCTGACCGACATGAACGCGGTCGGCGCCTCGGCCACCTACTTCGACTTCGGCGCGTTCGAGGAGGTGCAGTTCACGGTCTCCAGCGCCGACGTCACCGTGGCCACCTCGGGCGTCACCATCAACCAGGTGACCAAGCGCGGCACTAACGAATGGCGTGCCCAGGCCCGCTACCTGCGCACGGACGGCGACTGGCAGTCCGAGCCCTCCGATCTCGGCGACGGCCTGATCGGCAACCAGATCGACGCCGTCGAGGAGTACGGCGCCGACATCGGCGGTCCGCTGTGGAAGGACCACCTGTGGATCTGGGCCTCCTACGGCGAGAGCGACATCCGGAACATCGTCGTCGGCGGCCAGACCGACAAGACGCAGCTCGAGGACCTCAACGCCAAGCTGAACTTCCAGGCCGGCGGGAAGAACTCGGGCGTGATCCACTACTGGACGAACGACAAGCTCAAGTTCGGCCGCGGCGCCGGCCCGGCCCGCGCGCCCGAGACCACCCTCGACCAGACCACGCCGCAGGACATCTTCAAGATCGAGGACACCTGGCTGCCGACCTCGAACCTGGTGCTCACCGCCCTCTTTGCGCGCGACGACGGCATCTTCACCCTGAGCCCCCAGGGCGGGCTGGACCACGACATGTTCACCGACGACAACGGCGTGCTGCGCGGCTCGAACGCCGACTTCCGCCAGGACGCGGTGATCGACCAGGCGCGCCTCGACGCGAGCTACTTCTTCGACGCCGGCCCGTCCAACAACGAGCTCAAGTTCGGCGCCGGCTTCCGCGAGCAGGAGAACCACTCGCTCTCGCTCTGGCCGCGCGGCAAGTTCGTGGTCTCCGGCGAGTTCCAGGGGCTCGACCCCGGCTTCGCCATGGTCGTCTTCCCGCGCAACCGCACCGTGGGCATCATCTCCAGCTACGACTCGGCCTGGGTGCAGGACACGCTGACCCTCGACCGCTGGACGATCAACGCCGGCCTGCGCTATGACAAGCAGACCCTGGAGAACCTGGCCAAGTCCGATCCCGGCAACCCGGTCGCCGGCGGGCTGCTGCCGCCGCTCAGCTTCGCGGGCAACGACGCCGGCGGCTTCGAGTGGGAGTCGGTCGTCCCCCGTGTCAGCGCCGCCTACACCCTGGGCGAGGACAGGAAGACCCTGCTGCGCGGCACCTTCTCGCAGTACGCCGAGCAGCTCGGCCAGCTCCCGCTGGCCACCCGCGTCAACCCGATCGGCTACGCCTACGCCTACTTCTACTTCGCGGACGCCAACGGCAACCTGGTCTTCGATCCGAACGAGGCCGGCTCGCTGGAGTTCGGCTACACCTACAACATCGACCCCGACAACCCGGGCTCGCTCGCCTCGCCGAACGTCAACGACCCGAGCCTCGACCCGACGATGACGGACGAGATGACGTTCGGCCTGGAGCACTCGTTCCGGGGCGATTTCGCCGGCGGCCTGACGCTGACCTGGCGCAACATCTCCGACATTCCCGAGAGCCGGACCTTCGTCACCGACGACGCGACCGGGCTGGTCCGCCTGGCCGTTCGCGAGGACTGGGTGCAGACCGGCACCGTGCAGCAGCCGCTCCCCAATGGCCAGCTCTCGCGGGCGGTCCCCGTCTATGACCTGCGCGACGGCCTGACTCCCACCGGCGGGACGCTCTACACCAACGGCGACCGCGAGATGGACTACCTGGGCGTCACCCTGAGCCTCAACAAACGCCTGGCGAACCGCTGGTCGATGCGCGGCCACGTCACCGTGTCCGACTGGGATTGGAAGATCGGGCCGGAGTACCGCAAGTACGCCGATCCGACGGACCAGATCTCCGACGATCTCGGCTTCGCCGACGGCGACGACGTGTTCTTCGAGCAGTCGGGCAGCAACAAGGCCAACATCCTCGTGGGCAGCCGCTGGTCGTTCAACGTCAGCGGCCTCTACCAGATCGCGCCCGAGACGCCCTGGGGCTTCAACGTCGGAGCGAGCCTCGACGGCCGCGAGGGCTACATCTCGCCGCCGTTCGTGCGGGCCGGCAGCAGCGTGGGCCGGCGCAACGTGCAGCTCACCGAGGACATCGGCGACTTCCGCAACGACGACGTGTACGTCTTCAACGCGCACGCCGACAAGGACTTCACCTTCGGCGAGACGCGGCTGACCCTCAGCCTGGACGGCTTCAACCTGACCAACCAGGACACGGTCCTGCAGATCGAGCGCAACTCCCGGGCCGGTGCCCGCACGTACGACGTCAACGAGACCCTGAGCCCGCGCGTGTTCCGCGCGGGTGCCACGCTGCGGTTCCGGTAGTCCCGCGAAAGGGGGAGGGCCTTCCCTCCCCCCTCCGCTACAATCCAGAGCGCATGCGAGCCGTCCTTGTCGTCCTTGGTGTCCTTGCTGTCCTTGTCGTCCTTTCCGCGGCAGCGCCCGCCCGCCCCCCGGACATCCTTCTCATCACCATCGACACCCTGCGCGCCGACGCCCTCGGCTTCGCGGGCAACAGCCGGGTGCAGACCCCCGTGCTCGACCGCCTGGCCGCCCAGGGCCGGGTGTTCACCAACGCCCATGCCCACAACGTCGTCACGCTGCCGTCCCACACCAATATCCTGACCGGGCTCTATCCGTTCCAGCACGGGGTGCGGGAGAACAGCGGCTTCCGCCTGTCCGGGGACGTGCCCACGCTCGCGACCGTCCTGCGGGGCGCGGGCTATGCCACCGCGGCGTTCGTCGGCGCCTACCCGCTGGACTCGGAGTTCGGCCTCGACCGCGGCTTCCAGGTCTACGACGACCGCACCACCCGCGGCTCGGACGACGAGGAGTTCGAGCTCGCGGAGCGGCGCGGCGACGAGGTCGTCGGTCCGGCGCTCAAATGGTGGCAGGCGAACCCGGGCAAGCCCCGCTTCCTCTGGGTCCACCTCTACGACCCGCACGCACCGTACGCGCCGCCCGAACCGTTCGCCACCCGCTACGCCAAGGAGCCCTACCTGGGCGAGGTCGCCGCCGTGGACTCCTTCCTGGCGCCGCTCCTCGGGGCCGCGCAGAACACCCTGGTGATCGTGACCGCGGACCATGGCGAGTCGCTGGGCGAGCACGGCGAGCTGACCCACGGCCTCTTCGCCTACGAGGCGACGCTCAAGGTGCCGCTCGTCCTGCGGGGTCCGGGGGTGCAGCCCGGCAGGGACGGCCGGCCCGCAAGGCACGTGGACATCTTCCCGACCGTGCTTCAGGCCGCCGGGGTGCAGGCGCCCCAGGGAAGCCGCCCCGGGCGCTCGCTGCTCGCGCCGCCCGACAAGCAGGAGCCGGTCAGCTACTTCGAGGCGCTCTCGACCAACCTGAGCCGCGGCTGGGCGCCGCTGCGCGGCGTGCTGCGCCAGGGGCGCAAGCTGATCGCGCTGCCGCTGCCCGAGCTGTACGACCTGCCGAAAGACCCGGGGGAGAAGCAGAACCGGATCGACGACGACCGGCCCACGGCGCGTGCCCTGATCGCGGAGCTGCCGGCGGAGTCGGTCTGGCCGCCGCGGCCGGGGACCCTCAAGACGGGGGACGAGCAGCGTCTGCGCAGCCTGGGCTATCTATCTGCTTCCGCGCCGGCGCGGTCGAGCTACGGTCCCGAGGACGATCCGAAGAACCTGGTCCAGCTCGACCGGAAGATCCTGCGCATCATCGAGCTCTACGGCGCGAAGCGGCTCGGCGACGCGGTCGGCCTGGCTCGGGAAGTGATGAAGGAGCGGCCCTCGATGCCGCTGGGCCGCTCGCTCCTGGCGCAGGCGCTCCTGGAGAGCGGTCAGACCGGAGAGGCCCTGGAGGTGATGCGCAAGGCCCGCGCCGAGAAGGTCACCACCGAGACGCTGCTGCGCCAGCTCGGGCTCACCCTGACCGAGCAGGGCAGGGTGGAGGAGGCCCTGGAGGTGCTGCGGCCCATGGCCGAGGCGGGAGACCCGCAGTCCCGCAACGCCCTGGCCCTCGCCCTCTCGGAAGCCGGCCGCCAGAAGGAGGCGTACGAGCTGCTCCAGAAGGTGCTGGCGGACGATCCCGGCAACGCCAAGGCGCTGGAGCAGATGGGCCTGATCGAGCTGCGGCTCGGGCACTGGCAGCAGGCGAGGGACCTCTCGCGCAAGGCGGTCGACGCGAAGCCCGGTCTTCCCCTGGCCTGGAACAACCTCGGCGTCGCGCTCTACCAGCTCGGCCAGCCCGGAGAGGCCCTGGACGCCTGGCAGCGCGCCGTGGATTTGAAGCCCAACCTCTGGGACGCCCTCTGGAACCTCGGCGTCAAGGCCGCGCAGCACGGTCGCCCCCAACAGGCCCGCGCCGCCCTGGAGCGCTTCGTGGCCGGAGCGCCGGGCGAGCGGTACGCGGGGGACGTGCGCAAGGCGCGGGGGATGCTGGAGCAGCTCAAGTGAAGGACCTCACCCCCTGTCCCCCTCTCCCATCTCCCTGTCCCCCGCCCCCGGGAGAGGGGGGACGACTGCGAGCCGTCTTGCCGTTTCAGAAGACTGGTCGGGGAACGTCCCCCCTCTCCCGGCGGGGGACGGGTGGGAGATGGGAGAGGGGGATAGGGGGTGAGGTCCTCCTTCTCCTGGCCCTCCTCCTCACGGCCTGCGGCACCAAGCCCTCCATCCCCGAGGGCACGCCGGTCGTGATCATCTCGATCGACACCCTGCGCGCCGACCACCTGCCCGCCTACGGCTACCGTGGCGTGGAGACCCAGGCGATCGACCGTCTGCGCGGGGACGGCATCCTCTTCGAGAACGCGTACAGCCCGACGCCGCTCACCTTCCCGGCGCACTCGTCGCTCCTGACCGGCGTGCTCCCCGCCGTGCACGGCGTGCGGGACAACGTGGGCTACCGTCTCGATGCGCAGCATCTCCCGTTTCTTCCCAGGCTCCTCAAGGAACGGGGCTATGCCACGGGCGGCGCCGTGTCGGCCTACGTCCTGCAAGGCAAGGGTGGCCTCGACACCGGCTTCGACCTCTACGAGGACAGCGTCGAGTTCCGCACCAACGCGGGCCTCGGCGGCATGCAGCGGCCCGGGAGCGAAACGCTGAAGCTCTCCCTGGACTGGTTGCGCGGCGTCAAGGACAAGCCGTTCTTCTTCTTCTTTCATATCTACGAGCCGCACACCCCCTACGCGCCGCCGGAGCCGTTCGCCTCCCGCTACAAGTCGCGCTACGACGGCGAGATCGCCTCGGCCGACAAGATCGTGGGCGATCTCCTCTCCGCGCTCGAGGGGTTCGAGGTCTACGACGACGCCCTGATCGTCCTGGTCTCCGACCATGGCGAGGGGCTCGGCGACCATGGCGAGGACGAGCACGGGGTGCTGCTCTACAACGAGGCGATCCACGTCCCCATGATCGTGAAGCTGCCGGGTGGAAAGCGCTCGGGATCGACCGTTTCGAAGCCGGCCCAGCTCACCGACGTGGTGCCCACCGTACTCTCGCTGCTCGGGCTGCCCCTGCCGGAGGCGCTCAAGGGCAAATCCCTGCTCGACCTGGAGGATGCGTCCGAGCGCCGCATCTACTCCGAGACCTTCTATCCCCGTCTCCACTTCGGCTGGAGCGATCTCGCGTCGCTCACCGACGGCCGCCATCACTACATCGAGGGGCCGGATCCCGAGCTCTACGACCTCGGCGCGGACCCGAAGGAGCGGACGAACGTGCTCGCCCGCGAGCGCCGCCTCTATGGCGCGATGCGCCAGGAGATGCAGGGCTACGAGCGCCGTCTCGCGCCCCCCTCGGCCGTGGACGAGGAGGCGAAGAAGGCCATGATCGCTTTGGGTTACATCGGCTCCGCAGGCGGCGACCTGAGCGGTCCGCTGCCGGACCCGAAGAGCCGCATCGGCGCGCTCGCCGATCTCAAAGCCGCGTTCCAGCACAGCGCCCGCAAGGAGCATGAGCAGGCCGCCGCGGCCTACCGCCGGGTGCTCGCCGTGAACCCGCAGATGGTGGATGCCTGGGAGTTCCTCGGCCACTCGCTCAAGAGCCTGGGACGGACCGAGGAGGCGCTGGCCGCCTACCGCGAGGGGCTGAGGATCTCGGACGGCTCGCCGTCCATCGCGGTCTCCGTGGCCTCGCTCGACTTCGACCTCGGCCGGCTCGACGAAGCCGCCTCGCACGCACGCATGGCCGCGCCGACCCATCCCTCGTTCGCGCACGGCCTGCTCGCCCAGATCGCGCTGCGGAAGAAGGATCTAGACGAGGCCGAGCGCGAGGCCCGCCTCGCCATGGACGACGAGAACCTCCGCCTCGGCCCGATGATCACCCTGGCCGAGGTGCTCCACGCCCGCAGGCAGTACGAGGAGGCCCTGGAGACCACGGCGAAGGCCGCGGACGTCTATGCCCGGCGCGAGACGAAGGACCCCGACCTGATCCGCGGGTTATCGCTCATCCGCGGCAAGATCCTGGCGGACCTCGGAGACACCCCGGGAGCCGAGGCCGCATTCCTCCAGGAGATCCGGCGCTTCCCCGAAGACGTCCGCGCCTATTCGAACCTGGCCGTCCTCTACGCCCTGAGCGGCCGTCCCGGAAGGGTGGGGCCGACCCTGCGCCAGATGGTCGAGTCGAGCCCCACGCCCGGCGCCTACGCCGAAGCCATCAAGACCCTGCGCACGCTCAAGGACCCGGACAGCGCCGCGGCCCTGCTGCGGTACGCGCTGGGAAGGTACCCCGGAAGCCCGGAGCTGCGGGAGCTGGCGAAGGGATAGGCGCGAATTCGAGCTCACCTGCCGCAAGTACTTCCGCAGTCGTAAGGAGTGACGATTTCAGCACCGGCGCTGCAAGGCCTGGTCGCTCGCGCCCCGGCGACTTTCTCGCGGGCGAGACGCCGGGTCGTGAGGTTGGCTCGCCTGCCCTGGCGGGTGGTGGTCAGTCGGGAGTCTCTTGCCTTGGCGGCAGGAGGCCGTCCAGGCCGGTGAAAAAGAGCTGGGAGGCGTCCGGTAGCCAGATGTAGCAGGCGGCGTGGGGCGGCTCGCCTTTCCTCGTCGGGGGCACCATGCCGATCGCGATGCCGGCGCCCGGGACACCGAGGTCTCGCGGCTCGAGCACCTCGTCGGTGATCGCGTCGATGAAGACCAGGTTGCTGGAGCCGCCGACTCCCAGCACGTATTTGCCGTCGGGCGTGACCGCGAAGTACTTAGCATAGGCCGCCCGGTCTCGGCCGACCAGCTTGACGTCGCCGGTCGCGGTGATCAAGACCTGCGTGCGATCCGGCTTCTCGGTTCCGACGTAGAGCTTCTCGCCGTTCGGAACCATGCCGAGGCCGAGACCTCCGACCGCGAATCCCCTGAAGGATTCCTCGACGATGTCGGTGCTGGTGTCGACCACGAAGAGCGGGTCGTCGCCGCTGCCGCACTGAGTCTCGACGTAGAGCCGCTTGCCGTCAGGAGCCATCGCCAAACCTTCAGGACAGTTGACGCCGCCGATCGGCTCGCCGATCGGCCCGGTTCCCCCAGGGTCGAGGACGCTGATCGTCCCGTTCGGCGCCAGTTGCTGGTTGGAGACGTAGAGCTTCGTCTCATCCGGCGTCAGGGCGAGCGACTCCGGGCTCGGCCCAGTCGGCATCCGTCCGATCACCTGGTCGGTCGCGGTGTCGATGATCACCACGGTCCGCGAAACGGGCTCGCTCACGTAGAGCCTTCCCCGCCGCACCGCCAGCACCATCTTGCCCGGCTGCCCCGGGCGAAGGTCGATGACCTCCTGCGGCTTGCCCCCCGTGGTGTAGAAGACGATCACCGCGCCCCGCCGGTTGTCGGCGACGTAGACCCGCTTGCCGTCGGGGGTCATCAGCACGGAGGAGCCGGACAGCAGCTCGGGATGCGCCCCGGGCGGAACCTCGCGGCCGGCCAGCACGACCTCGGGCAGATAGCCTTCGAGATAGCTCTTCGGCTCCTGCCGTGAAAGCTTTCTGTCCGCCAGGCTGCGATTGCCGACGTTGTTTTTCACCTGGTTGATCAATGCCTCGAGAGTGAGGACATTGCGCGGTCCGTAGGAGTCTCGCCGCCCGTCGAGCGCGCGCACCAGCTCCGAGGTGAAATACGATCGCCGCTGCGGGTCTTCGTACGCCAAGCCCTCCGTCGAGTAGAACTTCAAGGAGGCTTGCAAGCCTGCCTTCGCGAGGTCGAAAGTGTCGTTCCGCGGTGCAGCGGCGGTGCCTTCGTGCGAGTCCTTCTCCTCGCCCGGGGCGTTGCGACATGCATCCAGGAAGACCATGAGCTGCGTGACATGGCGATCCTTGAGGGGCGCCGCGAAAGCGCTGGCGGTCAGCCCACTCCGCTTGAGGTACGACGCTTGCGCCTCCCTGTTGAGGCCGGCGGGGTACTGGATCTCCTGCGGAAACAGCACGGATTCACCGTCGACGACCTCACCGTGCCCGGAAAAGAAGAAGACCAGCAACCCGGCGTCCAGCGGGACCTCGTAGAGCTTGCCGATGAGGTTCGTCAGAGTCGGCGTGCAGTCGGCGGCTGAGTGCTCGCTCTGCCGCTTCCCGGCGGGCGTTCCCGGCCAGGCGGGCCGGCAGGAGGGGGAATCACCGCCCGCCAGCAAGACGATGTGATCGTTGCTGAAGCCCGCGTGCTCCTCGAGCGCCCGCGCAAATGCCCTGGCGTCTTCATCGCCGTGGAGGCTAGAAAGCCCAGGCTTGTAGGCCCCGACTCCTGCCACGATGGCCCACCGCTCCGCGGGGGGCGGCAGCTCGCGCACGGCGTCCTTGGGTGGCACGGGGAGGCCTGGCGAGGCGGGAAGCGGCTCGGCAAGGCTCGTCGCCGGCGAGGCGCAGGCGGCCAACGCACCGCCGGTGACTAGCGCCAGGAGGATGGCTCGGGTTGCCCGTTCGCGGGTCATGGCAGGCGTGCGAGCACGAGCTCGTCCGCAAGGAATCCCCGCAGCTGGTAGTCAGGGACCTGGTTTGCCCGCCTCTCCTCCTCCACCCGGCTCTTGACGCGAGACTGCACGAAGTGGATCAGGCTGGCGAGTGTCAAGGCCTTGCGCGCATCGTAGGCAGCCGGATCGCCGTCGAGAGCGCGCACGAGCTCGGCGGTGAAGTACGACCTGTTCACGCGGGGGTCCTCGTACGAGGCTGACCCTTCTTTGCTGGAGAAAAACGTCATGAAGGCCTCCACGTCGGCGTGGAGCTGCTCGAGATCGAATCCTGTCGCGAACTCGGGCGGGGTGCGCTCCTCCTGGGTACCTTTCGTCAGCAGGAGCTGATTGCGGCAGGCGTCGAGGAAGATCAAGACCCGCTTGATGTGGTTGCTGCGGATGCCCTCCGCGAGGATGCCGGCGCTCAGACCTTGTTGCTTGACATAGCTGTCGCTGCCGCTTCTGACATCGGACGTATACAGCAAGGATTCGCCATCGACGAATCCGCCATGGCCGGAGAAATAGAAGATGAACAAGCCGTCCTCCGGGACCTGCCTGGCGAGCTGATAGAGGTTGTTCACCAGGTTCGTGCGGTCCGCCACGCAGGCGCGGCTGGGAGACGCGGATGCCGCCGATCTCTCGCGGGCGCGGCCGGCGCCGGCCAGGCGACAGTCATCCGCGTCCTGGCCGGCCAGCAGGACGATGTGATCGCCGGGGAACCCGGCACGGTCCCTGAGCGCCGCCGCGAAGTCTTTCGCGTCGTCATCGCCGTGGAGGCGCACGATGGAAGTGTCGTCATAGGCTCCTACGCCGGCGACCAGCGCCCATCGCTTGGGGGGGATTGATTGCGGGAGCCCGGTCTGTTGCGCGCCGCCGGCGGCAGCCGTGCCCGAGGTGGATTTGGCGGCCGGGCTCTCCTTCTCCGGCTTGATCGCTTCCCATTCTTCCCACTTGGCGTGGCCGGCGATGTAATCGGCGAGCTCCTTGCGGTCCTGGATCGCCGCGTTGTGGTGATTGTTCCAGAGCTTGATCCCCAGATCCACGGCGGCTGTCACGATGGACACGATGGAGGTGAGACTCTTGCTGGGCCCCATCAAGCTCTCCGCATAGTTGGAGAACTTGGCTCCCGCCAAGCGGGCGGCTTCGGCCGTCTCCTTGTATCCCTTGTCGGATCGCAGGTCCTGCTTGGCCCCCGCCACGATGCCGGCCCCGAGCACAGTCGTCCAGGCGTCGTAGCTCCCATAGGCCTCCCGATAGAGCTTCTTGGCGCGCAGGTACTCCGGGTCGGACGCGTTGAACCGCTCCTTGACGTCCAGCACCAGTCCGCGGACGTCGTTGCGGGCCTTGACCATCGCGGTCACTTCGGGAATGGACGCGGTGAACGGCTGGGCGACCGCCGCGGTCTGGCAGCCGAGCAGGAGGGAGGCGAGCACGATCCTCGCTGCCAGGGAGGTCGGGACAATGGACATGGCATCCTTTCGGCCGAGCGGGCGTTTCGCAGAGCCTTTGATGTCAATTGTAGCCGCTGGAATATCTGCAATACAAATACGAATGTGCCAAATTACATAAGTCTTGCCGACCCCACCGGCGGCACGGCCGGTCGTACGCCTGCGCTTCAGCGCCGCGCCCCTGCTGCGATATGCGCTGGGGAAGTACCCCGTGAGCCCGGAGCTGCGGGAGTTGGCGAAGGGGTAAGGCGGGAAGCCGCAGATGCCGCGGGCCCGTCGGTTAGAATCAGCCCATGAAAGCGCCGATCCGGGACCCCGCGGTGATCTCGCGGATGAAGATGGCCTTCGATCTGTATGAGACGGCCGAAGCCATCATGCGGCAGAACCTCCGGCGCCGCTTCCCCGATGCGCCGGAGGCTGAAATCGAGCGCCGGCTCGTTGCCTGGCTCCGCCGCCGCCCAGGCGCCGAGCACGGCGACAGCCCAGGCCGGCCTTCCCGCAGGTTCGAGAGACCCGAGTGACCCGCCTGCTTGCGGCTTTGCTTCAAGCCACCCGCGACCTCCGAGATCTGGATCAGCGCTGGGCACTCGTGGGAGGGCTCGCGGTCTCCGCCCGCGCCGAGCCCAGGACCACGCGGGATGTCGACCTGGTCGTCGCCGTTTCCGGGGATTCGCAAGCCGAGAAGCTGGTCCGGAATCTTCGGGCGCGCGGCTACACCCTTGTCGAGCACCTCGAGCAGGATGCCACCGGCCGCCTGGCAACCGTACGGTTCATCGCGCCAGGCGAGGATGAGGAAGGGGTCCTCGTGGATCTGCTCTTCGCTTCCTCGGGCGTCGAGCCGGAAATCGTCGCTCAAGCCGAGGAGATGGAGATCGCGGCCGGGATTGCTCTACCCATTGCCACCACAGGTCACCTGATCGCCCTGAAGCTCCTGGCAAGGGACGACCGGCTTCGACCGCAGGACTTCGATGACCTGATGGCACTCCTGAAAGAGGCGAGCACCGAAGATGTGGCCCAGGCGAGGGAGGCTCTGCGGCTCGTCATCGAGCGCGGGTACAACCGTGGCAGGAGTGACCTTCTTGAGCAGCTAGGGCAGCTTGTTGCGGAGCATTCCCGCTGAACAACCGCGAGGAGGTCAACGGGCGAGCGAGACCGTGAAGCCGTCGAAATTGCCCTGGGGCCGCACCGCCCCCGCTTCGAGGACGGGGAGCCCCGAGGACTCGTAGGGTCCCAGGAGGTCGGGAGCCTTGCCGCCCAGGATGTAGAGCCAGAGCTGCCGCTCCGGAAACCGCGCCCGGATCTCGGGCATCAGCCCGGGATGGTAGCGCGCGAAGACGACCGGCCCGTCCAGATCGGGGCTGTTGACCCCCAGGGCGCCGAGGGCGCGGATGTTCGGCGCCCAGATCACCCCGCGCATGAAGGTGGTAAAGAGGTAGTCCCCGATCGGCGCGGAGCCGGGGGTGAAGGCGACCAGGATCAGGGCCGGGGGCTGGCTCCATGCGGCGGCCAGGCGAGCGAAGCGGTCGTCCGTCCCCCAGTAGGACCGGGAGACCTCGCGCGCGGCGAGCCAGCCCATGACCCCGTTCGCCAGCAGGAGGACCGCGAAGATCATGGCGGCGGCCCGGCGCCGCCCGACGCTCGCGATCCGGTCGAGCCCGAGCGCCGCCAGCACCAGCAGCGCGGGCAGCGCTGCGTGGTAGAAGCGTGCCCCGTAGCAGGTGCCCGCATACCAGTAGAGGCCATAGAGCAGGAGGACGGCGGGGATCACCGCCAGGACGACGGCGCGAGCCCCGCGGTCCCGGCGCTCGGCGATGGCCAGGAACGCGAGGGCGAACGCGAGCGGTCCACCCCCTGCCAGCCAGAACCAGGCCGTGAGGTTGACGCCGGCATTCCAGCGGGCGTGAGCCACCGTGTGCATGCCATCGGGCAGGACCTCGCAGCCGTGGCCGGGGCCGAACCCGAGCCGGTTGCAGCCCGGGCCGTACCGGAAGATCGGAAAGTCGTAGGGGGGCCCATGCTCGTCGAAGTAGGCCTCCTGCGGGAAGCGCAGAGGGCTGCCGGTGAGGTGTGCGTTGTAGGCGCCGAGAAGGGCCACGAGGACCACTGCCGGTCCGGCGAGCGCGGCGAGGTGCGCCGGGCGCAGCCGGCGGCGGCGCAGGGCGAGTGCGACGAACAGCGCCGCGGCGACGCCGAGGGCGACGGCGCAGAGCGGCCGGGTGACCGCCGCCACTCCGAGCGCCGTCCCGAGGGCAGCGGCATGGAGCGGTGAAGGGCCGGGACGGATCAGGCGCAGGCCCGCGGCGAGCACCGCGGCCGCGGTGAGCGCCACCAGCGTGTGCGACATCAGGGTCGCGGCGAGCAGCACCGCCTGCGGGCTCAGGCCATAGAGCGCTGCCGCGAAGATTGCCGCGCGCCTGCCGCGATCCGTGCGCTCCCCGCCGCCGGTATCGCCGCCATCGCCGCTATTGCCGCCATCGCCGAGCGCCCGCGCGGCCAGGGCCACGAGCAGCGTGGTCGCCCCGTGGAGGAGCGGGTTGACCCAGGCGGTCGCCTTGACCAGCACGCCGAGCGCGAGCACCGCCGGCCAGCCCGGGGGAAAGATACTGAACGTGCGCACACGGTCGTCGACGAACCACATGGCGAAGGCCGCGCGCGGCAGGTGGAGCGGCGCCGTGAGGTGGCCGCCCGCGAACATGCGGGCCTGGAGCATGTAGGCGATCTCGTCCATGACGTGCGGCACGTCGGCCAGGGCGAGGCGGGCGGTGAGGCGCGCCGCGGCGACGCCGAGGAGCGCGAAGGCGATCGGGGCAAGTCTGTGCCCGCCGTTCAAAGCGCGAGGCCAGGGTCGCCTTCGAGGATGCGCTGTTCGAGGCGTGGCCGTTCGCCCGGACGCCAGAGCGGCACGCGGTGGACGACGCGATAGCGCAGCGGCCCTCCGTCCGCCTCCGGGCTGCGTTCGAGCGGCCGCGGGATGCACACGAACTCGCATTCGACGGCATCCGCCGTCAGATGCAGCGTGGCGTAGCCGTGGCCGCCCATGTCGAGGAAGGACAGGTGCGGCGCCAGGTCCGGGTTCGACGCGCGGCGCGCGCTCCCGGCATCCCCGCTGCGCTGGTACTCCAGGCAGGCCCGCACGCCATGGTGCATCAGCAGGTTCACCATGGGCTGCATTTTCCCGCCGACCTCGGTCATGTACAGGGCGTGCAGCGGGTGATCCTTGGGGAAGCGGTGCTCGAAGGCTTCCACGAGACCGGGCGCGGAGATGGAGCCGGTGATGAACGCGGCGCCGACCGGCTCGAAGGGGGCGGGCGGCAACGACTTCGCGGCGAGGCCCGCCCAGAAGCTGTGCCGGTCGCCCGAGACGGTCACGAACCCGGAGATGCCCGCGTCGCGCACCGTGTCGTAGATCTGGCCGCGCTCGGTGTAGGCCGTGCCCCAGTCGCCGCCGCCGCCGACGCAGGCGTAGCCGGCTCCCGGCCAGGGCTTGGCCAGACCGGCAGGCAGGTTCTGCGGATCCGCGCGCCAGTCGAGGGTGCCCAGGGAGTTGCCCCATACCTTCCAGGTGGCGCTTGACGCGCGCAGCCGGTCGAGGAACCACGCCTTCTGCCCGGCGCCGAGGATGGTTTGAGGCGCTCCATCCTTGCGGAAGTTCGGCACCTGCGCGTCGCCGTACCGGATCGTCTCCGGCGGCCGTCCGTCCGCATAGGCCCGGCCGGCGTCGAGGATCTCCAGGACCTCCTGCGGGACGAGCTGCGGGAAGTCGGCGCTCTGGAGCGGCTGCGCCTCGGGCCGGCCGTCAGGCACCTCGGTGCGGTAGCTGTGCTGATCGGTGATGAGGAGCTCCAGGAACCGTCCCCAGCGCAGGGTGCGATAGCCCGTGAGGCTGTTGATCGCGGCGAGGTTGTTCGGCTCCTGGCCGAGGCCCTGCTCGTCGAAGCGCTCGACGGGCGCATTCTGCACCGGCGGCGGATCGAAGCGCTCAAGCGACGGCCCGCTCGCCTGGCGCACGCGCGCCGCCTGATATTCGAACCACGCCTGATTCGCCGCCACCTTGATCGTCTGGGCCGGGCGCGACTTGCCGTCGAAGAGCTGGAACGACTGCCAGCCCATCCACGAGAACTCGTGGTTGTCCCACATCGGCACGAAGGGCAGCTGCGCGCGCGCATCCTGCAGGTCCGGATCGTGGAGGTAGGCGCGATAGAGCGCGCGATAGTCGGCGAGGCTCGCCGGCACCCGGAAGCCGGAGACCTTCTCGCCCTCGGGATAGCGGACGACGTCGCGCAGCCGGCGGTCGTAGCGGTGTCCGCCGGGGACGTCCTCCGGGTATTGCACGACCTCGTAGACGAAGTCGCCGAGGTGCAGCACGAACGCGAGCTGGTCCTCGGGCGCGGCCCGCTCATCCTCGAAGATCATGCGCCGGTAGGCGTTCTGCGCTCCCTCGCAGACGTTCTGGCAGCTCACGAAGGCGAAGCGCACGGGCCGCGGATCGTCGTCGGAGGGCGCGGTCCGGGTGCGCCCGATCCGGCTGCCCTCCCCGCGCTCGTCCAGGAAGCGATACCAGTACGTGCGAGCCGGCTTCAGCCCGCCCACCAGGACGCGGCAGGTGTGATCGGCGGCCAGGAGGGCGACCGTGGGCGCCGCGACCACCACGTGCTCGAAGTCCGGGTCCTCGGCCACTTCCACGGTCAACGGAACGGCCGGCTCGGATCCCCCCGAGGAGGCGCGCGTCCAGAGCAGGACGCTGTCAGGACCGGGATCGCCCGAGGCGACGCCCTCGGCGAACAGGTCGCGGCGCTCGACCCAGCGCGAGCGCGAGCGCAGGGCCCGAGGCCCGGCGCAGGCCCACGTCGCCCCCATCGCGGCTGCGGCGACGAGGAGCTCCCTGCGTGTCAGACGAGCCATAGTGCTGTTCAGTGTAGCGCAGCTCGCGGAAGACAAAAGGTGTGATTCTTGCAAAAACAAAGCACGGACCAACGACGACCGCGGCCACGCCGCGGTAGGACAAGGGGGTGCGAGATGCGATCGAGAACGCTTCCATTCCTGTTCCTGGGGCTTGCCCTAATTCTCGGCGGCTGTGCGGCCACGGCCCAGACCGGCCAGACCTGCGCCGGGATCGGGAATCTCAAGTGTCCCGCGGGGCAGGCCTGCCAGTTCCCCGCCGGTCAGTGCAACGCGCCCGACCTGGCCGGCACCTGTGTCGCCGTGCCCGCGACCTGCCCCAAACAGGGGCCTCCGATCTGCGGCTGCAACGGGACGACCTACGCCAACGAGTGCGAGCTCCTGAAGGCGGGTGTGCGGCCGGACCGCAAGGGGGACTGCGGACAGAAAGGCGAGGTCCAGGTCTGCAAGACCGACAAGGACTGCGCGTCCAGCCAGTTCTGCGAGTTCAAGGCCGGGACCTGCGGCGAGGAGGGGTCGGGCCGTTGCGCCGAGAAGCCGGAGATCTGCACCCGGGAGTTTAAGCCGGTTTGTGGTTGTGACAACAAGACCTACGGCAACGACTGCGAGCGCCGCGCGGCCGGGGTCTCCCTGAAGTCCGAAGGCGAGTGCCCGGCAGCCCAGTGACGCAGTGGCGGGCCGCCGATCCGACGGGTGGTCGGTAGGCCAGTCGTGCTAGCATTCTCTCGCGAGGAGCTTTCAGCATGACGGCCCATGCCATCACCCTACACCTTCCAGAAACTCTCTACGAGCGTTTCCGGCAGCGCGCGGAGTGGAGCCGCCGCAGCCTCGAAACCGAGCTTCTGGAGGCGGTTGCGTCCGCAGCCCCGGCCGAGGCGGAGCTCTCGCCAGAGGTCATCAGGGGCATCGAGGCCCTCGAAGGGTTGGCTGATGAGGAGCTCTGGCGGCTTGCCAGGAAGGTCATGTCCCGGGAGGCGAGCGAGGAGCTTGAAGCCCTGCATCTCAAGCAGCGGGATGAAGGATTGAGCCAGGACGAAGATACGGCTCGCGCGAGACTCATCCAGGAGTACGAGCAGACGATGTTGATCCGGGCGCAGGCGGCCAGGCTCCTCAAAGACCGCGGGCATGACGTCTCCACGCTCCTGGCCACCCGGTGACCTCCGACTACATCCCAGTCGAGCTGCGTCGGCGCGTGGCAGAGCAGGCGCGCCACCGATGTGGCTACTGCCTGACTCAGGAAGTTGTCATTGGCGGACCGATGGAGCTCGATCATCTGGTTCCACGTTCCCTCGGTGGGCCAACGATAGAGGGCAACCTCTGGCTTGCCTGTTCGCTCTGCAACGACCATAAAAACAATCGTTTCCTCATTGTCGATCCGGAGACCGGCATCAACGTGAGAATCTTCAATCCGCGTCGGCAGGAATGGGCGGAGCACTTCGTATGGTCCGAGGGTGCGACGCGGATCGATGGAACGACCGCGACAGGCCGTGCCACCGTGGCAGCGCTCCACATGAATCGGCCGAGCCTCGTGCTGGCGAGACGACTCTGGGTGGCCGCCGGTTGGCACCCACCGCAGGATTGAGGCCCACTAGCGCTGTGGGCCTACCAGCCCCCGCGCCGCCCGCGCCCAGGCCTCCCGCCCCGCGTCCTCGGCCAGCTTCGCGGACAGCTCGGTACACCAGGTGATGTCGGGGTCCTGAAGGCCGCTCGTTGCGAGCAGCTCGGAGAGGCGGCCGAAGGAGGTCTCCCAGGCTCCCCAGGCGCGGGACTGGGCGGCGCAGGCGAGCAGTCCCGCGTGGACGCAGGCGAGGAGCCCTCCCCAGCCCAGGCCGTCGAGCTGGCGGCGGATCTCTTCCAGCCCCTCCCGCGCCTCTGCGAACCGGCCGCCTCCCAGGTCCACCAGGGCCAGGTTGACGCGCGGGAAGAGCCCGTCCGCGGAGCTCAGCCGTTCCAGGATGCCGAGCGATTGGAGATAGAGGCCGCCGGCCCGCGCCAGGTCGTTCCCCAGGCGCGCGGCCTCACCCAGGCCGTTCAGGCAGCGGGCCACGCCGTACTGGTTGCCCAGCGCTTCGAAACGGTCGCGGGCCTTGCGGTACCAGCTCTCGGCCCCGGCGGCATCCCGGCGCTGGCGGGCCAGGTCGGCCAGCCCGATCAACTGGTCGGCCACGCCGTGATCGTCCCCGATCTCCTCGTAGAGCCTTTCGGAGCGGTCGAAGAGCTCGCGGGCGCGCTCCAGGTCGCCGCGCTGGCGCAGCACGTCGGCCAGGCCCCAGAGGCTCGCGGCCACGCCGTGGGGGGCTTCGGTCGAGAGGCAGCGCTCGTAGAGCTCCACCGCCTGCTTGAGGTTGCCGCGCCGCCGCGCCGCGTCGCCCAGGAGGCGCAGGGCGTCGGAGCGGATGTGGATCCACTCGGCCTCGGTGCCGCCGGTGACGGCGCGGCCCGCCCAGCGGAAGACCTCGTCGAGCTGGCCCTGGTGCAGGTGGATGCGAGCGCGCAGCACCCAGCCGTCTCCCCAGCGCGGATCGCGCCGGCCCGCGCTCAGGTGTTGCAGGACGTCGTCGCGCTGCGCCAGGAGCGACTGCGCCGCCGCGTAGTCGCTGGTCTCCCGGCGCTCGCCCGCGCCGCGCAGGAGGAAGTCGACCGCGGGGGACGGCTGGCCGGCGAGGAGAAGATGGCGGCCGAGGCGCTCCGCGGTCCCCCGCTCGCCTGCCGCGGCCCGGCCGAGGAGCATGGCGGCACAGCCCCGGTTGTACCTCGGCCAGCGGCCGGCCTCGCGCGCCATGCGCTCCAGGCTCTCGCGCAGCATGGGATGGACGAAGCGCCAGCCTTCCTCGGTGCGCACCGCGAGATGGCTCGTCAGGAGCCCCTCCAGGAGCGGCGGCGGCGCCGGGGCGCCGACGGCGCGGCAGGCCGTCTCCCACTCCTTCCGATCCACGTCGGGACCGAGCGCGGCGGCTACTTCCAGGGCCTCGCGGCTGCCGGCGGGAAGGCCGTCGAGCAGCCGGTCGACGCGCGCGGACCAGACCTGGTGGAGGTCGTCCGGGAAAGGGGCCTCCTCTCCGGGGCGCAGCACGAAGCCGGTCTCGCCGATCTCCAGCACGCCGCGCTGGACCCAATCACCCACGAGTTGCACGGCGAAGAGCGGATTGCCGTGGGTGCGCTCCTCGACCTGGGCGGCGAGCTCGCCCGACAGGCCGAGGAGCTGCTGCACCAGGGCGGCGCGCTCGCCCGGGGAGAGCGGCAGTACCTCCAGCGCGCTCGCGCCGGGCAGGGTGAGCAGCTCGTCGATGGCCGCGGACTCCAGGCGGCGCTCCGCCAGCGCCTCGTCGCGCACCGTGGCCAGGATCAGCACGGGGAGGTCGCCGGCCCGCAGCAGGTGGTCGGCGAAGGCGATCGACTCGGCGCTCCAATGGAGGTCGTCGAGGAGGATCAGGACCGGCCGCTGGCGGGCCAGGCGCCGGCAGCGGCGCTCCACGAGGTCGAAGCGCTCGGCCGCGGTCTGCGGATGCGAGGGCCGCGCGGCGTCATCCCCCGCGGTACCTGGAGCCATCGGCGCCATGAGCTCGGCCAGTCCCGCGGCTTCGGCCTCGTCGTCCAGCTTCCAGATCGACAGCAGGCGCCGGGTGCGATCCAGGATCTCCCCCCGGGTGAGGCCGACGCAGCGCAGGTGGCGGGCCATCATCCGCGGCAGACCCTCGGCGGCTCCGGGGCTCGGGCCGTGCGAGGCGCGCAGCACGGTGGCCCCTCCCACCTCGTGCGCCCGCTCCGCGATCCACTCCGCCAGGCGGGTCTTGCCGTTGCCGGCCGCGCCGCGGAGCAGGACGAACCGCACGCGCGGCTCCTGGTGAACCTGGGCGAGCGCCTGCCAGAGCACGTCCCGCTCGGCCCGGCGGCCGACCAGGGGGATCGAGCGCAGGCCGTAAAGGCCGAGCCCCGCGCCCACGAGCTGCATGGACGGCGGCCGGGTGACGGGGTGCTCCCAGGTCCCGGGGAGCGGAGGCGACTCGCGCTCGCACGGCGGCTCGGCATCGGGACCCGGCGGCGGAGGGGGCGCCGCGGGGTGCTCCCGGGCCGCGGGGACGAGCGCCGTGAGCGTCAGGACTTCCGTGGGCGGCTCTTCGGAAGGCCGGTCGGGAATCGACGTCTCCCGCCGGGCCGGCTCGCCCAGCCGCAGCAGGGTCCAGGTGGCATCCGCGGCGCGCACGAAGCGGTGGCCTGCCTCCTTCTGCAGGAGCCGGCGGAGGAACCCTTCGAACCCGCGGGGCACGGGGAACAGCGGCTCGAACGCGGGCGGGTCCTCCTCCAGTTGCAGGCGGACGAGCTGGAGCAGGCCGGGGTCGGTGAACGGCGGCCAGCCGGTGGCGAGCGCCCAGGCCAGGCAGCCGAGACCGTAGAGGTCGGTCCACGGGCCGTAGTCGCGCCATTCGCCCCGGAGCTGCTCGGGCGCCATGTAGGTCGGCGTGCCGCAGACGAAGTCGGCGGATTCCGGCCCGACCTGCAGCTCGAACGCCTGGGCGAGCCCGAAGTCCGCGAGCTTGAGCCGCGGCTCCACGGCATCGCCGACCGGGGCGAAGAGCAGGACGTTGGAGGGCTTGAGGTCGCGGTGGACCACGCCGCGGGCATGGGCATGGGCGAGCGCGTCGAGCAGGGCGAGGAGGATGCGCCGCAGGCCGGGCCAGTCCCGGATCCTGGGCGCGTGCGAGGCCAGCGTGCCGAGCTCCGACAGCTCCATGGCCAGGCACGGGCTGCCGGCCGGGAGCAGCCCGCGCGACGCCTCCTCGGCCTCCAGGCCCACCTCGCCGTGGTCGAAGACCAGGACGATCCCCGGGTGGTCGAGGCTGGCCACGGACTGCACCTCGTTGCGGAACGAGGCGCGGTACTGCGGATCGCGCGCCCGCTCGCCGGTCATCACCTTGACGGCGACCGGCACCCGCTGGACGGCATGGCAGCCGGTCCAGACCTCGGCCATGCCGCCCCGGCCGATGCGGCGCTCCAGGCGGAAGGGGCCCAGGGGGATGGGCTCGCTACGACTGTCGGACATCAGGCGGCATTGTACGCGGGCGGGGAAGGAAAGGACGAAAAGGACGTCAAGGACCAAAAGGACCTAAAGGACTTAAAGGACAGCCGGATGGAAGACCCCCCTCCCCCGGGACCGGGAGAGGGGGCAGGGGGAAATTACTTGCAGGTCTTGGCGCCGGGCTTGCCCTTGCAGCTACCGGAGCAGCACTGGCTGTTGGTGGTGCAGGCCGCTCCCGCGGGGTTGCAGACGAAGCAGCCCGAGGTGTTCAGCGAGCAGTCGCCGTTGCAGGCGAGGGTGCCGCCGCCGAAGCCCTGGCTCTGGCAGGTCTGGCCGCCGAGGTCGTTGCCGTCGCAGGCCTCGCCCGACTCCTTGATGTTGTTGCCGCAGACCGGCGGCTGGGTCACGCCGCCGCCACAACATC
>Ga0268265_10001090_pt1 | contig 24159 bp, 22 predicted proteins | sample KBSSwiS52_FD_190355 | JGI IMG/M metagenome (GOLD analysis project Ga0268265, IMG submission 190355) | Switchgrass rhizosphere microbial communities from Kellogg Biological Station, Michigan, USA - KBS Switchgrass S5-2 (SPAdes) (version 2) | ecosystem: Host-associated > Plants > Roots >... | reverse complement strand
CAAGTCGATCCGCAAGTGAAGCTGCAGCGCGCGGAGGTGGTCGGCCCGCAGGTCGGCCAGGAGTTGACCAACCAGGGCGGCCTCGCAATCCTGTTCACGTTCCTGCTGATCGGCGTGTACACGTGGATCCGCTTCCAATGGAAGATGGGCATCAGCGCGATCATCGCCACGCTGCACGATCCGATGATCATTCTCGGCTTCTTCGCGGTCACGCAGATCACGTTCGACCTGGCGGTGCTCGCAGCGATCCTCGCGGTCATCGGTTATTCGCTCAACGACACGGTCGTGGTGTTCGACCGCGTGCGCGAGAACTTCCACAAGACCCGACGCGCGAGCTCGGAAGAAGTGATGGACGCCTCGATCAATCAGACGCTGTCGCGCACGATCATCACCAGCGGCGCCACGCTCCTGGTCGTGGTCGTGCTGCTGATCATGGGCGGCGAGACGCTGCGCGGCTTCTCCTGGGCGTTGACGATCGGCATCGTAGTCGGCACCTATTCCTCCATCTACGTCGCGGGAGCGCTCGCACTGGACATGAAGCTCTCGGCGCGCGATCTGATGGAACAGAAGGAAACCTCCAAAGTAGACGCCATGCCATGACGCCATGAACTGGCTCATCTGGCTCGGCTTCTTCGCGATCTTCATCGGCGTTCTCGCGCTCGACCTCGGCGTCCTGCATCGCGAGGCCAAGGCCATGCAGGTGCGGCAGGCGCTCGGCTGGACGGTCGTGTGGATCGTGGTCGCGCTGTCGTTCGCAGGGCTCGTCTACGGCGTCTACGAGTATCAGTGGTTCGGCTGGCACGCCATCGGCGAGGATCCGCCGGACGGTGCCGAGGCCGCGATCCAGTTCGTGACCGGCTACCTGCTCGAGTGGTCGCTGTCGGTCGACAACATCTTCGTGATCGCGATCATCTTCACGTACATGAAGATCCCGGCGCAGTTCCAGTACCGAGTGCTGTTCTGGGGCATCATCGGCGCGATCGTCCTGCGCGGCGCGATGATCGCGATGGGCGCTGCGCTGATCCACGCGTTCGATTGGACCTTCTACCTGTTCGGCGCAATCCTGCTGTACTCGGCGTGGCGGATGCTGCGCAGCGAAGACGATCAGTTCGATCCGGGCAAGAGCGTGCTCGTGCGCCTTGCGCGGCGCGTCTATCCGGTCACCGACAAGCTCGACGGCGAGCGCTTCTTCACGCTCGTGGACGGCGCACGCGCAGCGACTCCGCTGTTCGTGACGCTGCTGCTGGTGGACTTCGCGGACGTCGTGTTCGCGGTCGACTCGATCCCGGCGATCTTCGCCGTGACGCAGGAGCCGTTCATCGTCTTCACCTCGAACGCGTTCGCGATCCTCGGCCTGCGCTCGCTGTACTTCGCGATCGCCGGCCTGATGATGATGTTCAAGTACATCAAGCTCAGCCTTATCTTCATCCTCGGCTTCGTCGGCGTGAAGATGCTGCTGCATCATCGCCTCGAGATTCCGCACGCGCTCTCGCTCGGCGTGATCGTCGGCTTCCTGGCGATCGGCATTCTGGCCTCGCTGTGGTCGACGCGCCGCGAGCAGCGCACGCAGCAGTAGGCAGCCCATGGAATTGCTCAGCGATCCTCAAGTCTGGCTCGCTTTCGCGACGCTGACCGCCCTCGAAATCGTCCTCGGCATCGACAACATCATCTTCATCTCGATCCTGGTCGGGCGGCTGCCGAAGGCAGTTCAGCAGCGCGCGCGCACGATCGGCCTGGCGCTCGCGATGCTGACGCGCATCCTGCTGCTGCTGTCGATCACCTGGGTGATGTCGCTCTCGTCGGACCTGTTCGCGGTCGGCTCGATGGGCATCTCGGGCCGCGACGTGATCCTGATCGGCGGCGGCCTGTTCCTGCTCGCGAAGAGCACGCTGGAGATTCACGGCGGCCTGGAGGGCGAGGAGCAGCAGCACGAGAGCCGCGTGCGCGCCACCTTCACCAGCGTGATCCTGCAGATCGCGATCATCGACATCGTGTTCTCGCTCGACTCCGTAATCACGGCAGTCGGCATGGCCGATCACGTGGAGGTGATGATCGCGGCGGTCGTGGTCGCCGTCATCGTGATGATGTTCCTGGCGGGTCCGATCGGCGATTTCGTCGACCGCCATCCGACGATCAAGATGCTGGCGCTGTCGTTCCTGATCCTGATCGGCACGGCGCTGGTCGGGGAGGGCCTCGACCTGCACATCCCGAAGGGCTATATCTACTTCGCGATGGCGTTCTCGGTTGCGGTGGAGATGCTGAACATCAGAGTCCGCAAGCGCCTGGAGCCGGTGAAGCTGAGGAAGAAGCTGGAAGAAGAATAAGAGTCGGGCTTTAGCTCGACTGCGGTGCTGGTCTGTTCTTCAAATCCAGATACAAGTTGTACAGCGCCACGAACAGCGGGAACAGATTCGAGAGAATCCCCACCGAATCGTTCTTGCCGAACACGAAGTACGACAGCAGCATCACGCTGCCCAGCGCGCTCATGTACCAGAACAGCCGCGGCATGACGACCTTGCCGTGCGCCTGCGATGCCGCGAGCTGCACGAACCAGCGGCCGGCGAACAGGAACACGCCGAGGTAGCCGATGAGCTTCCAAGGTGTGACCGTGACGCCGTACATCACGAGCCACACCTTGTTCATGGCTGCGCCCTCGCGAGATGAGGATTACTTGGTCGCCGGGCTGGCCGGGCCGGGCTTCGCCGCGCGGCTCGAGCCGCCGTTGCGCAGCGCGCTGTGCTTGTAGCCGTAGCCGAAGTACACGATGAAGCCGACGATCGTCCAGCCGACGATCCGGTACCAGGTGCCGCCGGTCATGAACAGGCTCGCAAGCATCAGGCCGCAGAACAGCGTGCCGCCGATGCCGACGAACCACACGCCCTTCACGCGGAACGGACGCGGCAGCTCGGGCTTCGTGACCCGCAGCACCATGATGCCGATGCAGACCGTGACGAAGGCCAGCAGCGTACCGCTCGATACGAGCTCGCCGAGCACGTTGAGCGGCAGCAGTCCGCCCATGAGGCCGGCACCGACACCTGTCAGCACCGTGGAGAACACCGGCGTCTTCCACTCGGGATGGCAGGCGCGGAATCGCGGCGGCAGCAGACCATCGCGTGACATCGAATAGAAGATGCGCGACTGCGCCAGCATCATGACCAGGATCACGGACGTGAGGCCGGCGAGTGCACCGAAGACCACGGGGATCGTCAGCCAGCGCAGCTCAGCATGTGCCTGCAGCGCCGTGGCTACCGGTGCCGCGTCGTTCAATTTCGGATACTCGAGCATGCCGGTCAGGACGCCGGACATCAGCACGTACAGCACAGTGCAGATGATGAGGCTGGCGAGAATGCCGAACGGCACGTCGCGCTGCGGGTTCTTCGCTTCCTGTGCCGCGGTCGATACTGCGTCGAAGCCGATGTACGCGAAGAAGATGATGCCGGAGGCGCGGATGATGCCGCTCCAGCCGTACTGGCCCCACACGCCGGTGTTTTCCGGAATGAACGGATGCCAGTGGTCGGCGGTGATGTAGAAGGCGCCGAAGCCGATCACCGCGACGACGATGGTGACCTTGATGGCGACCACGATCGCGTTGGTCACCGACGACTGGCGGATGCCCAGCACCAGGATGACCGTGACGATGGCGACGATGAGCACGGCCGGCAGGTTGAACATTGCACCCGTGGCGAAGAATCCCTTCTCGACCGTGTAGTCCACCGGTGCGCTAGTGAGTGCCGCCGGGATGAAATTGATGTCGAACTCTTCCAGCAACTTGACGAGGTAGCGCGACCAGCCGACCGAGACAGTCGACGCCGCGAACAGGTATTCGAGCACCAGGTTCCAGCCGATGAACCAGGCGACGCCTTCGCCCAGTGTCGCGTACGAATACGCGTAAGCGCTGCCGGACACGGGGATCATCGAAGCGAACTCTGCGTAGCACAGTCCGGCGAAGATGCAGCCGATGCCGGCGATGATGAACGACAGGACGATGGCGGGACCTGCGTGCTGGGCAGCAGCGAGACCCGTGAGGACGAAGATGCCGGTGCCGATGATGCCGCCGATGCCGATTGCCGTCAGCGCGACCGGACCCAGTGATCTACGCAGCTCACCCTTGTCGCTTTCGGTCGCGAGGTCTTGGACGGATTTGACCGCGAGCAGGTTCTTCAGCATAGCTGTACTGGCTCCATTGCCTGGTTACTGTGGCGCTGCGATGCGCGGCACTCTAGCGGAGCACTCGGTCAAAAGCGAGGCGCCGCGCGAGGGTCGCCATCGTCGCTCAGCACTAGCGCAGACTCTCCGGAACGTGCGGCGCCAGCAGTTCGAGCAGCGGCGCGTACACCTTCGGGGTGCCGGCGACGATGTCGCCTTCGTTCTTGTATTCGCCGCCGTTCAGGCGGCCGATCATGCCGCCGGCTTCGGTGATCAGCAGGGTTCCGGCCGCGGTATCCCAGGGCGAGAGGCCCAGCTCCCAGAATGCGTCCAGGCGTCCGGCCGCGACATAAGCCAGATCGAGCGCCGCTGAGCCAGGACGGCGGATGCCGGCCGTCGCCTGCATCACTGCCTTGAGCATCGCCATGTAGGAGTCGAGCCACTGCAGGTTCGATCGATACGGAAAGCCGGTGCCGATGAGCGCACGCTCCAGGCCGATGTGCGGGGTGACGCGGATGCGCTTGCCATCGAGCTGCGCGCCTTCGCCGCGCGAGGCCGTGAACAGCTCCTGCCGCAGCGGGTCGTAAACCACCGCATGCTCCATGCGGCCGCGACGCTGCACGCCGATCGACACTGCGAATTGCGGAAAGCCGTGCAGGAAATTCGTGGTGCCGTCGAGCGGGTCGACGATCCACACGAATTCGTCGTCTGCGCCGCTCTGGCCGCTTTCCTCGGCAAGGAAAGCGTGCTGCGGATAGCGGCGCCGCACCGTTTCGATGATGTCCCGCTCGGCTGCCGTATCGATCTCGGTGACGAAGTCGTTCTGACCCTTGGCGCGCACTTCCAGACGGTGCACCCGGTTCATGCCGCGGACGATGATCTCTCCGGCGCGGCGCGCGGCCTGAATGGCGATGTTCAATAGCGGTTGCATAGGCGGCGCGTAGAATACCAGCGAACGCCATGGCTATCCGCATCGTCCTCGTCGACCCGAACCATCCCGGCAACATCGGCGCCGTCGCACGCGCGATGAAGAACATGGGACTCGCCGAACTGCATTTAGTGCGGCCGAAGTTCTTTCCAAACGCAGATGCTACGGCGCGCGCTTCGGGCGCCGACGACGTGCTCGAGGCAGCGCGGGTGCACGAGGAATTCGCCGACGCGATCGCCGATTGCGGCCTGGTGGTCGGCACCAGTGCCCGGCAGCGGCACTTGCCGTTCGATCTGGTCGAGCCGCGCGACTGCGCCGCACGGATCGTGCAAGCCGGCCGCTCCGGCAATGCGGCCATAGTGTTCGGCTCCGAGCGCATCGGTCTCACCAACGTCGAGCTCGCACGCTGCAACCTGCTGGCGACGATTCCGACCGATCCGCGCTACAGCTCGCTCAATCTCTCGATGGCAGTTCAGGTGTTCGCCTACGAGCTGTGGCTGGCGGGCCGCCCGGGCGCGCCAGAGATCCCGCCGCATGACGTGCCGCTGGCGAGCGCAGCGGAGATGACGCGCTTGTACGAGCACTTCGAGGAAGTGCTGGAGTACATCGACTTTCGCGATCGCACTGGCGGCGGACACCTGATGGCGCGCATCCGTCGCTTGTTCAATCGGGCGCTGCTCGATCAGAACGAAGTGAACATCCTGCGCGGTGTGCTTACGGCGGTTCAGGCGCGCCGCCGGCCCGCGAAGCGGCGCAGCGATGAAGTCACGGAGTGACGGCGCCACGCAATTTTCTTATTCTGCGCAGCAGTGAACACCGTAAAGACCATTTATCTCGATTACGCGGCCACGACGCCGGTCGATCCGCGAGTTGCCGACGTGATGATCGAGTGCCTGCGCCCGAGCGGCGAGCAGGGCAATCCTTCTTCGGCCGGCCACGACTACGGGCGGCGCGCACGGGCGCTGTGCGAGAAGGCGCGTGCGCAAGTCGCAAAGGCGATCGGCGCGCGGCCCGAGTGCATCGTCTGGACTTCGGGCGCCACTGAGTCCGACAACCTCGCGATCTTCGGCATCGCCCGCTTCAACGCAGACCGCGGCCGACACCTAATCTCCTCCAAGACAGAGCACAAAGCGGTGATCGATCCGCTCAAACAGCTGGAGCGCGAAGGCTTCGAAGTCACCTGGCTGAAGCCCGCGGCGGACGGCATCGTGCGCCCGGAGCAGGTGCAGGCTGCACTGCGCGCCGATACGCAGCTCGTCTCGCTGATGCACGTGAACAATGAGATCGGTGTAGTGCAGGACATCGCGGCTGTCGGTGCGCTGTGTCGCGAGCGCGGCATCGCGTTTCATGTGGACGCTGCGCAGAGCGCCGGCAAGCTGCCGTTGAACGTCGAAGCGATGAACGTCGATCTGCTCTCGCTGACGGCGCACAAGATCTACGGCCCGAAAGGTATCGGCGCGCTCTACGTGCGGCGCAAACCGCCGCTCGGGCTCAAACCGCTGATCTATGGCGGCGGCCAGGAGTTCGGTTTGCGCTCAGGCACGCTGGCCACGCATCAGATCGTCGGCATGGGCCTCGCCTTCGAAATCGCGGAGCGCGATCGCCAGCAGGACGTCGAGCGCATCGGCGCGCTGCGCGACAAGTTGTGGGCCGGCATCGCGAGCATCGGCGACGTCGAGTTGAACGGACATCCGACGGATCGTGTGGCTGGCCTGCTCAATATCAGCTTCCGCGGCGTCGAGGGCGAGAGCCTGCAGTTCGCGCTGCGCGAGCTGGCGGTTTCCGCCGGTTCCGCCTGCTCGTCGGCTTCGGAGGAAGCGTCGTACGTTCTGCGTGCGCTCGGTCGCAGCGATCAGCTGGCGCAGAGCTCGCTGCGCTTCAGTCTCGGCCGCTTCACGACAGCGGAGCAGGTCGAAACAGCGATCGCCGCCGTGAAGCGTGAAGTGACGCGGCTGCGCTCGTACTCGCCCCCGGCGACTTCGGAGAAAAAATCGTGAGCGAAACCTACAACCCGCTCGTCGTCGAGCATTTCGCACGGCCGCGCAACGTCGGACGCTTCGCCGCGGGCGAGGACATCATCGCCGCTTCCGCAGGCGATCCGGAGCAGGGCGTGCGCTTCGATCTCAGCGCGCGGGTGAAGGACGATCGCATCGTCGCGCTGCGCTTCGAGGTTTACGGTTGCCCGCACTGCATCGCCGCCGGTTCCCTGCTGAGCGAGCGCCTGCAGGGGGCAACGCAGGAGCAGCTGCGCCGCTGGACGTGGCGCGAGGCCGCCGACGAGCTCGAATTCCCGCCCGAGAAGCGCGGGCGGCTGCTCGTCATGGAGGATGCTGTCCACGCCCTCGCCGCGGAGTGGCAGCGCCGCCGGTGAAATGCGACGCATGCATCAATTCGCCGGGCCGGATCGATCGTACAATTGCTGCGGGCATGGCCTCATGCACGATGCGAATGAGCCGCCGGCCTTGACTCGGGTCCGTTGACCGCCATCTCCCTGCTATGTCCATCTCACTGACTTCAGCTGCTGCCGACCGCGTCCGCTCCTTCCTCGGGCGCCGCGGGCATGGCGTGGGCCTGCGCCTGTCGGTCCAGAAGACCGGCTGCTCGGGCTTCGCCTACGTCGTGAACTATGCCGACGAGATCGGCAACGACGACGTCGTGTTCGAGGATCAAGGCGTCAAAGTGATCGTCGACCGCGCCAGCCTCGGCTACATCGACGGCACCGAGGTCGACTTCGTGAAGCAGGGCCTGAACGAGGCCTTCCGCTTCCGCAACCCGAACGTGAAGGGCGAATGCGGCTGCGGCGAATCGTTCACCGTCTGACCTAACTTCCCGTCCCCATTCGATTTCTTGCTGCTCCGGGGCGCCCCCGGTAGACTGCGCCGCGCGCGGCCGTCCCCAGGCCGTCGCGCTTTCCTAACTCATTGATTCTACTTAGATCGAGGACGAGGATTCATGGCGCTCGAACGCACTCTTTCCATTGTGAAGCCCGACGGCGTACAGAAGAACGTGATCGGCAACGTCTACGGCCGCTTCGAGAAGGCCGGCCTGCGCATCATCGCGGCCCGCATGATGCAGCTGACGCAGGCCCAGGCCGAAGGTTTCTACGCCGTGCATCGCGAGCGGCCGTTCTTCAAGGACCTGACCCGCTATATGAGCTCGGGCCCGATCCTCGTTCAGGTTCTGGAAGGCGACAACGCCGTGGCCAAGAACCGCGAGCTGATGGGTGCCACCGATCCGAAGAAGGCCGACAAGGGCACGATCCGCGCCGACCTGGCGACCAGCATCGAAGAGAACGTCGTGCACGGCTCGGACAGCGCCGAGAACGCCCGCACCGAGATTGCGTACTTTTTCGCCGCCGCCGACCTCTGCCCGCGCACGCGCTGAGCACGGCGTAAGATTGTTGTTGCGATGAACGCGAGCCTCGACAGCACCGCGAAGACCAACCTGCTCGGGCTGACCCGCGCCGAGCTGGATGCCTTCGTCGTCGGGATGGGCGAGAAGCCGTTCCGGGCGCGCCAGCTGCTGAAGTGGCTGTACAAGCGCTGCGTTGCCGACTTCGACCAGATGACGGACCTGGCGAAGAGCTTCCGCGAGCGGCTGAAAGAGGTCGCCGTCGTCTCGACACCCTCGATCACCACGGTGCAGGTCTCCGCCGACGGTACGCGCAAGTGGCTGCTGGCGATGGATGGCACGCAGGGCATCGAGACCGTGTTCATTCCCGAGCCGGGTCGCGGCACGTTGTGCATCTCCAGCCAGGTTGGCTGCGCGATGGACTGCACGTTCTGCTCGACCGCTCAGCAGGGATTCAATCGCAACCTCACGGTCGCGGAGATCGTCGGGCAGGTGTGGCTCGCCAACCGCGAGCTCGGGTTTACCCCCGGCGGTGATCGCGTCGTCACGAACGTCGTCTTCATGGGCATGGGCGAGCCGCTCGCGAACTATCGCAACGTGGTACCCGCTGCCGAGATCATGATGGACGACCTCGGCTTCGACATCTCGCGCCGCCGGGTCACGGTCAGCACCTCGGGTCTCGTGCCGCAGATGGTGCGGCTCGCGGAAGAGACCAACTGCGCGCTCGCTGTCTCGCTGCACGCGCCGAACGATGCGCTGCGCGACCAGCTGGTGCCGATCAACCGCAAGCACAAGATCGCCGAGCTGCTCGATGCCTGCTGGCTGTACGTGAACAAGCAGAACGCCCGCAGCATCACCTTCGAGTACGTGATGCTCGACGGCATCAACGACAAGCCGGAGCAAGCGCACGAGCTCGCGCAGCTGCTCAAGGGCCATCCGGCGAAGGTGAACCTGATTCCGTTCAACCCGTTCCCGGGGACGCGCTACGTGCGCTCGAGCGCCGCGGCGATCGAACGGTTCCGCCAGATACTCAACAACAACGGCGTGATCGCGACGACGCGGCGCACCCGCGGCGACGACATCGACGCCGCCTGCGGCCAGCTGGTCGGCCGGGTCAACGACCGCACGACCGTACGCCTCGGCTCCAAGCTCATCTCAGTGGCGGTGCAACCGTGAAGCGTGCAGCGACGATCGTGACCAGGGGCCTGGTGATCCTTGCCATTTTTTTCGGCGGATGCACCAACAGCAACAACGTGACGACGCCGAAGCCCGAGCGGGCTGCCGAGATCAACCTGGAGCTCGGCATCGAGCATCTGCGCAAGGGCAACCTGCAGCAGGCGAAAGACAAGATCGACCGCGCGCTCGAGCAGAACCCGCGCTACGGCCGCGCGCACCTCGTCGCCGGCATGCTGTACAACCGCCTCGGCGATCAGAGCAAGGCGGAGTCGCATTTCGAGCGCGCGGTGTCGCTGGAACCGAAGAATCCGGAGTTCAAGAACAACTACGCGGTCTATCTCTGCCAGCAGAAGAAGTACGAGCGCGGGCAGAAGATCGCGCTCGAAGCCGCTGCCGATCCGCTGTACAAGACGCCGGAAGTGGCGTTCCTGAACGCCGGCAACTGTGCTCTCCAGGCCGGCAACATGAAGGACGCAGAGGTCAGCCTGCGCAAGGCGTTGGACGTGAAGCCGCGCTTCAGCGAAGCGCTGTTCCAGATGGCCGATCTCGAATATCGCCAGACCGAATACATGTCGGCGCGAGCGTTCCTCGAGCGCTACAACGAAGTGGGGCGCACGAATCCCGCCACGCTGTGGCTGGGTGTGCGCATCGAGCGCGGGCTGGGCAACAAGGCGCAGGCGCAACACTATGCGCAGCGCCTCAAGAGTGAATATCCGTCAGCCGCCCAGACCAAGGAACTGCTGGAGTCCGAGCGGAATCCGGGATGAATGAGCGGGCCGGCGGTGCATCGGGTGCGGCGGCAGCCGAGCCGGACACGCCGGGCGGGATGCTGCGTGTCGAGCGCGAGCGCCGCGGCTACTCGGTGCAACACGTTGCCGAGGAACTGCATCTGGACATCCGGGTGATCGAGGCGCTCGAGACGAATCGCTTCGAGGCGCTGGGCGCGCCGGTGTACGCAAGAGGGCACCTGCGCAAATACGCCACGCTCCTCGGCCTGTCGCCCGCGACGGTCCTGGCGCGCTACGAGGCGCTCGGCGGCACGCCGCCCGATCCGACGCCGGTTCCGGCGGTGATGGCAGTGCCGCTGCGCGTCGAGCGTCGACGTGTATCGAAGTTGCCGCTGTGGATTGCGGCTGCGATTGTGATTGTCGCGGGCTTGGCGTGGCTGGTGTTTCAGCTGCTGCAGGCGCGCGGTGCAATTGGAACGACGAGTGCAGTGACTGCGCCGACAGCGCCGCAGCAACCGACAGTGAACGAGTCCACGACGCTGACTGAGCCGACGACGGTGACTGAGCCAATTGCGCAAGCGCCTGCGCCTGTTGCTCAAGCGGCGCCGCAGGCTTCGTCGCCGACACCCGCCGCAGTGCGCCTGCGGCTGGAGTTCATCGAGCCGTCGTGGACCGAAATCTACGACGCGTCGGGCAAACGCCTGATGTTCGACATGGGCACGCCGGGTCGCGTGCGCTCGGTCGCCGGTACGCCGCCGTTGCGCGTGAGCCTCGGCCTGGTGTCGGCAGTGAACGCGCAGGTCAACGATCGGCCGATCGTCGTGCCGCGCCGCGCAGGGTGGGATAGCACCAAGTTTGTGATCGAGGCAGATGGCTCAGTGAGACCGGATACTTCCCTGAAAACCGCGGAGCGGGTCGAGTGACGCAGCAACAGATCCAGCCGCCGCGCGGGATGAACGACGTGCTGCCGGCGGACGTTGCCGGCTGGCATCGGCTCGAGGGCGTCGCGCGCGAGCTGTTCGCCGCGTACGGCTATCAGGAGATCCGCGTGCCGATCGTCGAGAACACGGCGCTGTTCAAGCGCTCGATCGGCGAGTTCACCGACATCGTGCAGAAGGAGATGTTCACCTTCGAAGATCCGGGCGGCGACTCGTTGACGCTGCGACCCGAGGCGACTGCCGGGATCGTGCGCGCGATGATCAGCAACGGCTTGTTGCACAATCAGCGGCAGCGCGTCTGGTGTGCCGGCCCGATGTTCCGCTACGAGCGGCCGCAGGCAGGACGCTTCCGCCAGTTCTACCAGCTCGATGCCGAGGCCTTCGGCTTTCCCGGTCCCGATATCGATGCCGAGCTGATCATGCTCAGCGCGCGCTTGCTGCGCACGTTGGGTCTGGAGCGCATCGAGCTGCACGTCAATTCGCTCGGCACGCCCGCCTCGCGGCGTGCTTACCGCGAAAAGCTGGTCGAGTACTTCACGGCGCACAAGTCGCGCCTGGACGCCGACAGCTTGCGCCGCCTCGACGGCAATCCATTGCGCATTCTCGACAGCAAGAATCCCGAGCTGCAGGACCTGATCGCGGGTGCGCCTGTGCTGACCGAGTACCTGGACCAGGAGTCGCGCCAGCACTTCACCGGGCTGTGCCGGCATCTGGACGCGGTGGGCATCCGTTACGTGCTCGATCCGCGCCTGGTGCGCGGGCTCGACTACTATACGCACACGGTTTTCGAGTGGCTGACAACCGAGCTGGGCTCGCAGGGCGCAGTCTGCTCGGGCGGCCGCTACGACGGCCTGGTCGCACAATTGGGCGGCGAGAACACCCCCGCCGTGGGTTGGGCGCTCGGCGAGGAACGGATCGTGTCGCTGCTGCGTGCTCAGCGGGGCGAGACACCCCCGTACGCTCCCGACATCTATCTGGTCGTGGCCGGCGAGCAGGCCGAGGCCGCGGGCCTGGCGCTGGCGGAGCGCATCCGGGATGCAGTCCCGTCGGTGCGGATCGAGGCCAACTGCGGCGGCGGCAGCTTCAAATCGCAACTGAAGCGCGCCGACAAGAGCGGGGCGCATCTGGCGCTGATTCTTGGCGATGCGGAAACCGAACGCCGCGTCGTCGGTCTCAAGTCCCTGCGAGTGGAAGCGCCGCAGGTCGAGATCGCCTGGGAGCGTGCCGCGGACGAGATTGCCGCGCGGCTCGGTCGTTGAGGCGTCCCTACAACTTACCTAGACAGATGACACTGCCATGGTCGAAGACTATCTAACCGATCGCGATCAGGAAGAGGCGCTGCGCAACTGGTGGCGCGAGAACTGGAAGTGGATTCTCGCGGGCATCGCCCTCGGGCTGGGGTTGCTGGCCGGCTATCAGTACTGGCAGACCTACCGTGCCCAACAGGCCAGCGCGGCGGCCAAGGTGTACGCCGACATGCAGAAGGCGCTGGCGGCCAACGACCTGGATCAGGCCGGGCGCTTGCTGAACGATCTGTCTGGCGAGCACGCGAAGTCCGGCTACACCCAGCAGGGCCGCCTGCTGCTCGCCAAGCGCGATGCAGATGAGGGCAAGTTCGACGAGGCCATCAAGCACCTCCGTGAGGTCGTCGACACGTCGGCCGACGAAGAGCTGGGGCAAGTCGCGCGTCTGCGCCTGGCGCGGCTGCTGATTCAGACCGGCAAGCACGACGAGGCGCTGCAATTGCTGAATGTCGAGAAGGCCGGTGCCTTCGCAGCGCAGGTGCGCGAGATCCGCGGCGACGCTCTGGTCGCAAAAGGCGATGCGCAGGGCGCACGCGCGGAGTACGCCGCGGCCCTGGCTCCCGACGCCAAGGGCCAGGTCGATCGACCGACCGTCGAGCTGAAACTGCGTGACGTCGGCGGCGAAGTCCCGGCCGCGCCGGTGAAGCCGGCAGCCGCGGCTGCGAAGGGAGACTCCTGATGTTCGCTGCGAATCGCGTTCGCCTGGTACTGACTGCGCTCGGCGCAGCAGGATTCCTGACGCTCGCTGCCTGCGGCGACAAAGAGATCGATCCGCCGGCCGAGTTGGTCGACATCGTTCCGAAGCGCACAGTGCATCGCGAGTGGACCGCCAGCCTGGGCGGCGACTCCGCGAGCCTGCGGCTTGCGCTGCGGCCGATGGTCGTCGACGGAACCGTGTACGCCGCTTCGCATGATGGCGAAGTGATCGCGATGTCCGCGCAGAACGGCCGCCGGCTTTGGGCCGTGAAGACCAAGCTGGCATTGTCCGCCGGGCCGGAAGTCGAGGGCGACTTGATCGTGCTCGGCTCGAGCGACGGCGACATCGTTGCGCTCGAAGCCGCCAACGGCAAAGAGCGCTGGCGCAAGTCCATCGGCAGCGAAATCCTGGCGCGGCCGCTCATTGCCAAAGACGTCGTCGTGATCCGCACGGTCGATGGTCACGTCGAAGGGCTGGCGGGCAGCGATGGCGCGCAGCGCTGGGCTGTCGACGAGCAGGTGCCGAGGCTCACGCTGCGCGGCACGGCGCCGCCGATACTGGCGGGCGATCGCATCATCGCCGGCTTCGACAGCGGCAAAGTGCTGGCGATCGATCCGCGCAACGGCGACGTAATGTGGGACGCGATCGTGAACGCGCCGCACGGCCGCACGGAGCTGGAGCGGCTCGCCGACATCGATGCGCCGGCCCGCGTGTCCGGCGACGATATTTTCGTGGTCGGCTTCCAGGGTCGCGTCGCGATGCTCGCGCTCGACTCCGGGCAGATCTGGTGGGCGCGCGATGCTTCGAGCTATCGCGGCTTCACGATGGACGACGACAACCTGTACCTCACCAACTCCGACAGCGTCGTGATCGCGATGAAGCGCAACGACGGCGCCGTATTGTGGGAACAGGACGCGATGAAGCGACGCGGCCTCACTGCACCGGCGTTGGATGGCGACGCGCTCGTCGTCGGCGACTTCGAGGGCTACGTGCACTGGCTCGACAAGGCGACCGGCGAGATCGTCGCGCGGCAGAAGACGGACGGCGAGCGCATCAGCAATCCCGCAGTCAGCACCGATTCCGGGGTGTTCGTGCAGACGGATTCCGGCAAGCTGCTGGCGTTCAAGAGCCAGGCGAAGGCCAAGCCCTCGCCCGATACGATGCCGCCGCCGAAGGCCGCCGAGCCGAAGGCCGCCGAGCCGAAGGCCGCCGAGCCGAAGGCAGAGGAGCCGCAGCAGGAAGCCGAGCCGCAGCAGGAAGCCGAGCCGCAGCCGGAAGCCGAGCCGAAGCCCGAAACGCAACCGAATGGCGGATAAATGCTGCCGGTCATCGCGCTGGTCGGCCGGCCCAACGTCGGCAAGTCGACCCTGTTCAACTTCCTCACCCGCACCCGCGACGCGCTCGTCGCGGATCTGCCCGGGCTGACGCGCGATCGTAAATACGGTTACGGCAAAGTCGGCGACATTCCTTACCTCGTCGTCGACACCGGTGGTCTCGTCGTCGACGCACGCGGCGTAGAAGTCTTGATGGCGCAGCAGGCGCTGCGCGCCGTCGAGGAAGCCGATCGCGTGCTGTTTCTCACCGACGCACGCGAGGGGCTCGCGCCCTCCGATCATTTCATCGCACAGACGCTGCGCAAGCTCGGCAAGCGAGTCACTGTAGTGGCGAACAAGGCGGAAGGCCTGGACGCCGCGTCCGCTGCCGCGGAGTTCCATCAGCTCGGCCTGGGCGACCCGCAAGCCATTTCGTCCACGCACGGTGATGGCGTGCGCGCGTTGATGGAGCAGACGCTCGAAGGTCTGGAGCACGTTGGCGAGGGCGACGCCGCAGGTCCCGACGACATTGGCGTCGCCGTGATCGGCCGGCCGAACGTCGGCAAGTCGACGCTCATCAACCGCCTGCTGGGCGAGGAGCGCCTGATTGCGTTCGATCAGCCCGGTACCACGCGCGACGCGGTGTTCGTGCCGTTCGAGCGCGATGGCCGTCGCTACACGCTCATCGATACCGCCGGCGTGCGGCGCCGCGCGCGAGTCGAGGAGGCGGTCGAGAAGTTCAGCGTCATCAAAGCGCTGCAGGCCGTCGATTCGGCGAACGTCGTGATCGGCGTCATCGACGCGCACGATGCAGTAACCGAGCAGGACGCGAGTCTGTTCGGCCTGGTCGCCGAGCGCGGGCGCTCGCTGATCATCGCCGTAAACAAGTGGGACAACATCCCCATGGACAAGCGCGACGAGATCCGCACGGGCCTCGATCTGCGGCTGCCGTTCCTGGATTTCGCGCCTGTGCACTTCATCTCGGCGTTGCACGGCACGGGCGTCGGCGAGTTGATGCGAGCCGTCAGCCACGCCTATGACGCCTCGATGCGCGAGATGGCGACGCCGGAGCTGACACGTGTCCTGGAGCTGGCGATTCAGCAGCACCAGCCGCCGCTGGTCCGCGGTCGCCGCATCAAGCTCCGCTATGCGCACCAGGGAGGACGCAACCCGCCGATCATCATCGTGCACGGCAACCAGGTGCAGCACGTCCCGGAAGCCTATCGGCGCTACCTCGCGAACCTGTTCCGCAAGCATTTCCGGCTGGAAGGCGCGCCGGTGCGCGTCGAGTTCCGCGCCGACGAGAACCCGTTTAAGGGCCGGCGCAATCCGCTCACGCCGCGCCAGGTGCGCTCGCGCAAGCGCCTGCTGAAGCGCGTGAAGCGCTGAGGCATTACACTGACAGCGCCATGGCAGCCGCCCGCAAAATCCTGAAACTGCAACGGCCGTTCCCCATGCGCCGCGGCGGCGAGTTGCCGAGCGTCGAAGTCGCCTACGAGACCTGGGGCGACCCGGCGGCGCGCCACGACAACGCCGTGATGATCTTCACGGGCCTGTCGCCCTCGGCCCATGCGGCCTCCTCGACCGAGGATCCTTCGCAGGGCTGGTGGGAGGACATGATCGGGCCGGGCCGGCCGATCGATACGCGCCGGTTGTTCGTCATCTGCATCAATTCGCTCGGCAGCCCGTTCGGCTCGACGTCGCCGATCTCGATCAATCCGATGACCGGTCAGCCTTATCGTCTGACTTTCCCCGTGCTCACCGTGGAGGACATGGCGCGAGCGGGGCATGAAGTGGCCGTTGCGCTCGGAATCAAGACACTCGCTGCGGTGATCGGCCCCTCGCTCGGCGGCATGACCGTGCTCGCGTATTGCGCACTGTTCCCGGGCGAGGCGCGCACTGTCGTCTCGATCTCAGCGGCCGCGCGTTCGCTGCCGTTCTCGATTGCATTGCGCTCGTTGCAGCGGGAGATGATCAGGCGCGATCCAGCCTGGCTGGAAGGCAACTACACCGCCGATGCGATGCCCGTGCAGGGCATGCGCCTCGCGCGCAAGCTCGGCATGGCCACTTATCGCTCAGCGAAGGAATGGGAGGTGCGCTTCGGGCGCGAGCGCGCCAGTGCCGAGCGCGTTCCCGGCGATCCATTCGGCATCGACTTCGAAGTCGAGTCGTACCTGGAAAGTCACGCGACCAAGTTCACGGGTCAGTTCGACCCGAACTGCTACCTGTACATCTCGCGCGCGATGGATCTGTTCGATCTCGCCGACCACGGCGGCACGGTGCAAGAGGCGCTGAAGCGTTTCACCGTCGAGCGTGCGCTGATCATCGGCGTGGAGACTGACCTGCTGTTCCCTATCCAGCAGCAGCAGGAACTGGCGGACGGCCTCGCCGTGGGTGCTCGCGACGTTCAATTCGTGCGCATGCCTTCGTTGCAGGGGCACGACTCGTTCCTCGTCGACATGGACCGGTTTCGCCCCGTCGTCGGCGACTTCCTGCAGCAGAAGACCAAGAGTCTCCCCGAAGGCCTGTAGATCCCGGTCACTCGTCCAGGAACAGCGCTGGGTCGACCATCGCGCGATTCAGCGCCACGCCCCAATGCAAGTGTGGGCCCGTCACTCGGCCGGTTGCGCCGACGGTTCCCAGCAGATCGCCCGCTGCGAGTCGGTCGCCGACCTTCACTTTGATCTCTTCGAGATGGCAGTACATCGTCACGAGGCCGTAGCCGTGATCGATGAACAGCGTGTTGCCGTTGAAGAAAAAGTTGCCCGCCTCGACCACCGTGCCTGAAGCCGGTGCGTGAATCGGCGTGCCCTTCGCAGCCGCGATGTCCATACCCGAATGCGGATTGCGCGGCTGGCCATTGAAGTAGCGCCGCGAGCCGTACGAGTCCGAGCGCTGGCCCTCGATGGGTGCCTGCAACGCGAACACCGGCGTTCCGCCAGTCGTGAACTTCGACAGAGCAGTATCGGAGCGCTTGGTTTCCGAGGCGATGCGCTTCAGATCTTCCGGCGCGGGTTCCACCTGCCGCTGATTCTTGATCGTCAGATGCTGCGTGCGATAGCTCTTGTCGGTGACCTGGAACGGCACGTCGACGGTTTCCTTGCCCGTCGCGACCTTCAGCGTGTGCGCACCGGGCTTGGTCGACAACGGCAGGCCGACGATCGCGAGCCAGCGGTCGCCGCTGCGAATCACGGCGGTGCGCCGTGCGTCGATCAGCGCTGTCGGCGCCAGGTCGCTGCCGGGGATCTCGATCAGGGCGATGCCGCCGGGGACTCGGCTCTCGCGCGGCAGATTGTTCGCGTGAGCAGCGCCAATGAGCGCGGCAAACAGGATCAGAGTACGGATCATCTCTCGTCGCTCATTTCTCGTCAGACGGCGGCAGGCGCAGGTCCAGCTCCGGATTGGTGCTGCGCTCGACGCGCGCACGGACCGAGCCCTTCGTCAGCCGGGCTTCGATGATCTGCCCTGCGCGAACGTCCTGAGCATTCGTGATGACCGTGCCTTTCGAGTCGGTGACGATGGCGTAGCCGCGTTCGAGCGTCGCGAGCGGGCTGACTGCGTCGAGCGTTCGCGATGCTACTGCGAGGCGCCTCGCGAGTTTGTCCATCGTTTGCCGCGCAGCGCGCTCGATGCTTGCGTGCGCGACTCCGAGACGCCTGCGAGCGTTCGCAACGCGCAACGCGGGCGAGTGCTGACGCAGCTCCGTAGCCAGTTGCAACACAGTCCGCTGCCGATCACTGAGATCCGAGCGAACGACCCGAATCAAGCGCTGCTCGAGATCGTCGAGGCGTTGAGCGCGCTGGCGCAGCTCGACGCCTGGGTGCAGCTGAGCGAGTCGTCGCTGCAGCCACGCAGCACGATCCTGCTGCGTCTTGAGCGAGCGCGTCAGCGCGACGTTCAGACGATTCGTCAGGCGCAGGACATTCTTCAGCAACTCGTTGCCGTCTGGAGCCGCGAGCTCCGCTGCGCCCGAAGGCGTCGGTGCGCGCACGTCGGCGACGAAGTCCGCAATCGTGAAATCGACTTCGTGACCGATGCCGGTGACGATCGGGACCGTGCAGTCGTAGATGGCGCGCGCCACGCTCTCTTCATTGAATGCCCAGAGGTCTTCCAGCGAACCGCCGCCGCGGACCAGGATCAGCACGTCGCATTCCGCTCGGGCGGAGGCGCGCCGGATCGTCCTGGCGATCTGTGCTGCCGCGACGCCGCCTTGCACCTGAACCGGATAGACCAATACAGGGATCGTGCAGAAGCGCCGCCGTAGGATGTGCAGGACATCGCGGATCGCTGCGCCGGTCGGCGAGGTGATGACGCCGATCCTTCGCGGCAAGCGCGGCAGCGGCCGCTTATGCTCGATGGCGAACAGGCCCTCGGCTGCGAGCTTCGTCTTCAGCAACTCGAAGCGCTGACGCAGTGCGCCTTCGCCAGCTTCTTCCATGTAGTCGGCGATGAACTGATAGTCCCCGCGCTGCTCGTAGAGGCTCACTCTGCCCCGTACCAGCACGTGCGAGCCGTCCCGGGGAGAGAACCGGGTCATGAGATTGCGCTGGCGGAACATGGCGCAGCGGAGCTGGGCCGCTTCGTCCTTGAGCGAGAAGTACCAGTGGCCGGAGGAGGGGCGCGACAGGTTCGAGATCTCGCCCTCCAGCCACAGCGCCGGCAAGCCGCGCTCCAGCAGCGTGCGGGCCTCGCGGTTGAGGCGCGACGGGGTGTAGATGTCGCGAGTTTCCACGGGCTGCGGCGGCGGCGCAGGCTCCGAGAAATCCAGCTCCAGGTCCGAAGGCGGCATGGAAAAGAAGGCTACAGGCTGGTTGTATTCATGTACAATGGCGCGCTTTCATCGATAACGCGGGTACCATCCATGCGCATTCTCGAGGAAGCACTCACCTTCGACGACGTGCTCCTGGTCCCGGCACACTCCGATTTCGTGCCGCGCGATGCCGACCTGAGCACGCAACTCACCCGCACGATCCGTCTCAATCTGCCGATCCTGTCGTCCGCCATGGACACGGTCACGGAAGCCCGCCTGGCGATCACGATCGCGCAGGAAGGCGGGCTCGGCGTCATCCACAAGAACATGAGCATCGAGGCCCAGGCGCGCGAAGTGCAGCGGGTCAAGAAGTTCGAGAGCGGCGTGATCCATGAGCCGATCACCATCACGGCCGACAAGACGATCCGTGAGGTCCTGGAGCTGACGCGCGCGAAGAACATCTCCGGCGTGCCGGTGGTCGTGGGCTCCAAGGCGGTCGGCATCGTCACGCACCGCGACCTGCGATTCGAGACCAAGCTCGACGCGCCCGTGTCTACCGTCATGACTCCGCAGGAGCGGCTGGTCACCGTGCGCGAGAACGCGCCGAAGGAAGAAGTACTGGCGCTGCTGCACAAGCATCGTATCGAGAAGGTGCTGGTCGTGGATCAGAACTTCAACCTCAAGGGCATGATCACGGTCAAGGACTTCCAGAAGGCCACCGAGTTCCCGCGCGCGGCCAAGGACGAGCGCGGCGCATTGCGCGTCGGCGCTGCAGTCGGTACGGGCGCGGACACGCTGAAGCGGGTCGAAGCGCTGCGCGAAGCGCGGGTCGACGTGATCGTCGTCGACACCGCCCATGGCCACTCCAGCAACGTGCTGAAGATGGTCAGCGAGATCAAGCGTGCCTGGAAGGATCAGCAGATCATCGCCGGCAACGTCGTGACCGCAGAAGCTGCCAAAGCTCTCGTCGAAGCGGGAGCGGATGGCATCAAGGTCGGCATCGGTCCCGGATCGATCTGCACCACTCGCATCGTTGCGGGCGTCGGCGTGCCGCAGATCACTGCCGTCGCGAACGTCGCGGCCGCGTTGAAGGGTTCCGGCGTGCCGCTGATCGCCGATGGCGGCATTCGCTTCTCGGGCGATATCGCGAAGGCGCTGGTCGCTGGCGCGCACTGCGTGATGATCGGCGGTCTGTTCGCCGGTACTGAAGAATCGCCTGGCGAAGTCGAGCTGTACCAGGGCGCGTCCTACAAGTCGTATCGCGGCATGGGCTCGCTCGGGGCGATGGCGCAGTCGCACGGCTCGAAGGATCGCTACTTTCAGGATGCAACCGAAGAGCTGGAGAAGCTCGTGCCGGAGGGCGTCGAGGGGCGCGTGCCGTACAAGGGCTCGCTCGTCACGATCCTGCATCAGCTCGCCGGCGGTCTGCGCGCCGCGATGGGTTACACCGGCAGCCGCACGATCGAAGAGATGCGCACGCGACCGTCGTTCGTACGAATCACCAACGCTGGCGTGCGCGAGAGCCACGTTCACGATGTGACGATCACCAAAGAGGCGCCGAACTACCGTGTCAGCTGAAATGGCCAAACGGCCTGCCGCTTCCGCGACCGCGTTTCACCCGCCGGACATCCACGCCCATCGGATCCTGATTCTCGACTTCGGCGCGCAGTACACCCAGCTGATCGCGCGGCGTGTGCGTGAGAGCGGCGTCTACTGCGAAATCCATCCGTGGGACATGAGCGACGACGACGTTCGCGCCTTCGGCGCTCGCGGCGTCATTCTGTCGGGCGGCCCGGAGTCGACGACGGAGTCGAAGGCGCCGGTCGCGCCGCAAGCGGTGTTCGAGCTGGGCGTTCCGGTGCTCGGCATCTGCTACGGCATGCAGACGATGGCTATGCAGCTGGGCGGTCGCGTCACTCCGAGCACCGATCGCGAGTTCGGTTACGCGCAGGTCACGGCGTCCGCGCCGTGCAAGCTGCTGGATGGCTTGCGCGATCACAGCGACAGCGAGGGCAGGGCGCTCTTTGACGTTTGGATGAGCCACGGCGATCGCGTGGACGCGGTACCGCCGGGCTTCGTCGCCTGTGGCTTCACCAACAACGTGCCGCTCGCGGCGATGGTTGACGAGTCGCGGCGCTTCTACGGCGTGCAGTTCCATCCTGAGGTCACGCACACGCTGCAAGGCCTGAAGATCCTCGAGCGCTTCGTGCGCGAGATCTCCGGCTGCGAGGCGCGCTGGCAGCCCGGCAACATCATCTCGGATTCGATCGCGCGGGTGCGCGAGCTGGTCGGGCGCGACAAAGTGCTGCTCGGCCTGTCCGGCGGCGTCGACTCTTCAGTCGTCGGCGCGTTGCTGCATCGTGCGATCGGCGAGCAGCTCGTCTGCGTGTTCGTCGATCACGGCCTGCTGCGCCTGGGCGAAGGCGACCAGGTGATGGAAACGTTCGCGAAGCACATGGGCGTGAAGGTGATCCGCGTCAACGCCGAGGCACGGTTCCTCGATGCGTTGAAGGGCGAGGCGGATCCGGAGCGCAAGCGTAAGATCATCGGCCGGCTGTTCGTCGAAGTGTTCGAGGAAGAGGCGGCGAAGCTGCCGGGCATCCGCTGGCTGGCGCAGGGCACGATCTATCCGGACGTGATCGAGTCGGCCGGCTCGAAGACCGGCAAGGCGCACGTCATCAAGAGCCACCACAACGTCGGCGGCCTGCCGGAGAAGATGAACCTGAAGCTGCTCGAGCCGCTGCGCGAGCTGTTCAAGGACGAGGTGCGCAAGCTCGGCGTCGAGCTTGGTCTGCCGCGCGAGATGGTGTATCGGCATCCGTTCCCGGGGCCGGGTCTCGGTGTGCGCATTCTCGGCGAGGTGACGAAGCAGTACGCCGATCTGCTGCGCAAGGCCGACGCCATTTATCTCGAAGAGCTCCGCAAACACGATCTCTACGATCGCACCAGCCAGGCGTTCGCAGTGTTCCTGCCGGTGCGCTCGGTCGCAGTGATGGGCGACGGCCGTCGGTACGACTACGTGATTGCGTTGCGCGCGGTCGAGACCATCGACTTCATGACCGCGCGCTGGTCGCGCCTGCCGTACGAGTTCCTGGAGCTGGTGTCCCGTCGCATCATCAATGAAGTGAACGGCATCTCGCGCGTCACGTACGACATCTCGAGCAAGCCGCCCGCGACGATCGAGTGGGAGTGACGCTCGCCACGATCGTCGGCCGTGTAGCGCTGCTGCTGCTGGCCGCCCCGGTCCTGGCGGCCGACTTGGCGAGCGGCCCCGCCGATCGCGTGTACCTCAACGGCGTCATCTTCACCGCCGACGCCCGCAAGTCACTCGCCAGCGCGCTCGCCATTCGCGACGGACGAATCCTCTACGTCGGGAGTGACTCTGCACTCGCGAGCTACATCGGTCCCGCGACCGTCAAAGTGGATCTCCATGGGCGTTTCCTGATGCCCGGCCTCGTCGATGGGCACATGCATCCTCGCGAAGCCGGAGCCACGTTGCTGAAATGCAATCTCAACTACGCGTCGTTGACCGTGGAGGAACTGCAGCGACGGGTAGCTGCCTGTGTCGACCAGACCAAAACGTCGGAACCGGACGGTTGGCTCGAAGTCGTCAGCTGGTTTCAGGAGAGCATGCTCCCGGCCGGTGTGAAGACCAGCCGTGCGACGCTCGATGCGCTCCAGACCAAACGGCCGATCATCGTGCGTTCCTCGTTCGGCCACACTGTGCTCGCGAACTCCCGCGCGCTGATGCTCGGCAAGATCACTGCTGCGACCCCCGATCCGGTTGGCGGCAAGATCTGGCGCGACGCTGCGGGCGAGCCGACCGGCCTGTTGGAAGACGCAGCTCATCACGTGTTCGATTCGCTGCTGCCCAAGCCGACGGCAGCTCAGGACGTCGAGGCCGCGGCCAAAGCGCTGGATGCCATGAGGCAACAGGGTGTCACGAGTTTTCTGGATGCAAGTGCAGAGCGCGAGAACTTGGTTGCCTTCGCTGCCCTTCGCAAGGCGGGCAGACTCACGGCGCGTGCCCACTTCGCGCCTGTCATCGCGCCGTCCGAGGTGAACAACCTGACGGCGGCAGTGGCGCGCGTGGTCGCGCTGCGCAAGGAGTTTGACGAAGGAACGGTCGGGCGGGCGCCCGGCATCACGGTGCGCAACGCCAAGCTGTTCCTCGACGGAGTGATTTCCGCGCCCGCGTTCACGGGCGCGATGCTGGAGCCCTATCGTCGCAATGCCGGTACAGCTGAGCAGCCGCAGTGGGTACCGGGCGCGAGTCGCGGCCCGGACGTGTACTTTCCTGCCGATGCTCTCGCAACAGTCCTCATCGCGCTTGGCCGGGCCGGCATCGACCCGCACATGCACGCCGACGGCGACGGCGCAGTGCGCGCGGGGCTCGACGGCGTCGCGGCGCTTCGCAAAGCGTTGCCTGCCGCGGATATTCGGCCGGCCATCGCTCACAACGAAATCGTCGCTCCGGCCGACTTCAAGCGCTACCAGGCACTGAATGTCATTCCCGTGCTGTCATTTCAATGGGAGAAGCCGGCGGGTGACACGCTCGGCGTCAAGGACTACTTCGGGCCGCAACGCATGAAGATCCTCGAGCCCGCAGGGTTTCTGGCAGAGGCGGGCGCACGGATAGCGTTCGGCAGCGACTGGCCCGTGGATGCGCTGGACCAGTGGTTCGCTTTCAAGGTCGGCGTGACGCGCACGAATGCTCCCGACGCCCCAGCGGAGTATCGCGGCAGACTGGGTGACGACCCTGGGCTGTCGCGCGAAACGGTGCTGCGCGCGGCGACCATCAACGCAGCCTATGAGCTGCACCAGGATG
>Ga0268265_10001084_pt1 | contig 24242 bp, 20 predicted proteins | sample KBSSwiS52_FD_190355 | JGI IMG/M metagenome (GOLD analysis project Ga0268265, IMG submission 190355) | Switchgrass rhizosphere microbial communities from Kellogg Biological Station, Michigan, USA - KBS Switchgrass S5-2 (SPAdes) (version 2) | ecosystem: Host-associated > Plants > Roots >... | reverse complement strand
CACGCTTCATCACCGGCTCCCAATCGGGGTCGGTCATATCGGTGACGAGCACGTCGCCATCGCGTACCTGATCCATATCGGCAATACCGCTGACGACCCGCACCTTGCCGCTACCAATACGCTGGCCGATCGAGCGCCCCTCGCACAACACCTTGCCCTTTTCTTTCAGCAGGTAGCGCTCCATCAACGTATTCGAGGAACGGCTTTTTACCGTTTCCGGGCGCGCCTGCACGATGTACAGCTGACCGTCGTCGCCGTCTTTGGCCCATTCGATATCCATCGGCCGGCCGTAGTGTTTTTCGATGATTAACGCCTGCCGCGCCAGCGATTCGACTTCGGCATCGGTGATGCAAAAACGCTGACGCTGGTCTTCCGCCACATCGATGGTCTGCACCGAGCGACCGGCTTTGTGGCTGTCGGTGTAGATCATCTTGATCGCTTTCGCGCCGAGATTACGGCGCAGTATTGCGTGACGGCCGGCCTGCAACGTGGCCTTGTGCACATAAAATTCATCGGGGTTAACTGCGCCCTGCACGACGGTTTCACCGAGACCATACGATGCGGTGATAAATACGACCTTATCGAAGCCGGACTCAGTATCGAGCGTGAACAACACGCCGGCGGCGCCAGTCTCGGAGCGCACCATGCGCTGAATGCCCGCCGATAGTGCGACTAGCCGATGATCGAAATCCTTGTGCACGCGATAGGCGATCGCGCGGTCGTTGAATAGTGAGGCGAATACTTCCTTGATCGCGATCAGCACATTGTCGATGCCGCGAATATTCAGGAATGTTTCCTGTTGGCCGGCGAATGATGCATCCGGCAAATCTTCAGCGGTGGCCGATGAGCGCACCGCAACGGCGATATTCGAATTAGTGGCGGAGAGTTTGGCAAACGCTTCGGTGACAGCGGCTTCGAGCGGCGGTGTCAGCGGTGTTTCGACGATGCGTTGGCGAATAGCAGCGCCGACCCGGGCGAGTTCATTGACATCATCGACATCGAGTTTATCGAGTTGGTCGTGAATCCAGTCGTTCAATCCGCTTTGGCTGAGAAAATCGCGATAGGCTTCTGCGGTGGTTGCGAAGCCACCGGGGACCGAGACACCGGCGCCGGCGAGATGGCTAATCATTTCGCCGAGCGATGCATTCTTGCCGCCGACGCGCTCGACATCATTCATGCCCAAATGGTCAAACCAGACAACATATTCAGCCAAGGTCGCTCTCTCCATATGAGGGTATTTGCGGGTCGCCCGCGTGCGGCGCTGCCGCAATGGTGGGTGTGCTACAGTGCCAATGGCGCTGACGGCGGCCAATCATACCCAAAATCCCGGTACTTTTCTTTCTACGGTACAGACTTACGCTTTCTAGATTTCACGCGCGGATAGCGCGCGCCTGACACCAAAGACGTAAGCAAACCTCAGTCCATAAGGCGAGCAACCACTATGCGGAGAAGCGCTTTTTTTATTTCAGATAGCACGGGTATCACTGCCGAAACGCTCGGCCAAAGCCTGCTCGCGCAATTTGATTCGATCGACTTCGATAAAACCGTGTTGCCGTTTATCGATACCGAAGAAAAAGCGCGGCATGCCGCCGGCAGAATCAACGATGCCGCCGATCGCGATGGTGCGCCGCCGATCATTTTCGACACGATTATCAATCACGACATCCGCAACATCATTGCCGCGTCCAACGGCGTATTGATGGATATCTTTTCGACATTTCTGGCACCGCTGGAAAAAGCACTGAATGCGAAATCGGGCCTGACTGTTGGGCGCGGCCACAACCGCAACGCGGAGCTGTTGTATCAGCAGCGGATCAACGCCGTGAATTACGCGATGGAGAACGATGATGGTGCACGCGTCAACCATTACGACCAGGCACAAATCATTTTGATCGGCGTGTCACGGTGCGGCAAAACCCCGAGCTGCCTGTATATGGCAATGCAGCATGGGATTTATGCGGCCAATTATCCGCTGACCGATGAGGATCTCGAGAGCGGCCAACTGCCGAAGCCATTACAGGGCCAGCGCGCCAAACTGTATGGACTCACGATTAATCCCGAGCGTCTCGCGGCGATCCGCCATGAGCGGCGACCCAATTCCCGCTACGCGAATATCTCGAAGTGCGAAGACGAGGTGCGGATGGCGCGCGGATTGTTCGAACGCAACGGCATTCGTTATGTCGACAGCACACATATCTCCATCGAAGAAATTTCGACCAAAATTCTGTCCGAGCGCGGTTTGCGCGAGCATATGCGCTAAGGGGCAGCAGCCGTCGTGCGCCGTCTATACTAGCCTCACCTTCGTCTCGAACCCTTTTATTCATCGGTATGTCTGAATCACCGCTCGCCTCATCGCTCGGCCATACCGCGCTGCTGCTCCCCGGCGGCGGTGCGCGCGCTGCCTATCAGGTCGGTGTGCTGAAAGCGCTGGCGGAAATTACCCGCGATAGCACGCAGAATCCGTTTCCGATTCTGTGCGGCACTTCCGCCGGCGCCTTGAACGCGGTTGCGCTTGCAACCCAAGCCGATAATTTTTCGAAGGCGACCGAATGGCTGGAATCACTGTGGCTACGGCTATCGGTGAATAACGTCTATCGCACCGACTGGCTCGACATCCTAAAAAATGTCTGGCGGTTAACGCTGTCGCTGTTCAATGAAGGGATTGCGGTCGGCCATCCAATTGGCCTACTCGATAACACGCCGCTCCGTAACATGTTAGAGAAATCGCTGAATTTCGATCGCATCGCCGATCATATTCAACACAATCATCTACGCGCCGTGTCGGTCACAGCAATGAATTACACGCTCGGCGTGTCGATGAGTTTTTTTCAGGGCGGGCCCGATCATTCCAACTGGCAACGCTGGCGTCGCCAGGGCATCGCCTGTCCGTTGCGATTGAAACATCTAATGGCATCGACGGCGATCCCAACCGTTTTTCCGCCCGAGGAAATCTGGGGCAATTACTACGGCGATGGCGCGTTGCGACAACTGGCGCCGATCAGTCCGGCACTGCACCTCGGCGCCGAACGCGTGCTGATCGTGCCGCCCAATGGCCACAAACGTAATTACACGAAACCGCTGCGCAAAATTCACAGTCCCGCGTTCGGCCAAATCATCGGCCATCTGCTCAATAGCGCATTTATTGACAGCCTCGAAACCGATATCGAATTATTGGAGCGCCTTAATGAGCTGGTGACGTTGGTGCCGGAGGAATTGCGCTCGCAATTGTCACGCAAATTATCGGCGGTGGATTTTTATGTGCTGTCGCCGTCGCAGGATATCGACACGATTGCGGAATTGCATGTGCGGGAACTGCCGCGCAGCATTCGCTATTTTTTGCGAATCACCGGCAGCGGCGATTACAACGGCGGCGTCAACGCCGCGAGTTATTTATTATTTACGCGACCTTTCGTGCAACAACTGATCGAATTGGGTTATGGCGATGCCATGGCCGAAGCATCGGAAATTCTCAGCTTTCTCGGCCATGTGCCAGCGCGACAGAGTGCAAGTGTTAGCGAGGGTCCGCTCGAACGCAACGGCTAAACCGATACCAGTGCCGCGTGTGTCTGCGCTGCGCGTGCTTTGCGATCGCGCCACCAGGCTCCAACAAACAATGCCAGCAAACCCACAATCGAAAAGCCGCCGCCTACCAATTCCTGCATCAGCGGCACCAAGCGCAGTTGCACGGTGTAGTTTCCAGCCGGCAATGCCATCTCCAGCAAACCATTGCCAGACGCAGGCGTCAGCGCTATCGCATTGCCGTCAGCGACGCGCGCGCGCCAGTTAGGAAAATAAAATTGCCGCACCACCAGCGTGGTCGGTTCGCGCAGATTCACCTGCACATTGATTTTGCGCGGCGCCCAGCGGTCGATCGTGATTTCACCTGCGCCCTTGGCATATATCAAGCGATCGAAATCGGCAATTTCAATGCTGGTATCCGGCGAGTGCGACGAATTCCAACGCGTCGTATATTCCGGCGCATCGAGGCCATTACGTACGGCGTTGTCGCGACCGATAATCCACCATGCGTTGTCGAATGGATCGAGCTTGTGCATCACATTGGCGGTGACAAGACACCACGCGAGCAAACCGGTGCCTGCGAGCAACGCCCCGAGTCCGAGCCAATCGCGATGCTCACGCCAACAATGCAGTGCGTGCGCTGCTGCAATGGCAGTCGCAAAATCGACCACCATCGCGATACGCCAGGGAAATTGAACTTTCGCTAATTCAGGAACGTTTTCCCACACGAAAGTGGACCACGAAGACATCAAGAACCACGCGACCGCCGCCAGCGCAAAACAACCCACCAACCGGCGCGTGCCCACGGTTTTGCGCCAGCGAAATGCGCTGAGCCAGCACAGCAAAAAAATCGCGGTGGTCACGCCAATCACAGTAAATAGGCGCGCCGCGAAATCGTGTCCAGTACTGCTATTGTCCTGTTGCGCTTCGCCGATCGGAAAAAACCAATGATGGAAATCGAAATACGGCGTCCACAACTTTTCTGCGCGCACGTACTGTTCGCTGAACATTGCCGGCACCCAATACACGCCCGCCAATAAAATACCGACGCCGATGGCGGCGGCAAAGCGCGGAAACTGCTTCCAAGAATGCAAATGCCATAACAGCACGGCGACATAACCGGCGATTGCAACCGAAAACAATAATGCCGACGGCAGATGCGACAACATCATCAGAGAGTAACTGATCGCCAGTCCGGTAACGGCGCGGCGGCCATCGAACAACTTTTCGGTGTAATACAGAACCAGCGGCATCCAGATGTAATTAGCGAGTTCGCCGATATCCTGGCGTCGCCATAAATCGATTTCAAAATGATACGGCAGCACCATATACAGCACTGCGCAAATCAGCGCGGTGCCATGCGCATAACGCCGGCTGGCAAAACGATAAAACGCCACGCCCGAGAGCGCGATTAACAGCCATTCGCCCCACGCCAATTGAATGGTCAATTTACTGCCGGTCAATAACAACGCCGGAAGCGTCGAAATAAAAAACGGCAGCGGCGCATAGAAGAAAAAGACGGGGCTGCCACTGCCGTGATTCATATCCATCAGCCAGCGTGGATACCAATCGCCCTGCGCGATCTGCGCGGAGAAATTCTTCAACCAAACAAGGTTGTAGATAATGCTGTGGCCGTTCGATGCGCCGTACCAGAGCATCGGTGCACAAACGATAGTGGCGGCAAAAAAAATGATTAATGCAGCGAACAACGGCTCGCGTTTGGATTTCGACCCGACCTGCGTCGACATTGCGATTCCCACGATTATGCGAAGGTGCGCATGCTACCGCAAAACCGGGTCAGAAGTGCATCGCCGATCAATGATCGCAGCCCGCGGCGGTTTTTTTGCCTGGGCAGCTATGGCCATCGCTGGTGCGCAGCGCATCGGCAATGCGATACATCGGATCTTTCAGCATCGCCTGCAGCTCTGCGCTGGCATTCACACGGCGCAACGCCTCCTCCATGCACAACAGCCATTGATCGCGCTCGGCCGGACCGATTGCATACGGCTGGTGCGGCTTGGTCAGACATACCGTGCCGTATTTTTGCTGATAGTGATGCGGTCCACCCAACCAACCGGACAAATATTCGAATAACTTCTGCTGGATACTCTCAAGGTTAGCCGCATGCATATGGCGAATCGTCTGTGCCTGCGGCAGCTCATCCATCACTTGATAAAACACCTGCGCCAGTCGGCGCACACCGGCTTCGCCGCCAAGCAATTCGTATGGAGTTTGCATTGCTCATACCCTCGCGCTATTGAGGGCAGGATAAGCGAATCGCAGGTGTATGCTTTGATAGAGATCAACGATTAAGCCTTACGTTCACCTCCCACTTGATCTCTGATAATTAGTTCAGTGCAATTAACCCGAGAACAGATTTTTTTACTAACTCGCTATCTTGTATAAAAATGCGGAGATCCCTTCTGCCAAACGTATAACTTAAAGACAGGTCGCTCGTTAGCTGAATCCATGCAGAACATAAATTAACGCCGCAATTCACATATTTTTCTGGGCGAGAAATGGAATCATAAAAGTAATCGAACCTTATGGGATCACGGGATGGATCGAGCATTACATAGAGATTTAACTCAGGACTATAAATTGGCAAGCTTTCAGAAATACCCAATGCATTTGCGTTATTTTTAATAATCCTTGAGAAATGAGACTCTAAATTAGTACCAGATTGCCACACTCTGACGTCAGCAATTTTTCCAGAAAGTTCAGGAAAATTAACCCTTACCCGATATGAAGATTCCTGACCATAAATTACTTTATCTACTTTCTTAAAACGCAAACCTTCGCAATTTTCTTCCGGAATCGGCATGACCATTTTCATTAAAAAATCCGGATCTAAAATTTCACTTTTATTTATACAAATAAATCCGCCTGATTTGCTAAATAAATTTTCACCAAAAGCCGGCAAAAACATGGTTGAAAATAAGACAGCCAGCGTGAAATTAGTGCCCTCTCTTGTCACCTTTAACATTCATCAAATCCTGCCAGCAGATACCCGCGAGTTAGTTTTCAACAGTTGTTGTTGAACACCGAAAAGAAAGAGCTGGGGCAACCAAATCCTACAACATATCGATCAGCGTTTTCGCCGCATTATAAGGCGTGGTGACGCCGGCGATGACTTTGCGTTCGAGTTCGGGCATCGCTTTGCGCACTGCTGGATTTTGGCGTAAGCGCAGCAATAACATTTCGTGAATTAATTTATGCATCCAGTCCTTGGCTTGGCGAGCGCGTTTTTTTTGCAGCGCTCCATCTTTATTCGCGGCAATTTCGAAATCGGTGATCATGCCCCACACCGCTTCGATATTTTGTTTTTGAAGCGCGGAGCAGGTCATCACGCGCGGTGTCCAGTAGGTCGTGTGTCGCAATAAATTCAGCGCACTTTGATAATGTGAACGCGTGCGCTGTGCGAGATTCAGACTTTCGCCATCGGCTTTATTGATCACCAGCGCGTCGGCCAATTCCATAATGCCGCGCTTGATGCCCTGCAATTCGTCACCGGCATTCGGCAACATCAACACCATAAAAAAATCGACCATGCCGGCCACTTCATATTCGCTCTGCCCGACGCCAACCGTTTCGACCAGAATCACGTCGTAACCCGCCGCTTCGCACAGCAGCATGGTTTCGCGCGTATGTTGGGCGACACCGCCGAGCGTGCCTTCGGAGGGCGACGGTCGAATAAATGCGTTATCGCGACGCGACAACTCTTCCATGCGTGTTTTATCGCCGAGAATCGAACCACCTGCAATTGGTGAACTCGGATCGACGGCAAGCACCGCCACTTTTTTGCCGAGGCTGAGCAAGTACAAGCCGAACGTTTCGATAAAGGTCGATTTGCCGACACCGGGAATACCGGTGATGCCAACGCGAATACTATTGCCGGTATGCGGCAGCAGTGCTTCGAGCACCTGTTGCGCTTGTTGCCGATCGCGATCGAGTTTACTTTCGATCAGCGTGATCGCTTTCGCCAATGCGCGACGATTGCCTTGTTTGAGGAGATCGAGATTGATATCGGTCATGTGCTTTCCGATTCCTATCAAGAAAAAAGGCGGGCATTTGCCCGCCCCTTTACAGCACTGTAGTTATTTTCCGACTGCTTTGTTGATCGCATCAAGGACATCGCGAGCGGCCACCGGAATCTGCGTACCCGGACCAAAAATGCCCTTCACGCCCGCCTGGTATAAATAATCGTAATCCTGCTTCGGAATCACGCCGCCGGCAACAACGATGATGTCATCGGCGCCCTGCTTTTTCAGCTCGGCAATTAATTCTGGCACCAGCGTTTTATGGCCTGCGGCTTGCGACGAAACGCCGACCACGTGCACATCGTTTTCCACCGCTTGGCGCGCCACTTCAGCCGGTGTCGAAAACATCGGTGATAGATCGATATCGAAACCGACATCGGCAAATGCAGTTGCAATCACTTTCGCGCCGCGATCGTGACCATCCTGACCCATCTTACACACCAGCATACGCGGACGTCGGCCGTGTTTTTCGACGAACGCTTCGATATCGCGCGAAATGTTCTGCCAGTTTTCGTCTTCCTGGAATGCTGAACCGTACACACCGGACACCGTTTGCGCTTGTGCATTGAAGCGCCCAAATACGCGTTCCATCGCAAATGAAATTTCACCAACCGTAGCACGTGCGCGCGTTGCCTTCACGGCGAGATCGAGCAAATTGCCCGGACCACCGTTCGCACATTGATAAATCGCTTCGAGCGCATCTTCAACCGCTTTTTCATCGCGCGCTGCGCGAATTTGCGCCAGGCGTTTAATCTGCGATTCGCGCACCGCATTGTTGTCGATTTCGAGGATATCGACATCGTCTTCGGTTTTCAGCCGATATTTGTTCACACCGACGATTACATCATCACCGCGATCGATACGCGCCTGTTTACGTGCGGCCGACTCTTCGATTTTCAGTTTCGGCAAACCGGTTTCGATCGCTTTCGCCATGCCGCCGGCCGCTTCGATTTCCTCGATCATCGCCCACGCTTTATCAGCGAGTTGTTGCGTCAGCGATTCCATGAAATAAGAACCGCCCCACGGATCGACCACATTGGTAATGCCGGTTTCTTCCTGAATAATTAATTGTGTATTGCGCGCGATACGCGCCGAGAATTCGGTCGGCAATGCGATCGCTTCATCGAACGCATTCGTGTGCAGCGACTGCGTGCCGCCGAAGACCGCTGCCATCGCTTCAATCGCGGTGCGCACGATGTTGTTGTAAGGATCCTGTTCGGTCAGCGACCAGCCTGATGTCTGGCAATGCGTGCGCAACATTTTCGAGCGCTGATTTTTCGGATTGAATTCGCTGACGATACGCGCCCATAACTGACGGCCCGCGCGCAATTTCGCGACTTCCATGTAGAAGTTCATGCCGATGCCCCAGAAGAACGAGAGGCGGCCGGCAAATTTATCGATATCGAGGCCGGCATTGATCGCTGTGCGGATGTATTCCTTCCCATCGGCCAGTGTGTAAGCCAATTCAAGCGCCGCATCGGCACCCGCTTCCTGAATGTGATAACCGGAAATCGAAATTGTGTTGAACTGCGGGAGATGATCGGAGCAGTACGCAATGATGTCACCGATGATACGCATCGATGGCAGCGGCGGATAAATATAGGTATTGCGCACCATGAATTCTTTCAGGATGTCATTCTGAATCGTGCCTGACAGCTGATCCTGATTAACGCCCTGCTCTTCGGCGGCGACGATGTAACCGGCGAGAATCGGCAATACCGCGCCATTCATCGTCATCGATACTGAAATTTTGTCGAGCGGAATGCTGTCGAACAAAATTTTCATATCTTCGACGGAATCGATCGCCACACCGGCTTTGCCGACGTCGCCCGTCACGCGCGGATGATCCGAGTCATAACCGCGGTGCGTCGCCAGATCGAACGCAACCGAAACGCCCTGACCGCCAGCGGCGAGCGCCTTGCGATAAAACGCATTCGATTCTTCGGCGGTCGAGAAACCGGCGTACTGACGAATTGTCCATGGTTTCACTGCATACATCGTTGCCTGCGGACCGCGCACGAACGGTTCGAGGCCTGGTAATGTATCGGCGAACGGCAGATTTTGCGCATCGGCTTTCGTGTACAACGGCTTGACGTCGATGCCCTCGGGCGTGTGCCAGGTCAATTCATCGAGCGAACCGCTTTTCAGCGATTTGGTCGCGAGTTTTTGCCATTCTTCGAACGTGTGCGGTGCGGGTTTGTATTCGTTGGACACGATGTTTTTACCTACGAAAATTCAAATTCGGGTGCCTTATCTTCCCACTTTTTAAAAGGGGGATTGAGGGGGATTTTGCGAGCTCGAAATCCCCCCTCGCCCCCTTTAATTAAAGGGGGAAGAAATCAGTGTTCAGATGACGGCTGATTCAATTCAATCAACACGCCATCGCAAGACTTCGGATGAATAAATATTACTTTGCAATTATGCGCACCAGGCATCGGCGCATCGCTGAGAAATTCATAACCCTTTGCTTTCAGGCGTGCGACATCGGCTTCGATATCGTCGCTACGAAAACACAGATGGTGAATGCCACCACCTTTCTTTTCCAGATACTTTGCGATCGGACCTTCACCGCGCAGCGGATGCACCAGCTCAATGCTGGTCGGTGGCAATGGGAAAAATGCGGTTGTGGTTTTCGCCGATTCGACGTCTTCGGTACCTTCGAATTGCAAACCGAAGTCATCGAGAAAACGCTTGATCGCTTTTTCCAAATCGGGGACCGCGATGGCGATGTGGTCGAGTGCAATGATCATCGTTTACCTCATGCTGTGACTCCCCTCTCCCATCTGGGGAGAGGGGTTGGGGGTGAGGGCCTTCGTTTTTCACCCTCTCCCTAACCCTCTTCCATCAAGGTAGAGGGAATTGGACTCGCGTTAAATCAACTTCGCCAAACACGCGGCCGTTCTTTTGCGTTTGCGTTCGGCGATTTCTTCCGGCGTTTCGATCACGAGTTGCTCGTCCGGCGTGATTTTAAACAGCGGTTGGCCTTTTTTGATGATCACACCATCGGCGTCAATCATGACTTTTTCGATGGTGCCGGCGAACGGCGCATAGACCTTGTTGAACATCTTCATCACTTCGACGATATACAACGGCTGCCCCTGTTCAAAATGCGAGCCTTCTTTAACGAATGAATCCATACCAGGCGCTTCGCGCGCGTAGAACATACCGCCGGAGACCGAAAGAATTTCGTCGGATTTCGCCAACGGCGGCGGCACCAGCACCTTCGCCATTTTGTCCTGCAGTGTTTTATCCAGCAGCTCAGCAGGAATAGTGACGGTCAAATCATCGTTCACTGTCAAATCGAAGAATTGCGTATCGAGTGCAATCATCGGCAATACCGACAGCAATTCGGCGCCGGCTTGATAACCCGCGTGTGCTGCCTGCGCTGCATCCCATTGCGCGGCGTCGATCGCCGCCGGTCGTGCGCCACTGAGCACTTTGTTTAGATCGGCGTATTCGGTAAGCCCGAGTTTCTGTTTCAACGCCGCGTAAAACGCGAGCGCTTTTTGTAGCAGCTCGTTGTCATGATCCCAGATCATGTAAGCGGCCGGTTTGCCCTGCTCGAAATCCATATGCAGGTAGTGATACAACTCGGCCAACAATTCGATCGGATTACATAACCATTCGATACGGCCATCGCGCGCAGCGAAGTGGTGGCGATTAAGGCTGAGCCAACCGGCCAGCATATGCGGTTGCGCGAATAATGCATCGATGGGGCGCAGTATCAGACTTAATTTGCGATCGAGCACACTTGTATACGCTTTGGCTTGATCGCCGGCATGTTTCAGATAGTGTGCGCGAATTTGCGCGTACGCGAAATTCAAGTCGATCTGGCTGGCCATTTCTTTCAGACGGCCGACAGCGGTCAAGTACGGCACGATGAAGCGCGTGGTCGGCCGCGCGTTGATGTTCTGGCCGATAAACCAGTTCACCAACCCATAATGAAATTCAAGATTGGTGGCGAGATCTTTGCCGCGCAATTCGGTGCGGCGCAGAATTTCAGCGAGACGCTGATAACTATCGAGACGATTTTTACCGGTGGTCAGCAGCAATGCGATGTTCGAATCGTATGCGCCAGCCAGATGATATTTCATGAACACATCCGTATCCGGATTGTGCATGCTGATGCCCTGGTCATCGCGAATTTCGCCTTCGATCGCGTTCGACCAATATTCGATTACGCCGCCGGCATGCGGTTGCAATGCCTGGTTGGTTGCGTTCATCCGTGCTTCAACCGATGCGTGTTCGCGCGGCAAACGCTCCGGTTTCGGCAAACGCTTGCCATGACGCGCGAGTAACACCATCGCCTCGACCAACGATTCGACGACAAAATAATCGCTGGCGTTATCCGGGTTCGCGAATTTCATTTTGTAGCAGAGTTCGGTGACGCGATGCTCGACCTGAATCCGGGTGTTCATTTCCATGAAGAAGTGGCGTTCGCCATCGACAATGCACTCGAACGTCGATACTGAATCGAGTTTCACCGCCTGACCGAAACGCGCCGCTTCGTTTTCCATTTTTTCGAGAATATCGAGATCGCAGGCGAGCGTGCGCGCCTCAGCATCGCGGCCGGCTTGCTGCGCCACGATGACCGCTTCCTGCAATTCCTCGATCGTTACCGATACTTCCAATAATTTTTGTTCGTGCATCTGCAGCGAGCAATCGCGACCGCCGAGTGTGATGCACCAATCGCCATTGCCGATCACCTGAATTTCCTGGTGACGCGTGGTTTCGATATTCAACTCGATCAATACGTTTTTGTTATCGCCGACGCCGTTGCACTTCACTTCGGCAAGAATTTCGCGCAGCAACGCCGGACCATTTTCTGCAGCTTGCGCGACTTGCTCTTCTGGCGAGCCCGAATAGCTACTCGGCGCTGCCATAATGCGCTGGCCTTTACCGCCGCCACCGGAAATCGCTTTGAGACGGAAACGATTGTTGCGATTTTCCGCAAACACTTTCAGCAATTGTTTTTTCAGCTCGACGCCAAGCTCTTCAATGCTGAACAGATCGACGCCTTTTTTGTACGAGGCCAACAGCACGGCATCGGCTTTATCTTCGAGCGTTTTGCCGGCATTGAATTTTGCTTGATCGAGCGGCAATGATTGTTGCTCGGCAATTTTCAACAAATCGGCTTCGGTCGGATATTTCGCGAGCAGCGTCAACGCGGTGAGATTATCGACACCTGGTGTAGTCGACACACCGACATTCAATGCGGTGCGCTTGGCTTCATCTTTTAAACCAGCAGCGCGAACCGTGTGCGAGCACGGGCCAATGAATTTGAGGCCGGCCTCCTCCATCGAGCGCACCATTTCCTCGTCTTCGGCCATGAAGCCGTAGCCCGCGAAAATACTGTTGTAACCATTTTGCTTGGCGATCTGAATAATTTGACGAATGCGCTGCACACGCTCTTCTTTGGTCGCGCCGGTGTAATCGGGCACGCGGTGCACGCGATCGGGATCAGTCAGTTTGCGCAGCTCGGGCGCAAGCGCATTGGTGTAAGTGATCGAATCTTTTTCGGACAGCAAAATGCCGTAGCCGTGAATACCCATTTCATCGAAGACATCCATCGCTTCTTTGCGAATCGGACCGCGGCAGATGATCAACGGCTTCATATCGGCGCAGGCAAAACTGCGAACCCATGCGGAAGATTCGCGGCTCAAACGGCGCTCGCGGTGAATCAGCGGATTGTCCAGATAATATTTATTACTCGGCTGCACAATAAAACCCCTAGTTGTTTGTCGTCGCGCACACCAGGCGCTGACCTGTTCCCCTCTCCCTCGAGGGGAGAGGGTTAGGGAGAGGGTGCTGCAACCGCCCTCTCCCCCTGCCTCTCCCCAAATGGGAGAGGGGGATCAATGAAACTCGCGCTGCACTGCGTTGAGCGGTTCCGGCTGGTAATGCTCCAGATGGAAACGCAGATTTTCCGCCAGCACGGTGCGCAATTCGGACGGCATGACGATTTGCGAAATCGAACCGAGGCTCAGCGCTTCGTTCGGGTTCATCAATTCTTTTTCGTAACGCTGCGCGAGCAGTGCTTCCTGCTCTTTCACCCATTGTTTCGTGGCTTTTTCTGCAGCGGCGCGCGCAGCGGCTTCATCGAGACCCTGCGCAGTATTCGCCTGAGTCGCAGTCGCAATACGTTTCGCTACCGCACCGCGAATTTCGCGCAATTCATCTTTGTAGACGAACTCGACACCGGCCGGGCCCATTACCGCCGCGCGCGTGGTCGGCAGCGCGATGACGAGATCGGCACCGGTCGGATAATTGTTGTAAGACGCATACGCGCCGCCGAACGCGTTGCGCACCAGCACGAGGAAACGCGGTGTGCGCAAATCGATGATCGCATCGAGCATCGCACGACCGGCTTGCACAATACCGCCGGTTTCCTGCTCGCGACCTGGTTTGAAACCGGTGGTGTCTTCCATGAAGACCATTGGAATGTTGTACAGATTGCAGAAACGAATGAAGCGCGCATTTTTGTAGGCGGCGTCAATATCGATCTGACCCGATGCCACCGCGGAATTGTTCGCGACAAAACCGACGACATTGCCGCCGATACGGCCGAGCGCACAAATCGTGTTGCGCGCACGCTCGGGCTGAATTTCAAAGAAGTCGCCGTGATCGCACAATTGCTGAATCAGAATGGTGATATCGAACGGCGTATTGAAACCGGTCGGCGAGTTGAATGCTTTTTTCAGCAGTAGATCGATATCCCAGGTTTTGCGATCGATCGGATCGGAGGTCGGCTCGAACGGCGCCAACTCATGGTTGCCGGACGGCAAATAATTCAGCAGCTGTTTTACTTTTTGCAGCGCGCTGACTTCGTCGGGTACGACAAAATCGGTGACGCCGGATTGCGAATGCACGCTCGGGCCGCCGAGCTCTTCCGGCGTCACGTCTTCACCGAGCACCGATTTGACGACACCCGTTCCGGTCAAACCGAAAAAGGTATCGTTCGGCTGAATGACGAAGCTGCCCTGGCGCGGCAGATACGAGCCGCCGCCGGCGTTGTAGCCGAACATGCACATGACCGATGGCACGACGCCACTGATTTTGCGCAGCGCGGTGAACGCTTCGGCATAACCATCGAGACCGCCGACGCCGGCCGGCACATACGCGCCAGCGGAATCATTCATGCCGACTAACGGGATCTTGCGCTTGCCGGCGAGTTCGAACAGACGCGCCAGCTTGCCGCCGTTGGTCGCATCCATCGAGCCCGCGCGCACGGTGAAATCATGCCCGTACAGCGCAACATCGCGACCATTGACCTTGATGATGGCGGTAACCAGCGACGCGCCGTCGAGATTCGGACCCCAGTTCTGGAACAGAATCGTCGGCTCGCTGCCTGAGTCCTTCAGCACATCGATGCGTTCCCACACCGTCATGCGTTTTTTCTGGTGTTGCTTCTCGATATTGACGACGCCAGCCGCTTTGCGCGGACGCTGCACCAGCTCATAACCCGCTTTCAGCGATGCTTCGTACAAACCGGGTTGGTAATTGATCTGACCGGGAACGGTGAATTCGACGTCCTTGGCTTCCGCGAACGGATTATCTAAAGAGGGCGCAATCGGGGTTGTCATGGTCATGCCGTTGTCGTCTCGATGCTATTTAAAAGGAGGTTAAATAAGGTGCTTGAGCAAATTGCGGGCCGCGTCGGCCGCACAGATTAGCTGCTGTCACGGACTACTCGCGCATGCATTGGCGCCAGTATCTGATCAGCGTCGCGGCTGCGTTGCCGGACATCTGTGATGCTGCTCAAAAGGCGGGTAACGTTAATTCGATAACCCATTAAAGTCAATGGAAAAAAGGCGTAATCACGGGCGCTCGAAAGGTGTCGTAATGCTTCACACCGGACCGCTCACCGGTACAATGCAACCCCACCCGAACAGCCATTGACGGGACAGCGCAGTGCCATTATTCCAAGCCCTACCCTACAGCGAAAACAGCGCACGCTGGTTTCTCACGGTGCGCGATTTGGGGCAGCCAGTGTGGCTCGATAGTGCGTGGCCATTTTGTGCGCGCGGCCGCTACGACATCATCAGTGCGGCACCGCTGGCGCAAATCGCTAGCGATACACCCGATCCCTTCACCGCTACGCAACAACAACTGCAACAGCTGTTTCCGCAAGCGGTGACCACTCATGACCTGCCGTTCTGCGGTGGCGCGCTCGGCCTGTTCGGTTATGAGGCCGGCCGCCGCCAGCAACGATTACCGCCGCGAGCGATCGGCCCAGGCTTTCCCGATCTTCCAGCTTTTCCCGATGTGGCGGTTGGCCTGTATAGCTGGGCGATAGTCACCGATCACCACCATCGGCACACCACACTGGTGATTCGCCCGGAAACACCCAAGCCACTGAGGCGGGAATTGCTGTTACGAGTGCGCAGCAAGTTGGCAACAACCACGGCCGACTTTCGCCTGCAGTCATCCTGGCGCGATGAATTTCCGGCCGGTGCCTATCGCACCGCCTTCACGCGCCTGCAGCAATACATTCGCGCCGGCGACTGCTATCAGGTCAATCTCGCACGGCGCTGCAACGCCGATTTCGAGGGCGACCCGCTGACTGCGTATTTGCAATTGCGCGCAATCGCCGCCGCGCCGTTTTCGGCGTATCTCGAAAATGAACACGGCGCGGTCATGTGCATGTCGCCGGAACGTTTTCTCGCAGCGACCAACCGTCAATTGTTAACGCAACCGATCAAAGGCACCGCACCACGTAGCGATGATCCCGAGCGCGACCACGAGCTCGCGGTACAATTGCAAAACAGCGAAAAAAACCGCGCGGAAAATCTGATGATTGTCGATCTGCTGCGCAATGATCTCGGTCGCTCGTGCAAACCCGGCAGTATTCGCGTCGATCAATTATTTGAATTGCAAAGTTTCGCAACGGTGCACCATCTGGTCAGCAGCGTACATGGCGAAATGCGCAACGGTGTCCATGCATTGGATGCATTGCGTAATTGCTTTCCCGGCGGATCGATTACCGGTGCGCCAAAAATTCGCGCGATGCAAATCATCGACGAATTGGAACCGCAGCCACGCTCGATATTTTGCGGCGCAATCGGCTATGTCGATGCCAGCGGCCGCATGGATACCAACATCGCGATTCGCTCGCTGCTCGCCTGTGATAAAAAAATCTACGCATGGGCCGGCGGTGGCGTTGTTGCCGATTCGAATTGCGACGAAGAGTTTGTGGAAACCGAAAATAAAATCGATGCGCTGCTCGGCGCATTATCGAAAATGGGACACAGCGAAATTTAAATAGCCCCGGATTGCAACTTCAATGTTGCTTGATTGACACTCGAACACGCGCATTGCGTCAGTTGTCATTCAATCTCGCAGCAAAGGAGTTGAGCCATGTTACACGGTGATATTTCCAGCAGTAATGACGCCGTCGGTGTCGCCGTCGTCAATTACAAAATGCCCCGCCTCCACACCAAAGCCGAAGTGCTCGACAACACCCGCAAAATTGCCGAAATGGTAGTCGGCATGAAGAGCGGTTTGCCCGGCATGGACCTGGTGATTTTCCCCGAGTACAGCACGCACGGCATCATGTACGACAGCCAGGAAATGTACGACACAGCAGCCACAATACCCGGCGAGGAAACCGCGATTTTTGCCGATGCGTGCCGCAGAGCAAAAGTCTGGGGCGTATTTTCTCTGACCGGCGAACGCCATGAAGAGCATCCGCATAAAGCGCCGTACAACACGTTGATCTTGATAAATGACCACGGCGACATCGTACAGAAATATCGAAAAATCATGCCGTGGGTGCCGATCGAAGGCTGGTATCCCGGCAATCGCACGTATGTGTCGGAAGGTCCGAAAGGTTTGAAAATCAGCCTCATTATTTGCGACGACGGCAACTACCCGGAAATCTGGCGCGACTGCGCAATGAAAGGCGCCGAATTGATCGTGCGCTGTCAGGGCTACATGTATCCAGCGAAGGATCAGCAAGTGCTGATGGCGAAAGCGATGGCATGGGCGAATAACTGCTACGTCGCAGTAGCCAATGCAGCCGGATTCGACGGCGTCTATTCGTATTTCGGTCACTCCGCAATTATCGGTTTCGACGGCCGCACGCTCGGCGAATGCGGCGAAGAAGATTACGGCATTCAATATGCCGCGCTATCGAAACATCTCATTCGCGATGCGCGCAAAAATATGCAATCGGAAAATCATTTATTCAAACTGCTGCATCGCGGCTATACCGGAAAAATTAATTCCGGCGAAGACGCGCGCGGTGTCGCCGCATGCCCGTACGATTTCTATAAGAAGTGGGTCGAAGACCCGGAGGCTGTGCGCGAAGAAGTCGAAGCATTGACCCGCCCCGCCGTCGGCACATCGGAGTGCCCGATCGAAGGGATACCTGTCACACGGTGAAGCGCCGCGCGCATCTGGCATAAGCAGAAAGTCGCATCGACTGCAGGCAGACGCTTAATAATTATTATTTTTAATGCACGCTTTCAAAATGCTCGACCACCGGAAACGGATCGTAAAAATGATGCAGCAACCGTTTCCATTCCTGATATTGCGGTGATTGGCGAAAGCCGATCTCGTGGTCTTCAATGCTTTGCCACCGCACCAGAAGAATGTATTTGCCATTTACCTCGATGCAGCGCTGCAGTTCATGACCAAGGTAACCGGGCATCGACGAAATAATTTTCTGCGCTGTTCCGAAAGCGGATTCAAACTCAGCTTCCTGACCCAGGCGAACCTGCAACATAGCGACTTCTAAAATCATCTTGCGATGCTCATTATTTTTGCAGTGATTGCGAACAACGACTCTTGCGCCGTCTAACGTAGAGCTAAGTGGACGACGGCAGGCTACCATTGCCGGAAGATGATGCAGACATCCGTCGAGTCGCGGATCGCGAACTCAAGCGCTCCCCAGGGCTTACGTTCGACTGCTTTCCCGTTGGGATAAAGTAACTTCGGTGCCTTGTTGCAAACCTCTTCGTAGACATCCTCAATACTGTCTGTCTCTATGGCGAGTTCGGGACGATCCTTCGCCGCGAACTCGGCGTCCTGCACGAGATAGGCCTTGGCTCCGTCACGCTCAACAATGACGAGCGTGTCGTCCTGATGCAGTACTTGAAAGCCTAAGCACTCGACGAAGAGATCGATTCCAACGCTGATGTCAGCGTAGAAAACCTGTGGGATCAGTCTAATGAACATTAGTCGTTTGCTCCGCTTGGCGCAGCCGTTATGCGCGAGAAGAACTGTACTTAAAACTGACGACGCACAGCAGCAAAGGTGCTATGCGGCGCCTAACGTCCGCTCGATGGAGAGGTTAGGCCACAGCACTTTATCGACCGAGCAGTTGCAAAGCGATGACCACCTGCGCGCCAAAGCCGACAGCGAATGCGAGCGTGCGTGCCCAAGGGACAGCGAATGTGTAGGCCAAGGCATGAACTACACGCGCCCAAAAGTAGACGATGCACGCGCTGCCAATAGCTGAGTTCGAAATGCCCGCCGCACTGGCCACAAGTAGCAGTGCGGCGAAGACGACGAGATTCTCGACCGCGTTTTCGTGCGCCTTCAACAACCGCTGTGCCCAAGGTGATTGCGGCTTGGGATTTTTCGGGTACCCCACCGCAGCCAGGAGACCACGCGTAGCGATGCGGTCCAGGATGTAGGGCACCCACAACAAGCCGGTGAAAACCGTGACGTTAAAGAGATACAGGAGCTCTGTCTTCATTTGTCTCTCCATTTGTTGATTTACTGACTGCCAGACGCCTCACTGCTCGCTCTGGGGTCTAACGCCGCATTCAGCGGCTTGTCCGCTGTAATGCTTGTTATGTGATTTTTTACCTATTCAACAAAGTCTCTCAAGCCACCTAGACGTGGATCTGACAATGGTATGTCAGTTAGTAATTTTGTAACGAATTTAGGCCCATGCAACCCAATTTCCGGACAGTAATTTTCTATTTCTGGACTGCCACTAGACCGGTGGCAGTCCATGCTGCGCATGGTTAGGCAGGCTTCCTTTGCAATTTTATGTAGCTTGGCTGCAAGAGCGGCCGATGAATCTATTAAAGTATTCAAGGCATCAATTGAAATCGTATCGGATATGTCCCCGCTCCTTATTTGCTTCATATCAGGAACCCCAATTAAATCTGGTAGCTGACTAGCAGAATCGCTTCCTGCCTTCCATGTAGGTAGAACCGGATTGTGTGCGATGCGATTTCTCCACTTTGAGAGCTCCTTCGCCTCCTCCCAAAGCGAGATCATTTCGGCCTTTAGTTCGGCTGAAATTGAATCGCTCCTTTCTACAAGCTGAAGTATTCTCACAATCCGGTCAGACAGAAGCCGGCTAAGGTTTTGGTTGAACCTTTTGCGAGTTGGCTCCAGCGAATTTAAGAACTGGTATGAAATAAACTCAATTCCAGCGAAATTTAGCATATTGGCGCCAATCTTATTCGGCCACTCGCCAAGATAGGGCGGGTTGAGTTCGACCTCTAGATTTTTTAAGCCTGTTAAATGCGACATGGTCTTTGCCTAACGAGCCTGTAGAAAAACTAACGAGCCATTTTCGCGCATAGAACCGAACAATACTTGTTCCGGATTTCGCGTTCCCACGCGAAATCTTGAGCAGTTCACTTCGTTAATTTTTCTGCTTTTCAAATAGAGGCGCATTCTGAAATTTTTCCCAATAGGGTCTGGGGTTTTTCTACAGGCTCAACGTCTCAAGAAGGGGCGCGCTGTAAGCGCGTCCCACTTGCTTGATTTGTTATGCATTTGGAACGTCTATCCAAGCTGCTTAATGACACAATCGTAAACTTCCTGTTCATAAGGATACTTGCCCACTTCAAAAACAGGTTGCCTACCATTTTCATACATTTGCCAAGCTTGTTCGTAGCAGTGCCAGATTGATAATAGCGCCGCCTCTATCTCATCAAAATCAAGCGACTCGCTAATTTTTGCCATTGATGCATGATCCATGTGAATAGCATGCACATATATTTTTGTGGCGGCTTCAGTATATGCACCTTTCATGCGCTTGCTGTTTTTGCGTACCACTCTAGCAAGCTCTTTGAAATCCTCTCCAGTTGCTTGATAAGCGCCGGTGATATAGCCATCAATCCATTCCCTAGAATTACTACTACCTTTAACCTTTCTTTCCTTCAGATTCTCTAAAGAAAATAGAGGTAAATTAGCTAGACAAGCCTTAATAAAATTCTGAAAATTGAAAGTATCCTCTTTTCCTTCATATAGCCGCCGAATACCGACAAACATATTAGTACGCAGACTGGCTTCATATACCTGCCAGAAATTTGCATTTTCATTAAGCTTTTCTAAATCATCCTGATTGGTGAAAAACATCCTGAATTGTTTAAATGAGTAGAAAACTCTCAGAGTCGTCTGTCTCTTTCCTCAACTTGTTAATTGTTTCACGCATAGGATGCATAACGATCTACTCAGCCGGCGCGACAGCGATCGGCTGCAGTTGCTTGTTAGGTTTCAAGGCTGACATATAAAATCCTATTGGTTTTTTTGTGGTAAAAGATTATTTGTGCACCACTAATGTTGCGCCCGTGAATGCGGACAGCCCATACATAAGCCGCAACATCTTGCTCAATACCTGAAATTGGCTCATTAAAACATTGCGTTGCTTCGCCGGAAGATGAAAGCAACTTCCTAGCGTCATTCATTAGCGAATTTTCTTCCGGGCCAAAAAGCCAGTTGCGCGCCTCTTTAGCGTTGGGATTAAACTTCTCTAACTGGATGCAGTAGTGATCAAGGTGGTCTCCCAGAAAATTTTGTGGAGATTGATAGCTGCGTAGAATTGTATAGTTTTGTGAGATATCAAGCCCTCCCCAGTTAAAGATAAACTCCGTGTCTTTTTTTGATGCGGAATTTACTTTTTCCCCGGTGGGACCCATTTGATAAGCAAGAAAAGCTAGCCCGAAAGCAACGAGAACTATTGCTGCAGCGCCCACAACAGCTAATATTTTCGCGATGATCTTCATGATCTAAAAAACCTAACGCCGCGCACAGGGGCAGGCAAAAGCGCAGCTTTTGGCTGTCCCAGCAGCCGAAGGCTGCGATTGCTGCGCATGGTTAGGGTTTGACGTCATTTGACAATGCTCATCTCTACAACGATTGGTACGCCATTTTTTGCTATTAGTGCTTCGGGCGGTGCAGGCATTTTTAGCGAGCTAAATTTCTGAGCGAAACACTTTGAGATCGATGTACTTGGTCGAACTTCGATTTCTCGGGTGGAGCCGTCCGCAGCCACATATGCTACAAGCGTAAAGTTGCCTAAATTCGCTGGAGATGTGGAGCCCGGCGGCACACACGTCTTAATTGCCTTACCGATCGAAGGTGACAGCAGCGCGTCGTAACTTTTACCTGTGCTGCTAGAGGTAACACTCTTTGCTTCTGAGATTCGCGAGTCCATGTTTTCAGCTTCAGCGACAACCGCTATCAGAAGTAATAGAGCCATTGGTATGCGCTTCATAGAAAACCCTAACGACAAGCTAAGCCGGGGCCGAAGGCGATCGGCTTGAGCTTCTTGTTACATGTCTTTATAGCTTGGTAGATAACCATATTGCACACTCCGTTGATTTTCTCACCAGCCAGAAAATGGGCCGATACATAATAGAGTCCGAGCCATTCACTTGACCGAATTCACGATGTCCCTCTTCGTCGGCCTTGATGCTAAGTACAATATTATGTGCATCAAGATCATGCTCTTTAAGGAATGCCAACTGCCATTCAAGATGGTGCAACACCGTTGTTTCTATCGAGCTGGTGCAAACCCAAATTGCATTGCGCCCAAGCAAGCCCGTGAATGCTCCTAGAACAAAACCACCCATAGCCCATATTACGAGAGCATAACAATGGCGGATTTTTCGTTTTTTTAGTAATTGATCAAACCTCTCAAAATGCTCCTTCTCGTGACGAAGCATATCTTCGAGCTTGGGCACGATATCCCTTTGCAGAATTCGAGACACGAGGATTTGAGCATTATAGATTTGAATGGCTCCAAGCTCTCCTGCGTGATCAACTCTAATTATTCTATCGACTTCCTTCATGCATCCTACTTGCGAAATGATTACATGTAACGCCGACAAAAGCGGCGGCTGAAAGCCGTCCGCCTTGTTGTTTTTGTTGTGGGCGCAACGCGCCTGCCGTGTTGAAACTGCGATGGCTTTGCCATAGCAAGCCCACACTTGAAGAATGCGACGGTGTAGCGCACGGGGCCAAACGATGGCTGTGATTTATCTGAGTGGCAAGAAGAACAGTGCGTTGCACCTGCAAACTCCATTTGAATTTATTGTTGGCACACCACGCCAAGTGCGTTGGTGTTGCCGATTACCACTGACTTTAACGAAAGCACCGGAACGAAACTGCTGGTATGTGAAACCCGGGCGGTGCCTAAAACTGTTTGCCAAAAATTAGCACGAACTCGATTAAAGCGAAAACCGCTGACTGATTACGCCCCACAACTACTTAGTATGCAGACGCGTCTGCTTTTGCCAAATACACCCGACGCGTCGGTGTATCCTGGCTTTTGAGGAATAACGCAGATGAGTCGGTGTATGTAGTCCATTAACACGGCCTTTTTGTTGTTCTGGAAGCCGCACCACCGCTGGGGTTGGAACCACTCTTCCTTGTTGGCTTTTAAATTAACCCGACGAATGAAAACTGTCCAGCACGCGCCGACGAATGCATTTTTAAGCCACTGATTGACAAAGCAGGGGGCAATCTCGATACACTGTATATAAATACAGCTAATGGAGTGGTTGTCATGGCAGAAAGTCCTTTTATGCGTCGCGTGCGCGACTGCCTGCGCCTTCGGCAAATGGCCTATGCCACCGAAAAATCCTATTGTCACTGGATTCGGTTCTTTATCCGTCAGCAGCGTATTCGTAACCCCGACGAAATGAACGCTGAGAAGCTGACGGCATTCCTCACCTATTTAGCCGTGCAGCGTCATGTATCACCGAATACTCAGAACCAAGCATTCAACGCGCTATTGTTTTTATTTCGTCACGTCCTGCAGCGGCCTCTGGACAACATTCAAGCCACTCGGGCGAAAGAACGTCGTTATGTCCCCGTCGTATTAACCACAAATGAAGTTGAGCGTGTGCTGGAACATCTACCGCAACCGTATTTGACGATGATACAAATCGCCTGGGGTGCCGGCCTGCGCAAAACTGAAATTTTACGACTCCGGGTCAAAGACATCGATTTCGAACGCAAGGAATTGACTGTTCGGCAAGGTAAAGGTGGAAAAGATCGTCGGACAGTTCTACCGCTGTGCACGCTGGGCGCATTACAGGGTTTTGTCACTCGTATTGAGCGATTACATACGCTGGACATTGCCGAAGGCTTCGGCGCGGTCGAAATGCCGTACGCACTGGCCAGAAAATATCCCGGTGAATCGCGGAGTCTAAAGTGGCAATTTGTGTTTGCTGCACCGCAACGCGGTACCGATCCTGTATCTGGCGAAATACGGCGGCATCATTTGCATCCATCCACTCTGGAAAAAGCGCTGCGGTTTGCAGTGCATAAATCGGGATTAACTAAACGCATCACCTGCCACACGTTTCGGCATACCTTCGCGACGCAATTGCTCGAGACAGGTTATGACATTCGAACAGTTCAGGAGCTGCTGGGACACAACGACGTAGCGACCACACAAATTTATACGCATGTACTGAATCGTGGTGG
>Ga0268265_10001083_pt1 | contig 24249 bp, 22 predicted proteins | sample KBSSwiS52_FD_190355 | JGI IMG/M metagenome (GOLD analysis project Ga0268265, IMG submission 190355) | Switchgrass rhizosphere microbial communities from Kellogg Biological Station, Michigan, USA - KBS Switchgrass S5-2 (SPAdes) (version 2) | ecosystem: Host-associated > Plants > Roots >... | reverse complement strand
CTTGAAGCCCTGCTCGCCGTCCGGCTTGGCGCCGGCGGGCGGCGGATCGTCCCCGATCATCGCCATGTCCATCAGGAAGGGGATGGACATCGCCCCCAGCGGGTAGTAGCCCTCGGGCAGCTCGTCGTAGGCGAGCACCTCGCGGGCCTTCTCCTCGCGCGCCTTGGGGTCGGACCAGGTCTTCTCGACCTCCTTGCCCTTGCGGTAGGCGAAGTACGTGAAGGATGCGAAGGCGGCCATGCCCAGGACCACCAGCGCGGCGCAGCCGCAGCCGATGTAGACCCAGGGGGAGGTCTCCTTCTTCTTCGGCGGTCCGGGAGTCATCGGGTCCATGTCACATTTTCTCCGGGATGGGGATCCCCAGGAGCTCGCCCAGCGTCTCCAGGCCGCGGCGGAAGACCTGCACCGTGGCCAGGCGGGCGGTGCGCACCGCCTCGTCCTTCTCCTGCAGGATCGGGTGCTTGTGATAGAGCGCGTTGAAGCGCTGCGCCAGCCCGAGCGCGTGGCGCGCGATCAGCGACAGCTCCAGGCTCTCGGCTCCCTTCTCCACCAGCTCACCGGTCTCCGCCACCGCCAGGAAGAGGTCCCAGAGGTCCTCCTCGAAGACATGGGAGGGCAACCGCGCTACCTCCTCGGCCTGGACGTCGTCCGCCAGCCCCTCCTCGCGCAGGCGCCGGCGGATGTTCTTCGCGCGCACCAATGAGTACTGGAGGTACGGACCCGTCTCCCCTTCGAAGCTCAGGGCCTCGTCGAAGTCGAAGGCGATGATCCGGTTCGTCGTCGCCTTGACCATGAAGAACCGGAGCGCCGCCGTGGCGATCTGGAACGCCAGGGTGTCGAGCTCCGAGTCTGCGAGGTCCCGGTTGCGCTTCGAGATCTCCTCCCGGCTCTTGGCGATGAGCTGGTCCATGAGGTCGTCGGCCTTGACGCCGATCCCCTTGCGGCCGGACATCTCCAGTGCCTTGTCCTCCTCCCCCTCCCCGACGTAGCCGAGCAGGCGGGCCGTGCCGGGGGAGAGCGAGACCATCTCGTAGGCGAAATGGATGGAGCGCTCCGCTTCCGAGGGGTGGCCCAGGGCCTGGAGCCCCGCGCGGACGATCTTCTGGAGGTAGCTCTGGCGGGCGTCGATGACGTTGATCACCCGCCGGGCGCGGCCGAAGAGCGGATGCCCCTCGACGCCCTGGCCGACGGTCTCCCAGACCCCCTCCTCCTGCCAGAAGCGGTAGCCGAAGTCGAGCCCGAGGAGGCCGAACTTCCAGAGCTGGTAGGCGATGTCCTTGCCGACGTAGGTCACCGTGCCGTCGGAGCGGACGATGACCTTGTCCGGGTCCTCCAGGCCGGCGAACTCCTCGCTCTGGGAGAGGGGCATGACCCAGCAGCCCGCGTTCTTGCCTTCCTTCTCCAGGTGGACGACGCCGCTCTCCTTGAGCTGCTCGAACGCCTTGGCGAAGAAGTCGAGGCCCAGGATGTCGCTCTCCCGGGTGAGCAGGTCGTAGGTGACGTCGAGCCGGCGCATCGTCGCCAGATGCCGGCTGACGATCCGCCGCGCCACGAGCCGGCCCAGGTCGGCGCGCTCGCCCTGACCCGTCTCGAGCTGGTGCAGGGTCTCGCGCCGGAAGCGCTGCCCCCCCGGGTCCGCCTCGTACCAGCGGCCGACCTCGCTGTAGAGGTCCCAGCAGTAGAAGTCGAAGGGCTCGGGGATGGCCGCGACCTCGTCCCGCGACATGCCGCGGAGGTCGATGAAGCCGACCACCACGTCCGCGAGCTGCACGCCGGTGTCGTCGATGTAGTTCTGGATCTCGACGGGATAGCCCAGGCTCTTGAGCGCCCGGCCCAGGACGTCGCCGAGCACGGCGTTGCGCAGGTGGCCGATGTGGGCCGCCTTGTTCGGGTTGATGTTCGTGTGCTCGATGATGATCTTGCCCGCGCGCGGGCCACCTGGTACAAGCGCTTGAAGCAGCGGGGCATCCAGGAGCTGGGCGGCCAGGACCGGGCGGTCGAGGTAGAAGTTGAGGTAGCCCGCGCCCTGGATCTTGACGTCCAGGACGACGGCGGGCCGACGGAGGGCCGCGGCCAGCTCCTCGGCGATGGCACGGGGGTTGCGTTTCAGCGTGCGAGCAAGCTGCATCGCCGCCGGGGAGGCCAGGTCGCCGAGCTCGCGCCGCGGCGGGACCTCCAGGACCGGCTGGTGATCGACGCCGAAGCTCTCCCGGATGGCCCGGGCGATCTCTCCGGCCAGTTGGGCCTTCAATTCGGTCCACATTGCGGGCCGGAGTCTACTTGATATCATCCCCTGCTGGAGGAGGTTCCGTGGAGCCGATGACCGAGAACAGGCTGACGGTGACGATGGACCGCACCCAGCTCGACATCCTGGAAGGAGACGTCACCGCCCAGGACGTGGAGGCGATCGTCAACCCGGCCAACGAGAATCTGCAGCTCGGGTCGGGGGTGGCGGGAGCCATCCGCGAGAAGGGCGGGCCGTCGATCCAGGAGGAGTGCAACCGCATCGGCCACACGCCGGTGGGCACGGCGGTGATGACCGGCGCCGGCCATCTCAAGGCCAAAAGGGTGATCCACGCCGTCGGCCCGCAGATGGGCGAGGGGGACGAGGACAAGAAGCTCGCCTCGGCCGTGCGCGCCGCCCTGGCCCTCGCCGACCGCCGCGGCCTGAAGTCGATCGCCCTGCCCGCGATCTCGACCGGCAACTTCGGCTTCCCCATCGACCGCGCCGCCCGCATCATCCTGACCGAGATCCAGCGCTTCCTTCAGGGAGGCACGAAGCTGGAAAGGGTCGTCATCGCCCTGCACGGCGACGACGCCTTCCAGGTGTTCAAGAAAGAGCTCCGGCGGGGGTTCCGGTAAAAGGACAATAAGGACACCAAGGACTTCAAGGACGCCAAGGACAAAGCCGTCCGGTCCGGAGTCCTTGCTGTCCTTGAGGTCCTTGGTGTCCTTGTCGTCCTTCAGGCCACGAAATACGCGCTGGCCCTGATCTGCAATCTTGCCCGCGGCTCGAAGCCGCTCCCCACCACCGCGAAGGCGCTCGAGCTGCCCAGGACGGGCAGGACGATCCAGCCGTCGAAGCTGTCGCCGCCGGCGTAGGGAGGCACGACCGGCTCGATCTCGGCGATCTTGGTCCAGTGCTCCTCGTCCGGATCGAACGAGGCGCGCAGCTCCACGTAGGCGCGGTCGAGGTCGATCGTGCGCTGCCCCGAGGGGTGCCAGATCGAGAACACGAAGCGCACCTCGTCGTAGGCGCTGGTCCCCAGGAAGGCCTTGCCGGCCACGGCCAGGGGGAAGCTGAAGGAACCCTGCGAATCGGTGGCGTAGATCTCCGGCGTGGGGTCGAAGACCACCTGGCGGGGGGGCGTCGAGCTCATCTCTCCTCCTTTCCAACCCAGGTCTGTGCCATCGCGAGCGCTCTGGCGATGCGTCCCCGGGTCTCCTCCTCGTCGGCTCCGAGCAGCGGCGCGCCCATGCCGAAGGCCACGGCCCCGGCGCGGGCATAGTCGTTGATGTCTTCGACGCCGAACCCTCCCGCCGCCAGCATGGGGATGTCCCCCAGGGGCTGGCGCAGGACGGAGAGATACGATGGGCCGCCCACGGGGGGCAGCGGATAGACCTTGACGATGTCGGCTCCCAGCTCGTGCGCCGCGACCACCTCGGTAGGGGTCAGGGCGCCCAGGACCAGGAAGAGGCCGGCCCCGCGGGCGATCCGCGCCACCTCGGAGCTGACGTTCGGGCTGACCAGGAACTCGGCCCCGGCGGCGACGGCCTCGCGCGCCCGCGCCGCGGTGGTGACGGTCCCCATGCCGAACCAGGGGGGACCGGACGGTTTGTCCTCATTGCCGCCGGCGCTACGTTTGGCCAGGAGGTCCCGGACCAGCCGGGTCGCGTCGGGGACGGTGAAGGTGATCTCGACCAGCTCGATCCCGGATTCGGCGAAAAGGCGCGCCTGCCGGGCTGCCTCCTCGAAGGAGCCGGTGCGGACCACGCCGATCACGGGAGCGCGGCGGAGGCTGAGAGCGACCTGTGGGCGGAGCTCGACGGTTGTAGTCATGCGGGCGGGAGTTTATCATCCTCTCGCGCAGCGGCCCCGGAGACGGCGATAAGGCCGTCCTTCGGCTGGCAATCGTTTCCTCCCGGGTTATGATGTCACGCGGGAACCGGGGATCTCTGGCTTCCCATGGGAAGCAAAAGACAAGATGGCAGTGTCCGATCAGCGAGTAGACAGGGAGTCCATCGACGAGCTCCTGCGGCGTCTGCGCCCCAGGTTGAAGCAGGTTCTTGGCCGCTACCGCATCCCGGCCCACGATGCGGAGGACCTCATCCAGGAAGCCCTCATCTCGACGATCCAGAAGTGGGAGACCATCCAGGACCCCGAGGCCTGGCTCCTGGTAACTCTGCGCAACCGTTGTGTCGTGTATTGGCGCAAGCGCCGCAATACGCTCTACAACTCGGTGGACACGGCGATCCTGGAGCTCCTCTCCGAGCCCGTGGCCGCGCCGCAGGAGCGCGCCGAGCTGCTCTGGGACCTGAACAACCTCCTGGAGGAGCTGCCGCCGCGCTGCCGCAAGCTGCTCCAGCTCCGCTACGGCCTGGGCTACGACTCCTCCGAGGTGGCCGAGAAGATGGGCTACCACCCCTCCAGCGTGCGCAAGGTCGCCCGCCGATGCATGGCCGCCCTCACCTACCAGATGGTCACCCGCGGGTTCACGCGGGACAGCTTCTAGGTAGGATCCCGGAAAGGACACCAAGGACACCAGGGACATCAAGGACCCGGAGAGGGGCCTCCTCGTCCTTGATGTCCTTGGTGTCCCTGGTGTCCTTCAGGTCCTTCGCTCCAGCGCCCGGATCGCTCTTCGGCAGATCCCCCGGAGGATCGCCACGTCCCGGCTTTCCGGCGCGGCGCGGGCGGCGAGCCTCCTGAGGTCCCGCAGCACCCCCTCGAAGCTGTCGTCGCGGTCGAAGCCGATCCGCCGGAGGACCTCCGTGGCGTGCTCGAAGAGGCCGTCGATCTCGCCGGAGGTGGCCGGCGGCTCGGGATGGCCCACGGTGGCCGGGGGCGGCAGCTCCCCGCGGGAGACGTAGAGCTCGTAGGCCAGGATCAGCACGGCCTGGGCGAGGTTGAGCGTGGGCTGGACCGGCGAGCAGGGGATGGTGACCACGGCGCTCGCGAGCGCCAGGTCGTCGTTGGTGAGCCCGCCCACCTCCGGGCCGAAGACCAGGGCGGTGGGAGTGCCCGGCTGGTCCTGCGCCAGCCAGGCGGGCAGCTCGCGGGGCGAGAGAAGCGGCACGTCCCAGCGCCGGTCGCGCGCCGAGGTGGTGGCCACGACCCGGCGGAACGGCGCGAGCGCCTCCTGGAGCGTCGGCTTCCTCTCGCAGGCGTCGAGCACGTGCTTCGCCCCCACGGCGAAGGCCGTCGCCATCTTGCCCAGCTCGGGCGCCGGCTCCACCAGGATCAGCCGGTCGAGCCCCATGTTCGCCATGGCCCGGGCCGCGGACCCGACGTTGCCCTCCTCCCGGGGATGGACCAGGACGATCGCCGGAGAAATCATGGCCGGGAACTGTACCTCTTCCTTGACAGCTCCGTCTCCGGACGCTAGTTTCAGGTCAAACTTCCTCCGGGAGGGGAGAGATGACTGAGATGAGCTCGAGCTCGGACATGCGGGCCTACCTGATCTTCACGGGCAGCGGACCCATCCTGGTGCTTTCGACCTACCCCGGGCTGACCGACGACCGCCTAGTCAGCAAGCTGCGCTACAAGGGGATCGACAAGTTCATCGCCTACGAGGTGGACCTGGACGCCGTCCGCTCGCGCTACGAGCACTCCTTCGTCAACGTCGCCACGGACCTGGAGAAGGAGGAGGACATCCGGGTGCTCGACTTCAACGGCCACCAGATCATGGCCAACTTCTCCCTGGACTCCCTGGGAGAGCCGATCAAGTTCGAGGGCTAGACCGGAAGTCCTTGAGGTCGTACCCCAGCCGGGCGAACAGCCGGTACACCCGGGGGACCGGCAGGCCCACCACGTTCGACCAGTTGCCCTCCACCGCTTCCACGAACAGCGACCCGAGCCCCTGGATGGCATAGGCCCCGGCCTTGTCGCGCGGCTCGCCCGTGGCCACGTACCAGTCGATCTCGGCGTCCGAAAGCGGCGCGAAGCGCACCAAGCTCTCGTCAACCTCGGCGGCTTCTCCATCAGGACCATGCAGCGCGATCCCGGTGAGCACGGAATGCTCGCGGCCGGCGAGCAGCCGGAGCATGCGACGGGCGTCTTCGTCGTCCAGGGGCTTGGCCAGGATCTCGCCGTCCACGACCACGGTCGTGTCCGCGGCGAGGACCAGCTCCCCGGGCCTGGCCTGCGCCGCGGCTTTCTCGATGGCGAGCCGGAGCACGTAGTCGCCCGGGGCCTCGCCCGGCCGGGGGGACTCGTCCACGTCCGCCGGCCGGACCTGGAAGCGCACGCCGAGCCCCTCCAGCAGCTCGCGCCGCCGTGGCGAGCCCGAGGCGAGGATCAGGCTATGGATAGTAGCCACGCACGGTCTTCGCTTCGAGTCCCGGCTTCGCTACTTTGACTTCCACGGCGCGGAACTTGTCGTCGCGGCCCGGGTTCGAGGACTGGTAGGCCAGCAGGTACTGCGAGCGCAGCTCCTTCTCGACTGTCTCGAAGACCTTGGTCAGCTCGCCGGCCGCGCCGATGAAGAAGGCGCGCCCGCCGGTCTCCTCGGACAGGCGCTGGAGCTTGGTGCGGACCTCGAACTCCTTCAAGTCGATGCCGATGGCATAGATCGCCACGCCGCTCCTCCGGGCGTAGTCCAGGGCCTCGGTGAAGGCATACTTGCTGCCGTAGTCCTGGCCGTCGGAGAGCACGATGATGGCGCGCTTCCCCTTGAGGCCGCCGAAGTAGTAGAGCGCATAGACGATGCTGTCGTGGAGCGCCGTGTCCCCTTCCGCGGTCAGGCCGGCGAGGCCGCCCGCCAGCACCTCCTGCTGGTTGGTGAAGCGCACCGCGAGGCTCGGCTCGTCCGCGAAGGTGATCACCGCGGCCCGGTCCTTCGGAGTGATCACGTTCTCGAAAAAGGTCAGGGCGCCGCGCACCGCGGCTTCCAGCTTCTCGCCGTTCCTCTCCCCCATGGAGCCCGAGGTGTCGAGGAGCACGCCGGCATAGATCGGCACGTCGCGCACCAGCTCGAAGCGCCGGACCTCCTGCTCCACCCCGTCCTCGTAGACCTTGAAGTCGTCCTTCCCCAGCCCCTCGACCGGACGGCCGCGGCCGTCCACCACGGAGGTGAAGAGCTCCACGAACTGGACGTCCATGCGGTCGGTGAAGTCCCCGGGCACGTTGACCAGCACCGTGTCCTCGCTGGAGTTGCCGTCGGCCAGATAGGCCACGGCGCGCACGTAGGTCAGCTCCTGGCCCTGGGGGATGAGCACCGGCTGCACGTAAGGGGGCTGATAGAGAGTGGCGAGCAGGGTCTCGTTGAGATAGAGCTCGACGCGGTCGAGCTTCTCGCCCTCCGGCACGTCCACCTGGGCCTGGGCGCGGAGGCTGGAGTGGTAGGCCTTGCCGGCCTGGGGCTCGACCAGCCGCACGGAGAAGCGGTGGGGGCCGGTGTTGAGCAGGACCTCGTCCTCGGCCACCTTCGCGCCCCTGGCATCCAGGGCGACGGCGGTGAGCGTGTGGATGCGCGGCTGCTCGCCGACGTTGAGCTCCACGCTGTAGGGAGGCTTCGCCTTGGTCAGGATCGGCTTGCCGTTGAGCAGGAAGCTGACCCGGACGATCCCCTCGCCGGTGGTCGCGGCTTCCAGCCGCACCTTGCCGGTGAGCAGGCCCGGCGGCGGCGGCAGGATGCGGATGCCCTGCTCGTCCGACATCAAGGTGTCGGCGTTGGCCTCGGCCAGGGCGGGCAGCGCGGGGGCGGTGGCTGCCGTTTCGACCGATGGGATCTCCAGGTCGCGCTGCTCGCGGAAGTACCGCTTGCCGCCGACGTCCTCGATCCGCAGGATCAGGCCGTAGCTGCCCGGCCGCAGGTAGCGCTGAAAGACCAGGGGGATCGTGGCCTGGCCAACCTCCGCCTCGGGCACGATGAACCGGTAGCGGAAGTGCTCGAACAGCTCCCCCTTGTGGAGCACCTCGCCGTCGACCACGAAGATGTAGGACGAGGTGTCCTTGACCTTCTCCGCCGTGACCTCCTCGCGCGGCACGCTCACCAGCGCCTGGAGGGTGGTCCGGCTGCCGTAGCGGCCGGGGAACGCGAGGTCCACCTGGGCGGGGAAGGTGCGGGCGCCATCGGGCAGGTCGGTCGAGTAGGCGAGGAAGGTGGACAGCCATTCGTCGCCGGGATCGGGGATGACCTTGTCCTTGACCTGGTCCCAGTCGAGCACGATGCCGATGCGCGCGAGGATCTCGTCCCCTCGCGGGCAGCTCTGCTGGATGGCCTGCTCGAGGAGGATCCCCCGCGTGCCGCTGGCCGCGAACGAGGGGGTGAGCATGGCGGTGATCCCCTCGGACGCGTGCCACAGCCGGTAGCTCGGCTGCAGGAAGACCAGCGTGAAGTCGCCGCGGATGCGCTCGGTCCCCGGGTAGTACCACATCTCCATGGGCGCGAGCAGGTCCACGCAGGGGCTGCGCATCACCTCGGCCGGCTCGCCGAGGAAGAGGAGCATCCGCGCCCGATCCTGCTTCAGGTCGCCGAAGCGCTCCCTGGCGATGCGGACCCGCTCCTCCCATCTCTCCCGGTACTCGTTGACCGCGGTCTTCGGGAACGGATCGCGCTGCTGCCAGAAGCGCTGCACGAAGGCGTCCCGCTGGTACTCCTGGCGGAGCGAAAGGAACGCGGCGCGCTCCTTCTCGTTCATGAGCGGCGCGACCTCCTCCAGGAACTTCTTGTGCCGGGGATCGAGGTCGGCCGGAATGGAAGGCTCTTCGGCGAAAGAGGGGAGAGCCAGGAGGAGAAGGAGGAGAAGGTGAGGCTTATTCAACATCGTGGCGATCCTAGCAGGGACCTCACCCCCTGTCCCCCTCTCCCATCTCCCACCCTCTCCCCCGCCGGGAGAGGGGGAACGTATCTGGGGCAGACGTGCCTGAACGCAGGCAATCAGCTTCAGCCACGTTCCCCCTCTCCCGGGGGCGGGGGGAAGGGAGATGGGAGAGGGGGACAGGGGGTGAGGTCCTTTTCACGGATAGTACCCGCGCACTGTCTTGGCCTCCGCCCCCGGCCGGCTCACCTTGAGGTCCACGGCGCGGAACTGGTCGCCGCCCGCGGTGTTCGTGGACTGGTAGGCGATCAGGTACTTGGAGCGCAGCTCTTCCTGGATCGCCGCGTAGATTCCGGCCAGCTCGGAGACGTCCTTGAGGAAAAATGCCCGGCCGCCGGTCTCTTCCGCGAGCTTCTCCAGCTTCCGCTTCTCCAGCTCCTCGCCCAGGCCGATGGGATAGATCGCCACGCCGGCCCGGCGGGCGGAGTCGAGCGCCTCTTCATAACCGAAGCGGCTCCCCTCGTCCTTGCCGTCGGAGAGCAGCAGGATCGCCCGCTGCCCCTTCACGCCGTTGAAGTAGAAGAGGCTGAAGATGATCGTGTCGTAGAGGGAGGTGCCGCGCTCGGCCTTCAGGCCCGCGAGCCCGCCGGCCAGGGCATCCACGTCCTTGGTGAACTTCACGGCCAGGTGCGGGCGGTCGTTGAAGGTGATGAGCGCGGCGCGATCCTTCGGCCGGACCGCCTCCTGGAGGAAGCCGAGCGCCGCGTCCGTGGCCTGGGCCAGGCTCGCCTCCATCGAGGCCGAGACGTCGAGCACGACCGCGGCATGGATCGGCAGGTCGGTGACCCGCTCGAAGCGGGCGATCTCCTGCCGCACGCCGTCCTCGGCGACCGTGAAGTCCCGGGCCTCCAGCCCCTGCACCGGCCGGCCGCGGCGGTCGAGCACCGAGGCATAGAGCTCGACGAAGTCGACGTCGATCCGCTCCAGGTACTCGGGAGCATTGACGAACACCAGGTCCTCGGTCGAGCTGCCGTCCGCGAGGTACGCCACGGCGCGAACGTAGGCGAGCGGGGCGCCTTGAGGCAGGACCAGCGCCTGCTCCCAGGGAGGCTGGTACAGGGTGGCCACGCGGGCGTCGTCGAGGAAGACCTCGACGCGCTCGAGCGACTCGCCGTCCGGGATCTCGACCTCGGCCCGGACCGGCACGCTGCTCTCGTAGCTCTGCCCCTGACGCGGCTCCACGAGCCGGACGCGGAAGCGGTTGGAGGCCGCGTTGACCAGCAGCTCCTGGTGGCCGACCTCGCGGCCCGAGGCGTCGAAGGCGGTCGCGGAGAGCGTGCGCGGCCTGGGCAGCGAGCCCAGGTCCAGCTCGACGCTGAACGGCGGGCTCTTCTTCGTCAGGACCGCCTTGCCGTCGAGGGCGAACGTCACCCTGGAGATGTCGGGGCTGGTCACCGTGTCGAAGCGGTTCATGCCGGTCATCAGCTCGCCGAACGGCTCCAGGATCTGGAGCACGGTCTCGCCGCTCTCCAGGGCGGCATTGGCCCTGGCCATCAGGCGAGCCATCTCCGGATCCGACGGCGGCGGAGGCGGCATGTCGTGGTCAACCGCGGGCACGGTCAGGGGGCGCTCGGCGCGGAAGAACCGGCCGGAGCCCATGTCCTCCAGCTTGACGACCAGGGTGTACTCGCCCGGGCGCAGGGTGCGCTGGAAGACCAGGGGAAGCGTCCCTGCCTCGGCGGCCGGCAGGTCGAAGCGGTAGCGGAAGCTGTCGAACAGCTCCCCGTCCCTCACAACCTCTCCAGTGAGGAGGAAGTTGTACGTGCGGCTCCCCGCGAGCTGGACCGCACCCGCTTCGGAAGCGGGCACGGCCAGGATGCCCTGGAGCACGGTCCGGCTCTGCCGCTTGCCGGGGAACTCGACGTCGAGGCGGGCGTCGAACACCGGCGCCCCTTCGGGCAGGTCGGTCGAGTAGGAGCTGAACGTGGGCACCCATTCGCCCGAGGGCGGCGGGGGCGGCGAATCGATTTTCGCCTCCAGCATCTGCCAGCCCATCCCCTGCGCGGCGACCCAGCCGACGGCCTTGGCGATCCGGGTCGAATGCTCGATGTCGCGGCAACCGCCGATGCCCGGGCTCCTCGGCCCGCCGCCGCTGAGGGCGGCGCCGTCGGCCGAGAGGGCTCCGATTCCATCGAGGGGGTTCCAGATGCGGTACTTCCCGGCCCCCCACTTCTGGTAGAGGACGACGACGAGCTGCGCCTTCGACCTCTCGCTCCGGCCATAGAACCAGGCCTCCAGCGGCCAGAGCACGTCGGGACACTGCGAGAGGACCACCTCGTCCGGGATGCCGTTGAAGAGGAGCACGCGGGCGCGCCCGTCGTCCAGGGTGCCGAAACGCCGGCGCGCCTCCTGGACGCGGCTCTCCCAGCCCTCGCGGAACTCGTTGCGGGGGGTCCGCGGCTGCTCGTCCCGGACCTCCCAGAAGCGGCGGATGAACGCGTCCCGCTGGTAATCCTGCGTCAGCGCGAGGAAGGTGGTCCGCTCCTCGGTGCTCAGCAGGAGGTCCACGTCCTCCAGCCAGGCGGTGTACTTCTCCGGCAGCGGCTCGGCGAGCAGGGGTGCGGCAAGGAAGAGAAGGAGCAGCGGAAGGAACCTCACCCCCTGTCCCCCTCTCCCATCTCCCTACCACCCCCCGCCGGGAGAGGGGGGACGCATCCGGGGCAGACGTGCCTGGACGCAGGCAAAACAGCTTCAGCCACGTTCCCCCTCTCCCGGGGATGGGCGGGCTGGGAGATGGGAGAGGGGGACAGGGGGTGAGGTCTCAAGGGTAGTACCCGCGCAGCGTCTTGGCTTCGACTCCCGGTTTGCCCACCTTCAGATCCACCGTGCGGAACTCGTCGCCGCCGCCGGTGTTCGTGGACTGATAGGCGATCAGGTACTTGGAGCGCAGCTCCTCCTCGATCGTGTGGTAGATGGCGTCGAGACCGGCGGCGCTGGCGGCGAAGAAGGCGCGGCCTCCCGTCTCCTCCGAGATCTTCTCCAGCTTCTTGCGGTCGATGTCGTCGCCGAGGCCGATCGAGTAGATCGTCACGCCGGCCCGGCGGGCGTAGTCGAGCGCATCCTCGAAGCTGAAGCGGCTCCCCTCGTCCTTGCCGTCGGAGAGCAGCAGCACGGCCCGCTGGCCCTTGACCCCGTTGAAGTAGAAAAGGCTGAAGATGATCGAGTCATAGAGCGCGGTGGCGCGCTCCGGCTTGAGGCCCGCGAGCCCGCCGGCCAGGGTGGTGATGTCCTTGGTGAACTTCACCGCCAGGTTCGGCCGGTCGTTGAAGGTGACCAGCGCGGCGCGGTCCTTGGGCTGGATGGTCTGCTCGATGAAGCGCAGGGCCGCCTGCCGCGTCTCCTCGATCTTGTCCGCCATGGAGGCGGAGACGTCCAGGGCCACCGCCGCGTGGATCGGCAGGTTCGTGACCTTCTCGAAGCGCACGATCTCCTGGCGGACGCCGTCCTCGACCACCGTGAAGTCCTTCTGCTGCATGCCCTCGACCGGCCGGCCCTGGCGGTCGAGCACCGAGGTGTAGAGCTCCACGAACTGGATGTCCATCTCCGCCAGGTTGTCCGGCGCGTTGACGAAGACCAGGTCCTCGGTCGAGTTGCCGTCGGTCAGGAAGGCCACCGCCCGGACGTAGGCGATCGGCTCGTCCTTGGGCAGCAGCACGGGCTGGGTGTAGGGCGGCTGGTAGAGCGTCGCAAGGCGGGTCTCGTTCAGATAGATCTCCACCCGCTCGACGGCCTCGCCGTCCGGCACGTCGATGTCGACGTTCGCAAGCAGGCTGTTCTCGTACTTCTTCCCGCGGCGCGGCTCCACCAGGTTCACCTTGAAGCGGTTCACCACGGCGTTGATCAGGGTCTCGTCGGCGGCGATCTGGTTGCCGGCCACGTCGAACGCGGTCACCATGAGCTTGCGCGGACGGGGCAGCGATCCCAGGTCGAGCTCGACGGAAAACGGCGGTTTGCGCTTCGTCAGCACCTGCTTGCCGTCGAGCGAGAACGTGACCTGGGCGATATCGCCCGTGGTGAGGGTGTCGAAGCGCAGCATCCCGCTCTGCAGGTCGCCCGGCGGCGGCACGATTTTGACGGTGGTCTCGCCGCTGCTGATCGCGGCGTTGGCCTCGGCCAGGATGCGCGCGGTCTCGGGATCGGACGGCGGCGGAGGCGGCGCGGCTTTGTCCACCTGGGGGACGTTGAGCGACTTCTCCTGGCGGAAGAGCTTGCCCGAGTTCAGGTCCTCCACCTTGAGGATCATCAGGTAGTCGCCCGGCCGCAGGTAGCGCTGGAAGAGCAGCGGGAGCTGCGTGTCCGTGCCCTCGGACGCCGGCTGGAGCGGGAAGTCGAACTTGTAGCGGAAGCGGTCGAACAGCTTGCCCTTCTGGAGCACCTCGCCGGTGAGCACGAAGTTGTACGAGCGGTGATCGGCGAGCTTCGCGAGGCCGGCGTCCGTGGAGGCCACGGAGAGCACGCCCTGGATGGCGGTCCGGTTCTGGTAGCGGCCGGGGAACTCGACCTCCAGCTTCGCGGGCAGGAGCGCGGCGCCCTCGGGGATCTCGGTCGAGTACGAGCCGAAGGTGGCGACCCACTCGCCGCCGGGACCCTGGGGCCGCGACTCGAAGCGCTGCTGGAGAAGGACGTAGCTCATGCGCTGGGCGGCCACCCAGCCGATCATGGCGGCGATCCGGTCGCCGTCGCGCGGGCAGCCCTGCGCGATCTCCGAGATCGTGTGCCCCCTCGCGCCGATCGAGAGCGAGTTCTCCACGAAAAGCACGTCCATGCCTTCGAGCGGATTCCAGACCCGGTAGGGGCCGGCGCCCCAGCGGCGGTAGAAGACGATGACGAACTCCGAGCCGATCGTGTCGCTGCCCGCGTAGTACCAGGCCTCCACGGGCCAGAGCACGGTCGAGCAGTTGGAGCTCACGATGCTGGCGGGCGGGCCGTTCAGGAGGAAGATCCTGGCGCGCTCGTCGGTGATGTTGCCGAACTGGGCGCGGGCCTGCGCCACGCGCGCCTCCCAGCGGTCGCGGAACTCGTTGGCCCCGGTGGACTTGTACTTGTCGCGAGCCTCCCAGAAGCGCTCGATGAACGCGTCGCGCTGGTAGTCCTTCTCCAGGGCCAGGAAGGAGGTGATCTCCTCGTCGGTCAGGAGCAGCTCGACCTCGGCGATCCAGTCCTGGTACTTGGCCGGCAGCCTGGCGATGGCCTCCTTTTGCTCCTTCTTGAGCTCCTTGCGCTCGGCGCGGGACATCTTCTTACCGGCGTTTTGAGCCGCTCCGGCCGGGGAGGGGGCGAAGAAAAGGACACCAAGGACAGCAAGGACCACAAGGACAGCGTCTCTGAAAAAGGACGCCGACGATCTCTGAGAGGACAGAGGCATCATTCCTACCTTTCGGTTCCGGACGGGCGGCGCGCCGGAGGCGTTACAATAGCCCGTTCGTATGCAGACCGTGTACCTGGACCACAACGCTACCACCCCGCTCCACCCGAAGGCCCGGGAGGCCATGCTCCCGTGGCTCGGGGAGCGGCACGGCAATCCCTCGTCCATCCACCGTTTCGGGCAGGCGGCGAGGAACGCCGTCGAGGAGGCGCGGGAGAAGGTCGCCGCCCTGATCAACGCCCGGCCGCCCGAAATCGTCTTCACCGCCTCGGGAACCGAGGGCAACAACGCCGTGATGCTCAGCCTCCAGACCGGGCACCTGGTGATCTCCTCGATCGAGCACCCCTCGATCCGCGAAGGCGCGGCGCGGCTGGAGAGGATGGGCATGGCGGTGACCCGGGTGTCCCCGGGACCGGACGGCGTGGTCCCCGCGCGGGAATTGATTGCCGCTCTCCGCCTGGACACGCGGCTCGTCTGCCTGATGCTCGCCAACAACGAGCTCGGCACGCTCCAGCCCGTCGCCGAGATCGCCGCGGCCTGCCGCGAGCGCGGCATTCCGGTGCTCTGCGATGCGGTCCAGGCCGTGGGCAAGATCCCGGTGGACGTGAGGCAGCTCGGCGTGGACTACCTGGTCGTGGGGGCGCACAAGTTCCACGGTCCGCTCGGGGCCGCCGCGCTCTGGGTGCGCAAGGGGCGGGAGCTGACCGGCCTCCTCGTCGGCGGCAGCCAGGAGCGGCGCCGCCGGGCGAGCACCGAGAACGTGCCCGCGATCGCCGGCTTCGGAGCCGCGGCCGAGGCCGCCCGGGTGGAGCTGGACGAGCGCCGCGCCCTCCTGGCCGGGCTGCGCGACCGCTTCGAGGCGCTGCTGCCGGAAAGGGTGCCGGGAGCGATCCTCCACTGCACGTCCTCGCCCCGGCTGCCCAACACCTCGCACGTCGCTTTCCCGGGAGTCGAAGGGGAGTCGCTGCTGATCCGGCTCGACCTGGCCGGCTACGCCGTTTCGACCGGATCGGCCTGCTCCTCGGGCATGGTCGAGCCGAGCAGGACGCTCCTCGCCATCGGCCTCTCCCGCGACGAGGCCCTGTCCTCGCTGCGGATCAGCTTCGGCATCACGAACCGGCCCGAGGAGATCGACGGCTTCCTCGACGCCCTGGTCCGCGAGGTCGCGGAGCTGCGCCGGGTGGCGCCGGCGGGAGTTTCGGCATGATCGCTGTGGCCATGAGCGGCGGGCTCGACTCCTCGGTGACCGCCTGGCTGCTGGCGAAGAGCGGCGTCCCGGTGGTGGGCCTCTCCATGCTGCTCTGGGACCAGTCCGGCGTCGAGGCGCACGGCCGCTGCTGCGGCGCGCTCGATCTCGGAGACGCGAAGCGGGTCGCGCAGCAGGCGGGCATCCCCCACTACACCCTGCGCCTGGACGAGGAGTTCCGGCAGAAGGTCGTCGATCCCTTCGTGAAGGACTACCTCGCCGGTCGCACCCCGAGCCCCTGTGTGCGCTGCAACACCTGGATCAAGTTCGACCTGCTCCTGGAGCGCGCCCGGCGCCTGGGCGCGGAAAGGGTGGCGACCGGCCACTACGCGAGAATCCTGGAGGGGCCGGACGGCCCCGAGCTGCACACCGCGCTCGACGCGGACAAGGATCAGAGCTACTACCTCTTCGAGCTGACCCAGGAACAGCTCGCCGCCTCCCTCTTCCCGCTCGGCGGAATGACCAAGCCGCAGGTCCGAGAGCTCGCCCGCGAGGCCGGCCTGGTCGTGGCTGAGAAGGGCGAGAGCATGGAGGTCTGCTTCGTTTCGGGAGGCATCCGCGAGTTCGTGGAGGCCCAGGTGGCGGAGCATCCCGGCCGTTTTTCCGGAGCGAGGCTCGCCGAGCCGGCAGCCCTGGTGGACTCTGGCGGCCGGGAGCTGGGCGAGGGTCAGCCCTACTACCGCTACACCGTGGGCCAGCGCCGGGGTCTCGGGCTCGCCGCCCCAAGCCCCCTCTTCGTGCTCGCGATCGAGCCCGAGGCGAACCGGGTTGTCGTCGGCGAGGAGCAGGACCTTTTGGCGCCCGGTCTTCTCGGGGAGCGTCTGCACTGGATCGGCCGGCCGGCCGAGGAAGTCACCGTGAAGATCCGCTCCCGCCACCCCGGAGTGGCCGCGCGCGTTCGCGCGCTCCCCGAGGGCAGGGCCGAGGTGCACTTCGCCGAGCCCCAGCGGGGCATCACCCCCGGCCAGGCGGCGGTGTTCTACCAGGGCACGCGGGTTCTGGGCGGGTGCTGGATCGAGGGGCGGCTGGGATAATGGAGTACACCGTTCAGATCTGGAAAGAGGATGATCAGTTCATTGCCCATGCGATGCCGCTGGACGTGATGAGCTCGGGTTCCACGGCAGAGGCTGCTCGGGAGGCCTTGGACGAAGCAGTGAGTCTCTTCCTGGAGACCGCAGCAGAGATGGGGACCCTGGAAGAGATTCAGGGTATCTGAGAAGTCCGCTGCCCCTCAGCCCTCACCCCCTAACCCCTCTCCCAGCCGCACACCCGGACCCCCGGGAGAGGGGAGTGCGCAAGCTCCCAACTCATTTCCATCCATGGCTTGCTCAAGGCCGGCAGCCTCGAACGTTCGTTTTCCTGAGCAAGCCACTTATGGAGAAGCCCTTGGATCTCGCGCGCCCCCTCTCCCGGGGGTCCGGGTGTGCGGCTGGGAGAGGGGCTGGGGGTGAGGGCTACAGCGGCCAGATCACCGGCACCATCACCATCAGGATCACCACCACCAGCGCCGTGAGCGGCAGCCCGCAGATCAGGAAATCCCGGAACCGGTACCGCCCCGGACCATAGACAATCAGGCACGAAGGCTCGAAAGGCGTCACAAAGCTCAGCGACGCCGCCAGGGTCACCAGCACCGCGAAGGCCCGCGGATCGTGCCCCAGCTTCGCGGCCGTATGCATCGCGACCGGCAGCACCACCAGGGCTGCCGCGGCGTTCGACATCGGCTGGGTCAGCAGGATCGTCAGCACCGTGAACGCGAGCATCAGGAAGATGACCGGCAGGCCGCCGGTCCAGCCGGCGATCAGGCCGGCGAGGTACTCCGCCGCGCCGGTCTTCCGCATGGCCAGGCCGAACGCGGTCATGCCCGCGATCAGGATCAGCAGCCGCCAGTCGATCAGGTCGTAGGCCTCCTCCATGGTGATCAGGCGCGTGAAGATCACCGCCAGGGCCGCGAGCAGGAAGGCGATCGGCAACGGCACCAGGCCGAAGGACGAGGCGATCACCGCCAGCACGAAGATCCCCACCGCGTAGAGGCCCTTGCGCCGGCGCGCCGGCTGGTGCTCGGTCTCCTGGAGGATCCAGAGGTCCGGGTTGTCCGCCAGGGCCCGGAGCTGCTCCGGCCTCCCCTGGATCAGCAGCACGTCCCCGACCCGCAGCGGCAGCCCGCCGATCCGGGTTGCCAGGGCGTGCCCGCGCCGGTAGATGGCGATCACCATCACGCCGAAACGGCGGCGGAAGTCCAGCTCCTTGATCGTCCGGCCGACCACCGACGACTGCGGCATGAGGATCGCCTCGGCGATTCTCATGGTCGCCGCGGCGTGGTCGAGATCGCCCATCTGGAGGTCCGGACGGATCTCGATCCCCGCCGTCTCCTTGACCTGGAGCAGCCCCTCCCGGGTGGTCTGGACCAGGAGCAGGTCGTCCTCCTCCAGGCGCAGGGCAGGCTCGGGGTCCATCCTGCGGCTGCCGCGCAGCACCGCCCGTACCTGCAGGCCCATCTGCCCGAGCCGGCTGTCCCGCAGCGCCTGCCCGGCGAGCGGCGAGCCCGGGGTCACCACCACCTCGGACAGGAACTCGCGGATCGAGTACTGCTCCTCGTACCCCTCCTCGCGCGTGTCCGGCAGCAGCCGGTGGCCGGCCAGCACCAGGTACAGGATCCCCACCACGCAGACCGCCAGCCCGACCGGCAGGAACTCGAACATGGAGAACGGCGCCATGCCGGTGGAGGCGATGTAGCCGCTCGCCGCCACGTTCGTGGAGGTCCCGATCAGCGTGCAGGTGCCGCCGAGCATCGAGGCGTAGGCGAGCGGGATCAGCACCTTGCCCGCGCTCACCCGGCTCTTGCGGCTCACCCCCAGCGCCGCCGGCATCATCACCGCCGTGCAGGTCGTGTTGTTCATGAACGAGGAGATGAAGCTGGTCACCGGCAGCACGCAGAGCAGGATCTTGTTGCGGCTCCCCCCGGCGATGCGGTGGATGACGTCGCTCAGGTGGTCGAGCACGCCCCCCTTCATGAGCGCCCCGGAGAGCACGAAGATGGAGGCGAGGATGATGATGATCTCGTTGGAAAAACCCGAGAACGCCTCGTCGACCGTCAGGATGCCGGAGAGCACCAGGACGGCCAGCAGGATCAGGGTCGCCATGTCGACGGAGATCCACTCGAACGCGAACACCACGATGATGGCGACGAGCAGGCCCAGCACGAGGAGGATGGGGAACGTCATGGCGCGGAGAGTCTGTCATTGACGCCGGGGACCGGACAACTTACTCTCTGGCGGCCCTGAAAGGACTTTATGGAAGCGCTGACCCATCTCGTCGACATCTTCCTCAATCTGGACAAGCACCTGCAGGCCATCGTCGGCCAGTACGGCGGCCTGACCTACCTGGTCCTGTTCCTGATCATCTTCTGCGAGACGGGCTTGGTGGTCACCCCGTTCCTGCCCGGCGACTCGCTGCTCTTCGCGGCCGGCGCCATCGCTTCCCTCGGCTCGCTCAACCTCTGGTGGCTCCTCGGCCTCCTCATGCTCGCGGCCATCCTGGGCGATACGGTGAACTACTGGGTCGGGCACTTCCTGGGCAAGCGTCTGCTCGAAGCCCGGCGCCTGCGGGTCATCAAGCCCGCGCACCTCGAATACACCCATGAGTTCTTCGAGAAGTACGGCGGCAAGACCATCATCATCGCCCGCTTCGTGCCGATCGTCCGCACCCTGGCGCCGTTCGTGGCCGGGCTGGGCAGCATGACCTACGGCCGCTTCATGAGCTACAACGTCATCGGCGGCGTGGCCTGGGTGACGATCTGCACCCTCGCCGGCTACCTGTTCGGACAGTTCCCCTTCGTCAAGCAGCACTTCGAGCTCGTGGTGCTGGCGATCATCGCGCTCTCCCTGGTCCCGGCGGTCTGGGAGATGGTCAACGCCCGCAAGCGCCGGCGCAGGGCCGCGGACCTCCCGTCCGACTAGCCATCCTTCAGAGGACGCCCGGGAGGTCTCCGGCCTCTTCCAGGAACTCCCGGCGCGCGAAGAGCTGCACGAACCAGGGCGGCTCCAGCGGCACGTGGATCAGCCGGTACTCCGCCCGGAACCGCGGGTGCCGCGCGAGGTCCCGCTCGTACGCCCGGACCTCCATCCAGGGGAAGTCCCTCGGCTCCCGCACCACCGGACCGTTCGCCAGCATGACCAGGTCCGGCTGCCGGGAGAGGACGTACCCGGCGTCGTGCCGGTGGTGGCCGGGATACCAGTATCGCCGGTCAGGCCGCACCCGGGCGATGTGCCGGTCATTCAGGCCCAGCATGTCCACGGCAGGCAGCCCCGAGTAGAAGGGCAGGGCTCCCACCGGGCAGAGGGCGATGGTCGTGCCCGGCGGCATGACCGCGGCCAGCCTCTTGCCGGTCGCGACCCACTGGTCCCGCCAGTGGGCCTCCCTTTCCATCCTCTGCAGGAACCCGCGACAGGGAAGGCAGAGAGCCGCCAGCAGGGCGAGGGCCGCGAGCACCAGGGGCGCCTGGCGGCGGCGGAGCAGGAGGTCGAGCCCCTGCGCCGCGCAGAGGAAGAGGACCGGGGCGAGCGGCACGTAGAAGCGCCAGAGCGGGAAGCTGTCGCCGCCGCCCGCGGCCAGAGCCGCCCCGAACAGGGCCAGGAACCAGCACGCCGCCCGCAGCTCGCGCGATGTCCCGGCGGGGCGGCCCAGGAAGAAAGCCGCGAGCGCCAGCAGCGCCAGCGTGCCGTAGCCGGCGCCCTCGAAGGCGAACCGCCCCAGGTCGGCCAGCCCCCGGGGGAGGGCCATGGCCAGGGGGAGCAGCTTGGCGCGCGCCGAGTTGGCGATCCAGTCCCCGTGATAGAGCCAGCGGAACGCCGTCTGCCCCAGGAAGCAGGCGGCAGCCGTGAGCGCCACGCCCATCTCGTGCCGGGGCCGGCTCCGCCGGCCCGCCAGCCAGGAGGACAGCGCCCAGAGGAGCACGGCCAGGAATCCCTCCGGCCGGGTGAGCACCAGCAGGGCTCCGGCCAAGTGATGGACCCACCCCTTCCTCGGCACGGCCACGAGCGCCGTCACCAGAAAGGCGGTCAGCGCGGTCTCCAGCCCGTTGAGGAAGTGATAGGCCCCGGGCAGCCAGACCGCGAGGAGCCCCGCCGTCAAGAGCCGCGCGGGAGGGCGGGCCCAGCTCGCGAAGAGCAGCAGGAGGAGCGTCCCCGCCCCCAGCGCCAGCCCCAGGACCCGCGAAAGGTCGGGCAGGTCCAGCCCCAGCGCGTCCCCCAGCGCCAGGAGCAGAGTCCACGACAGGCTGCTGTACCCCTCGACCCGCTCGCCCGGGTTGAAGCCGAGCCCCTCCCCCGCGGCCAGGTTCCGCGCGTACCGGAACGTGATGAACGCGTCGTCCACCGGCCCGAAGTCCCAGATCAGGAAATAGCTGGCGAGGAGATAGACGGCCAGGATGGCCACCCCGGCCACGAGAAAACCGATCCGCAGCCCGCCCTCCGGAGGAGCCGCCGCGGCAACCGTTCCCCGGCCCTTCCGCGCTTTGCGATCGCTCTTCATCGGCGCCCCGGATTCTAGGCCGAAACCGGGACGACGCGCTCCTCAGCGGATCGCCCCCTCCTTGCCGGCGATCCTCCGCAGGATGCCCGTCTGGCCGGCGTGGTAGGCCTGGTGGAAGAGGGTCGTGCTCAGGAGCGAGCGGACGGTCTCGTTCGGGTCGCCGCTGGGGCTGAACGGAGCCTTCCGGTCCAGGACCTCCGGGGAGAGCCCCGCAAGCCCGGCATCGAAGCGCTCGGTGGCCTTGTCGAAGGCGGCGAGGAGGTCCCGGAGCTCCAGGGCCTCGGCGGAGTCCCGGATCGGAGGCGCGCCTCGGTCGTAGCGCTTCAGCGTCGCCTCGTCCGTCACCGGCTCCTGACCCAGCAGCGGGAGCGTCTTGTTGTAGATGCAGGCGAGATGGCCCACCACCCAGTTCAGGCAGTTCCCCCCGGGCGAGGGCTGGATCAGGCTCTCCTCCTGGGTCACGCCCTCGACGTTGATCCGGACGACCGTCTGGATCACGCGGGCTTGATGGCGGAAGACCTCGACTTCCTTCACGGTGGCGGGTGCGGCTGTGGTCATGGCTACCTCCTTGCCGGAAAGTTATACGATATCGTATTATACCGTTTCCATGCATCGCCTCGTCAAGCCCCTTCGTAGTACCGTTGAGCGCACCATGCCCCTGGACTTCCTCTCGCCGCTCCACAAGGCCTCCCGCCAGATCTCGGTCTACCTGGAGGCGCACACCCGCGACCTGGGGGTGAGCCCGGTCGAGGGCCATTTCCTGTCCTACCTGCGGAGCTACTCCCCCGCGCCGATCGGCGAGCTCGTGCGGGTCTTCGGGATCAAGCAGTCCACCTTCACCAGCCTGCTCGACCGCCTGGAGAAGGCCGGTCTCATCCGCAGGGAGATGAACCCCGGCGACCGCCGCTCCTTCCTAATCCACATCACCGACGCCGGCCGCGACCTGGCCGAGCGTCTGAACGCCCTCCTCGAGACCTTCGAAGCCGAGATCCGCGGGCGCTTGAGCGCCCAGGAGCTCGAAGGCTTCCGCGCCGTCATGTCCGCCGTGGAAGAGGTCACCCGCGTGCGGCTCCGCGACCGCTGAGCCCGCGCACACAAATCCCAGGAGCGGCGGGCCCGGCCCCTCCGGCCCGCCGAACCTCCTGGGTCCATCGGATGTCAAAGAACCCCGCCACAAGCCGTCGACGGCTCGCCGTCGACTTGCGACGGGCCAACTTGAGTTGACGACGGCTCGCCGTCACTTCAAGCTGCCTCAGCTCCAGGAAAAACGTCTCAGCGCCAGCAGCGACGGGCCATCGTCGACTCGAGCTGGCTTGTCGGCAGCTCAAGCTGCCTCAGCTCCGTCGCCGACGGCCCGTCGCAACCTTACGACGCCCCGTCGCCAGCTCCGCTGAGCCAGCTTCGACTGCCGTGGCCCATCGCCGAGAGATCCGGGGCGTAGCCGCCCTGTCACCCGCGACAATTAGATATAGGATGCACTTCGCGCCCCTCAAAGTCAACAACGAATCTACTATTAACACAATCGGAATCTTGTGGCACTCTACTCCCACGTCGCAGTCGGACGATTGCCGGCGCCATTCCGGTGCCGGCGCAAAGGGGTCCACAGGACCCGGAAAGGAGAAGGACCATGTCGAAGGAGACGACGTATGCGGGGATGTTGGGAGACTGGGAGCGCTGGGTCACGGCGCTCCTGGCGGACGGCTCGACCGCCGGGCACCTGGAGGTGCCGCGGGCGCAGCTCGAGTCGCTGACGGTGCGCGGCAAGGAGCTGATCCAGAAGCAGTCGGAGCTGACGGCGTCCAAGCAGGACACCTCGAAGGAGCTCCGGAAGCTGATCATCGAGGGTCAGCGCCTGGTCACGGTGCTGCGGGTGGCGGTGCGGCAGCACTACGGCATCGACTCGGAGAAGCTGGCCCGGTTCGGCCTGCAGCCGTTCCGAGGCCGTCGCCGCAAGGCCGACGAGCTGCCCGTGATCGAAAAGCCCAAGACCGAGTAGCCCGGTTGATTGTCTGATCTCGGGGGCGTGCCCGGCACGCCCCCACTCTTTCTCTCTCACACCATTGAGCAGAGCGCCACCCTCCCCACTCGCGGGGAGGAGGGTAGAAGGATTGTCCGGTTCCTTGAAAACTGAGAAGGACGGCCGGCCTCCGGGTCCAAGGACGCCGCCGTCCGCCAAATGAAGGGGACCTGGTCTCCAGGGAAGCCGTGTCTCCCTCTCCTTCGAGGAGGGGACCGGTCGGCTCCGGGGGGAGGCCGGGACGAGGGCGCACGCCCTCCGTTGTTTCCCCTCCCACCTCGCGCGATGAGAACGCCATCCCCTTCCTTGGAGCGAGGTGCCGAGCCCGGAGCCGATCTGCTGTATTTCTCGCCTGAAGGCTTCCATCGGCGGAAACCCCTCCATGGAAGAAATCACTTGTCGTCAAACCTCTATCCGAGGAGGCTCCTCCCCTCGTTCCCTCGGCAAATGGCAGCGGCCGGCCCTGCAGCAGCCCCTGTCTGCGGCCTGCGCTGGGGAGCCGCGAAGAGGGGTGTAGAATGACCTTGTCATGAGTCACCTGCCCCCTCACCTCGCCCAGGTCGTCGAAAAGCTCCGCGCAGGACTGATGGAGCTCTATGGCGACCGTTTCCGCGGCCTGCTGCTCTATGGCTCGTACGCTCGGGGGGACTTCCGCGAGGGGAGCGACATCGACCTGCTGCTGCTGCTGGACGGGCCGGTGAATACGGTCGAGGAAATCACCCGGCTGGAGCCGGTCAAGTGGCCGCTCTCGCTTGCCAATGACGTGGCCATCTCGGTCATGCCGGGCCTTCGAAATCCGGCATACCGCTGATTACGAGACGCTGCCCATCGAGCCGGATCGGGTGGCCGAGCTTATTCGTGAAGGCCGGCGTTTCCTGGCCGCCGCCTCTGAATATCTGGAAGGAATCGACGAGAACGAGGCTTAGCAGCCTGTGGTGAAAGTCCTCGGGTACTGCCTTGAGGTAAGCCAGTCGTTGACGTAAGATCTTGGCGTACCATGAGGAGATGCGCCGATGGCCATGGGAAAGCGTGCGGTGGAGCGACAAGGGT